>Ga0206802_1288_pt1 | contig 9506 bp, 12 predicted proteins | sample Alteio_BWOrgCont_63_FD_152902 | JGI IMG/M metagenome (GOLD analysis project Ga0206802, IMG submission 152902) | Enriched cells from forest soil in Barre Woods Harvard Forest LTER site, Petersham, Massachusetts, United States -... | ecosystem: Environmental > Terrestrial > Soil > Temperate forest > O... | reverse complement strand
CGGTCGTGGATGGTTGCGGCGTTCCTGCGGCAAAATATCGTCGAAGCCTGCGGCCAGTGTCGTTGACCAACCGCTAACGGACGTTAGAGGTCAGGCGTCCCCTCTGTTTTCATGGGTTCCAAGCGAATGCGCTCCCGCAATCAATCACGCTCTCTTTTGGCTTTTAGGAGTGGGTTGTTGGCTTCGTCGGAAGCGTGCTGGAACCTTTGTTGCCGGGTGCCGCTGTCGTGCGTCACTGGCCGAATCGGTTGCTTATGCGCTCTCAGGATCCGCGCGGCCCCACTGCGATTGCTTGCCCCGTCACGACCCCCAATCAATTGCTCCATACTGTCATGCTTTGCTCTATTTCCACGTAAGCTCCTCCTTTTAGGATGGCGTTGTACGAAGCGGGCAAACGTGTTGCCAAGAGCGGCAGTTCCATCTATCGTGAACCCGCTATGAGCCTGTTTGGAATCTTGAAAGGCGCGTTGGGCATCCCGCATTATGCGGGAATCGAGGGGTGTCGGCAAGAGGCAGAGGCAGGTAAGGCGCAGGCCCAGTTCACCTTGGGTGGCTTTTACGAGCGCGGCCAGTTTGGATTGCCACAGGATTACACTGAATCTGGGAAGTGGTATCGGAAAGCCGCCGAACAAGACCACCACGCCGCGCAGCTTTACCTGGGGGTGTACCTCGCCCAAGGCCAAGGGGTGGAACAGAACGTGGTGGAGGCGCTGAAGTGGATTCTTTTGGCGAAACGCGGAGGGGCATGGGACCGCCACGCAGCGAACGAAACACAAGTCCGACTTGAGGCCCACATGACGGAACAACAAATTGCCGAAGCACGGGTCATGGCAGGAATCTTTGCGGCGGAGCGCGGCGACACAAAGTCGGCGCAGTGGTTGGACACGCTTCGACGGTGAGGCGGCAACATCTGTTGGAGAGCACGGCGAGTTAGGCCGAACTTCATGAGCGCCGGGGGAGACAATTCACCGACGCTTGGAAGCCTGGCTTCATTGACGTGGGCGCGATGCGGCACGAGATGCAGTATTTTTTTTCGATATGCAAAAAATCGATTTTGCCAAAAACCTATTTGAATACTCAAAAGGTGAGAATTTTTCATTCCTTTCGGCGGATCAGCACCTTGACGATCCTAAGAGATTGTCAGGCGGTAAACAGGCATTTGCGGCTGCACTGGCTGGCATCGGTGGAGGCATTATATGGGCCTCCGGTGTCGGTTATTCTGCGGCAAAAAAGGGCGAACTGGTTAACGATATGCAGCGGATGAGCGAATACTGTGATTTAATTGGCATAAAGCTCGATACAGGGCCTGCGATCGTAAGAATGATCGTTGATGGTGACGAGATTACCGGAGAATCTCTGGTTGGACGTTTTGCCATGATCAGTGAACGAGGTCTTACTTTTCGAAAATATTCGTTCGTGATAATGCGGAATTGGATATATGGCGATAGAACGTCTGGAACGTTCCTCCAGGTTGTGACCGTTTTTTCATCACATAAAAAGGCCAGAGAATTTATCCAGACCTACGCTGAGAAATGCCTCCACAAGACCCTTGGCATGTTCAAGAATAGAGGCGGCGGCCTGCTGGCAACCTACCCTTGGGTTGTTGATCTTGAGGATGAAGAGGTGACTCCTGTGGGAACAAAATGGTTGGGAGTGCTTCCACAGACGGGCATGTTTTCAGATAAATACAAAACTGAGTTCTTTAGGAAACGCGCAATATGAAAACCCAAGGGCTGACGCCGATGGGACCGCATATCTCAAGTGAGTTCGATCCGTTCCGGGTCGTCTTGGGTTTCGCATCGGAGGCTGGCAATGCTGACCTGTTCGTCACGACGTTTAACGGAGTCGGCCTCACCTACGACGTGGGTCTCAGCGGAAAAGACGATTTTTCGCACAACTTGCGCATCCGTGCTTTGTCTCCCCGCGTGCTAAGTTCGTACGATGGGCTGTCCCCGGAGGCTAAACTGGCAGCCGCGAATGCCGCCACAGGAAAATTCCTATCGCGTATCCACCAACTACAGAAGGTGCCGGACTACAAGGGCCTGCCTGAGCGGATGTTAAATGCACTTAAGAACATTGGATGGGGATTCCAAGATGACCGGCTGGTTGCGTTGGATCCAGAGGTTCGCGAGATGTTCTTCCCGAAAGGTTCACAATGGGATGCGTTCGTCGCTATCCGTGATGTGGTCAATAAAGCGCAAAGCAATCTGATGCTTGTTGACCCTTTCTGTGACAGTGCGTTTTTCGGGATTCTTCATTCGTCAACGGCACGACCAAAAGCAGTCCAGTTGCTGTGTCGAAAGAATCCGGCAGCCCTCAAAGCAGAAGCGCAAGCCTTCGGCGCCCAGCATCAAATGGGCATCGAATTGCGAACTTCATCGGACTTTCACGACCGGTTTCTCGTCGTGGACCGAGCTGCTTGTGTCCATCTTGGCGCGTCTATCAATCACGCTGGATCGAGAGCGTTTATGATCAGCACTGTCGAGGACGCGCGAAATCGGGACGCGCTTATCAAGGCACTGGATGAGGCATGGAAGGCGGGGGCTCAAATCCCCTAAAAGAGCAAGGCAAGGAAGCGCACAGCAGGGGGATTCAATGCTAAAATGCTACCTTCTTCGCTTCATTGGCGCTGTGTTCGTCCCGCAGGTGCCCGTAAGTTTTCATGCACAGCGCACCGCCGTCTTGATGTCCAAGCCAGCGGGAAACCGTAGGGATGTCCACCCCGGATTCGATGCAACGAGTGGCGAATAAATGCCGCAGGTCGTGGTGGGTGATGCGTTTCACACCAACCAGTTTGGCGGCACGGTCTATGGATTTTTGGCACTCGAATACTTGCATTACGGGTTTTTCGGGCAATTCTCCCGGCTGCTCTCCCCGCATTTTTTCCAGCAATTGCCGCAGGCTGCTGTTGAGTGGAATCCACCTGGCCTTGCTGTTTTTGGTGACGCGGACATGAAGCAGTCCCTTCTCGAAATCAACATCGCTCCACAGAACATGCTTGGCCTCGTCAATCCGCACGCCGGAGAAGGCCAGAAATCGAAACAGGTTGGCGCAATCCTTTGCCTGTCCCGCGCCGGACGTTTCAATGTGCGAGGCCATCTCTTGAAATTGTGCCTGAGACGGCAAATGCAGTTCCTTCGGTTTTACGCGCCGCCGATCCACGAACTTCGCTGGATTGTCCACCCGGTAGCCATGTTCCACCGCAATGTCGAAAATTCGGCGCACGATGCCCAATGCGCCGTTGAACCGGGTTGGACTATAGTCTTTGCCGTGGCGGGCGGCCCAATCGTTGCAGTCCTTTTGTGAAATTCTGGCAATCTCGCTCGAATACAACTCCGGCCAGGTCTTTTTCAGGGCGATCAGGACTTCCCGCTTGTAGAGCTTGGTGCGTGGCTGGTTGTTGGCGTCGTCCTCGATCTCCTTCCTGAAAATCTCGATGATGACCTCACCCTTGACCGATTGCCCTTTGTTGATGGCCAGCCGCCGGTAATCTTGCAGGAAATCGGACAACTTGACCTTGGCCACGCTCAACACATGCGTTTCGAGGGAGCGGCGAATCAACTTGCCATTGACCCTGACTCTGCCAAAATAAGTTCCACTGGGTTTGTATCGGATGAGATTGGGATACGGTGTTTTGAGCCAGTCAGCATCCGCTTTGGATTTGCGCTCGGTGAGCGGTGGTAATGTCGTTTTCATGGCAGAAAAAACATACCATATACAAATTGAGTATGCAAATCGAAAGCAGGCTCAAAAATATAAGTTGTAAGTAGTTTATTTTAAGTATTTTAGCCAGTTTAGCTCAGCGGTAGAGCAACGGTTTTGTAAACCGTCGGTCGCCGGTTCAAATCCGGCAACTGGCTCCATTCCTAAAGTGTTGGAACACAATGGTTTGAAGAGGCAGTGGCGGCGGTGGACACCAAAACGGACACCAACTTGGCCAGGATGCCACTATCCTGCCAGTATGCTGTCAGGGTTACGCCAGTAGCCGCTAACGCGACAAGGCCGCACTTCATTACGCTAATCGTTATGAAGCGTTATCGCCTAATCTATCGCGGCTGCCGCGATGCTTATTATTGTTTCGACACCCACACCAACAAGCGGGAGAGCCTCGGAATCAACGATGCGGGGGAGGCCCAGCGCCTCGTTGACGCCCGCAACGAAGCCGTCCGCCATGTATCCATGAACCTGCAAATCGCGCAGGTCTATTTGCAGCACAGCGATCCCACGCTTGCCACCCGCACATGGCAAAACGTGATGGACGCAATGGGGCCGCTCAAAACCGGCCCAACCCAATCGCGGTGGATTTCGGCCATGCGGGATAAAGCCTTTGACATCATCCGCAACCGCAAGCTGATTGAAACAACGTCGGAGCATTTCGTTCAGGTTTTGGCCACAGGCACGGTTTCCACCAATATGTTTTTGCGCCGCCTGCACAACTACGCGACCGGGATGCACTGGCTTCCCTGGCCGGTATTGCCAAAACGCCGCTGGCCCGCCGTAAAGCATAAGGATCGCCGGGCGATTACGTTTGAAGAACACCAGCAGATCATCGAGCGCGAGCGCAATCCCGAAATCCGGGCCTATTACCAATTCTTGTGGCACTTGGGCGGCTCGCAGACCGACATCGCCGAATTGACAGCCGAGGACATTGACTGGAAAGACAATACCATTTCCTACCAGCGCAGCAAAACCAGCGTGCATGTGATTATCACCTTTGGCGCGGAGGCAGCATCGCTGTTGCAGACACTTCCGAAGTCCGGCCAGTTGTTTCCGCGCTTGGCGCGAATCAAGGAAAACCATCGCGCCAAGATGTTCATCAAACGGCTGCGGACTGTGGGCATCACCGGAATTTCCATGCATAGCTACCGCTACGCCTGGGCCGAGAGGGCAAAGACAGTGGGGATGCCCGAACGCTTTGCACAGCAAGCCCTTGGGCATAGCTCCAAAGCCTTTGCGCGGGCGTATTCTAAGAATGCGAAAGTCATTGTTCCATCGTTGGAAGATTACGAGAGGAAAATTCTGCCCATGCCAATGGCCGTAAATCAGTAGGGCCTATCGCATGGCGGCGCGTGGGGTAAAGTCCCAGGAGCTTGACCAAAGCCCTTGTCCATGTGAGCGATCGCCAGGAAAGCCTGCGCGAGTCGTTCGGAATGTAGGTTGTTCAACTTCCGGCCAAAACTCTTTTGCACCATGTATTCATGTAGCTGGTCGTCCCGAATGCAATTTACTTTGCTAGTTGCGCCCCAAGCCGCCTCGACCCTGGCAGACGTAAAGACAAAAAGTCCCTCGTGGAAAGTGTCGATGCCGGATGCAAGCTGATTCACCTTGTCCCGAATGTTCATCATCCGAGCCATAAACTGGCGGATGCAAGGCTTGTCCGTGGGCTTGCCATTTAACAACAATTCTCCTTTGCCATCAGCGGACACCACGCCGCGCCAATTCTTTGTGTCAAGAATAAATACGCCAGTCGGCCCGATTACAACATGGTCCAAGTTGCCAAAAGGCGTGGATAGGTCGTTGATGACATAGAACGAGTCCGGAAGCTTTTGCAGGATGCGCCCAACGCCAATTTCGCCGACGGTGCCGCGTTGCATCGCTTTGGATTCCGTGTCCAGGCTGTTCATTCTCGCATTGAAGACTTTGAACAGCCACAGCATCCCAATCAGGAAAGACAGCATGACCGAAATGCTTACGCTCGTTGGCAGTGCTGCGGGAAGCAGCAACCGCCCCAGTACTAGCCCCACCCCGACACTGGTTGCCGCAATGGCGACAGCATTCAGCAGCCACCATTTCTGCCGCTTTGCAATTGCCTGATTGCTCACGTATCTGCCGCATTCACCGAGAACTCGAGCCATACTGATTCTCTTTCGGCAGCATTTTTGGCTGACGCCGCCGCCCAAATTGCGTGAAATTGTAATTCTGCGTTCGAGGAAGGCAAACCTTAAATCATCACTATAGTGACTGGACGGAAAATTCCCAAGTGGCGGACGCTATAGAGGTTGAGAAAGACAACTTCGCTGCAAGTCCTTGGAGAAAGGATTCGAGAAGCGCGCAAGGCCCGGGGATTATCCCAAGAGGACCTCGCGCTGGAATCGGATACCGCTCCCAGCTACATCGGCGGAGTCGAGAGAGGCCAGCGCAATCCGTCTTTCAAGAAGCTTTGCGCCATTGCTGGCGTAATCGGGGTGGATGTGGGCAGCTTGTGTCAGAATCTGCCTTTGGCACACGAGACAACACGGACGCGAAATCATTAGAGGCGTCCAACGCAACGCCCGCCTTCCAAACGCTAATTCGCTTTGGTTCTTTTCTTGGCCAGCGCCTCGGCCCGCACCAGGCTCAATTCAATATTGTGCGCTGTGCGGGTCGCAACGGCCAAGCTTTCTTGCAGGGACGCAACTTGGCTCGCATGTGTTGCACGATCCGCAGCCAGCTTTTGCAGCGCATCGGCAGCTTGCGCGGCGGCATCCGCTTGCGCCGTCCTGGCTTGCCTCAACTCGGCTTCCACCTGGCTTTTGAACTGCACCAGTTCAGTCTCAGCACACGCCCTCGCCTCATCCAACGCAGCGGCGCGGTTCTGCGCGGCTACAGCGACCCCTTCCAACCGTTCGTTTTCGGCGGCCAGAGCTTGAACACTCTCTCGTTCTCGCGCCAGAACGACCTCTTGTTGCTGACGCCCTTCGTCCACGGCCAAGGCCCATACTTCCCGAAACGCCCTTAACCCATCAGCGGAATCCGTCACCGGCTGCGCCTCCACGTCAATCTCCGCCTTTAACCGCACCAAGGTGGACATGGAACCGCGATTGTTCAATGCCGCATGAATGGCGGCCAATGTGGGCTTCTTGCCTTGACTAGCTAAATCGCCAATGGCTTTGCTTACGTCTGCTTTCGTAATGACCTGTTTCATATAGTAGTATGATATTATGATGCGTTACGCGGTTTCCTGCATGGCTTCCGCATCCAAGGCCAAACCGTTTTGCTCGCCATGCCCCGAGTGGCCCTTCTGGCGCACGTTTCTCTTGTGCCAATGCTGGCTAATCGTTTGCGTCATTTTCGCCAGCCAGGCCCGGTCTTTCGCCATTTCTGTGACCTCTGCCGTGGAAAAGAACTTGATCCCATTGGCCGGTGGATTGCCGAGGGGTTTCAGCAGCCGCGAAGCGATCAGAATTGGCACGTCATGCGTCTGGCAGCCCAGCACCCATGCCGCCTGTTCAACGGTGAGCCGGGCCGGTGCCCGCCCAACCAAAGCCAAAAATTGATGTTGTTCTTCTTTCATTTGTCACCGCCATTGCCGCAACCCGAGCCGGTCACGCCGGCGCAGGCCGCCAATCATCACGTTCAGATTAGTACATAAGGTTTCTACAAGGAGCCTTTGCCGGGCCGGGCGGGCGCTGCGCGCCCGCCTCGGCCCGGTCAAAGGAATCCAAAGTAAATTTGACACACGCGACAGTTCCTTTCGCGTTTTATCGGCACCATCCAATGGCGGATTGTCGGCCCTGTTTTTGCCCAACCGTGGGGGACATGCCCCTCTTAAGCCGGAACAGCAACCATGCCCGCAGATGCCGAGGACGGCTCATCGCCACCCCGTTTTTCCATGTGTCCTGGTCCGCGGCGTCTCTCGTAAACACGGTCCATCGCCGCTATCAAACGGAAAATGGACGAAGAGAGCGTCACCGTGTTGGCAAAGCTATATTTGTTTAGCTCGTAGTTATTTGCCCCGAGGCACTTGACCACGTATTCCGCTCCAGCCAGTGAGCGATCATATTGCCGAACATCGACACGTGCCCCGCCAGTCTGAATCTTCCAAAGCCATTCAGCCTGGTGGATGAGCGTGTGATAGTTGCGCGTAAGAGTTCCCCCCACCAGACAATGGAAGTGGAAACGCCCGTTTTCTTCCCCCTCTTCACCACGCAATGCAATGAGAAGGCGATTATAGGGACGACCGCATTTTTTGGCCATTTCCTGCAACCAGCGAAACGCCAGACCATACGCAATTCTCTCATGGGGCACCGTCCGGCCCGCGAAGGTCAAAGTTGCAAAAAGGTCCCACTGGATTCGCGCCAGTGTGATGCCAAAATCTGTGGCGACCTCGGAACGGCGAATGGGTTCGCGCCAATCCCTGTCTATCCGAGGATTCTTTGAAGCCATAATCGCTTACCCCTTATTTTTTGGCTTCAAATATGATGGAGCCGATTATGGTCGCCTTGCCACCATTATCACCGTGCCGAATCTTCGAGACGCCCGCCCGGATTGTGATTCCGACCGACTTGCCCCAAATTTTGGGGCGTTCCTCCTCCTTGGTCCGGTAGTACAACATCTCTTCCATCCGATGCTCCGGAGGATTGCTGTTATCCATGCAGAGCAAATCCCAGGATTCGCCCGCCGGCCTGCCGTCCCTGGCTGGCCAGGTGTTGTGAACCTCCTTGAAAACTGTCAACTCCATTATCATATCAACTGTCCTTTCGTTTTATTGTTATCGTTTTGCTTTCCCCGGACCGCATACACGGGCCGGGGAATTCTCTCTTCACACGAAGTTGTATTATTACAAAACTAATACAACATCAAGAAATTTAGCAAAATATATTGTATTATTGGTTGCATCATACAATATCGAAGCGGAATTATGAAAACTCACGAAAATCCAGGGAGGCTGGTCGCTGACCTCCGAAAACTAATCGGGAAATCGCAAGCTCAATTCGCCATCATGATTGGCGTCTCGAAGCACACCATCATAAGCGTTGAGAACGGCCGCAATAAACTGAGCCGAAGCTTGGCGAAAAAAATTGAGGTTGCGACGGGGGCAGACTTGTTCGAGAGAAAACTCGCAAGTCCTTTCAAAGTTTCGAATTACACGATGGCCGACTTCACTCGATGGCACGAAACATTCAGCCGATGCAACGAAACCGCTGCGTTAAAACAATTTGACGAGATGAAAAAGTGGCTGAAGGTCATACTTTTGGCTGCGGCAAAGCCGAGTCGGGACGACAACAGCCACCGATTTCCAGCCGTTTGCCTGTCTTTCCGTGAATGGCTGGATGAAACACGCAAACATTTCAAATTAGAGGAAGAATTTGAAAATCTTATCGAAGATAATACTCGCGAAGTGCGCAGGGTTGCGTTTTCAATTGAACACTTTCTCGCCAACCCCGCCGAAGCCAAGAAAGATTTGGGCGCGCACAACATCGACTTTAACAGTATAAAAAGACAGCTAATGAATGCACCCAGAGGATGGCTGATCGTGGAGGATGAATTCAGGGATGTTTGGACATCCTCTGGCATCCCCTACCATGTCCTGTGTGGCACCCGGAAGCTTCTCCCGAGGCCAAAATGCTGGATTAAAAATTTTCCCCCACCTCCACCAGACATGCGTGAATTCGAGGACTTGATAAAGTTTAACAATGAGCAATTAGCGGAATTGCACACTCTTATTGAAGGACAGGATTCGCGAGAGTTATTGGTCATTCCTCGCAAAACAAACCGCCCACTTTCTTAAGAGGGCATTGCCGCCG
>Ga0206802_1259_pt1 | contig 9520 bp, 6 predicted proteins | sample Alteio_BWOrgCont_63_FD_152902 | JGI IMG/M metagenome (GOLD analysis project Ga0206802, IMG submission 152902) | Enriched cells from forest soil in Barre Woods Harvard Forest LTER site, Petersham, Massachusetts, United States -... | ecosystem: Environmental > Terrestrial > Soil > Temperate forest > O... | reverse complement strand
CTCGCGCAGCAACTCGGCAGCGAAGGCAATGCTGACCAGTTGCTGGCAGAGCGTATCGTGCAAATCCTGCCCGATGCGCCGCTGCTCGCGGTCGCTGATTTCGGCCACTTGCCGTTCCATCTGCTTGCGCGCGCTCAGATCGGTATAGACCACCACCCCGCCCTGCACGCGGCCATCCTCATCCACGAGCGGGCGCCCCGTGGCGGTCAACCAAAGTCCGTCGGCCGCGCCGGATTTGCGCAGGAAGATTTCCGCGCCGTCAATGATCTCGCCGCGCATGGCGCGCAGCAACGGATGTTCGTTGGTCGGATAAGCCGTCAACGTGTCGGAAAGATAGGTTTGATAATGCTCGAAGGAATCGCCTTGGGCGACGGTGCCCAAGCCGGCCCGAATAAGGCGTTGGGCGGCCGGATTGAAAAGCAGAATCTTGCCCCTCGCATCGGCCACGATGACGCCGTCGCCCATGCTGTTCAAGATGGATTGAAGGATGCTCGTCTGCCGGCGCAAAGCGGCCTCGGATTGGGCCAACTCGCGCGTGCGATGCTCGGCGGCGGCGCTGCGTTCCGCCACGCGTTCCTCAAGGGTTTCGTTGAGAGCTTTCAGCGCGGTTTGCGCCGCGGTGCGTTCGATGACTTCCACCCGCAAGGCTTCGTTGGCGCGGGCCAATTCACGCGTGCGCTCCTCGACGCGCGTTTCCAAGCCCTCCTGAGATCGGCGCAGGGCTTGTTCGACGCGTTTGCGCTCGGCCACTTCGGAGGTCAACACCGCCAGCGTCACGAACAACGTCAGCCGCTGCACGGTGTTCCAGAAAAGCCCCCAATAGTTATCAATCGAACCGGGGTCGAGGTATTTCGCGGCGTACCAAATCGCGCAGGCCACGACCGCGATGAGAATCCCAGGCCAGCGTCCGGCAAACCACGCCACGAAGCAGATGGGAATCAGGTAAAAGCCCATCAGAGCGACCATCGGGCCGGTGACGTAATCCAACTGGCCCGTAAAAACCGTCACGATTAACCCCAGGAAAGTCAAGGTCGTGCGCGATTTCCGATTTAAATACTCGATGACCATTACCGTCAGCCTCTTTCAAACTTTGGCGCAGACGCTAACAGAATGTGAGAACGATGGCAAGGTTAGTCTACAATGGTCAATGGTCGAGAACAGGCCCTGGAAACGATGTCGCCACCTTGGCGTCTTGCAGGAACTGGCGGACCGTCTCCTTCCATTGCCGGCGAAATGGAACGACCGTCGGCGCATGGGCCACACCGGGGAACTCCTTGAACCATTTAGGCCCTGGCACGGCGTCATAAACCGAGCGGGCTTCGGCCAAATGGGCCCGGGGATCGGCTGTACCGTGCAGAAACAGGATGGGACAGCGAACGCTGGCGGCGAAATCCACCGGATTGTTGCCAAAACCATTGAAGCCCAATTGCCAGCCGCCCCACAGCACGAGCAATTGAGCGCCAGGAAAGGAAGGCACGCCCATCAATTCAAAACGATGCCGCACGGTGGCCAACATTCTGTCAAACACTGCTTCGGCAATGATTGCGTCCGGTTGCACGCCGCAACTGTGAACCGCCCGCAGCTCGGCGGCAGCGCCCATGGAAATGCCATACAGGATCAGCTTGGAATGCGGCAAGTTGGCGTTGGCGTATCGTACTGCCGCCGCGACGTCGTCCGCCTCGTCGTGCCCAACACTGGTATAGGATTCCGAAGAATCGCCCGAGCCACGAAAATCAACGAGCAAAACCGAAAGCCCCAATTCCTGAAAAACGTGGGCCTCGTTCAGCGTGCCGGTTTTTTCTCCGCCATAACCGTGAAACAGGATGACCAACGGGCTGGCCGGCGAAACCGGACTAGACCAAGCCCCCAACTTGATTCCATTCGTGCCCGCGATGGTAAAAACGCGGCCGGCAGGGCCGAGCTTCGTGGGCGAAAGGGTGGAATGCGGACGCGGCATATCCACGCCGCAGATCAAGGCTTTCGCTTTTTGGCCCAAGCCCATATTTTCCGGCTTGGCCGAGGGTTTAATCCCCGCAACGAAATGCGTCATGACATAAGCCTGCCGATACGCGAGGATATTCAGCGCGACAAAGCAGACCGCGAGCACCACCGCCGCCAAACCGAGCCTTCGTTTAAGTTTCGTGTTCAAGTCGTTGCCACTTTCTGTCTAATAGTCATAACCTCTCTCGCTGCACAGCCAGAAAGAGAGGAAATAACAGGAATAGAAATCGGAAAGCAGAAATCCCCTTGGCAGCCTCTGCGTCTTCTGGTTAGCTGGACGACCTTGATGAAACAACCTTGGCTCCTGAAATTGCTCCTGCTGTGGGTGGCTGTGGCGTGCGCCAGTCAAGCACAGCAAGACAGCCAATGGCACTTGAACGGTCTCAATAGCCAGAGTTGGGCTGACATCGGCAGCGGCACCAATTACTACCACCTGGGCGGCGTGGCCACCAACCAATCCTCCAAGGTGACCTTTGACGAAGCGACTCAATTTGAAGCGGCCAACCTGCTTAAGTTGGAGGGCGATGTGACCATCCTGGATCATGGCCATATCTGGCGCGGCACCAATTTCATATACAACACCACCAACGGGGAGGTGCAGGCGGCCAGATTCAAGACCGTGCAGGAGCCTTATTCGATTGCAGGCCAGCAAATGGGCGGAGTCAGCAATAAGGTCCAGACAGCCACCAACGCGGTCATCGCGACCGATGATTACGAAAAGCCGATCTTCACCATCCGCGCCCGGGCGATTACGATCGCCCCGGGCGATTATCTCGAGGCTCACCAGGCGACGCTTTACCTTGGAAAGACGCCGATTTTTTATTGGCCCTATTATCGCAGGAGCCTCAAGCAGCATCCGAACAATTTTGAATTCGCTCCCGGCTACCGCAGCCAGTTTGGGCCGTATTTATTTAGCTCCTATAATTGGTATGGCTCCAACGGTTTGGGGCTTGGATTCGTGGATGGAACCCTGCACCTCGATGAACGGGAAAGGCGCGGCTTGGCAGGCGGTCCGGACTTCGCCGTGCACCTGGGCAATTGGGGCGAGGCCGCCTTCCGCTATTACTACGCACATGACGTGGACCCGCAAGCCGACGGCATCGTCGCACCGCACTTGGGGGAAAACCGGCAGCGAAGCCAGTTTTACTACGATCTTTATTCCACTTCCAACGCCAACGCCATGGGGAACATCAAGGTGGTGGCCAATTACCAGAGTGATCCGCTCGTCGTGCGCGATTTCTTTCTCGGCCAGTACAACAGAAACGTCGAACCGGCCACTTTCGGCGAAGGCACGGAACTGTGGCATAATTGGGTGCTGGACGGGATGGCCCAACCTCGGCTGGTCAATTTCTTTGAAACAGTGGAACGTCTGCCCGACGTGAAATTGACCGGCTTGCGGCAGGAGGTCGGCAACTCCCCCATTTATTACGATAGCGAAACCTCGGCCGGATATTATGAGCGGGCCTTCTCCGAAACAAATGTGCCTCTGTACCTGACCAATTACAACATGATGCCCAATGGCTTTGGGTATGACGTGACGGATACCAGAATGGGAGGTTATCCCAATTACGAGGCGGCGCGGGCGGACACCTTCCACCAATTCACCATGCCGGAGAATTTTTTTGGCTGGCTCAATGTCACGCCCCGCATCGGCGGACGGGCCACCTATTATGGTGACGTCGACGGCCCGCAGATTCATACGAACCAGCAAGGGCGCGGGATCTTCAATACCGGCGCTGATGTTTCGTTCAGGGCTTGGCGCGTCTACGCGGATACGGAAAGCGACCTGTTGGACGTGCACGGATTGAAACACATCATCGAGCCGGAATTCGATTACGCCTACATTCCGACCGCCTCGTCGCATGTGCCGCAGTTCGATTACCAGTTACCGACTTTGCGCCTGCTGCCGATTGATTTCCCGGATTACAATTCCATTGACTCGATCCGGAGCGAGAATGTCTTGCGCCTCATGCTGCGCAACAAATGGCAAACCAAAAGGCGGGACGGGATCGAGGACGTGGTCAATTGGGCCGTTTATACGGATTGGAACCTGACCCCTGGCACTAATAACCCGTTCTCCGATTTATATAACGACCTGGATTTCCGTCCGCGCTCCTGGATCACGTTCAATTCTTCAACACGCTACGATCTGGCTGATACGCGCTGGCGGGAGGCCATCGAGCGAGTTTTTATTCAGCCGACTTCCTCCGGCATGAGCCTTTCGCTGGGCTATTATTACCTGATGAACAACGATCCCGAGTTTCAAACTTATCCCGGCCAGTCGTTGGCCGGCCACAACCAGATTGATGTCAGTCTTTACTACCGGATCAATGAGAATTGGGGCGTGCATATCTCCGAACGGTTTGAAGCGCAGAACGGAGTTTTCCAGGAGCAACTTTACTCCATCTATCGCGACTTGCGAAGCTGGACTGCGGCGATGACTTTTCGAGTGGATCAAGGAGCGGGGCAGCCCACGGATTTTACCGTCGGTATCACCTTTTCCCTCAAAGCATTTCCGCGCTTTAAGCTGAACTCGGACAGCGACCGCCCGGGGCAAATCCTCGGCAGCATTTCCAGGCCGACGCTGCTGGATGATTATTAGCGGGCTTGCACCAAGACCTGAAATTTGTGTCCGAGATGTTCGGGATGCGTCAAGGTTTGGAACTGGCGGGTTTTCTTTTCATCCCACGGGGCAAAGACTTCCTCTGAACGGCGTGTCCGGGACAGGATTTCTGTCAAGAATTTGGATTGTCGCATTGGCCGGAACGATTCAGTTGGAATATAAGGCTCGCCCTCACCCTGGCCCTCTCCCCTTGGGAGAGGGAACCTTCTGCGACCGCCGTGGAAAAGGTCACTGGACGGTGATTGTGGCCCGTCGCTTAAATTGATTCTCCCTCTCCTCGGAGAAGAGGGCCGGGGTGAGGACGGACCTTTTCCCTCAATTAAGTCGTTCCCGATTAGCCCTTCAGTGCGCAGGCCGGCGGCGTGGCCGGCTTCCATCAGCGCGGAAAAATTCACGTGCGCGGTCAGGTCTTGCTCGCCCGGCTGGCTCAAAAGATCGGTGCTGGCGTGATGTCGAGTGAAGGCGCGCAATGTCCCTTTGGATCGCTCCGGTCGAAATCGTTCTTCGGAGGTCAGGCCGTAATCCAGCGTCAACAATTTTCCCCGCCCTAGGCTGGAGGCGGCCTCCTTCCACCACGCAACGGCTGCTGGACAAACCTCTAAAGAGAAACCGTCGGGCAGCGCCCTCGCCAGTTCGCTTGGAATGTTGGGCAGGTGCCCGGCCAATTCCGCAGCCGGCGGATGCCATTCCCAAAAGAAGTCTTCGCCCTCGACGCCTACGCAGCCTTCCCACCATTGTTGCCACGCGGCGCTCCAAGCCAGGCAATGCACTGGCAGAGCGTCCAAAAACTCATTGGAAAAAATAATCCCTGCGACAGGCCGTGCGGCCAACGATGCAATGTCATCCGCCCATTTCACCTTGGGTTGCCACGAACGCAGAGTCTCTTCCTGCCACGCCCGCCGTGTCGGTGACGCATCCAAAAGCCAATACTCCAAACGCGCAAACAAATCGGGGCGATATCGGTTGGTCCAAGCCAGAATGTCGCCCGCCAGCACGCCGTTGTGAGGTCCCGCCTCGATGAATTGAACAACCCCGGAAGGGCAATCCAGGTCCATCCATTGGGCAAACTGGAAGGCCAGCAATTGGCCAAAGAGCGGTCCGACGCTGACGCTTGTAAAGAAATCGCCGTCGCGCCCAATGGTGCGCCTTTGCTCGTAATAACCCAGGCCGGGCGCGTATAAAGCGAGTTCCATGAAGCGCGCGAACGAGATCGGACCGCGCAGCCGGATTTCCTCCTGAATCTGCCGGGCCAGCGCGTTCAAGGCTTTGCCAAAAACGCCCGCACCTTTTCCGCCATCAATTTGTTACCCTCCGCGTTGAAATGCAGCTTGTCGGCCACGAACAACTCCGGGCGCGGTTTCCCGTCCGGCCCCAGCGCGATGTCATATTCCTCGATGTATTTCAAGTAAGGCGCCTGCTTGGTGTATTGCTCCACCAAGTCATTGAGCGCCTTCTCTTTCTCGTGCTGCTCCCAGCGCGCAATGGACGGACTCAGCGAAAGGAAGACAATCTGCGCCGAGGGCAACGCCGCGTGAACCTTGGTTGCAAACTCCTTGTAATCAGCAAAAACCGCTTCGACCGATTTTCCATTGTGCAGATCGTTGCCGCCCGAACGCAGCACGACCATCCTGGGCGCGCAAGGAACAATGATGCGGTCGGCGAAGTGCGCGGCGTCGGCAATTTCTGATCCGCCAAACCCGCGATTGAGCACGAGCTGGCCCGGCAAATCCTTCGCCAGCGTCGTCCATCGCCGGATGGTCGAAGCGCCCGTGAAAACCACCGCGCCTTTGGGCGGCGGATTGGTTCGATCCATCTGTTCGTAGGCGGCGATTTCCTTTTCCCACTTGGCATAATCGTGCGGAGTCTCGGCGCACAACGAGACCGTCGCGGACGCCGCCATCCACCACCCGGCCAGCCAAACCAAAACCACGCGGTTGAAACGATTCATAACAGAGTTTGCGCGGCATCATGCAACCCTAGGCGCAGGAGCGCAAGTCACAATGGAGGAAGGCGCCGGGGGTTTGTCGCTTCCTCATGTTGGATTCACTTTGACCTGGTATGACTGCTCCGGGCAGTCTTGGCCGAAGATCTTCAGTTTCATATTTCTGACTCCATCTTTCTGACTTTCTCTTTTCGTTGGGCTAGACCTCGCAGTTCGCGCCCTCAGTCTTGGGGCGGTTTCCCGCACCCTGCCCTTTTCCCGGTTGGACTTGGTGCGACTGAGCGCGACCCGCCGCGACTGCCAATTGCCTCACCCAGCATTTTCGACCCTTCGGCCAGACACTCACCACAAAGCGTGAATTCGACACAGCCTATGACACAAAACAGGTCGAGTCAGGCCCGACTTGGTAGGACTGAGCTTGACCAGACCGGACTGCTCCGGGGACAGGACCTGTTGTCTTCATCCCCTGTCCTAACATTCCGCGCCCATCCCAGCGCCTCCCAAAACCAGACGGATGTCAGAAAAATGGAGTCAGAAAGATCTTCAGTTCCATATTTCTGACTCCGTCTTTCTGACTTTCTCTTTTTGTTGGGCCAGCCCTCACTGTCCGCCCCCTCAGTCTGCTCGCGGTTTGCCTCGCTGTGTCGTTTGCCCGGTTGGACCTGGTGCGACTGAGCGCGACCCGCCGCGACTGCCAATTGCCTCACCCAGCATTTTCGACCCTTCGGCCAGCATCTGTACAGGACGAAAGGCAAGACTCCGCCAAGCCTTTTTCCGGTTTTCCCCATTATCCATGGCCCTGAATGTCAATGAACAGGGCGGTGGGCTGTCCCGCCTCAACAGAACAATTATAACACGTCTTAGTGGGAATTCAATCATAAATCGGAAATGACGAACAGGATTCCCAGGATGTTTCTAAGAGCTTTAATTGCAAAGACCACAAGGAGCACAAGGACAAGAACTTATGTGCTTTTGAGGCCGAAGGATTGTGCATCCTTCCGGGTGAATGCCTGATCCACTCCGCAGTTTCCAAAGTGCATTTCATGGTGATCCATGTAGTTAACCGTGCTTTCGTCAAGCGAAGATCGGGGAAGCTTCCAGACAAACTCGGAGAGAATTTGAACAAATCGCAACGAGTATCGTCCTATACTTTGTGCCGCAAAGTGAAGCCCGAGTGCCAAAGAAAATTATGAAACTACGAAAACGCTGGTTGGTTGTATTTATCTATGCCACGGCCATGGCATTTGTGGAGTCGGCGGTGGTGTTTTATCTCCGCACGATGGTAAATCGGATTGAACCTTACCAGCCCCATCCCTTTCCCATCATAGGCGGGTTGGCGCACGTCGAAGTGGCTCGGGAAGCCGCCACGCTGGTCATGTTGTGGGCGGTCGGTTGTCTGGCGGGCGACTCATTGCGAAGCCGCCTGGGCTATTTTGCCATCGCATTCGGTGTCTGGGACATTTTTTACTATGTCTTCTTGAAAATATTCTGCGGCTGGCCCCATTCGATGCTCGATTGGGACATATTGTTTCTGATTCCTTTGCCTTGGTGGGGGCCGGTGCTGGCGCCGGTCTTGATTTCACTCCTGCTGATTCTTTGGGGCACCTTCGCCAGTCAGGATGGGCTGCTGCCAGTGCCGTTGCGGCCAAGAATGGCCGCGTTGGGCCTGGGTCTTCTTGGCGTGCTGCTCGCGCTCCAAGTGTTCATGGCGGACTCCCTGGCCGTCTCAAGTTTGGGGACGGAGGCGGTTCGCAACGTCCTGCCCAAGAGTTTCCATTGGCTGGCGTTTTGCGGCGCTCTGTCGCTGATGTCCATGCCGGTGTTGCAACTAGTCTGGCATAGCCGCTCGCAAGAACGCGCTTGAGGGCGTGAGACAGAATGCTTCGCTTGGTAGGGGCGTCTCGCCGAGACGCCCGGACGCCTCGGCGAGGCGTCCCTACCTCGTATGCGAAGAAATTCTGTCGCGCACCCGCGCTTGAAACTCGTTAAACATTGGTCTTTTCGGCATTTAGGCGAGAAGGTAACTTCAGGCGTTGCTTATGACGAAAAACATTTCGAGCGCCATTGACCTGCGCAGTGACACGATCACGAAACCGACCCCTGCCATGCGGGAGGCCATGGCCGCCGCCGAGGTGGGTGATGACGTGTTCGGCGAGGACCCGACCGTTCGGGAATTGGAGGCCGAGACGGCGGCGCTGCTGGGAAAGGAAGCGGCGCTGTTCACGGTTTCCGGCACCATGGCCAACCAGCTTGCCATCCGATCCCACACCGAATCAGGAGATGAAATCCTGGTCGAGGCGGGTGCGCACATTTATTACTACGAGGGCGGAGGCCCGGCGGCGTTAAGCGGCGTCTCGTGCCGCTGTTTGCAAGGCGAACGGGGCGTGTTCAGCAGCGACGACGTTGAGGCAGCCTTGCGCCCCTCGGACCCACACTTTCCTCGCACCCGGCTGATCTGTGTCGAGAATACGCACAACCGTGGCGGCGGCAAAATCTGGCCGCTGGCGCGAATCGAACAGATCGCCAGTCTTGCTCAAGGGCATGGTCTTCGCATGCACATGGATGGCGCGCGCCTTTGGAATGCGGCGGTGGCGGCGGGCCTTTCCGAGAAGCAGTGGGCGGCGCCCTTTGACACGGTCAGCGTCTGTTTTTCCAAGGGGCTGGGAGCGCCGGTGGGTTCGGCCCTGGTTGGATCCCATGAATTGCTGGCGCGCGCCAAGCGATTCCGCAAAATGTTTGGCGGCGGGATGCGTCAAGCCGGGATTATCGCCGCCGGGGCGCTCTTTGCCTTGCGCAATCATCGCGCCCGCCTGGCCGAGGATCATGCCAATGCCAAAACGCTGGCCGAAGGGATCAGCCGCTGCGAAGGACTTGAGGTGGCGCCGAGTGAAGTCGAAACGAATATTGTGCGCTTTCGGTTGCCCGGCGTGCCGGCGGTTGAAGTTGTGGAGCGG
>Ga0206802_1287_pt1 | contig 9609 bp, 5 predicted proteins | sample Alteio_BWOrgCont_63_FD_152902 | JGI IMG/M metagenome (GOLD analysis project Ga0206802, IMG submission 152902) | Enriched cells from forest soil in Barre Woods Harvard Forest LTER site, Petersham, Massachusetts, United States -... | ecosystem: Environmental > Terrestrial > Soil > Temperate forest > O... | reverse complement strand
ACTATCACCTGGACCATCCTTTTGAGCATGGTCACTTCACCGGCGGCTTTGGGCCGGATCATCGCTGGCGGCTGGCCGGCGGCGGACCGGGGCGCTTCTGGTTCGGCGGCTTCTACTTCAGCGTTGCTCCGTATGACGTGGGCTTCTGCGACGGCTGGCTGTGGGATTCAGACGATGTGATCATCTACGACGATCCCGACCACGAGGGCTGGTATCTGGCGTATAACGTCCGGCTCGGAACCTATGTGCATGTGGAGTATCTGGGCGCGTAACTCAAGTTAGTTGGATAACTCGGACAAGAGGCCCTCCCACTGCGGGAGGGCCTTTTTGTTGCTGGCGTAGTAAAGCGCGACCGTAAGCCCAGCGCATATACAGAGCGGGCTGGAGGATTGTAGGATGGGCCTGCTCGCCATTCACCTTTGAGGTCTATCGATGAAGCTGTTCGCGCTGCGCCCTTTTGCTGCTCTGATCCTGCTGGTTGTCTTGCTCGCCGCTCACGCGACCTTCGCGATTGCGCAGTCCTCCCCAGCCGCTCCGATCGTCATTACCGGCGCGGATCGTAGGCCGGCGCTCTCGTTGAATGGCGATTGGCATGTGATTCCCGACCCGTATCAGACGGGGCTTTACGACTTTCATAAACATGAGATCGCGCGTGGGTGGTTTGTCAACGAGAAGGCCAAGCCGGGCGATACTGGGCCGGTCGATTACGACTTCTCCAAGGCAGAGACGATCAAGGTGCCCGGCGACTGGAATACGCAGAAGCCGGAGTTCTTCTGGTACGAGGGGTTGATGTGGTACGAGAAGGATTTCGATTTCGAGCCCAAGGCTGGCACCAAGACTTTTTTGCGCGTAGGTGCGGCCAATTACAAGTCGATCTTCTGGGTCAACGGGCAGAAGGTTTGCGAGCATGTGGGCGGGTTTACGGCCTTCAATTGCGATGTGACAGCGGCCGTTCATGCAGGCAGGAATTTTGTCATCGCGGTAGTCGATAACACGCGCCACGAAGATGGTGTGCCCACGACGCAGACGGATTGGTTCAACTATGGCGGGCTTACGCGCGAGGTGTCGCTGATTACGGTGCCCGAGACGTTCATTGATCAGTACGATCTGCATTTGAGTAAGACAGAACCCGACACCATTGAGGGGTGGGTGCATATCAACGGACATTCCCTACTTGGCACGCTCCAGGTGAAGATTCCTGAGCTCAACGCGAAGGCAGGAGTCTTCCGCAATGTAGACCTCATCAATAGTGCGGCTCTGCGGGACGGCTTCAGTCTGGCTGTCCATTTCAAAGCGCCTAGGACCCAGTTGTGGTCTCCAGAATCTCCCAAGCTCTACCAGGTTTCCATCCAATACGATTCGAAGGGTGTCACAGATGCCATTGAGGATCAAATCGGCTTCCGCACCATCGAGACCAAGGGCGACGAGATTCTGCTGAACGGCAAGCCGATCTTTCTGCGCGGCATCTGCATCCATGCCGAGGCGCCGTATCGCACCGGGCGCGCCTACTCCGACAAAGATGCGGAGACGCTGCTGGGCTGGGCCAAGGAACTGGGCGCGAACTATGTGCGCCTGGCGCATTATCCCCATGACGAGACGATGCTGCGCGCCGCCGACCGCATGGGCATTCTGGTCTGGGCGGAGAATCCGGTGTACTGGGCGGTGCAGTTCGAGAAGCCCGAAGTCTACGCCAACGCTGAAAACCAGTTGCGCGAAGAGATCGAGACATCACGCAATCACGCCGCGATCATCCTGTGGTCGATGGCTAACGAGACGCCAATCAACGATGCACGCACCAAGTTCATCTCGTCGCTGGCAGCCAAGGCGCGCGAGCTCGATCCCACGCGGCTGATCACGGCGGCGCTGCTGGTGCATACGGATAAGAATGGCGAGCGTTCGGCCAAGGTTGTCGACGATCCGCTGGGACAGTATCTCGATGTGCTGGGCACGAATGAATACATCGGCTGGTATGAGCAGCATCCCGAAACCGCCGACGTGACCGATTGGAAGATCAGCTACGACAAGCCGCTGATCATGAGCGAATTCGGCGCCGACGCCAAGGCCGGCCTGCACGGCGGCCCAAACGATCGCTGGACGGAGGAGTACCAGGCGAATGTCTTCCAGCACCAGCTTGGAATGCTCAATCGCATCCCGCAGTTGCGTGGGATGAGCCCGTGGATTCTGATGGATTTCCGCTCGCCACGGCGGCCGCTGGCGGGCATTCAGGATGAGTTCAACCGCAAGGGGCTGATCAGTGACCAGGGGCAAAAGAAAGAAGCTTTTTCGGTGTTGCAGAAGGCGTATATCGAAAAGACCGTCGGCAAGCCAAATTAAGTAACCAAATTGACTTTTTCCAGTTAGGATACGGTGATTCCCTTTCTCACAATCTGGAAGAGGCCCAATTTGTCGATCACCCAGAAGATTCAATCCTTCGAAGCCCGCATCCGGATCGCATACTGCGATTACCTGTCGATCGTCGAAGTGGCCATTTACATCCTGCTCGGAACGCTGCTGGCGATGGCCGCGATCCTGGGTGTCGTTGGCGCGTTTTCGTTAGTCGAGGGCGCGGTGCGCAACTGGACCGGCACCGAGGCCATCTTTGAGTTGATCGACCGGCTGCTGCTGGTGCTGATGTTGCTCGAAATTCTTCACACGCTGCGCATCTCCATCCGCTCGCACGCGCTGGTGGTCGAGCCGTTCCTGGTGGTGGGGCTCATCGCCTCCATCCGGCGGATCCTGGTGCTGGGCATGCAGGCCGAGGCGCTCACAAAAAAGGAGAACTGGCTGAATGGCGGCCAGCCGCTCTTCGAGGCCTCCATGATTGAGTTCGGCGTGCTGTCGCTGGTGATCACGGTGCTGGTGGGCGCAATCTTCTTCCTGCGCAAATCCAGCACCATGGGCGGCAGCTCGGAGCACGAAAGCGAAGCGGAAGCGCACGGGGCGTAAGCGCCGAAGGGCAAATTGAGTTTGGGGTTAAGATAGAAGTATCGGGAGGATACGATGGCGACCCAGATTATTCGAACCGGCGGCGCAGTTGCAGTCGAAATCCCCGAAGAATTGCTGCGCCAGGCCAACCTCTCCGTCGGTGACCCCGTTGAGTGGACGCTTACGCCGGCTGGAACCCTCGCTCTGCAATCTCCATACGATGTTGGTACCGTCGCGGCTGTCGATGAGGCGGACTACGAAGAATGGAAGTTGCGTGAGATTGAAGCAGGGTTTGCGGAAATAGATGCCGGAAATTACGTTGACGGCGAAAAAGTGGCCGAGTGGGTACGAAGTTTGGGCACGGATCACCGGCTGCCTCCTCCGCTATGAGGCTTCGCTGGAGTACTCGAGCGATCAAGCACTTGGCTTCCATCGAAGCTTATATTGCTAAAGACAAGCCTGACGCGGCCGTACATGTAGTAGCCGAGATAGTGAGGGCAGCTTCTACTCTGTCTCAGTTTCCGATGTTAGGGCGGCAAGGGAGAATTAAGGGGTCAAGGGAGCTGATCGTTCCCGGACTGCCGTACATCGTGGCCTACAGGGTTTTGGGCGATGTCATCGATGTGTCCCAGGTATTGCATACAAGCCGGAAATGGCCGGAGAAACTGTAAATCCCGTCAGAATCTTAGCGGGTCAGAACCAGTGGTCGTGCATCTGTTTTAAAAAAGTCATGTCGATCGGATATCCCGACGCTGAACCGATGACTGCATCAACAGGGCATTTCGGACAGATAGCTGTCTGATCGTCATCGACCCACTCGTTGATCTCTGCAGGGGAAAAGATCGCGAAGCAGTAAAAGCATCCGCAAACTTCGCTGCACGCAAGTTCCGATCTGTTTGCAAAGCAGTGCTTATGCGCTGCGTCAAGATCATGGTTTGCGTAGGGAAGGCACATATAAGGAATACCAATCGCGGTAGAATGAGTGTAGCAAGGGAGCTGGGCGGTCGCTGCCGGTTTCTCCGTGAGGAGTGAACCGGGGGAGGAAAGTCCGAACTCCGCAGGGCAGTGTGCCGGATAACGTCCGGGATCGCAGCGTCAAGGCTGCGAGACGGCCAGTGCCACAGAGAAGATACCGCCTCGGCTACCTGGGCTTTCGCAAGAGAGTCCGGCATCCCGCAAGAAGCTTGCTTCCTGCGCGTTGGGGTAAGGGTGAAAAGGTGCGGTAAGAGCGCACCGCTCCCGCTGTAAGGCGTGAGGCAGGGTAAACCCCACACGGAGCAAGACCAAATAGGGAGGGATGCGCAGGCCGCTAGAACCAGGCCGCGCAGCGTATCGGCCCGATACGCGACAGGCGGTTCGAGCAAGTGCCGGAACCTCCGGGTAGGTCGCTGATGAGCGTCCGCGGCGACGCGGCGCCTAGAGGAATGACCGCACACGACAGAATTCGGCTTACAGGCTCTTTTGCTTGAGTGACGGCCCCGATCGGGTAAATCCCCGGCGGGGCCGGCTTGTTTGACTTGGCGTTCAGCCGGATGCTTCGCGTCGTGCCCGGCACATATTCCACAGGCTTGAAAGCCGCCGTCGTAGGATGGAAATATGCTGCTTGTGAAATTGCTGACAGAGGGAGCTCGTGTGCCTGTAGTAGCGCATCCGGGCGAGGATTTGGGATACGACGTCTTTGCGCTGGAGGCGGTCGAGCTTTGGGCTCGGGCTTCGTTGCGCGTCAAGACGGGAATTGCGGTCGAAGCGCGACATCCTGAGACGGGCGCAGGCCTGGGGTTGTTAGTGCGTGATCGGTCTTCGATGGCTGCGCGTGGCGTGGCGGTGACCGGCGGTGTGATCGATGCCGGGTACCGCGGAGAAATTCAGATTCTGCTGACCAACCTGACCGATGAGGCGATCCGGCTCAATGCGGGTGACAAGATCGCGCAGATGATTCCAGTTCCGGTGCTGACAGGCGCGGTCCAACAGGTGGAAGAGCTAGGTGACTCTTCGCGGGCCGAAAAGGGGTTTGGAAGCTCGGGGAGATGAAAACAGGAAATAGGGAAAAGGGAATAGAAATTCGAAGGCCAGGGCATTGCGTCCTGGCCTTTGCTGCGTTGTGGTCTGGTGGTTAGTTTTTACCCAGGCCGTCGTTCTGGTGATAGTTGGGGTAAGGCGGAATCGGAATCGCCGGAATCGGGTGCGCTTTGAGTTCTTCAACGACCAGGTTGACGCCGGTTTCGAGTTGCGGATCATGACCGGCAGCGAAGTCTTTGGGCGTAATTTCCACTGCAACGTCAGGTGCGATGCCGCGGTTCTCCACTTCCCAATCGCCAGAGAGGCCGTAAATCGCGAAGCGCGGAGCAGTAACCCGCCCGCCGTCGAGCAAGGTAGGATAGCCGCCAATGCCGACCAATCCGCCCCAGGTGCGGGTGCCTACCAGCTTGCCCAGTTCAGCCTTGCGGAAATACCAGGGCATCGCGTCGCCGCCTGAGCCTGAGTCCTGATTGATGAGCATCACCTTGGGCCCGAAGATGGCGCCGACCGGGTCGTGCAGCGCCCTGCCGTCCCGCTCGATGGCTCCCGAGAGCGGCTGGCGGCGCAGCACATCTACGATGTAGTCGGCGATAAAGCCGCCTTCATTGTGGCGCTCATCGAGAACCAGCGCCTGCTTGTCGAGCTGGGAGTAGAAGTAGCGATTGAAGTTGGTGTAGCCCGCGCCGCCGGTATTGGGCATGTAGACGTAGGCCACTTTGCCGCCGGAGAGCTGGTCCACCTTGCGGCGGTTGGATTCGATCCAGTCGAGGTTGCGCAGACCGTCCTCATCGGGGATGGGGACGACGGTGACGTCTTTGGCATTCGCGCCGTCCGGATGGTACGAGACGTGAAGCACGGTCTGGAGGCCGGCGGTGCCATCGAAGAAGGAATAGAGATTGTCGCTGGCGTGTAGCTCCTTGCCGTTGACGGCGAGCAGGTATTCGCCTTCCTTGACATAGACGCCGGGGAGGGTAAGCGGCGAAGCCAGGCCGGGAGTCCAGTTCTGGCCGCCGAGGATCTTGGTAATGCGATAGAGACCATGCTCGACGGTGTAGTCGGCGCCCAGCAGGCCCGTCTTGGGTGAGTGATCCGGTTCCTGCGGGCCGCCAAGGAACATGTGGCCGATGGTGATTTCACCCAGCATTTCAGTGGAGAGATAGCTGAATTCATCGCGGCTAGCCAGGCCGTCTAGGTAGGGCCGGTACTTGGTCTCGATCTTGGGAATGTTCAGGCCGTGAGTGCCGGGGTCGTAGAGAAAGTCTCGTTCGATGCGCCAGGTTTCGTGGTAGATCTGCCTCCACTCAGCGCGCGGATCGATGTCGGCGTGCATGTTGCCCAGGTTGAGCGCCTTGCCGGTATTGCTATCGCCGGACTTGAGGTCGTCGGTTGCGACGATGGAGAGCGAATCATGCTGGGCGATGAGCGCCTTGGAGGCGTCGGCGGAGACCAGGAAGCCGTCGATCTCGGAGAGCACCTGCTCGGTCTTGCGCTTCTCGGTGGTAAAGCGCCAGACGGCGCGAATGCCGGAACCGCCGCCGCCAGAGGATCGGCCGACCGGCGAGCCTTCGAGCAGATAGAGCACGCCCGTTTTGCCGGCGGCCAGGCCGCCGTAGTTGCGAGCCGGTACGGGCAGTGCGAGGATGCGGTTGCCGATGCCGTCGAGCTCGATTTTGACATCGACCTTCTTGTCGTCTGTCTTGTCTTCCTTCTTCGCGTCCTTGTCTTTATCGTCGCGGGATTTTGCGGTGGCTTTGTCGTCCTTCTTGTCCTTATCGTCCGCGGTCTTCGGCGGCGTGGGGGGATTGGGAGGAATCGGGCTCTTGTCGTCCTTCTTCTTTTCCTCCTCTTTGATCTTCTCGTCATCGCTCTCGGGCGGAATGGGCGAGATGCCGAATTTCTCCAGGACGACGACGTAAGCGGCGCTGGTCTGGGCCCGATCGAGCGAGGAGAGATCGATGCCCGCGTTGGAGGGACCATCATCGGTGGAGGCCAGGAAATAGAGAAATTTGCCGTTGGGGTCGAAGACAGCGCTATTGGTGTCGCTCATGCCGTCGGTGACCTGGGTGAAGGTGTGGGTGTCGAGCGAATAAAGGAAGACGGCTTTGAGATTGTTGTCTAGGTCGCGGGTGTAGGTGATCCATTTGGAGTCAGGCGACCAGTTGGCGCCAAAACCATTTCCTCCGAAGCCGCCTTGATGGCTGGTGTCGACCAGAACAGGCTTGCCTGCCGGGATTTCCTTGCCCTTGTCGTCCTTGCCGGGTACATCGAGATACCACAGGTGCAGGTGTTTGTCGGTATAGAGAATGCGCTTGGAATCGGGCGACCATTGCAGGTTGTAAAAGAACGACGGGTTGGGGCCGAGGTCGATGACAGTCGGCGGTTTGAAGCCGGTCTGTTCCTTCAGGTAGAGCTGGTATTCGCCTGAGGCGTCAGAGAAGTATGCGATGGTCTTGCCGTCGGGAGACCAGGCCGGAGAGCGCTCGGCGGCGTTCGAGGTGTTGGTCAGGTTGCGGGTATCGCCCTTTTCGGCCGGGACGGTAAAGATCTCGCCGTGGGCCTCGATCGCGGCCCGCTGGCCGGTCGGTGAAAGCGCCGCGTTCTGGATTTCGTCGGGACCGATCGAGGCCAGATGCGGCGCAAGCTTGGGCAGATCGCCGTGAATGGTGATCTGGAGAGCATGATCTTCGCCCGGCTGGCTCGGTGCGGGCAGGTCAACCAGATGCAGCGAGCCGAACTGTTCGTAGACCAACCCACCGGGGCCAGCCTGGATGGTCTTTAGATCCAGCCCCTGATTGGCAACGGCGAGCGCGACCTGCTTGGTTTTGGTGTCATAACGGTAGAGCGAGACCGGCCCGTAGTGCTTGTTGTCGAATGGATCGGAGCCGGTAACTCCATTGCGGTCCGAGAGAAAGTAGATCTGGTCGCCGATCCATACCGGGTCCGAGTCGTGTGTATTGTTGCTCGGAATCTTTTCGAGGTCGAGGGTCTTCAGGTTGACGATCCAAATGGGGAAGTTCTGGCCGCCTTTGTAACGCTTCCAGGCGTCTTCCCAGCGGCTGACGGGTTCGTAGGCGATCGATTGGCCGTCGGGCGAGTACGAACCCTGGCTGCCGGCAGGAAGTGGCAGTGGCTCCGGCGTGCCGGTGCCGTCGGCGTGGGCGAGATACAGACGCAGGAAATGGCGGAAGCTGGACCTCATGCTGGTAAAAAGGATGTCCTTGCCGTCGGGCGTCCAGCCAATCACGGAGCTGCCGGTGGGGTGCCAGGTGAGGCGGCGGGGAATGCCTCCCGAGGCGGGGATGACGTAGACATCGGTGTTGCCGTGGAGATGCGCGGAGTAGGCGATCTCGGTCCCGTCCGGAGAGAAATAGGGGCCGTCGGTGACAGCGGCCGTCGAAGTGAGCCGCTGCGCCTCGCCTCCCAAGCGGGAAACGGTCCAGATGTCATCGGCATAGCGGAAAGCTAGGCTGGTCTGGCTCAAGGAGGGATAGCGGAGCAGTAAGGGCGATGCGGAACCCCCGGCGGCGGCAGCAGTGGATGCGCCGGCAAGACACGTGAGCAGAAGCGAGGCACAGAGCAAAAGGAAAACGGCAGGTTGAGACAGCTTCATGGATTCTCCGGCTGGGAACGAACGTAGCGACAGTGTACTCGGCCAAATCGGGTACGCGGGAAGAAAAGCGCCGGTTCCGTGAGGTTGAATTTGCGGCAGCGGGAACCGGATTTGTGACGAATGCGTAGTCTCGTATGCGCGCCAAACTCCTCATTCACTGCTAGACTCGTGGGCAGCAGCGAAGCACTTTTGAGAGCTTCAGGTCTCAAAGTCGAGATTTTCAGCTCAATTTTCATAAGTCCGATTCAGGAACGGGAACCAATGCAATTCAGTGAAGCCGTGAAACTCGCCTTGCAGTCGCTTTGGGCCAACAAGCTGCGGTCTATCTTGACGCTGATTGGCGTGGTGATGGGCGTGGCCTCGGTGATCATGGTGATCACCCTGACCAACACGGCCAACGACTACATGGGCAGCAAGGTTACCGGCTACGGGGCAGATGTCTTTACGATTCAGCGGGAAGGCTTGATCTTCGGACCCGACGACTACGCCAAGTTCCAGAAGCGGAAGATCGTGAAGCTGGAAGACTACCAGGCGGTCCGCGAGCTCTGCACCAATTGCAAAGAGGTGGGCACCTCGCTCTCCCGTACCGGCAAAGTGGTACACAATGGGCACTCGACGACGGACACTGAGCTGCGCGGCTACACAGACACGATGTTTTCGCTGAGCAATACCAATGTCGCGCTGGGGCGCGCGCTGACCGAAGCCGACATCGATCACGGAACGCACAACGTGGTGGTGGGCTACGATGTGGTCGACGATGTGATGGGCGATGGAGACCCGCTGGGCCAGGAAGTACGCGTGGATGGCGTGCCTTATACCGTGGTGGGCGTGGGCGAACGGCAGGGCAAGACCTTTGGCCAGTCGCAGGATAACTGGGTTGCGGTGCCGATTTCGGCCTACCAGCACACCTATGGTGGCAATGACTCGTTAACCGTCTACGTTCGCGCCAATGGCGACGCCAAGGTGATGGAGCGGGCTGAAGACGAGGTTCGAGTGATCATGCGCACGCGGCGGCACGATGCCCCCGGCGCTGAAGACAGTTTCGAAGTCCAGAC
>Ga0206802_1285_pt1 | contig 9669 bp, 3 predicted proteins | sample Alteio_BWOrgCont_63_FD_152902 | JGI IMG/M metagenome (GOLD analysis project Ga0206802, IMG submission 152902) | Enriched cells from forest soil in Barre Woods Harvard Forest LTER site, Petersham, Massachusetts, United States -... | ecosystem: Environmental > Terrestrial > Soil > Temperate forest > O... | reverse complement strand
GCTGATCGGTAGAAAATCAGTGGTGTCCGTTGGGGTGAATGTAACGGAAAGCGTCTGGCTCAGACCGGCATTAAGCACCGTGCCGGCGGCGGGCGTGTAAGTGAAGGTGCCGGGAACATTTGTCGAATTGTAGGTCGCTGTGGCGTTCAATTGCGACGCTCCAAGAGGCGTACCGTAAACGATATCCGCTGGATTCGCCCAAGTCAGGGTTGGATAAGCCTTCCCGACGATGGTCAGAGACCATTGCGTTAGTTGGTTGCTGCCGCCGGATTCAAGGTCGGCCAGGAAAAGCGTCCACTCCCCGGCCGCATTCAGCCCGTTGAGGTTTGCGAGCGCGGTGCTGCGGGATGAGGTGTCAAGCACGGTCGCAGGATCTACATCACGTCCGTCCGGCTGCCAAGTGCCCGCAAGGGGCGACCCGGTCACCGGGACGGTATTCGTCTGGTAAAGGTGGATGTCGCCGTTGGCCGCACCGTCTTGAAATGTTATGTTAAAGCCGCTGTCCGGATATCCGAAAGGATTGGAAACCGTCTTGCCGGGGCGATTCAGCAGCACGGTAAACCCGCTGGAGTGCACCAGGTAACCGTAGAGATCGCCGTTGAAATTGCCTGTGATATTGAGACCCACCGTGACGGAGGCGATATTACCAATGGCGGAGTTGAGAGTGCGCACATCGCTGAGTCCGGAGGGGTTGCCGTCCGGCACCAGTCGGTTTGTGGTAAAAGTATACGATTCGGTTGGTTGCGCCTGCAGGAGTAACGGTGTCGCGACTGCTGAGAGGGCCCACAGCATGATGGTTGCAAGTTTTCTCATATTCGGAGGAATTGGAGGTTCGTGCGCGGGACGGTTCTTTCCACCCGCCTCTGCAAGTAGGTTGTAATAAATACGAGCAGGGTTGTGAGGGTCGTTTTCATAAATCAAGGATAGGTCGAGCGATAATACCGCGCGGGAGAACCGTTGGGCGGTATATCGGTGAAACTAAAAGCGCCAGTTGCGCCAGCCGTGCTTGTTCCGAGCGTCTCCCAAACGGGGTTTTGGAGGCTCTCGGTGTACTGGATGGTATAAGTGCGCCCCACTATGCCCTGAAAATTGATCTGCACCGCACCGTTGCCAAGGGCTTGCGTGTTCACCATGTTTTGCGACTGGCTATTATCCGCCGGAACGGTAACGGAAACCAGGCCGCTAGCTTGCACTCCACTCGTGTCCTCGATTGAATAAGAGAAGCCGTCTGTATTGGTGGATGACCCCGCAGGAGTGTAAAAAATCCAGTTGCCGTTCACCACGACCGTGCCGCCGTTGGTGCTGGTCGGGCCGGCGGAAAGCAAAGTCAAAGTTTCGTTATTTGGGTCCGTGTCATTAGCCAGCAAAGTAGTGACGGGCACTTTTACGCCGCCGTTCGGATTGCGCGGCAAAACAACCGTCGCGGCTACGAGCAGGCTAGTCAGGCTGACGTCATCGAGGCCCAGGTAGGCAGGGTCGTCCCGGAATCCGAATTGCAGGACAGTGCTCGTCCCTGTAGCCGTGACGACGAGTTGTTCGTTGATCCAGTTAAATGCGCTAAAATTGGTTTCACTAAAAATGGTATTGACGCTCGGCTGATTCGTGTTCCAATTGACCAGGAATTCGGTGACGTTTTTTTCTCCGGTTGGATTAGACAGCCAAAAAGAAAGCAGGTAGGACTGTCCGGGCGAGGTCGGCACTGTTTGTGAAATGTAGGCAAGGGAGCCGAGTTGGCCCAGTAACGCGAAATAGTTTCCTGAATGGGGGGAGATTCCTCCGAATGATTCCGTGACCAGATTCCCGCCGGTGCTCCCGGATAATGTCCAGCTTGTAAAGTCTCCGGTCTCAAACCCGCCGTTTTGGATCAGCGATTGCGAAACCTGCAACGTGACCGGGCGCGCTAGCGTCAAACTGGTGTTGTTATCGGTGAAGGCGAGTGATGCAGTATAAAGTCCTGAGGCCAGGGCGTTGGCGGCGGAAGTAAACCCCACTGTTACTAGGGTCGCGGAGGATCCCGCCGTCAGGCTTCCACTTGAAGGCGTCGCTGTCAGCCAAGTTGGAATGTTGGCCAGCGACCAGGACAATGTTGTTGGACCGTTATTGCTGACATAGAAACTCTGAGACAATAGACTAAATGGCCCTCCAGGAAGCCCCACTGCGGTCAGGCCAGCCTGTGGGGAAACGATGAGGTACGTTGGAGGCTGGAGCGCGTTGATCAATGCTTGACCGGAAGGAGTGCCCCAGCCGGTGCAAAGATCGTAGCCGGGACAAGCTAAAAATTCGGTCGGGCTGTTGATGTTGGTATTGTTCCCGGTGGTCGTGTCGTAAAAGCACGAATGATAGTCTGTTCCTTGGCCAATGGAGTAAACAGCCGGGTTGATAAACCCGACCGGGGGCTGGCCGTAGTTGGCGCCCTGCTGGTTGACCAGGGCCATGAATGCCGCCCACAACGGCGCCGAACAACTGGTGCCGTCGATCACGCCGGGCGTCCCATTGTTGTAGAAGATCGAAATGCCGGCCCCAACCATGGCCACATCCGGTAAATTCCGATAAGTGCTCGATCCCAGATTCGTCGTCATATTGATTCCCTGCTGCCAACTTGGGATTATATAGGTGGGGCTGATGCCTCCGCTGCTGCCAACCCCATTATTCAAATTCCAGACGGTTTCGGAGGACCACTGTCCGCCGGAGGTGGTGGAAAGGATGGTCGCCCCGACCACTGTTATGAAAGGGTTGTCGCCCGGAAAAGCTATCATTCCAGTATATGCGTCGAGATCCCCTGATGAGATGAAAAAGGACTGCCCCTGAACCGCCAGTTGCTCAAATAGCCCATCCGCTATGGGATCATCACCTTCACCCCAGAACCACGAAGAACTGAGCTGCTTGGCCAGATTATCTTCCGCCATGCGGCTCAAAACGGAATCGCCCGCGTATTCCGGCCCTGCCTCATAGACAATTAATTCCGAAAGCCCCGGAGCCATGGACAGACACATATCGATATCCAGCGCCACCTCGTAATTGTTTTCGCCTGGTGTGCCCAGGAAGTCATCCAGCAACACATTCGTCACCGTCACATTGGGCAATCCTCCACGCGTTGCATAAGCCGCAACGTCATTGGTATAATAGCCATCGAACTCCAATAGCCCGACAGCTTGTCCCGCTCCCGTCAGTGAAACACCTGGAGCATAAGCCGTACGAAAATCGTTTCCCTGATAAGTGCCGCCAGGCCCGGTCCCGGCATTCGGGGTCGCTTTGGCGGGGCGGCGGGCGGCGGAACTGCCTCGAGGACTCGCAGGATGCGGCAATACGTAATTATCCAATCCGGCAATATGCAAGACCGGCACAGCCAGGTCGAGGGAAGGCTCCACATCCGGAGCATAAAACGTGCGATGTTCGCTTGGGTGCTGGTAAAGCAGCATTTTGACATGCAAGGCCCTTTCCACTTCCGCCGCCGATCCACTCACTTCCAGGAGTAAACGATTGGAATGCCGCCGCGTCACAGTCAAGCCGTTGGCCGTGGCGAACGCCACGACGGCTTCATAATCCTGCTTGCTGGGGCCAAACATTTCGGTGAATTGCTCAGGTTTCAGGAAATGGCGATAATGGGGACTGCCGGGATCGTAAACCTCACGCAGGAGATTAGTCAGTTCCGGCTGGTTGCGAATGGGCAGCCCGATAACCAGTTTTAGCCGCTGTGAGCTGGCCACCTGATCAAGGGAATGCAAGCGGGTCGCCGCTGCCGGGATGTGACCAGCCAAGACCTGCAAACCAGCCGCGCTGGCCGTCCCCCAGCAAAGCAGAACCATGAGGGCCAAGACCCCACGAGCCCCTTTATTGGGAAAACTCGTCTGGTGTGGCCCTAATCCAGGGCGCGAAGAACTCTCACGCAGATTCATGTTGTTTGGTCCATGGAGTGGAACGGGCTACAAATTCGTCCCACTTTGAACTATTTCACCAATCTTTTGTTAGCACCCGCTTCGCGTTGATGGCAAGCTTTAATGTGAAAAATCTGGCCTAAGGGGCGCAAATTTGATTTTGGCAAGGAGGCCTACTTGCGTTACCACCAAAGTGTGGTAGGCCTCCGATTCCAAAGGGATTGAATCATCCAACCCAGGGCTGGCCACGCCGCCCGTGGTCAAATCATTTTTGACAGCACGGACCGGGAGTTGACGCCGTTTCGTGGCAGTCCATACACAACACATGGAACATGAATATGTTGCGTATGGGCTACTTGCCGCTTAGGCGAAGGAAAGACCCAACCTGCAACTGGCTTCGATTAGGCGCCACCCAGCGCGACCCGGTGCGACTTGCTCCGACTGCCAACCACCTCCTTTGGGCTCCTCACTGCAATTAGACCCACTAATCACACCCTCGCTTTTGCACAAAAAAAGTGCAACTACCTGCAACTACCTGCAACTTTTTGCAGCTTGGCCCATGACCGATCTCGAGATCGGCGACAGGTTCGGGCCCTTTTTACCCCCTTGATTCGATCGGAAGCGGGTTTGCTGGGACTGGGCCGGACTGGCGCGGACCGCATTGAAAAAGCAAAAACTGCTGGAGTGGGCCTTTGGCCGATCCATAGTCACTAACCATGGCACCCAAATTTCAAAGAACACGGGCGCGCCCCCTTCCAGAGGAGGCAGAGCCCCAATAATCGTATAATACCACGTATAATTGGGGATGCAAATCGTATTAGCATCGGCCTTATTTCGCTGTTTCCGGTGGAATAGAAGCGGCGGGTTTATCGGCGCGGCGCAAGACCAACGTCCCACCCTGAAGGTGATGGGCCGGGCTAACAAAGCCGCCCTTAAGGCGTCGTCCATTCCACTGAAAACAGCGTAGAACCTCGCTTTTTCGCAAAATGCAGTTGCAAGTGGGCCGCTAAATGCGGAGATTTGGCGCCGTTGGTTCGCTCGTTAGGTCCCTGGCGGAAAGGTGGAGCACGCCAAGCGGGTACAATTTTTGAATTTTCAGCGGATGGTTGCGAAAAACAAATTTCTGTTATTGTTGGCGCTGGTTTTGACGTCCTGCGCGTCGCAAGTCCCGTCACCGGCTCCAGAGACTCTTTCGTTCGTAGTGTCCCTGGAACATCCCACCAACCGGCTTTGCCATGTGGATTTTCATTGCAGCGGACTGAAAGGCGGGCCGCACGATTTTACCATGCCGGCGTGGATGCCAGGTGATTACCGGATGATGAATTATGCCAAGAATGTCACCAATTTCACCGCCCGGGACGACGCAGGCCAAGATCTGAAGTGGGCCAAGGCTGACACCAATACTTGGCGGGTGCAATCCGGCGGCGCCAGCAGCCTCACGGCCAGCTACGATGTCATCACCGGCCAGGCGGCAGCGCAAACCAGCTTGAGCGAGGGCAGTGGCTTCATTGCACCCACCGACACTTACATGTATCTGGACGGCCAAATACTGCACCCGGTAACTGTCACTATAAAGCCGAAGGAAGGCTGGACCAATATCGCCACCGGTTTGGACGCGGTTGCCGGACAGAGCAATACATTTTACGCGCCGGACTTTGATATTCTCTATGACTGTCCGACGTTGGTGGGCAATCTGGAGGTGCTGCCGTTCGAGGTGCGGGGCATTCACCACGAATTCGACGGCCTTAATCTGGGCCAGTTTGATCGAGTAAAAATGGTTTCCGACCTAAAGCGCATGGTCGAATCGGCCACGACCTTGATGGGCGAGATTGGCTACCAGCATTATACCTTTATCGTGGCGGGACGCAATGCCGGGATCGAGCATCTGAATGAAACGACGCTCCCGTTCAACGGCTCGAGCGTGAGCAACGTGGTGCGGAACAAGCGCTGGTTGGACTTCGCCGCGCACGAGTATTTTCATAATTACAACGTAAAGCGCATCCGGCCCATCGCGCTAGGACCGTTTGATTACGAACACGAAAATCGGACTTACATGCTGTGGGTTTCCGAAGGCTTCACCGATTATTACGCCTGGATCGTCCTTCGGCGAGCCGGACTGTTGAGCGAGAAGGATGTCTTGAATGGGACGGGAGGCGTGAGAGGCTTTCCCGGTCTGGCCGGCAGCATCGCCTCTTACGAGAATTTCCCGGGGCATCTTTATCAGTCGGTCGCGGACGCAAGTTGGAACGAATGGACCCCGCGCGCCGCCCGTGCCTCCAGCGGCACCGGCCCCAGGCTCACCGTCAGCTATTATGACAAAGGGAACCTGCTAGGAACATTGCTCGACTTGAAAATCCGGCATGAGTCGCAAAATAAAAAGTCGCTCGACGACGTGATGCGCGGCCTCTACAAGGAGTATTACCGGGAAAAAAAGCGAGGGTTCACGGATCTGGAATTTCGGGAGATGTGCGAGCGCATGGCCGGGGCCAGGCTTGAAGAGGTGTTCGATTACGCTTACACCACCAAGCCTGTGGACTATCCCAAGTATTTCGACTACGCCGGGCTGGATATAGACATGCCCAAAGAACTGCCGGGCGGCGACTTTGGTGCTATCGTGCGCGATAGCAATGGCAAACTTACCGTGACCGCCGTGCAACCCATTTCCAGCGCCGCCCAATCCGGCCTGCTGGCGCAGGACGAAATCGTCACGGTTGCCGGGAATGCAGTCAATGCCGAGTCATTCAACGAACTCATCAGTTCCAAGAAACCCGGGGAGCAGATGGAAATCGCCTATTCCCGTGCAGGAGCGACTCACAAGGCGAAGATCACTTTGGGCCATAAAATGGAAAAGGGTACATTCAAAATCACCCCTCAGCCCCACCCGAAGGCCCTGCAAGCGGCCATCCTAAAAGATTGGCTTCGAGGGCAGGGTCCGATTTACAGCCAATATAAGGAAGGAAATGCAATCCCAGAAAAGAAACTGCGCTCAACAGAGTAGACTAAAAGTTCTCCTTCGCTCCGTAACCTGGGCGGCGCTCATGGCCCCCTGCGTCGTGCTCTTTCCCGGCGAGGCGTGCTCCCAGGAAACATCCGCAAATTTGCCAAGCGACACGCCAAAGACTTTCCAGCCCAGAACCAGCGACTTCGACTACGTGAAGCGCGAGGAAATGATCCCTATGCGCGATGGTGTAAAGCTCAAGACCTTCGTCCTTGTTCCGAAAGGCGCGACCCAAGCCCCGATGCTGTTAACCCGCACGCCTTACAATGCGTCCGCGCGAGTGTTGCGCTTTAACAGTACGCATCTGAACGCCGTGGTACCGCAAATGGACGACACTGCGGTGGCCGCCGGTTACATCATTGTTTTCCAGGACGTGCGTGGCAAATACGGGTCCGAAGGCGATTACGTGATGACCCGTCCGCTTAAAGGTCCGCTCAACCCGACTGACGTTGACCACTCCACCGATACTTACGACACGATTGACTGGCTGGTTCAACACGTGCCCGAATCCAATGGGCGCGTGGGCACCATCGGCGGGTCGTACGAGGGCTTCACCACGGTCATGTCAACGGTGCGTCCGCACCCGGCGCTCAAGGTAGCGGTACCCTTCGCCCCGATGATTGACGGCTGGGTCGGAGACGATTGGTTTCACAACGGCGCATTTCGGCAGAACGGCTCGCTCGAATATGTCTACTCCCAGGAGGCGACACGAGGAAACGATAAAACTTGGTGGTCAGGCCAGCACGACACCTACGACGAATTTCTGAAGGCGGGTTCAGCCAGCGCGATGGCGGAATCTCGCGGACTGGAGCAACTCGGCTTCTGGCGGGATCTCGCGGCCCATCCCGCATACGATTCATTTTGGCAGGACCAGGCGGTGGACAAGCTTCTTGTCAAGGAGCCGCTCAAGGTGCCAATGCTCATCGTGGACGGGCTCTTTGACCAGGAGGACATTTACGGCGGCCCCGCACTTTACAAGGCTCTGTCGGGAAAGGACCCCGCCGCTCAGATGGTTCATTTGGTTTTGGGGCCTTGGAATCACGGACAAGGACGGCGCGAAGGCCGGGGGATCGGCCAGATACAATTCGAGGGCGATACGGCGACGTGGTTCCGGCGCACAGTGATGCAGCCTTTCCTGGACCATTACCTGAAGGATGCGCCCATGCCTGATACACCTCGCGTGCTCATTTATGAAACGGGCGCCGATCTTTGGCATCGCTACGACTCGTGGCCGCGCTCAGGCGCTTCGGGATGTCCGGAGAAGGCCCGTGATCTCTTTCTTCTCCCCGGAGGAGGACTGGGGTTCGAACGGCCCGCTGCGTCCACCAACGATAACGACGAGTATGTTTCCGATCCGGCCAAACCGATCCCCTATCGGGCACGGCCGATCCAAGACCTTGATTGGGGCGAATGGTTGGTTGACGACCAACGCTTTGCCGCCTGCCGTCCGGACGTTTTGGTCTATGAGACCGAACCTCTGAAGGAACCACTGCGCCTTGCGGGTGAGCCAATTGCACGGCTGTTTGCCTCCACGAGCGGCACCGACTCTGATTGGGTCGTTAAGATTATCGATGTTTGGCCCGATGACGTTCCCGACCACCCTAAACTTAGCGGATACCAGCAGTTACTCTCAGCCGACATCCTGCGCGGACGCTACCGGCAAGACCCTGCAAATCCGCAGCCCATCGAATCTGGCAAGGTTCTGCCGTATCGGCTCCGGCTGCCCAACGTATGCCACAGGTTTCTGCCCGGCCACAGGATCATGGTGCAGATACAATCGACTTGGTTCCCGCTCTACGACCGCAACCCGCAAACCTACGTGCCGAACATTATGTTCGCCAAACCTGAAAGTTACGTAAAAGCCACACAGCGCATCTGGCACACACGACAAACGGCAAGCTTGATTGAGCTTCCAGTGATCGATATCGCGTCCCAATGACTCCCGGCGGCGGCGCATGCAAAACAGGATGAAACAACACGGGCGCAAATCTGGTTTTGGATGGGTGGCCAGGTTGCTTTCTTCTGTTAAACAGCTTTGAACCTCCCCACCTCTCCTGGCAATTTGGCTCCTTTTAACCACTTGGAGGCCGCTTCGATGCATTCCACGCAATCAAGCGTAACGCACTAGTAGCTTCTACTAGCTGCTAGTAGCTTCGATTTGCTGCTGCCATCACACGCCTTTTTTGGATTTTCCACGCGCCAACCCACGCACAAGCGTCCGCCCATAATTTGTTCACTTGTCCTTGGAAGGGCCCGAGATTGCGTGAAAATCACGCAGTCGCCAGCCCATCGCTCCATCTGTACACGACAAACGGCTGGCCCGCCCGCCTTTTTCCGCTGCTGACCGTTAGTCACTAACCTCTGTCTCCCCTAGATTTCAAAGAACACACGCCAGCGTCACCTTTTCAGGGGACCGGCGTCTCCACCATCCACTTATACCACTCTTTTGTGGTAACGCAAGTAGCCATCCGTACCAAAAACGGATTTGCGCCCAACAACACAACGAAACACGAAACTCTCTTGACGATTGCTGTTTCGGTGGCTAATCTCGGCCCCTTACGACAGATTCCATGCGATATGAGAAGATCAGGGAATCGCTATCTGGTGTTAGCGCCTGATTGACAACCACTTGTTGCTGTTTTTCTGCCGTCGAGGATTTCCAATATTGTGACGGCCGCCTCCCTCAATGAGCTAAGCCTCCGCGCCTTGCAGGAGTGGTTGTTCCTTGCTCGTTCTGGATGGAGGCAGCCTGGCCCATTGTTATCGTTTCCACATGCAGAAAACATCGCATCATGA
>Ga0206802_1283_pt1 | contig 9678 bp, 8 predicted proteins | sample Alteio_BWOrgCont_63_FD_152902 | JGI IMG/M metagenome (GOLD analysis project Ga0206802, IMG submission 152902) | Enriched cells from forest soil in Barre Woods Harvard Forest LTER site, Petersham, Massachusetts, United States -... | ecosystem: Environmental > Terrestrial > Soil > Temperate forest > O... | reverse complement strand
TTCAAATTCTTTTAAAGTAAATTCAGGACTTCCATCACATTCCCATCTTGCGCCTTTTGATCCTTCTTTGAAAGATTTGGTGATCACTTCTACTCTATCGCTCACCATAAAAGATGAGTAAAATCCTAAACCAAAATGACCGATAATATTGTTTTCATTCTGACCTTTGTATTTATCTAAAAACTCTTCAGCGCCACTAAAAGCTACTTGGTTAAGGTATTTATCAACCTCTTCAGCTGTCATACCGATACCTTTATCAGATATGGTTAATGTTTTTTTGTCAGCATCGATCTTTACATGAATAGCAATATCGCCAATATCACCCTTTGCTTCGCCTAAAGATGATAAAGTCTTTAACTTCTGCGTGGCATCCACCGCATTACTCACTAATTCACGTAAAAAAATATCGTGTTCGTTGTATAAGAATTTCTTAATAATGGGGAAGATATTCTCTGTCTGTACCCGTATATTTCCTTTTTGCATGGTTTGTTTTTTCTTGCTTAATCAAATGCAATGCCAGTAGGGATTTGCTGACATGATGACACAATATGAGATTCGGTTGATATTATTGATTGCGGAGATGATTGTCTGAATTGGGATTCGTCCGATTAAGGGATTAAAGGATTTGAGATTATTATCCACCACAATCTTCGCTAATCCGGCAATCCAAAAATCCAAAAAATCCCAATTCAGACAAAATTCGCACCATTCAATTTCTTACCTTCGCAACTCATTATGGAAAAAATATTAATTCTTGATTTTGGCTCTCAATTCACCCAATTAATTGCGCGTGCGGTAAGAGAAGCGAATGTGTATTGTGAAATAACTCCCTTCAACAAAACCATCGTTTTTGAGCCCGGTTTAAAAGGTATTATTTTATCAGGTTCTCCGTTTTCTGTTAACCAGGATGGCGCACCTGATCTGGATGTAAAATTACAGGCTTCAAAAGTACCTGTTTTGGGTGTTTGTTATGGTGCGCAGCTAACCGCAAAAAACTTCGGCGGATTAGTGGAGAAAAGTGAAAAAAGAGAATACGGTCGCGCGATATTGGAACTAAAAAAAGATGATGTTTTATTAAAAGGTGTTTCACACAACTCACAAGTGTGGATGAGCCATAGCGATACGATCAAAGCATTACCAAAAGGTTTTGAATTATTAGGTGTTACAGAAAGTATTCCGGTAGCGGCTTTTAAACGTGCTGATGGAAATGGTTTCCCTTTGTATGGATTGCAGTTTCACCCGGAAGTGTACCATTCTGTTGAAGGAAAAATTATCCTTAAAAACTTCTTGGTAAATATCTGCGAATGCAGCCAGAGCTGGACATCAGAACATTTTATTACTGAAACTGTTGCTAATTTAAAAAAGCAAATCGGCAATAAAAAAGTGATCATGGCATTAAGTGGTGGTGTTGATAGCACTGTTGCGGCAACGTTAGTACACAGAGCCATCGGAAAAAATCTATTTGGAATTTTTGTTGATAACGGCGTATTAAGAAAAGATGAATTTCAACAGGTAATTAAAATGTATGGTGAGCTTGGATTGAATGTAAAAGGTGTTGATGCAAGAGAACATTTTTATACAAGATTGGCAGGCAAAGAAGATCCTGAACAAAAAAGAAAAGTAATTGGCAAAGGATTTATAGAAATATTTGATCAGGAAGCTAAATTGTTAGAAGGCATTGAAATGTTAGGTCAGGGTACTATTTATCCTGATGTAATTGAATCTGCTTCTGTACACGGCCCTTCGGTTACCATTAAATCTCACCACAATGTTGGTGGTTTACCGGAATCGATGAAACTGGAACTGGTTGAACCGCTTCGTTCTTTATTTAAAGATGAAGTAAGAAAAGTAGGTTTAGAATTAGGCATACCTTACGAAATGCTATACAGGCACCCTTTCCCTGGACCAGGATTAGCGATAAGAATTTTAGGAGAAGTAACGGAAGAAAAAGTAAATTTACTACAACAAGCAGATGCTATATTTACAAACATGCTAAAGAAGCATGACTTATACTCAACCATTTGGCAGGCGGGTGCAATATTACTTCCCGTAAAAAGTGTTGGTGTAATGGGTGATGAAAGAACGTATGAATTTACATTAGCTTTAAGAGCCGTAACTTCCGTTGATCGTATGACGGCAGACTGGGCACATTTGCCGTATGATTTTTTAGCGAATGTATCTAACGAGATCATTAATAACGTAAGAGGCATTAACCGTGTGGTGTATGATATTAGCAGCAAGCCGCCTGCAACGATTGAGTGGGAATAAAAATATTAAGTCAAAATTTAAAAGTTAAAAGCAAAAAGTTGAGTGCCGGTTTTGGGTTTTAACTTTTTACTTTTGCCTTTGTAAAACGATAGCATGATGCACTTGAAAAAAATCACCGTTACAATAAGTTTTATTGTTACTATTCTTGCCTCAGCAATACTATCTGCCAATGCACAGAAAGCAATACAGGCACAGAATATGGCTACCACTCTTCCTACTGCTGTTACTGTTCCCATCAAAACATATCATGTAGGTATTTTTGCTCCATTATATTTAGATTCTGTTTTTAATGAAAAGGGCAATTTTCGTTTCAAACAAGGCATGCCGAGATTAATTGTACCGGGACTTGAATTTGTGCAAGGTGCAGAACTGGCACTGGATTCATTGTATTTACCAAACGCAAATGTTATTCTTAGTATCTACGATTCTAAATCGTATGATGAGCCCATTCCTACATTGATACAGGGAAGAAAATTAGATAGTCTGGATATTATTATAGGTGCTGTAAAAGATGCAGAATACAAACAGCTTGCAGATTTTGCCGAGCAAAAAAAGATACCATTTATTTCTGCTACTTATCCTAACGATGGTGGTGTTGCAGGTGATCCATATCTGGTAATTATGAATCCTACATTGAAATCTCATTGCGAAGCTATTTATAGTTATTTGGTGGAAAATCATAGTACTGATAAGATCTTTTTAGTAAGAAAAAAAGGTGTGCAGGAAGATAGAATAGCTGACTATTTCAAGGAGATCAATATGCAGGATGGAAAGCCTTTGCTAAACATTCAGACATTAAATTTTGATGCTGCACAACAGAACTCTGATAACCTTAAGAAAAAATTAGATAGTGCCAAACAAACGATCATTATAGGTGGCAGTTTGGATGAAGCTTTCGCTACAGATCTAACCCTGGCTTGTCATGATCTATACCCGGGCTACCCTATCACTTTAATTGGAATGCCAAACTGGGACGGATTTAGGCAATTAACTAAAAGTGATGTGTTTGATGATTTTCCGATCTATTTTACGAGTCCGTATTTCAACGATAAATTAGATTCAAATAGTAAAGTACTAATGAACGGTTATATGGCTAAATATAAAGGCAAGCCAACCGACATGGCCTTTAAAGGCTATGAATGCGCTTCGTTGTTTACAAATTTACTGATCAAGTATTCTACCAATGTGATGGATAATTTGAACGATAAAACATTTAAGGTTTTTTCTGATTATAATTTTCGTCCGGTAATGTTAGGCAATTATGAGTTTCCAGATTATTTTGAAAATAAACACCTTTATTTTATCAAGATACAGGGCGGTAATTTTAGCAAAGCCTGGTAATTTTCCAAAGGAAATTTATCTCGTATAAATAGCAATAAATATATACATTTACAGCAGCGATCGTCTCTTGGATTTGTTTTATTCTAACGCAGAGTCAACTCCCCTTTTCGCTTTTACACATTCCAATAACTCGTTTCTAAATTATTGTTCATACGATGAGTTCAACTATTGAATTAAAGAAAGTGACCACCAACACGCTTCAAAAAATGAAAGCGGCGGGAGAAAAAATATCTATGATAACAGCCTACGATTATTCTTTTGCAAGAATTTTTGATGCGGCAGGTATCGATATTATTTTAGTAGGCGATAGTGCCAGTAATGTAATGGCGGGCCATAGCACAACGTTGCCTATTACATTAGATCAAATGATCTATCACGCACAAAGCGTAACCAGAGGTCGTGATAGAAGTCTTGTTGTTGTTGATATTCCTTTCGGTTCTTATCAATCCAATTCTGAAATTGCGTTAGCTTCCGCTATTAAAATAATGAAAGAATCAGGTGGCAATACGGTTAAACTGGAAGGTGGCGAAGAGATCATCGAATCTGTAAAAAAAATAGTAAGAGCAGGTGTTCCGGTAATGGGACATTTAGGTTTAACGCCACAATCCATCAATAAATTCGGTACATACACGGTTCGCGCAACAGATGATGTTGAAGCGGATAAATTAAAAAAAGATGCACTTTTATTGCAGGAAGCAGGTTGTTATGCTGTGGTTCTGGAAAAAATTCCTGCAGTTCTAGCAAAAGAAGTTACAGATAGTTTGACCATACCAACCATTGGCATTGGTGCTGGCGGCCATTGCGATGGACAAGTACTGGTGATGCATGATATGCTGGGCATCAATACCGATTTTAAACCTCGTTTTTTACGCAGGTATTTGAACCTTGACGAACAAATTACAGGTGCTGTAAAACAATACATTACAGATGTAAAAAGCAGTGATTTTCCTAATAAAGACGAGCAGTATTGATTTAATATTTGATATGTAAGATTGAATATTAATAGCGTTTTGAAATTAATTATATTTGCCAAAAGCCAACAAGAACACGGAAGTAAGAAACAACTGGACACTTAACGAGATACAAGAAATATATAACCGTCCTTTATTGGATCTGATCTTTGATGCTGCGATCATTCATCGTCAGAACAAAGCATATAGTGAAGTACAGGTAAGCAGTTTGATCTCTATTAAAACGGGTGGTTGTAAAGAAGATTGCGCTTATTGTCCGCAAGCGGCACGCTATAGCACAGGTGTTGATGTTGAGCCTTTAATGACTGTTGAAAAAGTAAAAGCGAGAGCAGAAGTTGCAAAAGCAAATGGTGCCTCACGGTTATGCATGGGTGCAGCATGGCGCGAAGTTAGAGACAATAAAGATTTTGATCGTGTATTGGATATGGTGTCTGAAGTAAATGAAATGGGCCTGGAAGTTTGTTGCACATTGGGCATGCTGACTTACGAACAAGCAGAAAAATTAAAAGCAGCAGGATGTTTTGCTTATAATCACAACATCGATACATCAAGTGAAAATTATGGTAACATTATTACAACAAGAACGTTCGATGATCGTATCAATACTTTGAACAATGTACGTAAAGCTAAGCTAAGTGTATGTTGTGGAGGTATTGTTGGATTAGGAGAAACAGATGATGATCGAGTAAAAATGTTACATACATTATCTACGATGGAACAACATCCTGATTCTGTGCCGATCAACAGACTAGTTCCAGTTGAAGGAACACCTTTAGCAAAAAACGAACAAACACCAATAGATGAAATGTTGCGCATGATCGCTACGGCAAGAATTATTATGCCGAAAAGCATAGTACGTTTATCTGCAGGGAGAAATGAAATGAGCATTGCTGAACAAGCTCTATGTTTTATGGCCGGTGCAAATTCAATCTTCGCGGGAGAAAAATTATTAACTACGCCAAATCCTGATTTCGATACGGATATGCAGATGTTTAAATTATTAGGATTGACTGCACGCAAGCCATTTAAGGATAGAGTTTCCATGCAAGAAACAGCAGCATTAGCGTAGTGTAAGCATTATATAGATTTTTGTAGGATAGAAAATATTCATGAACTAAAACTCCGTAGGAGTTTCCTCTTTGTAGAAAAATAAATTCCACAAAACCGAACTCCGTAGGAGTTCTCCTAATTTGGGTTACTCCTACGGAGTAAAATCTCATTATAAAACATCTTACTACAAAGGGGTTGCCCCGATGGGGCAAATTGAAGATCAAACTTCTTTATTAAAAAATGATCTTATTATTTATTGCATTACTAACAAAATAATTGTGAGTACAAATAACAGCTTTGATAAATTTTTACAGGAAAAACTTGACGAAAGAAAAGCTAATGGACTATTACGAAGCCTGGTATCTTACAATGACAAAATAGATTTTAGCTCCAACGATTATTTAGGATTTACGCAGTTACCACAACTGAAACAAATTCACAATACACTTCCATCTGGCTCTACAGGCTCAAGATTAATTACAGGTAATCCATCACTAGCAGAAGAAACCGAAAAAATAATTGCTGATTTTCATCATGCAGAAGCTGCACTGATTTTCAATTCGGGTTATTGCGCCAACGTTGGTTTATTTTCTTGCATTGCAAATAAAGGCGACACATTAATTACAGATGAATTTATTCATGCGAGTATTATTGATGGCGCAAGATTAAGTCATGCCAATAGATACAAATTCAAGCATAACAGTATTGAGGATCTCGAAAAAAAATTACAACAAGCTTCAGGTAAAAAAATTGTTACGGTAGAATCTATCTACTCAATGGATGGAGATGAAGCACCATTAAAAGACATTGTAGCAGTATGTAAGAAATATGATGCGATATTAATTGTTGATGAAGCGCATGCCATTGGAGTTTTTGGAGATAAAGGCCAAGGATTAGTTTGTAAATACAATCTGCAAAAAGAAGTATTTGCCTGCATTTATACTTTTGGTAAAGCGCTGGGGTTGCATGGCGCAGTCATTACAGGTAGTAATACACTGCGCAATTATTTGATCAATCATGCTCGTGCTTTTATCTATACTACAGCGCCTCCTCCGCATATTTATTTACAAATTCAGGAAGCTTATAAATTATTGCCGACAGCAAATCGGAAAACATTACTTGAATTGATCGATCATTACAAAACTGTTGTTGGGGAAATAAAGAACATTTCGTTTATTGAAAGTAATTCAGCTATACAAACAATAATAATCGGCGATAATAACAAAGCTAAAGATCTGGCGAATCATTTAGTTGAAAAAGGATTTTTTGCAAAAGCTATTCTTTCGCCGACAGTTCCTGCAGGTACAGAAAGATTACGGATATGTTTACATTCATTCAATACTTCAGTTCAAATTGATTCTTTATTACAGGAAGTAAATACTTTTTTATCATGAGTATCACTATCGCCGGCATACATACAGGAATAGGAAAAACAGTTTGCTCTACGGTGATATGTCAGGCCCTTGGTTATGATTACTGGAAACCTGTGCAAGCAGGCGATTGGGGAAATTCAGATAGTGTATTTATCAAAAAAAATGTAACTAATCCAAATACTTTTATTCATCCTGAAACATACAAATTAGTTACTGCAGCATCACCACATTATGCTGCTGAATTAGATGGTATTGAAATAAAAAGAGAACAAATAAAATTACCGGTATCAAAAAATAATATTGTTGTAGAAACCGCAGGTGGTTTGATGAGTCCATTGGCAAAAGGCTTTCTAAATATTGATCTGATTGAACAATTGCAATTGCCTGTTGTCCTCGTATCAAATAATTATTTAGGAAGTATCAATCATACATTACTTAGTTACGAAGCATTAAAAAATAGGAATATTAAAATATTGGGAATCGTGTTTGATGGCGAAACAGTAACAGCAAGTCAGGAGTTTATTATGGAACACACAAAATTACCCGTATTGTTTTCGATTCCACAGTTCCATAATTTGAATGCACAATCGATCAGCGAATTTGCAAAGACCATTTCCATAAAATTGTAAGCAAATGAATTTAGAAGAAAAAGATAAAAATTATATATGGCACCCTTTCACGCAAATGAAAATTGCCGACACACCCATTCATATATTAAAAGCAAAAGGAACAATATTGTACAGTTCCGATGGCAAAGAATACATTGATGCGGTTTCATCCTGGTGGGTAAATATTCACGGACACTCAAATGAATTCATTGCCGATAGAATTGCTCAACAGGCAAAAGTATTGGAGCACGTGATCTTTGCAGGCTTTACGCATACACCTGCTATTGAGTTAGCAGAAAAACTGATCAATATATTACCAGATCATTTTTCAAAAATATTTTATTCTGACAATGGTTCTACTGCTGTTGAAGTTGCTTTAAAAATGGCGCTACAATATTGGCACAATCAAGGAATAAAAAATAAAACAAAAATTATCGCTTTTGATAATGCCTATCATGGTGATACTTTTGGTGCGATGAGTGCGGGTGCAAGAAGTGCTTTTAATGCAGCGTTCAATCCTTTATTATTTGAAGTGTATCATATTCCTGCCCCGGATAAAAATAATATTGAAGCCGTTAAAAAGCAACTACTACAATATGCAGCCGACGATACCGTTGCCGCTTTTATTTTTGAACCATTGATACAAGGTTCTGGCGGCATGTTAATGCATGAAGCTAAATATCTGGATGAGCTTTTATCGATCGCAATTCAAAAAAATATCATTTGCATTGCTGATGAAGTAATGACGGGCTTTGGTCGCACAGGAAAAAATTTCGCTATCAATTATTTGCAAAATCAGCCGGATATAATTTGTTTATCAAAAGGTATTACCGGAGGCTTTATGCCATTAGGTGTAACGGCCTGTTCGCAAAAAATTTATGATGCTTTTTATGCGGATGAAATGGAAAAGACTTTCTTTCATGGACATTCTTACACTGCCAATCCACTGGCTTGTGCAGCTGCCAATGCAAGCATAGAATTATTACTAAAAGAAAGTTGTCAGCAACAAATTAAAATGATCGGCGATCATCATAAAATATTTGCTGAGGAAATGGATAGACGCGATCTGGTAAAAGAAGTGCGCTTGCAAGGGACTATTATTGCTATCGAATTAAATACTGCCGAGGATACTTCTTATTTTAACTCGATCAAAAAAGAAGCTTATAAATTTTATCTGAATAATGGAGTACTACTTCGCCCATTAGGTAATGTAGTGTATATCATGCCGCCTTATTGTATTACAAAAGAAGAACTAAACAAAGTATATGAGGTTATCAAATCATCCTTAGCGCATTTATTGTAAAAGGATTAAATTTGCAGCAATATGGAAAATATTTTTGAACTGGTAGTGAGAGATAATAATACGCATGCGCGTTGGCTAAATACGCTTTCCTTAATGGAAAATACAGGAGCGAAAAAGATCAAGCGCTGTGAACATCCTGTACTTACAACTGAAATGATCTTAAAGCATGCTGCTGAAGAAGCTAGGCATGCCTACTTTCTTAAAAAACAAATTCAGAAGATAGATAAAAATAGTTGTCCGACTTACGAAAGAAAATATTTGCTGGCACCGGATATGAGTCACTATTATTTACATGTGTTGGATGTTAAGGTTTGTCGTTTTTTAAAGGACAGATTTGGTTACAAAGGAAATGACCTAAAATATGCCGCCTACTTATTAGTTACTTATGCAATAGAAGTAAGGGCAGATGAATTATACCCACAATACCAGGAAGTATTAACTGGTATAAAAAGCACGGTAAATGTAAAGACTATTATTGCTGAAGAAATTAATCACCTTCATGAAATGACAGAGCAATTAAAAGCATTTTCTCCTGATTATAAAGAACTGTGCAGTGTGGTTTGTGCAATAGAAAAAGATTTGTTTACGGATTGGATCAACGCGGTAAAAAAAGAATTATCAAACTAGAATAATAAGATCAAAAGTTTACATAAAAAATGCTCCATAATTATGGAGCATTTTTTATTAATTGAATATAGAAATTATTTCACAATAAATTTCTTCACTACTTTTTTATTAGCATCCATTGCTATAACAACATAATT
>Ga0206802_1280_pt1 | contig 9780 bp, 11 predicted proteins | sample Alteio_BWOrgCont_63_FD_152902 | JGI IMG/M metagenome (GOLD analysis project Ga0206802, IMG submission 152902) | Enriched cells from forest soil in Barre Woods Harvard Forest LTER site, Petersham, Massachusetts, United States -... | ecosystem: Environmental > Terrestrial > Soil > Temperate forest > O... | reverse complement strand
CTCCCAAGGAATACTCATTATTAGAATATTTTATGAGTAATGTTGGGGAGGTAATAACCCGGACTATGATTTCTGAACACGTTTGGGACGGTGATTTCGAAGCTTTTTCAAATGTTATTAATGTTTACGTCAATTATCTCAAAAAGAAGATTGATTACGGTCACACGAAACAGCTGATCCATTCTATGCGGGGAGTTGGTTATATATTTAAGGATGAATGAAAAATCGGAGAGAAATTTATGAGAAAATCTAGAGTCTTTTTAATTGCATTTTTAATTACAATCGGGCAATTGGTACTAACTTTCAATTGTTTTGCGCTAACGACAGAAGAGTATTTTGATCAAGGTCTTGGCGATGCAAAACAAGGAAATATTACACAAGCCATAGTCGATTTTACTAAAGCCATTGAAATAGACCCTGACTTTCCCAATGTTTATTATAATCGCGGCTTGGCCTACTACGCTCAAGGAAATTATGATCAAGCTATTTCTGATTACACAAAGGCTATTGAAATAAAACCTAACGATGCACTTACCTATAACAACCGTGGTAATGCTTTCGATGCGCAGGGAATGTTGGACCAAGCCATCCTTGATTATAATAAAGCCATTCAATTAAGACCTAACGATCCGGATGCCTATAACAATCGTGGTTTTGATTACTCTAAAGAACATAACTTCACTCAAGCTCTTGCCGATTTAAACAAAGCGATTGAATTAGACCCGAATCATGTAACGGCTTATGTTAACCGTGGTATTGCGTATGCTAAGCAAAACGATTTCACACAAGCTATGGCTGATTTAGATAAGGCCATTGCAATAGACCCTAAATATGGCAAAGCCTACAGTAACCGAGCAGTTGTTTATTATCATTTAAGTCATTACAACAAAGCTTGGGCAGATGTACACAAAGCGGATGAACTAGGAGTAAATGTAAATCCAAGGTTTGTTCAACGTTTAATGGAGTCTCTTGGTATGGGTGGATAAAACATCTTCCCATTACCATTCCGCATTGAAGTTTCCATCAAAAGGTTGTCTTAAAAATCAATAATAATAAAATTCTTATTTTATTCTAACGTCCCTTTAATACGTCACTGGGTATACTTTACTCAGATGGATCGAACCAAGGGGAGGTGAAAATGAATCAAACACATGTGGAGAGGTTACCGGAGTATTATCAGCAGAAAAATAAATGTCTGCTATGGGATGAGATAAATCAAGTTTCTACCCAACGCTTATTAGTAATTGATGATGAGGCCCATATCCGAGACACGTATAACCGATTATTTAGGCATTATGGTTTTGAAGTGCTTACGGCATCAAATGCCACACAAGCCAATGAAATGTTGGTTCAAAACAAAATTGATATTGTCCTTTTAGATATAAAGATGGCTGAAGTGGATGGATCTGTACTTTTCGGATTAATACGTACCTTTCATAGGAATATCAAAGTTGTAGTTTCCAGTGTCTATCCCGTTGATGAGCAAAAGGAAAGAATTGAAGGTGCGGATGCGTATTTTGATAAATCTGATGGAAAGGATGTCCTTTTAGGGATAATCGCCTCTCTTTCAGGGGATGAAAATGGTTTGGTAATATAGTCATCCGCTCCTGAATCCAATCCCGTAATCTTATCCTCTTCATCATCACGGGCGGTTAGCATAAGAATAGGGACATCGTTTTGCTTCTTTCTTAAATTACGACAAATTGAGATTCCATCCCTACCAGGAAGCATGATATCTAGAATGATCAAATCATACGGGTTCGACTCGGCTATAAAGAGCGCTTCATCGCCATTATCCGCAAGGTCAACGGCATAATTGGACTCTTTCAGACTTCTTTTGATGATAGCTGATAGCTTTCTTTCGTCTTCAACAAGTAGTATTCGCATAATTTATTTCATAATTCTATAAAAGGTGCTATCAAACGTAGGAAGCTATATAATTCACGTTTGATAGCACCCTAATTGATCCAGCATTTACATTATTCATCCTCATATTAGAATTTCATATTCATGTCTACTTGAAAGAGATATTCTCGAGCCTTGGCATTCGTTATCTGAGAATTCCCACCATATTCACCCAAGGCATTGTTAATAAATGGCTTATACATATGAAAACTAAAAAAGTTAAAATCCATCCAAACATTTTTAGCTAAACCAAGATCAAGTTCGGTACGGACACCTGCAACGTTAGTGTCACCTGTGTATTGATCAAAGTCAGGAAAGATGTCCATCTCCGCGTCTCTTTCAAGAACTCTGTAATCCGCGCTAGCTTGCCAAGTTCCCCAACCATTAAGAGCAGGGTTCCCTATATATCCACCCATTTCCCATCCTTTGTTTTGATCAGAAGGTATGTGTGAATCTGGGTTTTGTATATATTCACCACGTACGCCTATTTGAGGAATATAAATGAAGGAAGGTAACATCTCTCCGAAAGGATCATTTAATCCAAAATCTGCCGCTGCTACAAGTGCGTTATAGCTATATGCATAACAATTTGTAATACTATTTAACGTTGTTCCGTAGCCAGGAGCGCACTTAGTCGAAGTGGCACTTGAACCCGTTTGAACTAAAGTTGTATTAGTCAAATCACTGGATCTTTGCCCTCCAATTTGATGTTTTGGGTTGCTAATGTCTTGCCATGTCCCTGCCACTTTATAATAAGCTTTATCCGTTAAATTACCTTTAAGGCCTACCTGGTTGTCATACATCCAAGTGTCTAACACAGAATGACCTGTATCATCTAGGACAAATACAGTATCCGTTGTAAAAGCTGTAATATAATCATTGAGTTTCTTCTCATACTGAACAGAACCACCTTCAGGGGTAATATTTGGGTCCCAAAGGAATTTCTCTCCTGAAACAGATGATGGTTCCCAAATAGGATTGTCCATCTTACCAACAGCTATTCTCCAATCCGCATTAGGTTTGTATTCTCCATAGGCCTTATTAACAACAATAAAATCCTTAGCAAAATTACCTGTAGGTTGACTTGTTGTATTAGCTCCATTGCCGCCAAATGAATAATTGTTAGAACGACTAAAATTATACATTTGTACACCGCTTCCATTATTACCACCGGTACCATCTGTACCAACCCCAAAAATAAACTTAATCTTATCGTTTACCTGATCTTCAATGTTTAAGCGGGCACGAACGCGTCCGCGGTCATGGTCCCAATTACCTGCATTGGTACCACTAAAATTATGAACATCTCTCAATTGTTGCTGATAACGTAAACGCATATCTCCAGTAAGTTTGATCCCACTAACCCAATCAGGGAGCATGCTTTTAAATGTTTTTTGCTCGGAGTCTTGTTCTTTGGTAGAAGCCTTATCTTTAAGTTGTGAAGCTTCTTGATGATTCAAAATGCCTTTGTCTTCCAATTTTTGAATTAATTCATCGACGGAACTATCGGCGAAACTAAATCCCTGCCAGGCGAATGTAATCGCCATCATAAACGGTAAGACATTTTTTTTCATGACTCCTCCTATGTTTTAATTTTGGATTGTTGCGTCATTTTTACCAAAATAAACATAAGAGGAACGTTAAAATAAAATAAGAGTTCTCTTATTCGTATAGAACCCCCATCATTGTCAAATGATACCAAAACGTAGATAAGAGGAACGTTAAAATAAAATAAGAATTTTATTATTTTTCTGTTAAGAAATGATTAAGATTGTGCGGATTACAGCTTGTGAAGCGGCAGGATGACCGTAAATGTGGAACCTTTATTCAATTCACTTTCAAAAACAATATCACCTCCATGGCTTCTGGCAACAACTCGGGCCATACTTAAACCCAAACCACTGCCGCCGGTATCTTCCTGATCCATCCGGCGGACACGATAAAATTTCTCAAATATCCGATCCTGATCAGCAGTAGCAATACCAATACCCGTATCTTTAATCGAGATAAAAATTTGTTCTCCCCGAACTTCAGCAAGAATTTTAATATCCCCCTGCTCCTTGGTGAATTTGACCGCATTATGAAGTATATTGAAAAAAATCCTTCGCAAATGTGTCGTATCCCCTTGTAACAAAACCGGATAATCAGGGATCGCTAATTCAAGACTAATATTCTTTTGATCTGCTAACACTTTAGCATGTTGATAAATTTCCTTAAGAAATTCGATAATATCCACTTCTTCCATCTTAAAAATGTTGAGCTTATACTCAAGCTTTGCTAGGAGAAGTAAGTCTTTAATAGTTTTTATAAGCCTATCAATTTCTCCAAGAGCAACATTCATGACTCGCTTGTCATCCTCTTTTGAATTTTCACCAACCAAACCTAACTCCAACTCACTCTTGATGATAGCCAAAGGTGTTTTTAATTCATGTGCAACATGCGAGCTAAATTCATTAACATGGGCAAATGATTTCTCCAAACGTTCAATCATACGATTGAATGATCCAACCAACTCTTCCATCTCATGATCTAGTTTCTGCTGCGGAATCCTCATATGCAGATTCGTTTGAGAAATATTATTAGCTGCCAAGGTCACGTCTGTCACCGGCTTAAGGATTCTTCGAGTAAAAAACGATCCCATAAAGAGCGTCATTAATAGAATAACCACAATACCGATAATAATAAAAATTAACAGATGGGAGAGGATTCGCTGTATAGACGTAAGAGGTGTGGCCAGTTGTAAAACAAAAGAATTACGGTCAGAAAATCTAAATGGATAACTTATCCCATAAAATGCTGCTTTGTTTAATTTCAAATTAGTAAAAAGAATTGTATCAGAATGAGGTGGAAATTGAGAATTAAAATCACCTTCGACTTCACTTGTCAAGTTATCTGATCGTAAACGAACCCTCCCCCTGGGACTCAAAATTCGAAAAAAGTCATTTCCCAAGCCTAATGATTTACTGTCTTTTGTCCATAATTGATCAATGATCCCCTTACCAGAAATGACTTCCTTACCAGGGACGTTCTCGTCACTGGTAGATAAGAATTTATTCATCAACGAGGTGGCATATGTATAATTCTGGGGAGAAATTGATGCATAGGCATCAAGAAACGCGTCAATCTGCCCAGCTTTGACCTTCAAATCTTGTTTTGCTTCTCCGTATAGAGTCGCTCGCACTGTGTCATATAAATATATACTGAAACAGGTAAGAATCAGGCATAAAATGCTCGAGTATAAAACGCTGGTTTTAAAACGTATTGATCGGGTTTTCATTCTTCCTTAAGGGTATAGCCAACTCCCCGCAAAGTATGGATCAACTGTTTTTTATGATCGTTATCGATTTTCTTTTTAAGATAATTGATATACACATTAATTACATTGGAAAAGGATTCAAAATCATCATTCCAAACGTGTTCGGAAATCATTGTCCTGGTCACTACCTGCCCAACATTGAGCATTAAATACTCCAAAAGAGAATACTCCGTTGGTGTAAGCTCAATCTCTTTGCCCGCACGAGAAACCTTTCTCGTGCGTTGATCAAGTTCTAAATCTGCGACTTTAAGACCAGATGATTTTTCGGAATTTTTACGCCTAAGTAGAGCACGCACACGGGCTAAAAATTCAGGAAATGAGAATGGTTTGGTTAGATAATCATCAGCTCCGGCATCAAGGCCCGAAATCTTATCCTCTACATCATCACGGGCTGTAAGCATGAGAATGGGCGTATCGTTCTTTTTCTTTCTTAGATTTCTGCAAATAGAGATCCCATCCTTCCCAGGTATCATAATATCAAGGATGATTAAATCATAAGAGTTGGTTTCAGCCAAAAAGAGCGCATCATCGCCATTATCAGCAAGATCAACAGCGTAATGAACTTCTTTAAGGCCTCGTCTGACGACAGCTGATAGTTTCCTTTCATCTTCAACAAGTAATATTCTCATAAAAGTAAAATCCTGTTCAAACTACAAAATTTGGTTAGACAAACAGGATAATACATTAAAAGAATAGACCCGTCAATTCCAGGTATACAAGAAAGGATTTGTTACTCACCTATTTGCTACTCATGATGCATATAATCTTAAAATCAAGTATTTGTATTTGGTCGCTCTAACCAAACTATTTTCCAAATAAACTTTCATACCTAATATCAATATTTTTCTCTTTAATAAAATTTTTTCTCTCTTGCCAGGTTAAATGTACCGTATCTTTGTCATTAGATTTTTTATTCATCTGGACAAATTTCGGAAAACCGTTAAACATATTATCCACATTAATTAATTTATAACCTGTAATTTGATACACGCTATACTCAATATAATTATGTCTCCTACACTCATAAAGGCTACCAATTATAACCTCATACTGCCCGTTCTTGTTTAAATCAACAATGTCCTCCGGCCCAACTGCAACGGAACTATAAGAAATCTCCTGGAAACCGTCCTTTCTCTTCTTCAAAAAAATATCCACAGAATTAGTAAGAGGTGATGGCGCGGTATGCTCGACGATGTAATCATCCAAGCTATTACCCTGAAGGTCAAATTTATAAACTGTATAAAATCTAAGATCCCCATCCTGTTCTAAATTTGAATTATCCCAGACGAATGACGGAATATCTTTGTCATCAAGTGGTTTTGTATTTAAACTTTTGTATGGACCTTGATTAAAGGTGTACGGTGGCCAATTTTCATAATAAGCAAATACTGATGAGAAGTTGATAAAAAGACTTATTAGCACTATTTGCAACAATCTCATTGTTCCCCCTTGACATTCTTTCAACCGTGCCCGATCATCAATTAGGGTTCTCAAGCATTTCTGGAATGCCCTTCATTTAAGCTATAGACCGTTTCTTCAAAACTTTACTGCATGTGCTCCGATCAAGGTTCAGCTCTTTGCCAATCTGACTTAAACTTAGCCCTTTTGATCTCAACTCAAAAATAGTCTCATAATGAGCCTTTTGTGGCCTACCTAATTTAATTCCCTTAGACTTTAAATGATTAAGCTTCAGTTTGGTACGTTCACTGATTATATTTCTTTCAAACTCACTCACGGAAGCCAGAATCTGGAACATAAATCTACCACTTGATGTGGTTGTATCCATGCTCTTGTCCATATAAGAAACAAAGCCCACCCCGTGATCCTTGAGAATATCCATGGTGTTTAAAAGTTCTTTCACGCTTCTGCTGAACCTATCAATTTTATACACAAGGATAACATCTATTCTTCGCCTGCGTGCATCCTCTAAAATCCGCATGAATTGAGGACGATTACTTCTTAAGGCAGACTCTCCTTCATCTATGTATGTATCAAATATCCCATAACCAGATTTAAGACAAAACTCTTTTAAAATTTCCTGTTGTTGAATAGTTTGTTGATCCTTCGTGGAAACCCTGCAATAGATGCCAACGCGTTTTGTCGTTTCAAACATATTTGTGCCTCCTGACATTCTTAACGCCTCCACCTAAAAACCTTGACGCCAGGAACTGGAACTGTTCTGGGTCATCGCTAACTAAAAATAGATGCTGTCCCTGCTTTAGGCATATACGTAACATCCGGCGCTTAGTCAGCTCTTCCTTTACCTGCAAAGCCACTTCCTGGGCCGAATCAACTAATTGAACTCCTGGCCCCATGACATGCCCCAAAACTTCTCTGAGCAAAGGATAATGCGTGCATCCTAAGATCAAGGTATCTACTTTGTTCTTTTTCATACCGATCAAATATTGCCGAGCCACCTGATAGGTTACCGGATGAACTAACCACCCTTCCTCAACCAAAGGCACAAACAAAGAACAGGCTTCACTCGTGACAACGATATCTTTGTCTAATTGCATAATCCTTTTTGCATATTTACTACTTTTGACCGTCGATGATGTGGCGATAATTCCAATTCGTTTATTGCGGGTGACTTCCACCGCTTTCTTGGCACCGGGATTAATGACACCAAGGATTGGCAAATCAAATTCTTTCTTTAAAGAGTCCAATGCCCAAGAGGAAGCTGAATTGCATGCCACCACGATCATTTTGACTTGATGTTTAAGTAAAACTCGCACGATCTCCCGTGAATAACGGATGATCGTCTCGCTGGACTTGTTTCCATATGGCACTCTCGCGGTGTCCCCAAAATACACGATCTTTTCATTAGGAAGATGATGGTTGAGTTCTTTGACAACAGTCAAGCCGCCTAAACCTGAGTCAAAGACACCGATAGGATCCTCGGAATGATTATTCATTAGCAGAATTCAGTCTATCCAAGATCCTCTTGGCTTCGTTTTTGTATCTCAAAAAGAATGATGGGTCTGTTCCACATTTCTCTTCTGCACTCAAATACAATTCCAAAAATCTCTTCGCTTTTTTATCATTCTTGTCAGCGTACCACCGTCCCAATAGAAAGAGTTCTTTGGGACCGTTTGGCAGCGGCAGGATACCTTTCATGCCCATCTTAGAATATGTATTCATTAAAAACTCATACTCTTCGACGGCTTTACTCATTTGCCCTTGTCTTTCATAAAACCTTGAAACTCTTTCTGAATACCAAAATATTGCCCTCTTTGTTTTAACGTAAAGCATGATAGCTTCCTGATGCTTACCCAATGTCCATAATGCCCGAAACTTGGCATCTGCTATCATTACGTTTGATTTTGGAAATAAAATTTGAATTGCCTTAACCAAAATACTGGCATGAGTTTTATTTTCACTCATGATGCTCCGATATAACTTATCGAGTAATAAATTGTTTAGTTTCTCTTTATCACTGAGACCATCTTTAATTTTTTTTAGATTTTCTCTATATTTATTTTTCATTTTGATTTATTTTTCTGCTTTTGTGAGGCCCTTACCAAATCCCCTGCTTCTAACCACATTTGGGAGTCCTCTATACTCGTTAAAGCAGTGTATCTCCCGGCTTTCCTTAACTCTCTGTTCCTTTTATTTTTTAACGTTTTTAAAACTTTATCTCTGGCCTTTTCGAATTCTTCAGATTTATTATATTCACTTTCTATTTTCTCTTCTTCCTTGCCTCCTGCACGAGCATAATACATTAGTGAGAAGACACACAGCCAAAGTGCGCAATTAAACATAATTTCTCCATCACCATTTATATTATTAACATTTTCGAAGTAGTTCTTTACCAAGAATCTCAATCCAAACCATATAAGACATATGACTGCCGGGGCTGAAATACGCCTAAAGAAACCTAACCAACCATCCTTGAAGAATATAGCATCCCTTGCATCTCTTCCAATCTTCTTGAATGCAATAATAGTCCCTACAAAAGCTTCTCTTATGAGTAACGATGAACAAGGTGTGGATGTACCAGGTATGTTGGAATGATATTGTTTTTTGACAGTATCATCAGACTTTATCTTCCGTGAATCTTCTGTTCGTCGATTACGGTCTTCATCACGAGCATTTTCATTGAATTTATTACGATTCTTTTGTTCTTGGAAAGGATCTTTTATCAGCATCCCTAATGAATTTCCCTGACTTAAAATCGTTCCAGAGTAATTTTGTGTTATGTTTCGCTTTGGATTGTATGTTCCTAAAATCGTACCACTGTATGTTTTGAGTGTCATAATTCCCTGACCATCAGTATCAATTATGGCAATCGTCTGCCCATTATAATTTTTTATCAATTCTCGGCTCATATTAACTTATTTCTTAATCTTGAAATGATTTAAAGGCCGGTATGATTCTCCACATTTACTTTACCTTTAACTTCACAAATTCTTTTTATATCAGAGGCAGTCCATCTCTTCCCAAACCATTCGTTTTCACCAACAGGGTGATTGATAAAGTTAATGTTCCCCCATATTTCTTTTGGGAACCCATTCAAAGATTTAAGCTCGCCATGAAAACTGAAATTGCCACAGACCAAT
>Ga0206802_1185_pt1 | contig 9842 bp, 8 predicted proteins | sample Alteio_BWOrgCont_63_FD_152902 | JGI IMG/M metagenome (GOLD analysis project Ga0206802, IMG submission 152902) | Enriched cells from forest soil in Barre Woods Harvard Forest LTER site, Petersham, Massachusetts, United States -... | ecosystem: Environmental > Terrestrial > Soil > Temperate forest > O... | reverse complement strand
GAACTTTTTAAATGGCAATTATATATTTCGTCAAAAAGGTAAATCTGCCTATATCATCAATCAGGGTAATATTCAAGTCAACAATGGCGGGTATGTCATATTATTGTCCAATGCCATCAACAACTCCGGTTTGATAGAAGCCCAATTGGGTAGTGTCGTTTTAGCCGCGGGGGAAAAAATGACCGTGGCCCTGGATGATAACAGTGATATTTGCGTGACTATTAATGATGCTGTCAGCCATAATGTCTTTGGGCCTGATGGGGCTAAAATCACCCAAGCCATCCAAAATTCCGGTTCCATCCTTGCTGATGGCGGCAAGATTTTATTGAACGCCAAGATACTAAACGGTATTTTTGATAACGCTGTTAATAATTCAGGCGTGATCCAGGCCAATAGTCTTGTTGATAATAATGGGATCATTGAGATAGTGGCTGATGGCGGTAATGTGGATTTGACTAACGGTTCTGTGACTTCTGCCAAAGCCAGCGGTGCTGATGGCCAGGGCGGTAACATTTCCATCAATTCCACTAATGATATTAGAGTAGAGAGCGGCGCGGTATTGGATGTTTCCGGTGGTACACAAAGCGGAAATGGCGGTAACGTTGATTTAATTGCTAAAGGGAATTTGGATTTTGAAGGCACAGTGAATGCTTTTGCAGCTGATGGGTATACGATGGGAAGCGCAATTATGGATCCTGCCACAGCTATCGTTGCGGGTCTTTATAATGCGGATACAACTGTTTGGGCGACCGGCGACATTACCATTACTGGAGATGCCTTTATAGGCAATGGTGTTACCTTAAATGTTTTTGCTGATCATAATAGTGCTGGTGTAGGAGATTGGGGTGCTGGTACAGGAGGTATTATTGATACCGGCAGTTTTACTATTTCCGCTCTGGTGGCAGGTTCAGGCGTTTTGAATCTTGAGGGCGGGTCAAACGGAATAGGTTCTGGTAGTCCTGTTTTAGTCAGCGGGCTTTCTTCAGTTTCCGCGATCATTGATCCATCTGCTGCTAGTGGTGATATTGCCATTACTAATAATGGTGCTACAGCATTAACGATTTCCGGGGCGAGCACCAATAACGGGAAGATTAGTTTGCTTTCCAGTGCGGATGTCAATGTCAATGGTAATATTAACGCAGGCACGAGTGGCCAGGTAGATGTAGTATCGACTAATGGTTCAATCAAGGATAACAACGGTTCTTCTATTACGGCTAATACCATAGATTTAGTTGCGCTTAATGGCAGCATCGGTAGCAGTATTAGCAACCGTGTTAAAACTTATTCAAAAACCCTTAGCGCCATTGCGTTGAAAGATATTTATTTGGACTCAACCGGTTTAGATCCAAGCGGAGTGGAGATTGGCAGCTTGGGCGCAGGTGGTTTAGCAGATATTTTGACCCATAGTGATACTACCCTTGATAATACACAGACCAATGGTAATTTAACACTGGATGACACGAATGGTAATGTTACATTGAATGGGCCAATTACGACCAATGGGGGCAATGTAAATCTCAGTGCCACCGGCGAACTCACTGTTGATGAGGTTATCACAACCGGTAACGGGAACGCGACATTCACTACCGGCAATACAATTGCCATTAATCAAAATATTGATGCCGGCACCGGTACTATTGTTTTGGATTCACAGGGAGGGGCTTACGACAGTACAGGCGGCGGGGCTGTGATTGCGGATAGCCTGCTTTTAGAAGGTTTAGGAAGCTTCTCTTTGACTAATTTTAATAATGATGTTAATACCATCGCTTCACATACAAGCTTGGTGACATATTATCGCCAGAGCGGTGATGTGACAGTCGGCACGGTCGATGGTGTTAAAGGCCTCACTTCTGATGATTCTTGGGTGGGTGTGGTCACCTCTAATGGGAACATTACCGTCAACCAAAATATCACTGCCTTGGATTCCGAAGTTTCTTTATCAGCGGGAAGCCTTAATCCTGATAAAACAGTGACAATTTCTTCTGGCGTCACGGTGGATGGCCAGTCAGTCTATTATGCCGCTGATAACATGGACCTTTTAGGAAACACAATTGTAGGGAGTGGTAGCGGTGCCGTATTCTTAGGTACGCAGACCAACGGCCGCCAGATTAATTTAGGTACTGTGACTCCGGGTGAATTAAGCCTGACGAATGCGGAGTTAAATACCATCACCGCCGGCCAGTTGCTGATTTCCGCGGAGGGTAAGATCACCTTGACTGATAATATCGACCCTGCCCATGTCAGCAACCTGCAAATTCAAAGCTACAACAATTCTGTTGAAGGCACGATCGGCAAGACATTGACCGCAGATACTCTTACCTTGCTTGCAGACACCGGCATTGGTGATGCGACAGCCCTGGGCATTGCTTCCACTAATATTAGTGCGAGCAGCACCAATGGCGATATTAATTTGAACAACAGTAATGCCAATCCAACCACGGTCAGTACCTTGACCACAGGCACAGGCAATATTACCTTTGGCCAAACTGGTGTCGGTGATGTCACATTCAGCAATGTGACTGCGGGTAACGGAGCCATTTCATTGACGGCAGATGGGACGATCAACGCCGATAATGTTGTGTCATCCACAGATGCACTGGGCAATGATATTTCTATTATCGCCAATAGTGGGGACATTAATGTTGGTACTATCACTGCGGGCATTAATAATGGTAAAGTGCATTTGATTTCAGCGAGCGGTTCAATTTTAGACAACAGTTCTTTGATAACGGGTAATAACATAATTTTGTATGCTGCCAAGAACATTGGCAGCAGTAGTAATCGTATTGTAACCAATTCAAATTTGCTCGACGTTACCGCGAATCCTTTCAACGTTCCTGTCAATACTGGGGATGTGTATTTGGATTCAACGGGTGTGGAGATCAGTAATTTGTACGCAAGTGGTTTAGCAGATGTTGTGACCCATGGGGACACTATTCTTGATGCTGTGCAGACCGGCGGAAATTTTACACTAGATGCTTTGAGCGGTGATATTACAGTGAATGGAACAGTTCACTCTCTTAGTGGGGATGTGAGTTTGACATCCGACGTTGGTGCTATTGATGATTTAACGGGAAATTCGCTTGTAAAAGGTAATAAGCTTACGTTAAAAGCAAAGACCGGTATCGGTGCAACCAATGCGATCAATACGACGGTCAGCACGATTGATGCAGATGTTAAAGGGACCGGCTCGATTGCTTTGAATAGCGTGAATACAGCCCCAGGTGGAGTGACCTTAGATAACGTAACTGCCGCGAACGGTTCTATTACAGTGACAGCGGACGGGACGATCAATGCTGATGATGTGGTGTCAACAACAGATGCTGTGGGCAATAATATTGATTTGATTGCTAATAAAGGAGATATTAATGCCGGTATAATCACCGTAGGCGGTACTTATGGTCAAGTGCATTTAGCTTCGTCCAAAGGTTCAATTTTAGATAACAGTTCTTTGATAACGGGTAATGACATAATTTTATATGCTGCCAAGGACATTGGCAGCAGTAGTAATCGTATTATAACCAATTCAAATTTACTTGACGTTACCGCTAATCCTTTCAACGTTCTTGCCAATACTGGGAATGTGTATTTGGATTCAACGGGTGTGGAGATCAGTAATTTGTACGCGAGTGGTTTAGCGGATGTTGTGACCCATGGGGACACCATTCTTGATGCTGTGCAGACCGGCGGAAATTTTACACTGGATGCTTTGAGCGGTGATATTATAGTAAATGGAACAGTTCAGTCCCTTAGTAAAAATGTGAGTATGAGCTCTGGTAATGGTTCCATTAATGCCAATGCTGGTTCATTAGTAGAAGGCAATTTGGTATCTTTGACAGCGGCCAATGGAATAGGTAGCAATACAGGGCTTGTGAATACAACAGCTAACACCATTGATGCTGATGTCACAGGGACTGGCTCAATTTATTTGAATAATAAGAATACAGCTCCAGGCGGAGTGACCTTAGATAATGTAACAGCCGCAAACGGTTCTATTTCAGTAATAGCGGATGGGACGATCAATGCTGATAATGTAGTGTCAACAACAGATGCCGTAGGCAATGATATTTCTTTGGCCGCAAATAGTGGAGATATTAATGTCGGTACGATCTCTGCAGGCAGTATAAATGGTCAGGTGAATTTAATTGCGGCAGGTGGTTCAATTTTAGGTAACAGCTCTTCAATTACGGCTAATACTATAGATTTATTTGCGGCCAATAATATCGGCAGCAGTTTTAGTCCTATTGTAACAAATTCGAATTTCCTCAACGTTATTGCTGCAGGTGGGGACGTTGATTTGGATTCAACAGGTGTGGAGCTTAACTTATTCGCTGGTGGTTCAGCTGATGTTTTGACCCATGATGGCACTATCCTTGATAATATACAAACTGGCGGTGATTTTTCACTGGAAGCTTTGAGCGGGGACATCGCCTTGAATCCGACAGTGGGGACGTATATTTTCCAGGCTGGCGGGGTGGTGGATTTAATTGCTGACAATGGTTCTATCAATGGCAACGGTGGCACAACCATAACAGCGTTGAATAATAATCCTACTCCAACTTCCTTTTCTTTATTTTCCGCTCCTAACGGCACCATTGGTTTGACTACTCCCGTGGATGTTAATATTACCGGTATTCTGGAGTTGATTATTGGCACTAGAGTAGGGTTGAATAGCGGTTTTCTTACAGGGTCAGTCAGCGCTAAAGGCAAGATTCCTTTTGTTTTCCCAGCGACTCTGGCACCTCTTAATCCGCCGGGAAATGTATTCTTTAATGGTATCCGCATTTGGCCCACTGAGAATGAACTTCTTTTGTCCCAAGCCGCAAGCGGTCTGGTAGAACATTTCGTGTTCCCGTCAGCAGAGAAATTAGCCCTGACCCAGGTTAACACGTTTGACCCATCTTCCTCATCAAATCAAACGGGCGGTGCCGGCGGCTTGTTCCTTTATCACCCTCTGACCGATGTCGATTCAGGCGCCTTTGACCAAGAATTCCAGCTTGATCAGGGAGCTTTTGATTTCATCGACGGACAAATTGAGAAGAGACCCTAATAAGGTTGAGGCTTTCTTAATTGGCATAAACCCTAAAAAACCCGCATTTTTAATGCGGGTTTTTTATGTTCAGTTATTTGTTAGTCAAAACTTAGTTTGACAAATAGTCAATTATATATTATGCTTGGTTCAATAAAATTGATTTTAAATAAGTTGTGTGTCACTATAAAGTTGAGTATTTAGAGAACGGACCAGATCACTGTGAGGGGTTTATGAAATACGGATGGATCATGGGGGTTGTTTTGGCGTTAAGCCTGCCGGTTTTAAGCCTGGCGCAACAAAAGAGCTATCCGGGTTTTGCGGTGGTGGAGCTTTTTACCTCTGAAGGCTGTTCGAGCTGTCCGCCGGCGAATGATCTCTTAAACCTACTTACCGCTGAGGTCCGCCAATCTCATCAGCCAGTGTACACGCTCAGTTTCGAAGTGGATTATTGGGATAATTTGGGGTGGAAGGGTGCCTTCAGCGCGCCGCAATATACCCAGCGCCAGCAAGACTACGCCCAGCGGCTGTCAGGCGGCGTGTACACGCCGGAGATGATCATCAATGGCAGGGAAGGTTTTATCGGCTCCGATGAAGATAAGGCCAGGCTCGGCATCAACACCTATTTAAATCAGTCGGCAAGCAATGCGCTGACGATGACCCTTGAGCATTCGGGATCTTTGCTTAAAGTGCATTATCAACTTGCTCATGAAAGTCCTGATTCGGTAATCAATGTGGTGTTAGTTGAGCGGGGCTTGCAAAGCCAGGTCACGGCCGGAGAGAATGGCGGCCGGCGGATACGGCATGATAACTTGGTGCGTCAATTAAAAACCGTGGAATTAGAAGATATTGATACTCAAGGCGACATTGAGCTGGGCTACCCTAAAGAAGGGGATTTAAAGAATTATTCCGTAATCGCCTATGTGCAGTTAATCCGAGATATGTCCATTACGGCAGCTACTGGGGCGGACTTGGGTAATGCATTGTCTTCTCATCCATAGAATATAAAGAATTTCTAAGCCCCGCGTTCAGTAAAGAATGCGGGGTTTTTTTGTGTTTTGGGATATTTTTATAGTAGAATAAAGAAAAGTTTTTTAAAAGATTGCCACGCCCTAAAAAACAGGGCTCGCAACGACACACACGAGAACAATAAAGGGAAGGTGTCTATGAGGCTTGTCATAGGAACAATCATATTAGCTTTTATTTTAGGCTGCCAGGCGAAAGAGCCGCAAAAAGTGGTGGCCCAGGTCGGCAGCTACGTTATAACTCAGGATGAATTTGAGGAGGCGTATAAGAATTCTGCCTATGGCCGGGAGCATAATCCATTTTATCGCAGCGCGTTCTTAAAGAATATGATCAACCAGAAATTGATTCTTTTAGACGCGGAAAATCGCGGGCTTGACCGTGACCCGCGCTTCCTTAAGATGGTTGAGAGTTTTTACCAGCAGTCCTTATTGACCCTTGCCCTGCAGGAAAGGACCAAAGAAGGGGGTAGTTTGGATTCATGGGTTGATGATTTAAAGAAAAATACAAGTGTTGAAATTAACCAGGAGTCTCTCAAATGAGCCCAAAACGACCCAGATCCCAACGCCGTAATTATTATATCGACAAAGATTTTCAGACTAAATTTATCCTCAAGTTTTGCTCCCTGGTGGCCTTGGGGTCTTTGTTGACCGTGGCCTTGATTTATTGGCTGGCAAGGCATTCGACTACGGTTGGCATAGCCCAGGGGCGCGTAGCTGTGCACAGCACGGCAGAGTATCTCCTGCCTTTGCTGCTCCAAACCGTTTTTGTAGAGCTGGTGATTGTCTCGCTGGCCGCGATTGCCATGACGCTTTTCGTTTCCCATAAAATTGCCGGCCCATTGCACCGTTTTAAGATGATGCTTGCTAAATTAGGAGATGGTGATTTCTCAAGCTCCATGAAATTGCGTGATGGTGACCAGCTGCAGCAGGTGGCGGTGGCCTACAATGAGGCTGTTGAGAAAATCAATGGCAAGATCAAAACAGCCAAGAATGCCTCATCGCTGGATGAGGTCAAAAAAACTTTGAATACCTTTAAGACATGATCTTGCGTATTATTGCCTGTTGTTTTTTGATTTTGGCTCCGGCCTTGGGCTTTGCGGCGGAGAATGATTTCGGGTCAGCTACTAAAATAGACACCGAACATTTTACTATTTATTATAAATCAGGTGTCGATATCGATACCCTGATCAGCCAGCTTAATGTGAGCGAAACTGATCAGGTTTTGACCAATCTGACAGTTGACACCTCATCGCCTCAAGCCCAATTGTCCAGTATGGTTGAGGTCCTTTTTGCTAGGGCGTCTGATGTTTTGGACATGCATATTTATAGCCTCAAGGCCAATATAAAGATTTTTGCCACTCAACAGGACTTGACGGATTTTTATAATAATCTTTTTCACGCGCACATCCCCTGCACAGGCTTTGGTTTTTATTTAGATGATACAAGGTCAATTTATATTTCTGCCGAACATTTTAAACGGGAAATCCTGGGACATGAGATGGGCCATGCCATCATGAGCCGCTATTTTGTGGTCCAGCCGTCGGTCAGGATACAGGAAGTTTTGGCTGGGTATATCGAATATCAATTGCGAAAGTCTAAGTAATGTATTTGTCGCCCCCGAATGTTTTTGTCGGGGGCCTACACTATGAATAAAAATATTGTCTTAATCGGATTTATGGGTTCCGGTAAATCGAAGATAGCCCGTGAGCTTGGGAAACGCCTGAAGTCAGAGGTGATTACGACAGATGATTTGGCTCAAGTGAAAGAAGGGCAGAGTATCCATGATATTTTTAAATCTAAAGGCGAGGCCTATTTTAGGGACCTTGAGCAGGGCATCATTAAAGATATTTCTTCGCGGCAAGGCATTGTCATTGATTGTGGCGGAGGTGTAGTGTTGCGCAAAGAAAACTTGCAACAACTGAAGACCAATGGTATTGTATTTTACTTGCAGGCCACACCGGAAGTGATTTATGAACGCATTAAGCATGAAACACACCGGCCCCTGTTAAAAGTACCCGACCCCCTCGGGTGTATCAAAGAACTCTTAGAACAACGACTCCCCCTGTACAATCAGGCTGACTTCACCATTGACGCCAACGACGCGTCCATCGAAGGCCCGGTTGTCGAAATCCTTAAAAAGATATAAACACCTGTGTCATTGCGAGCGGAGCGAAGCAATCTTTAATAAGATTGCCACGTCGCTACGCTCCTCGCAATGACACCAATTTAGGGGGAGACTATGACCGAACAAGAAGCTTTGCTTATTTTAAACGCTGTGCCTGATGTGGGTGCCATCCGCATCCGTAAACTCATGACGTTTTTTGGCAGCGCTTTGGAAGTGCTGCAAGCGTCATTTGATGAACTATCCCAATGCGGCTTACTTTTTCCGACGACTGCCGAAAATATATTCCATTTTTCTAAAGACAAATTCCTTCAAGACGAATATAATTTGATACAACGTAAAGGGATAAATGTGCTAACAGTTGCTGATGAAGACTATCCCTGCTCTTTAAAAGATTTTGAAGACTCGCCGGTAGTTTTGTATGTTAAGGGTGAAGTCACATGCCTTAACCAGATGTCATTGGCCATCGTAGGCTCAAGGACAGCCAGCTTTTATGGCTGTAAGTCAGCCAAGGCCTTTGCCCAGGCTTTTAGCCGGGCGGGTGTGATGGTGGTCTCTGGTTTGGCCCGTGGCATAGATACCTCAGCCCATCAAGGAAGTCTTGAGGCCGGCGGCAAGACTGTTGCGGTCATTGGCTGTGGTTTTAATCATATGTACCCAAAAGAAAATCTTTCTTTAATGGAGGCGATCAGCCGCAATGGGGCAGTGGTTACTGAATTTGCCTGTGCCATGCCGCCCTTAAAGCAAAATTTTCCCTGGCGCAACCGTATCATCAGCGCTTTGAGTCGGGCCACGGTTGTCATTGAAGCCAGGAATAAAAGCGGGGCCTTGATCACCGCTGATTTTGCCCTGGCCCAGAATAAAGATGTCTATGTTTTACCGTCGAATATCGACAATGAAACAGCCATGGGGAGCAATCAATTAATCCAGGACGGGGCCAAGGTGGCGTTAAATCCTGATGATGTTTTGTCCCAGGTTAAAGAGGAATATATCCCTTTATGTTATAATGAAAACAAACCGGTGCTTTTGTTAAGCGATGAACAATCAAAAGTTTATCCGCATATCACGTTTCAGCCGGTGCATTTAGATGAGTTGGTCAGGCAATCAGGTTTGAATATCAGCAGTCTTATGAATATCACTTTAAGCTTAGAATTAAAACGCGCGATCAGGCAATTGCCGGGTCAATATTATGTAAGGAATGAGCATGCCTAAGATTTTAGTCATTGTCGAGTCTCCCGCTAAAGTTAAAACGATCAATAAGATTTTAGGGCCCAAATATAAGGTCACAGCTTCCATGGGGCATTTGATCGATTTGCCTAAATCCACGATAGGGGTGGATGTCGACCATGATTTCGAGGCAAAATTCATTGTGGTCCGTGACAAACAAAAAACCATGACCAAGTTAAAAAAAGAAGCCAAGGATGTGGATGAGATTTATATCGCCACCGACCCTGACCGTGAAGGAGAAGCCATTGGTTGGAATTTAATCCAACATATCGGCAAGGACAAGAAGGTCAGCCGAGTATTTTTTCATGAAATCACCAAGGAAGCGGTCAAGAAGGCCTTTGCCAACCCCCGTGAATTTAACCATAAACTGGTGGACGCCCAGAATGCCCGGCGGGTATTAGACCGCATTGTGGGTTATCAGATCAGTCCTTTGTTGTGG
>Ga0206802_1279_pt1 | contig 9850 bp, 9 predicted proteins | sample Alteio_BWOrgCont_63_FD_152902 | JGI IMG/M metagenome (GOLD analysis project Ga0206802, IMG submission 152902) | Enriched cells from forest soil in Barre Woods Harvard Forest LTER site, Petersham, Massachusetts, United States -... | ecosystem: Environmental > Terrestrial > Soil > Temperate forest > O... | reverse complement strand
TTCCTTGAATTTTTTTAAGTACGGCAAAGAAGCATTATCACTGACGTATTTATATAAAGTGATGTTATTTTTAGCCATTGGCAAGATTGATATTATCCTTGCCCATTATGGCCCTAATGGGAATTTTGCCGCTCAAATGAAAGAATTAGGTGTGTCTGGGAAACTGGTGACGATGTTTCACGGCTATGATATTCGCCGGGGGATTGAGCAGGGAGGAGAAATATACGCGCCATTATTTAAGCGGGGAGATTGTATTTTGAGTATCAGTGATTATAACTACACGAATTTGGTGACATTTGGCGCTCCCGTTGAGAAAATCCACACGCATCCGGTAGGCATTGACCTGGAGCGTTATAATTTTGCCCTACGCCCGTGCCCTCCCAAGGGAGCCATTAAGATATTAACGATCGGCCGTTTGGTTAATGAAAAAGGATTATTTTATGGCTTTGAAGCCATTCATCAACTCATTCATGAACGGCATTTGACGAATATTGAATATTATATTTTAGGGGACGGCCCCCAGCAGGAAGAGCTGCATGAGTTGGCCAGGAAGTTGAAAATACAAGATAAGGTGTATTTTATGGGCTCTCAAACACAGGAAGCAGTTATCAGGATATTACGTGAATCGGATTTGTTTTTTCTGCCTAGCATTGCTGAAGCCCTTCCTGTTGTATTGATGGAAGCCCAAGGCACAGGTTTGCCGGTTGTCGCGACCGACGTTGGCAGTGTCGCTCAGGTGATGATAGATGGGCAGTCAGGGTATATTGTCCCTTCAAGAGATACTAAGGCCATGTGCGACAAAATAGAATACCTTGCCCGTCATCCTGAATTATGGGTCACGATGGGTATGGCCGGTCGCAAGCATATTGAGGAACATTATGATATCAAGAAATTAAATCAGCGCTTAGTAGATCTCTGCCAGGAGCTCTTGGAGCATTCCTCATGATGCCGATTGTTAGTGTTGTTATACCAACCTATAACCGGAAACTCATGCTCAAAAGGGCGTTGGACAGTGTCCTTAACCAAACATTAAAAGACATAGAAATAATCGTCGTGGATAATGCTTCGGTGGACGGGACAGAAGCATTTATTAAGAACATCCAGGATCCGCGTATCCGCTATATCAAACATGAAACAAATAGGGGTGGCCCGGCAGCACGTAATACCGGTATAAAAAATGCTAAAGCCCCTTTCATTGCCCTCTTAGATGATGATGATGAATGCTTTCCTACTAAATTAGAAAAGCAACTTGAGGTATTCAAACAAGCTTCAGTTAACACAGGTCTTGTTTATACCTCCGCTGAAATTTATGACGAATCCAAACAAAAACGGATTTGTGTTAATCCCACCGGTTTTCGTGGCCAGGTGTACACCAGGGTGTTGTTAGGTACCATTTTTGGTAGTGCCACTATTTTAATTAAACGGGAATGTTTTGATAAGGTAGGGGTTTTTGATGAAAATCTAAGCTCCTGCCAGGATTGGGACATGTGGCTTCGGATAGCAAGGTATTTTGAATTTGATTACGTTGATGAAGTTTTAGCTCGGGTCAATATGCACGGGGAGCAGATTTCGACGGATTATGCCAAATTAATTCCAGGACGAACAGGGATGGTCAAAAAACACGCGGATGAATTTAAGAAATATCCGGATATTTATGTCACTCATTTAAAACGGATAGGTAAACTACATTGCCTTAACGGCACATGGCCACAGGGATTAGGCTGGTTTCGGGATGCCATAGCCGTCAATCCTTTGGAAATAGTTAAAATTACAGCCTGGATTTTATTTGAATGGCCGAGGATCAGCCTATTTTCACAATCCAAAAATTTTAAGAAATATAAATGAAAATATTACTCGTCGGGTATCATAACCCTCATTTTGTCAATACCATTGTTCTTCGCGAGAAAGCCATAGGCTATCTTGGGCATGAAGCGATTGGATTTGATGATGCCAAGTATATGCTTCCGGGAAGAATTAGATCAAGGTTTCCATTTTTACATCAGTGGGATGTAGAGCATTTAAATGAAAATTTGGTAAATACAGCCAGGCAGCATAAACCAGATTGTTGCCTGGTGGTCGGTGGACAGAATATATTGCCCCAAACAGTTTCAAGAATAAAACATATGGGCATTCCCATTGCCTTGTGGACAACGGATGTTCCTGCTGATTTTAAGAACATCCTGGAAAGCGCGTCATTCTACGATCATTTATTTTGTGCCGGGAGTGAAGCTTCAGACATATTTCACGCGCGTGGATTTGAAAATGTCACCTGGCTTCCTTTTGCCTGCGACCCGAACTTTCATAAACGGATTTCATTGAATATTGATGAAAGCCATCAGTTTGCCAAGGACATCGTTTTCGTGGGGTCTTATTATTCTAACCGGGCAAGAATACTGGAGGGGATAGCGGACCTTGATCTGGGCGTCTGGGGCCCTTATTGGCAAAAATTAGAAGTCCATTCTCCTCTGAAGAAGAAAGCTATTAATATAAAGATGAATTATGATCAGTGGGTCAAAATATTCAATGCTTCTAAGATCAATATTGTGATCCATTACCAAGATGGAAAGCTTCCTTGCCATCAGGCCAGCCCTAAATTGTTTGAAGCCATGGCTTGCGGGTGTTTTGTGTTGACCGACCGTCAAAAAGACGCGCAAGCGTTATTTAAAGACAAAGAGCATTTAGTGTTTTTTGATGACCCTCAAGATTTACGTGCCAAAATTAAATATTACCTGGATCACGAGGATGAACGTAAACGCATTGCCGAAAGGGGTTTTATAGAAGTACTGGAAAAACATACCTACCAACATCGTGTAAAATCAATACTGGATATTTTGCAGAAAGAAAATGAATAAAAAATATAAAGTCCTGCAATTAGTAGAATCTCTTGATGCCATCGGAGGCATGGAGCGGGTTGTTGCCCAAATAGCCGCTCATTTAAATAAAGAAGAATTCGAAGTGGAAATTTGGTGCGTGCACCGTGGCGGAAGATTTGCTGAAGAATTACGTAAACAAGGCCTTGTTTTGAGGGTTCTTAATATTTCCAATTATTATAATCCTTGGAATGTTTTAAAATTAGCTTTAGAAATGAAACGTGCCCAAGCGGATATTGTGCATACCCATATGTATTTTGCGTCTACCATCGGCCGGATTGCCGGTAAGATCGCCGGTGTTAAGGTTTTGATCAATCATGTCCATAGTTCCTATTCGCATTATTCCGCGCGTAATTTATTTATTGAGCGCCTATTAAGCAGGATAAGCAATAAAATCATTTGTGTTTCCAATCATACAAAAGATTTTGTCATAACCCGGGAAAAAATTGATCCCTCCAAGGTGGAACTTATTTATAACGGGATTTCACCGGTGCCTGTTTGCTCAAAGCAGGAAGCCCGCCAATTGTTTGATGTTGCACCCAATGAATTGATTATAATAACAGTGGCTAATTTGCATGAGAATAAAGGGCATAAAATATTATTGAAGGCCTTAAGCTTACTTAAAATCCAAGAAAAAGAAGTAAAATGCTGGATCGTGGGCCAGGGACCTCTGGAAGAAGAGTTAAAAGAATACGTGCGGCAATTAAATTTGGATTCAAAGATTATTTTCTGGGGAGAACGAAAAGATGTCCCTCAATTATTATCAGCCAGTGATATTTTTATCCTGGCTTCTATTCAACGGGAAGGTTTGTCTATTTCGGTTTTAGAAGCGATGGCCTATCGAGTGCCTGTTATTGCCACCAGGGTTGGCGGGATACCGGAAGTCATTGAGGATCGTGTCAATGGGCTTTTGATTACCCCTCATGATCCGGCTGCTTTAGCTGGTGCCATTGAAGAGCTCGCTATCAGTCAAGAGAAACGCCTCCAATACGCGCAAGCAGGGGGAATAAAATTCAAAGAACAGTTTGAATCTAAGAATATGATTTCAAGTATCGAAAAATTATATAAAGAATACCTAAAGGTTTATGTCTAAGTATAATATTTTATACCTTCATAATAAAAGTGAAATTAGCGGTGGGGAACAGAGCCTTTTGAGTTTATGGGAGAACCTGGATCGTCAAATGTTTACACCATTCTTGATTGTGCCGGCTAGTGGGCCATTGACCCGCCAGGCGGGTATGTTGGGGGTTGAAAGCATAATTCTTCCTATTCCACAACTGCGCCCTTGGAATCTTATTGCCATAGCTCGTACCATCGCATCTTTTAGAAAAATTATTTCACAACGGCGGATCAATTTAGTCCATTCACATACAGCGCGTAATAATATTTTGTCTTCAATAATCGGAAGATTGACGGGTATCCCAGTCATCTGGCATGAGCGTAATATCCTGATAAAGGGTGAGATAGATATAGCTAAATTGCTTGTATCCCTGCCTAATGCAATTATTTGTAATTCCCAAGCGGTGGCCAAACGTTTTGGTCGATTGCCCTTAAAAGTTAAAGTCATTTTAAACGGCGTTGACCTCAATAAATTCACGCCGATGTTGGCCAATGCTGACTTAAAGAAAAAATATAATTGTGAACATAAACAAATAGTTGGCATTGTCACTAATTTGACACTGCGGCGCAGGGTTGAATATTTTATTGAAGCGGCGGCCTGGATCCATTCCCAAGATCCCCATGTTTCTTTTTTCATCATTGGGGGAGAGTTTGAGGAAGCTTCAAAAGGCCGGCTGCGGGAATTAGAGACTAAAGCAAATCAGCTGGGACTTCAGGGGTCATTATTCTTTATCGGCAGGCAGGACGATGTGCGGCCCTGGGTAGGCCTCTTTGATGTATCTTGCCACGTGACCTCCCAAGATGCCTGCAGCCGTTCGGTATTAGAATCTATGTCCATGGCCCGGGCGATTGTGGCCATGAATGATGGGGGCAATCCGGAATTGATTGAAAATAATCAAAGCGGAATTTTAGTTGAGCCGTTTGATCAGAATGAATTTATCAATGCAGTTCTTTCCTTGCTTGGGGATGAAGAAAGAAGAAAGAAATTAGGGAACGCGGCAAGAACAAGGGCCCAACAGTATTTTGACGTTAAACGCAATGCCAAAGAAACACAGGAATTATATTTACAGTGCCTTAAGGATTAATAAATGCGTTACGCAGTCATATCAGACATTCATGGGAATTTAGAAGGTTTACAGGCGGTACTGCGAGAATGCAGCCTGGCGAAGGTACAGGCAATATTGTGTACCGGGGACATCGTGGGTTATGGTGCCAACCCTAAAGAATGTTTAGCAATTATCCGTCAATTTAAAATCATCACCGTGGCCGGAAACCATGACTGGGCTGTTGGGGGAAGGCTTGATTTTTCACATTTCACCGATGATGGCAGGGCAGCCGTGGAATGGACGCGGGGGAACATTTCAATGGAAGATATTGCCTATCTTAACGGGCTTGAGTTAGTCGTTAAGAATAAAGATTGCATTCTTGTACACGCGTCACTAGATCATCCTAAAGAGTTCAGGTATATGACTAATGTTTCAAAAGTCACAGAAAGTTTTACACTAATGGATGTTCCGGTATGTTTTATAGGGCATACACATGTGCAGGGAGTATTTGTTCAAGCGGATGGGAAATTCTATTATCTGGACAATTCAACCATAGAAATACAGCCTCGGTATAAATACATTGTTAATTCAGGCAGCGTCGGTCAACCCAGGGACGGCAATCCCATGGCGGGTTTTTGCATTTATGACACTCAATTACAGACCATCGAATTGCGTCGGGTGCCCTACAATATCCATGAAGCCCAAAAGAAAATCCTTGAGGCAGGCCTGCCTCAAAATTTAGCTTTTCGATTATCATTAGGAAAATAAATATTCCCCTCCCCTTGTGGGAGGGGTTAGGGGAGGGGGAAGATTGCGATTAGGCATTGATGCGCGCGAAATTCAAGACGGTGTATATACAGGCATAGGCCGGCCTTTGGTTAATTTCTTACATTACTTTAGCAAACAAGATAATAAAGACAGTTGTGTTTTATTTTCTGCTAAAGAAATTAGCATTGATTTTGGCCCTCGGATAAGCAAGGTGGTCATGCCTGAAGCTAACACCTTTGTTTGGGACCAGTGGCTTTTGCCGCAAGCCATCAAAAAAGCAGGGGTTGATCTTTTTTACTCGCCCTATTACAAAATCCCTTTGCTTAAACCTTGTAGAACGGTGAGTGCTATTTTGGATTTAATGTATATTGCCCACAAACCTTACTACAAAATGATGTCCCCGTGGGCAAAGCTTTATTATGCCACCTTCGGTAAACTCTACGCCTATCGAGCGGATAAAATCCTAACTTGTTCACAACACTCCAAACGGGACATTGAACGGATTTATGGGGTGGATGAAGGTAAAATAGAAATCATTCCTTTGAGCGTTGCTGCAATATACTCCACTCCTTTGGACCCCGCACGGGTAACAGCTATAAAACAAAAATTTAACATTAATGGCCGCTATGTCCTTTACATGGGAAACTTTAAAGTACATAAGAATATTCCTTGCTTGATCCATGCTTTTGCGGCCGTTGCCTCGGAGTACCCTGATTTGAGTTTGGTTTTAGCCGGTCCCAAGGAGCATACGTACGCAGAATTAGTCAAAATCATTCAAAATAAGGGTCTTACGCAGAGGGTCATTTTTACCGGAAAAATCATGGAATCTGACGGGCTCCAATACCTTTACCAAGGGGCGGAAGTATTTGTGATGCCGACACTCTATGAAGGCTTTGGAATCCCCCCTCTTGAGGCGATGGCATCTGGTGTGCCTGTGATCAGCTCAAGAACGACATCTATTCCGGAAGTCACCGGTGAGGCGGGGATTTTAATTGATCCTGGCAATTCATCTGAAATCGCCGATGCCATAAGAAAAATTCTTCAGGATCCGATCTTAAAACAAGATCTCATTAATAAAGGCGTAATCCGTGCCCGTGCTTATGAAACAGAAAAAATAGCCAAACAAATGTATGATTTTTTTGTTTTTTGTCATTCCCGCGAAAGCGGGAATCCATTACAAAATTAACTATGAATATCTATTGCACCGTCAGCATCGACACAGAATGTGACCAAGGTTCCCATTGGCGGACGTTATCGCTTATGAAATTTACCTCAGTCAGGGAATTAATTCCCAACACACTCCAAAATATTTTTCGAAAACATGGTGTGATGCCGACCTATTTATTAAGTCCTGAGGTGTTGGAGGACCAATCGTGCGTGGACGTTTTAAAATCATTGTCCCGTGTTGAGTTAGGAAGCCATTTGCATGGGGAATTTGTAGAGCCTATGAAGAAGCCCATCGGCCCTTCAATCAGTGATTTTCAAGCCATGTATCCCCCTGAAATCGAGGCAGCCAAAATAGCCAATTTAACCCGTCTGTTTGAAGAAAAAATGGGATTTAAGCCAACTTCTTTTAGGGCGGGGCGTTGGGGCATCAGTCCCCATAGTTTTCAAATATTAGAGGATTTGGGGTATTTAGTCGATTCCAGCGTGACTCCCTATTTTATTTGGAAGTTTCCTGATTATATCCTTGATTATAAAACAGCCATTGATGTCCCGTATTTCCCATCAGCAGAAAATCTATTGCTTCGAGGGAAGATGAGATTACTTCAGGTCCCTGTGACCATATGTTCTCATTATGGGCAATGGTTTAATAAAGTCAGTCCTTGCCTGCCTAATTTTGCAAAAGAGATCTTAATAAAAGTCCCGTTATGGAGGCCCATGTGGTTGAGGCCAACCTATAGTGATTTTTCCCAGATGAAGCATGTGATTGATGCGCATATTGCTGCACACCAGGACCAGGAAGATATTGTATTGAACATGATGTTCCATAGTGTTGAGATACTGCCGGATGAAAATCCTTATGATTTTGATAAGAAAAGGATTGATCTATTTTTAAACAGCATGGAGCAAACATTTGATTACCTCAATGAGCGCGGTGCCCAATTTTTAGGTTTAACCGATGTCCATCCTATTTTTGAAAGAAAAAGAGGGAGAAAGAATTAATGGCAGCTTGGATAACAAAATTAGAACGAGGCGTATTGGGCATGCGGTATGGATTTAATGTGCCGGATTTTGATGGGATGATGAATGCTAAGAAATGCCAGTTCTTATGGCATATGGTAAACAATTATAAGGGCCCTAAAGGGATCATTCTGGAAATAGGCTCCTGGCAGGGATGTTCCACTACCTGGCTTGGGGTGGCGGGAGAGCGGGCAGGGTTTAAACAATTGATCGCCATTGATTTATTTACAGGAACGCCTTCCTGGGGCCTAAAAGGAAAAAATACCTACGATGTATTTATGAATAGAATGCGGCGTAATGATCTGTGTTCTTTTGTCAAAACCATTGTTGGTGATTCCAAGGAAGTAATAAAATCGCTTGATTTGCCTCAAGGGATTTCTATCCTGCACATTGACGGAGATCATGAATATTGGGCGGTCAAGGCCGATATTGATAATTACACTCCTTTATTAGTCACGGGTGGGGTCTTAATCATTGATGATTATGATACTTTTCATCCGGATGTCATTCGTGCCACCCGGGAAGCAATGGATTCCGGCAAATTCAAGAAAATTGGAGAGGTCAAAGAGATCCCAGGCAAAGGGTATGGCAGTATTGCCTTGATAAAAACAGGTTAGAATTTATATGGCATTGATAAAAAAGCCCCTCGATAGGATTTTAGAATTAGATGTTTTACGCGGGCTAGCCGCTTTTAGCGTTGTGTGCTTTCATTATACCACTGATTACACGGTAAACTATGCTCCGGCGACACCTACCCTATTTCAATTTCCCTGGGGATGTTATGGGGTCCAGTTGTTTTTTATGATCAGTGGTTTTGTTATTTTCATGACTTTGGAGAAAACAGTGACCCTGCTTGATTTTATTGTTTCCAGATTTTCCAGATTATACCCGTGCTATTGGTCTGCGGTGGTCCTGACATTTTTGGCTATCAGTTTTTTTCATTTGTCGGGCAGGGAGGTAAGTTTTCATCAAGCGCTTGTTAACATGAGTATGCTACAGGACTGGTTTGGGGTCACCCGGGTTGATAATGTGTACTGGACGCTGACCGTTGAGCTTTCTTTTTATATCGTCATGGGGGTACTGTTTAAAACAAAGTTGTTAAAGCATATCGAAATCCTCGGCGTGCTTTGGCTTATTTTTATGGTTGTGAATATCCGTGTTCTTTTATTGACCCTGCATTTTCATGTTCCGGTTTGGATCAAAACAACCGGGTTATTGCGGTATGGGGATTTGTTCTTCGCGGGGATTTTATTTTACAATCTGAAAACCAAAGGGAATAAATGGTGGAGGCATCTTGCTTTGTTGATGTGTTTAGGCGTCCAATATATCTTTAGGGAAGAAATCAATCCTCTGGTCGTGCTTGGTTTCTTTATTCTGTTTTATCTATTTATTTACGGAAAATTATCATGGATTATCAATAAACCAACAGTGTTTTTAGGCTCTATCTCGTACAGTCTTTATTTAATCCATCAAAATATAGGTTTTATCATTATCAATTACCTTTATTCATTGCATCTAAACGCATGGATGATTTTTATAATACCGACATTTTGTTCAATACTGATAGCGTCTTTTGTTACTTTTGGCATTGAACGGCCTGTGATGTATTTTATCAGGCAGAAGTATAAACTTTTGATGAAAGTATCCTAGCCAATGAAATCACTTTTTATCATCAATGATTTTCCGCCCATTTTAGGAGGGCAGTCTAATTATTATTTCAATTTATGCAAGGCATTCCCTGAGGGGGAATTGATTATTTTAGCGCCTAAGTGCCAAGGATTTGAGGTCTTTGATCAAAAATACCGGCTTGCGATTATCCGTCGTTCATATTTAGTGTCGATCCCGGGACTTGAAAAGATTTGT
>Ga0206802_1277_pt1 | contig 9947 bp, 15 predicted proteins | sample Alteio_BWOrgCont_63_FD_152902 | JGI IMG/M metagenome (GOLD analysis project Ga0206802, IMG submission 152902) | Enriched cells from forest soil in Barre Woods Harvard Forest LTER site, Petersham, Massachusetts, United States -... | ecosystem: Environmental > Terrestrial > Soil > Temperate forest > O... | reverse complement strand
GGACGTGAAAATACGATTAAACCAGAAGCAGCCATTTTTGAAATTATTTTAAAACGGAATAATTTAGATCCACGGCAATGTGTTTTTATTGATGATGTTGCAGCTAACGTTACCGCTGCTGAAACACTGGGGATGAAAGGGATACGTTTTGAAAGTCCTGAAAAATTACTTCAAGAATTACGCGCGATTGATATTACGATTTAATTTTATTAACAAAAAATGCGTCTATGGTCGTGGCTCAGATTGTTTAAACAAATTAAAGTATTATACTAGCCCCGCCAGGCACTGTTATTTTCGCCGCTTTAGATGTTTTAACATATACTCACGACAGGCAAGATTAATAAATGTTTGATATTTCACTGCAGCTACTTTAAACCATGCCAAAACATCTGCATCTAGTCGAACGGTAATTTGCTTTTTAACAGGTCGATAAAACTTTCCGATCACCTCATGGCTCCAATCTGTTACTTCAGGTGCATCAAGATCTGATAAATTAGCCTTGCGCTTTTTTTTCAGTCGATCAATCGATTTTTTCATTTCTGAGGTAAGCATAATATCGTTTTGCTTCACTCGGTGAAGCTTTTCGTGCTGAGATGATGCGGATAACTTCTTCACCATTTTCATTTTCTCCTCATACCATTCGGATTCCATAGAATTTTCTCCATGTTATCAAAGTATTTTTTTGTAACTACAAAAATGTAGTTTAAGCCGTGGTGTACCTCGACGCTGTCATCCCGCGGTTTCTTTCCTAAGATACAATCCAGAGCAAAGCTTGAAAATGGGTACAACCTTGCTGTGTTATCAGGATAGTGAAAGTTATCTTCATTCTAAATCATTAGCAGAGGTGTACCATTTGCAGGTTTTGTCTGGATCCCGCGGAAAGAATCCCGGATCAAGTCCGGGAGCGGGACGACAGCGTCGGGGTAAAGCCGCCTACGTGTTATGTCAAGACCTAGGTTTTTCTAGGAGAAATTTCCCATGCTTATGCATCAAGCAGATTAACCGGACACTAGTGTGTGCATGTTAGTTTCCTATTTCTTGGGCAGTTTCTCATGTCCTCGAAATTAGTAACATGCCCAAGGGTGACAGAGTCTGGTGCCAAGGATCGATCCACCGCAAATGGCGAGAATTTTAGACTGATGGGTAATGATATGACCGCCGGTCGCCCCTACATTATATTTTCCGGCTTCACTTTCAAAATAAACTGCCTAAACGATGCAAACGCATCAGGATCAGAAGGTACTGGCAAAGGTGAAGCTTTAAATACAGCAGCCCGCGCTGAACGATCCAATCCAACATCGCCGCTACTACTAACCACTTGCGCATCCAAAACCATACCACCAGGCGACATTCGAATTAACAATTCACAGCTTAATTTTTTATTAACATTGGCAGGCACCAACCATTGCTGACTGATCGCCTGCAAAATAAGCGCTTTGTATTTATTGACTTCACCACGCGCTTTTTGTGACTGCAAACTAGTTAAACGATTTTGCTCTTGCATCAATTGTTGTTGTAGTGATTTTGCAGTTTGTGCTTTCAATTCTTTTGCAAAAGTACGCTCCATTTCTTTGTGTTTTATTTTCTTTTGCTGCTCTACTTCATGCTGCATATCAGATAACAATTGCTTTTGTAATAATTCTTTTTGTTTTTTACGTGGATCTGGAATGGCAATCGCTTGCGGTTTTGGTTTTGCTTCGACAATTGTTTTTGGTTTGACTGCAACGACTGGTTTAGGTGGAGCTGGTTCAACGATAGGCTTTGGCAAAGGCTGAGGTGGTTCAACTTTTTCAGGTTCTGGCTTAGATAACACTTTAGGAGGTGGCTCAACACCAGGCGGGGCATCCAGTACAACTGCATTTAAAATCTTCATGTCTTTATCAGAGTTTTCCAACACTGGCATGGGCGCACTAAAATTAAAGCTCAATATCATCACCACTAAAACAACAGCGTGTAATAATATTGAGACTGAAAAATAATTTTGAAACCCAGGTTGCTCACTCATACATTAACTAGCCTGCTTCTCCGATGGTGCCATCGCGTTTTTAGAGGGCAGTTGGGTAATTAATCCGACACTTTTAGCACCGGCTTGCTGTAGTAATGCCATTGCTTCTATGACTTTTCCATAGTTAGTATTTTTATCACCACGAACTAGCACCGGGCGCTGCTCAGTCGCTCCTTTGCTCGCTGCTAATTGGGAAGTAACCAAGTTACTTAGCACACGTGCTGTAATAGCCTGATTCGGCTTGCTTGAAATATTTAAAAAATAATTTCCGCTTGCATCTACCGTCACAATCAAAGGTTCTTTTTGATCAGGCGGCAATGCTTTGGCTTCTGTTTGTGGTAACTCAACTTTGACACCTTGCGTCAGCAAAGGTGTGGTAATCATAAAGATCACCAACAGTACCAACATCACATCAATAAAAGGCACCATATTGATTTCTGACATTGGACGTCTTGAACCGTATTGGTGATAAAATGCCATTATTCATGCTCCTGGACTTCAGTTTTAGTCAATCCTGCTTGTGCTTGACGGAATAAAATACTTGCAAACTCATCTTGAAAAGCTTCAAAACGATTGAGTAAACGGCCAATTTCAGTGCCATAACGGTTATACGCTATCACTGCTGGAATCGCTGCAAATAATCCCATCGCGGTTGCAACAAGTGCTTCTGCAATACCTGGCGCCACCATAGAAATCGTAGCTTGTTGCACTGTCGCTAGCGAACGCAATGAAATCATGATTCCCCATACCGTCCCAAATAAACCAACATAAGGACTAGTCGATCCTATTGTTGCCAATAATGGTAAGTGCAATTCTAATTTATCTTGTTCACGCATTTCAGCAACACGCATCGCTCGTTTTGCGCCATCCATGACACCTTCAGCTGATACACCCATTTGCTTACGTAATCGTAAAAACTCTCTAAATCCTGCCTGAAATACAGCAATCAACCCAGCATTGCCGCCTGTTCTACTGTGTAAACTATCGGTATAAAGCTTATTTAAATCGCCGCCAGACCAAAAAACAGTTTCAAATTCTGTCGTTACTTTACGTACATGCCGCAGATAATAACCGCGTTGCAAGATATAACTCCATGACAATACAGAAGCAAAAGTCAGTACCAACAGGACGCACTTCACTACAATTCCTGCATTAAAAAAATAAGCAAACAAAGTTGAGTCAAAGTTCACAGTCGTTCTCCACAAGGGTTCATCAATAAATTAGTTAATTCTTCAGGCAGTGCTCGCGGTCGAAATTGCTGATCGATGCAGGCTACTTTAATTTCTGCCGTGCATATTATGGTATCGGGTGCATCCTTCAGGCGCAAACATTGATTGAAGATCAAACTTGCTCTTCGTATCTCTTTGATTGTACTATAAACTTCAAGCCATTGGTGCAATCTGGCTGGCTTTAAAAAATCAACTTGAGCAGAACGCACGGCAAAATTTGCATCTTGCTGACGCTGCCAATCAATTCCAAAACCCAATTTTTCTATCCACTCAGAACGTGCCCGTTCCATGTAATTTAAATAATTCGAATGATAAACCACACCCGCACAATCCGTATCTTCAAAATGAATCCGTGTGAGGTAAGTGTCATTCATCAATCTACCCCCTCCAGTAAATTCAAATTCTTTTGGATGATAATTCTTTCAGGGACTTTTAATCCAAAATGCAAATAAGCTTGCTTGGTAGCAATACGCCCACGAGGACTACGCACCATAAAACCTTGTTGAATAAGATAAGGCTCTATCACATCTTCAATCGTCCCACGTTCTTCACTAATAGCAGCAGCCAGACTATCAATACCAACGGGCCCACCATCGAAGCGATCAATCAATGCAATTAATAATTTTCTATCCATCATGTCAAAACCCTGGATATCCACATCTAATAAATCTAACGCTTTTTGCACGATCTCTTGCACAATGCGACCATTGGCTTTTACTTCTGCATAATCACGCACGCGTCTTAATAAACGATTAGCAATACGCGGTGTACCACGAGAGCGTCTAGCAATTTCTTCTGAACCTTGTGGATCAATCGCCACTCCTAAAATAGCCGCTGAACGTGACACAATTTGCGTCAAGTCAACCACATCGTAATATTCTAATCGTTGCACGATACCAAAACGATCACGCAAAGGCGAGGTTAACAATCCTGCGCGAGTAGTCGCACCTATTAGAGTAAATTGTGGCAAATCCAATTTGATAGAGCGCGCTGCAGGACCTTCACCAATCATGATATCTAACTGATAATCTTCCATGGCAGGATATAACACTTCTTCCACCACCGGACTTAGACGATGGATTTCATCAATAAATAAAACATCGCGCTCTTGCAGATTAGTCAATAAAGCAGCGACATCACCTGCACGCTCTAATACAGGACCAGAAGTTTGTCGCAACCCTACACCTAATTCATTGGCAACAATATTGGCGAGTGTTGTTTTGCCTAATCCTGGCGGACCAAAAATCAAGACATGATCTAGCGCTTCACCACGTTGACGTGCCGCTTGAATAAAAATTTCCATTTGTTCGCGAACAGCGGCCTGCCCGATATATTCATTGAGATGTTTGGGACGAATTGCACGATCAATGACATCTGTCTCTTTTTCTACAGCAGCAATCATTCGTTCAGGTTCGTTCATATCACCATCTCCCGTAATGCTTTACGAATTAATTCTTCACTGCTGATAATGCCATCATCAATTTTGGCAATCGCACGACTTGCTTCAGGCGGTTTATAACCTAGTGCCACTAGAGCTGAAATAGCATCTTGAATAATTTGATTGCGCGCATTGTTTGTTGATGTTTTTAATAATGAAGGATTGGTAGAAGTGTGAGTTTCCCATCCAGACAATTTGTCACGCATTTCAATGATTAAACGTTCCGCAGTTTTTTTGCCGACTCCCGGCATCCGAGTTAAACTGGCCGTATCGTTATGTACAATACATCGTACAAATTCATCAGGTTCAACACTGGATAAAATTGTTAATGCTAAACGAGGTCCGACACCATTCACTTTTAGTAGCGTACGAAATAATGATTTTTCTTCCCGAGAATAAAATCCATAAAGATGATGCGCATCTTCACGCACAACAAAATGCGTGAGCAACAACACTTCTTGCCCTACTTCTGGCAAGCGATAAAAAGTACTCATCGGTGCATCAATTTCATAACCAACGCCATTCACATCAAGTAAAAGTTGTGGGGGTTGTTTTTCCAAAATCTTGCCGCGCAATTGTCCAATCATGCTTTATCCTTAACTTAAGAAGCCTCTTGTCCTACTAAAATAGTACTGCGTTGACTATCAACCCATCCCATTGATAAAAACGCTCCCACGCCAATAAAGATCAGCCAAACTGCAATACTACTTATCTGACCAGTCATCCGATAAATATAACTTTCGACCAATGGTGTCAAACCACCTAAAAGTGACATGCCAATACAAAAACTGAATGATGCACCGCGATAACGATACTCCATGGGGAATATTTTTTTAAGATACGCATTGGATGGCCCTAGCAATACTTCGTTAATTATTATGATAGCTGCTTCAGCAAGGATGACCCAAAGGGTTGCACCACTATCCATTAATAATAAAAGAGGATAAGAAAAAATCATCAATAAAATACAACCTACGCGCATCACTTGTTTAGGTGAATGTTTGTCAGCCGCCAAGCCAGCCAATACAACAGCAACAACGCCAACTAAAATAATCAATGATTGCAACCACATTAATTGGTGATTAGTGAAAAATCCTTTCGCTACTAACATGGGATTCACAAAGGCAAGCACTGACATAAATGGCGCAGTTGCAAATCCACCAATAAAAATGCCAGCTAATAATTCTCGTGGAAATTTTTTAAATAAATTCCCGAGGGTATGGCGTTTGCTATCTGCTTGTTTGAAATGCGGCGGCTCATATAAATTTTTACGATATATAATTCCAAATACACCAATCAAACCACCTAGCATAAAAGCAACCCGCCAACTCCATACTGGCATAAATGAAGCCGTGAAAAATACACCGAGCAATGAAGCTAGCAATGATCCAAACAACATCATGGAAGTGAGAAAACTACCAGTCAAACTTTCGCGATTACTTTTTGCATGTTCTACGACATAAATTCCTGCGCCATTGTATTCACCACCAAAACAAAAAAGCTGTACACTTTTTGCTACTGTAATCATCACAACCGACCAAATCCCAATAGTTGCGTAGGAAGGCGTTAAACCAATCACTAAAGTTGCTAATGCAATACCATACATCGAACCCAATAAAGCTTTGCGGCGACCAAAGTAATCACCTAAGTAACCAAATCCAATCCCACCGAGCGGCCTTACAATCATGGCGATCAACAGTACCCAATAACCTTTTTCCAAAGATTTGGCCAGGGTATCTGCAGGGAAAAAAATTGGTGAGACGATAGGCAGAAAAAGTGTAAATAATCCATAGTCATAGTATTCGATCATCGTGCCCAAAGCGGCGCCAAAAAAGGATGTTCTGGATGAATTGGGTTGCATATAAATCCTATCTCGTTTAAATTTCCACGTATTCTACCACTCTTAGGCTATTTCTGAATGATGAAAAAGCTAATTCTATTGATCTTATTAATCCCAAGCTTAACCTTAGCTGGGCATCCTCTTGCCTTTATTGTGTACAATCAAGCTGCGAGCAAAGAACCCGTCGTCATAGTGCTAGAAACACTAAAAGATTCCAGCTGGGAGATAAAGTGTGAAGACAGTATAGCCAGTAATGATAAAAAGTCTGTTTGTACAGGCGCCATTGAACTAGAGGATAGTAGCAGTCAACTACATGGCCGAATCTCATTATATTTCAGCAAAAATACGCCAGAAAATCTGATTGGGCAAAGCGAATATACTTTAAATAACACTCCCACACTGGGAGAACCAAATTGGCATTGGAGTAATCCAGAAACTCTTATTATTCCAAAGATTGAGAATAAAAAAACTATCGTGAAATTTCATGTGGTCGATACTGATTCGATCATAGTCCATTTACTTCCACCATAAAAGAGGATCCGATGATGCGCAACTTCAAAAATTTTTCCGCGATTACATTATTGCTAATGACGGGCCTAGCCTATGCCGAAGAACCAGCTCTTACTATCAAAGTTGACAACCAACTCAAAGAAGATTTTGTCTGCGCTGTGACAAATATTAATAACCCAGCTAGCGGTGTCGCTCTTGCTAAGCAAAACCAGACGGTTTTAACTATTCCCTTGAGCAAAGGCAACAGAGATGGTGCTATCGTTGTTTATGATAAAAATAAGCAACCGATTCGACAAATTAAATACTCACTGGTTGCCGTTTATTTTGCTTCTGATGGTGCACAAGCAGGACCTGACTGGCAATGGTCACCTCTGCAAATAATTCCCACCTCTACAAATGATCGAAAGATTTCTGTCACAGTGACAAAAGATACCAATAGCGGATGTGCGGATACAAATTTAATGGGTTGCTCGCAAACTGCTGAGTTGAAGATTTCATCTTGAGTGAATCATCCAATATCACTAGTCTTTAATAGGATAGAATTATCAGGTTCTAGGCTTCCAGCTAAATATTTCCGTCGCGCCTCATGCTCAATGCGCTTGCGATTAGCTTGAAATACTTTCAATAAATTTTTTCCATCACTCTCAAAATGGTCTTCAAGCGCTTCATTGCTAATTGCGCACTGAATCACTTTACTACCATCTCGTCCGGAAAAAACTACTACCATTCGATCAGACTCACAACACTCATTCTGTTTGGGAAAAATAAGGTTACGCTGATCATTCATTCCCAATACAGCGAGAATACTGATCACCTCAGTATTTCCTACCAATAAACAGGCCAAAATGCGCCGAAACAATCTATCTGCCTCAGCGGGAATGCATTCGGGGGTATTCAAGATAAATTGTCCCATGTCTTCATAGCCGCCCTGCGTAGGTACTTTATAATAAACCTTATCCCAAAGTATGTTCGCCATATAAATCTTATTTTATATTTTTATTTAAGGCCGATACTGCCGCCAACTAGTGCGGCGGGTTCGTTTTAGGAGTTTTAATTTAGCTAAACCTAATCGGGAATGGGCATGACATAAAGCAATCGCTAATGCATCTGCTTCATCCGCCTGTAGCTTCACTGATAAATTCAATAACCGGCCCACCATTTGCTGCACTTGTTCTTTTTTCGCAGCGCCATAACCCACCACCGCTTGCTTGACTTGACGTGCAGAATATTCAGCAACAGGAACACTGCCTAAAGCGACTAGTGCAGCCCCTCTTGCTTGTCCGAGTTTTAAAGCAGAATTGGGATTAGCATGCATGAAAACTTGTTCGATGGCAGCTTCATGGGGTTGATGTTGTGTCACAATTTCTTGCAGACTGGAAAAAATTTGCTGTAAACGTGACGATACATCAACCGCTGCTAATTTCAGATATCCGCTAGCCAGATAAAAAGTTTGATTACCTTCGCTGCGAATAATACCGTAGCCAGTCAACCGTGACCCTGGATCTATCCCTATAATAATTGTCATGATTTATAATTCAGCCAAAATATCCTCAGAAATATCTGCATTAGTATACACTTCTTGAACATCATCTAAATCATCTAACATATCATTGAGACGCATAAATTTTTCTGCTTCTTCTTTATCAGTGATTTCAACTTGGGTGGCAGCTGCCATGGTCACTTCAGCTTGCACTGGCTGGAATCCGACTGCCATCATTGCATCGCGTATTTTTGCAAATGCTTCGGGTGTCGTCACCACATCAATACTTTTATCATCATGCACAGTGACATCATCTGCACCAGATTCTAAAGCAATTTCCATGATGCGATCTTCATCTGCGCCTGGCGCAAAAGTAATTTGACCGACTTTACTGAAAAGATAAGCAACAGAACCATCAGTACCTAAATTGCCGCCACATTTAGTAAACGCATGGCGAACATCTCCAACAGTCCGATTGCGATTATTAGTCATGCAATCTACCATGACTGCCACACCACCTGGGCCATATCCTTCATAACGCACTTCTTCAACATCGTGACCTTCCAAACCGCCTGCACCGCGTTTATTTGGCTGCGACCGTGATTTCACGAATCAACTTGGTATAAAGCTTACCGCGCTTGGCATCTTGTTTTGATTTGTGGCGTTTTATGTTTGCCCATTTGCTGTGACCAGCCATGCTACTTTTACTCCTGACTTATTTTTTATCTTCTGCACTATCCTTACGAACCCGGATACCTAATTCTAACAATTGCGCTGGATCGACCGGTGAAGGTGCATCGGTCAATGGACAGGTTGCTGTTTGTGTTTTCGGGAATGCGATTACATCGCGTATGGATTGTGATCCTGTCATTAACATAGCTAAACGATCAATACCAAATGCAATACCGCCATGAGGAGGAGCACCTAGTTTTAATGCATCCAACAAGTGACCGAATTTCGCTTGTGCATCTTCTTCACTAATATTTAAAGTGCGAAACACAGCCATTTGTAATTCTGCTGAGTTAATACGGATGGATCCACCACCTATTTCCATGCCATTTAAAGCAAGATCATAGGCACGTGCCAAAATGCGCGTGGGGTCTTGTGATAATTCACTAATATCGTTGATTTTCGGTGCCGTGAAAGGATGGTGACAAGCAGACAAACGGCCCTCACCTTTTTCAAACATGGGGAAATCAACGACCCACAATGGACGCCATCCTTCTTGAATCAATCCACGGTCATGGCCTATTTTCAAGCGCAAGGCACCTAATGATTCATTGACCACTTGCGTCTTGTCAGCACCAAAAAAGATAATGTCGCCAACTTTTGCATGCAAGCGTTCTATTAATTTCTTGACGATAGGCTCTGGGATAAATTTCAAAATAGGTGATTGTAATCCTTCCATGCCTTCGCCATTAATCTTGATATAAGCTAAACCTTTG
>Ga0206802_1276_pt1 | contig 9957 bp, 3 predicted proteins | sample Alteio_BWOrgCont_63_FD_152902 | JGI IMG/M metagenome (GOLD analysis project Ga0206802, IMG submission 152902) | Enriched cells from forest soil in Barre Woods Harvard Forest LTER site, Petersham, Massachusetts, United States -... | ecosystem: Environmental > Terrestrial > Soil > Temperate forest > O... | reverse complement strand
GTCCAGGTCGTCGGCGAAGCCAGATTGGCGGTTCCGTTCAATACAAAAACGCTCGCATTGGTCGTCCACGAAAGAACCACGTTCGTCAGGCTGCCCATGATGGTCAAGGTGGGCACCGTGATGTTGGCGGTTAGACCGGTTGGTTCTGTCAGGGTGTAATCGGCGTTGCTGGCGCCGGTCAAAGTCAGGCCGGTGGCGGTCACCGCAATACTGTTTCCCACTCCCGCGCTTGCAAAATTGGCGACGTAACTATTGGTGTTCAGAACCAATGTGTCGCCTGTAATAACGCCAGAGAGAATGACATTATTGGAACTCAAAGTTGCGGTCGTCGTCCGGTCATAGACCTTGTTATTGGCCGTGAGGCCGGAGCTAGCGGTGACGCTCGCCGGAGTAATGTTAGCGGTCAAGGGGGCCGGTTGAGCGAGAGTGTAATCGGCGTTGCTGGCTCCGGTCAAAGTAAGGCCGGTGACGGTTACCGCAATACCGTTTCCCACTCCCGCGCTGGCAAAATTGGCGGCGTAACCGTTGGTATTCAGAGCCAATGTATCGCCGGCGACAACGCCTGACAGAACGACACTATTGGAACTCAGAATCGCGGACGAAGTCCTGTCATACACCTTGTTATTGGCCATGATGCCGGAGCTTATGGTGACGCTCGCCGGGGTGATGTTGGCCGTCAGGATGGCCGGTTGCATGAGGATGTAATCGGCGTTGCTGGCTCCGGTCAAAGTCAGGCCAGTGGCGGTCACCGCGATGCTGTTGCCGACTCCGGCGCTGACGAAGTTGGCGACGTAAGCGTTGGTATTCAGAGTCAAGATGTCTCCGTTGAGGATGCCTGAAAGAACCACATTGTTGGAATTCAGCGTCGCGGTCGTCGAACGATTATAAACCTTGTTGTTGGCTGTAATACCCGAGGCAATGGCCACGGTTGCCGGGGTGATGTTGGCCGTAAGGTTGGCCGGCTGCGTGAAAGTATAGTTGACGGCCTTGGCCCCGGTCAAAGTCAAGCCGCTGACGACGACCGGAAGGTTGTTGCCCACACCTGCGCTGGCAAAACCAGCGGCATAACCATTAGTGTTCAGACTGATCGTGTCGCCGGGGACACCGCCCGCGAACGCCACGTTATTGGAGCTAAGCGTCGCGGTCGTCGTGCGGTCATACACCTTGTTATTGGCCGCAAGTCCGGAAGCAATGGTTACCGGCGCTTTTAGAACGTCGATCATCACATTGGTGGTGACGTTGGTGTAATTCACTAGATCGGAGGGAGTAAAGGCGACGGCGAGGGTTTGGTTGTTGCTGGCGTTGAGTTGCGTGCCAAGCGGAGGATTATAAACGAACGTGCCGGCAAGGGTAGCGTTGAGATTGGTGGGGCTCGCGGCGGTGGCGTTGAGTTGCGCGCCGTTGAGGAGCGTGCCATAGACGATGTTGACGGGGTTGGTCCACGTCAGCTGCGGCACCCATTTAAGCACGGCGAGGGTGACATTGGTCGTGTTGTAGGCTGTTTGCCAAATCGCCAACGGCGGGAGGTTCGTATCAGTGAACGCGCCTGAGAACGAGTTGAAATTGATCACCGGAAAGGCCGTGCTTACCAGAGGAAGGTATTTGCTGTTCAAGTTGGCGCTGATCGTGCCGCTCAACGCCAGGCCACCCGCGAGGCTAAGGACTCCGAAGTTGGTCGGGCTGCTTATCCCGAAATTCAGCCTGCCATCAGCCAAGTCATAATTGCTCAGGATCAAGGTTCCGCTTTGCACATTCAAGGTGCCTGTGTTGGTGAACAATACATCACTGTCAAGCGTGGTTGTGCCCGTGTTCCCGGACTTGAGGAACGTCCCGAAGTTGTCAAAGAGCGTGGTTCCACCTTGATAGCTCCCGTACAAATAGTCGTCACTTTGTTCATTCCACAATCCGTAATTGTAAACGTTATTCGAGAGCGAATAACCGCTATAGATGGTTGTATTGGTCCAGTTCACCGTCCCGTTATTGGTTAAATTCAAACCAGCCCACTGGACATAATTGCCGGCCCCCACCGCGATATTGAGAGCACTGTTGCTGCTTACCAGCATGTTTCCCTGTAAGAAGCCTCCGGTCAAAGCCATGGTCCCCGCCAGTTCATAATTCCCGGTGAGAGTCGTATAGGTTCCCGACATTTGAATGTTCGTGCTGGTCAGCGCTCCATCAAGGGCCAGTGTGCCGCCCGATAGGGTCACACTTTGGCCGCTGACCAGCCCGCTCACCGCGCTGGTGCCACTCGCGAATGCAAGGTTGCCCAAATTACCCGAAAAATCTCCGCCATCGTAACCGCCGACAAATACGAAACCCGCGTTGCTGTCAGCCTCGAATGCGCCGTTGCCAGCACCCACGCCATCCACCTCCAAAGTTCCGCTCCGCACGTTGAGCGTGCCGGAGTTGTTCAGGGTGACACCGGAATCAAATATGGTTGTGCCCGTTTTTCCGGACTTGAGGAACGTCCCAAAGTTGTCAAAGCCCGTAGATCCGCCTTGATAGCTCCCGTAAAAAATGTCGTCGCTTTGTTCATTCCACAAGCCGTAATTGTAAACGTAATTCAGGAGCCCATAACCGCTATAGATGGCCGAATTGGTCCAGTTCACGGTTCCGTTGTTGGTCAACGTCAGACCGGCCCACTCGACATAATTGCTGTGCGCAACCGCGATATTCAGCACGCTGTTGCTGCCCACTGTCATCACCCCCCCAAGAAGCCCCCCGCTCACGGTCATTGCGCCCAGAAGCACATAGTTCCCGGTGAGCACGCCATACACGCCCCCGTTGAAGTCGAACGCGCCTCGGGAGTTGACCTGAATCACTCCGTTGACCATCCCATCGACCGTCAGGTAATTCTCGCCTGTGCTGGAGTATTGCCCAACTATGTTCAAGGTTTGAGTGCTGGCCCCGTTCGTCGCGCCCACCACGAGACCCGAAACCGTGGCCGGGACATCCAGGGTGACGGCATAATTGTTTCCCACATCGGGCAACACCGCTATGTCGCCGCCACCTGGAACTATGTTGGGACTCCAATTGGCCGCCCCGCTCCAATTACCGCCGCTGGTGTTGGTCCAAGCGATGCTATAGTTGGTAAAGGCGATATTATCCAGGGCTATCGAATAAATGCCGGACTCTCCGTACCCGGCATCGACGCCGCCGGATGTAGTGAACTCAACCGACGTGATGTTGCTATAATTGAAGGTAATGAAGCTCGGTCCGGTGCTGTTCACGGTAAAAATATTACTATATTCCAAGTTTGTGCCATTGTAGCCGTCAACCTCCACACTTTGATCATTGTACCAAGCGGCCGTGATGTAAGCGGATGTCAAATTGAACGGGATTGCGCTGGAGAAGCTCCCGCCGGACGTCGTGTAGGCCACGTTGGACTGGGAAACCGTGCCGTACAAGTAGCCTGAACCCCCAGGAAAGTAGGTTGCGGTGTAGGCCGCCGAATTGAGATAGCCGAAATTATTCCAGACGAGACCCGCATAGCTGTCGGGCATCGAGGCAGGCCCGTCCCCCGGCAAATCATCAAAAGTGATTACTTGCTGGGCCGAGGTCACGGCGCCGGAAGCCAGGAAGGCCAGCAGCAGAGCAGCGGTCGCAAGAAAAGGCATTCGCAATTGAACGGCTGTTTTGGACACTCCGGGGTCCGTTGCTGCTGGCGTTTGATTTTTTTTCATAATTTCATTCCACGAGCGTTTTCTCTTTTATCAAAGTTGTTCTAAAGAAAAGGCGGGAACTTATTACAGATTAATTTGGAAAGGTGCGAAAATCGCTCTTTAGAGGGCGCTTGGAAAATAGACCGCGTAACGGATAACGAACCGACCCAACCCAGTGAGACCCTCGCCCAAACACGCGCCTTATGGCGAATAAGAACCTGTGACACTCACCTTATCCAGGCGCACAGTCGCGTCACCGGCCACTGGAAGGCTGGCCATGGTCAACACGTGATTTCCTGAGCCAAGCGAAACAGGTGTGGTCTGGAATGAATACCAATTGGTGTCCGCCGGAACAAACGAACCGATTTTCATGCCGTCCACCAGCACCGTGACGGTCTGATTTTCAGTGTTGTCTCGACCTACCTTATCGCGTTGGGAAGCGATAAATGCGAACGTATAGAGGCCTTGTGCGAAATTGGTCATGGTTTGAGACATGGATCCGCCCATGCCGGCCAATCCCTGCAGATAGGCGAATTGATTCCCATTGGATGTTCCTGCGTTATAACAGGCGAATCCACCTCCGTTGGCGGCTATGCCAGCGTGGCCATGGAATGTCCAAGCAGCTCCGGGTGGGTGATATTGGCCACTAAAATAATCATTCGTAGGACCGACGAAGGGTGTTTCAAAACTGGGGTTCCCGATCTTCGCCAGCGCTGCGGCCGCCTCCTGAACGGGCACGGCCTTGCCAAACTGACTCGTCTTAGAGTAAGCGGTGGCCAAGGTCTCGAGAAAACAGGCGTTTGTGCGGCGCGTCATCGCGACGGCCTCTTCCGCCAAACGCACCGCGTTGGTCCTGTTCCGAATATCCGCCGAATCGCCCTCGACAAGTGTCCTCGCCAATACGTTCATGGCTTCGAGCGTGGCGAGGTGCTCCGGACCGAGCACTTTGTGGCGCAACGCCAAAACATCCTCCTCCAGTTTAAGGGCCTCGTCCCGGCGGCCGAAATCGTCGTAGGAAATCGCCAGATTCAGCATCGCCGTGTGCGTGTCGGGATGGTCAGGCCCAAGCCTTCGGCGGCGAAAGGTCAGGACGTCTTCACGCAGTTTGATCGCCTCCTCCCGGCGACCGGCCTCCAAGTAAGAAACCGACAGATCATTCATCGCCGTGAGCGTGTCGGGATTTTCCGGGCCGAGCGTATTGCGACGGAGCGCCAACTCTTCCTCCCGCAGTTTCATCTCTTGGTCCGGGCGGCCGAACTCGGAGTAGCATTTCGCCAGATTTTGCATTGCTGCGAGAGTGTCGGGATTTTCCGGGCCGAGCGTCTTGCGGCGGAGCCGCAGCCCTTCCTCCATTAAATGAAGGGCCTCATCGCGGCGATCGAAGTCGTAATAGGAAACCGCCAAATTTTGCATCGCCTCGAGGGTGTCAAGATTTTCCGGCCCCAGCACTTTGCGTCGGAGCGTTACCACTTCCTCCCGCAGTTTGAGGGCTTCAGTCTGACGATCGACTCCCGCATAGGAAGTTGCCAGGTTCTGCATCGCCGCGAGAGTGTCGGGGTGTTCCGGCCCCAAAGCTTTGCGACGGAGCGCCAGCACGTCTTCCTGTAGTTTGAGGCCCGCTTGCCTCTGACCGAGCTCGAAATAAGAAATCGCCAACTTGCTCATCGCCGCGAGAGTGTTCGGGTGATCCGAGCCGAGCACCTTGCGGCGGAGTGCCAGTCCCTCTTCTTCGAGCTTGAGCGCCTCGTTCCGAGGACCGGCGGCGTCGGAAAAAGCCGGACCATGATTCATCGCAGTGAGTGCGTCAGGGTGTTCCAGATTGAACATTTTGCGGCGGAGTATCAGCACTTCTTCAACCAGTTTGGAGGCCTCATCCGGGTGGCCGCATTCGGAGTGGGACATTGCCAGATTTTGCATGGCCGTGAGCGTGGCGGGATGTTCCAGCCCGAGCACCTTGCGGCGAAGTGTCAGCCCTTCCTTGCGCAGATCAAGAGCTTCGTCACGTCGTCCGCATTCGGAATAGGACGTCGCCAAATCCTGCATTGCCGCAAGTGTGTCCGGGTTTTCCGGACCGAGCACCTTACGGCGGAGCGCTAGGATCATCTCTCGCAACTTGCGAGACTCCTCCCGGCGGCCGACGTCGTCATAAGAGAGGGCCAAGCTCTGCATCGCCGCCAGCGTATCAATGTCCTCCGGGCCAGAATTGGTCAGATAGAAATCTCGCACTTTTTCCTGCAATGGAATGGCGTCGTGGTACAGAGCCAACGCTTCATAGGTTGCGCCCAGGTTGGCCTGAAGTTTAGCCCGGAGAGCGGGATGGCTGGACAGATCAGTTTCCAATTTGCCGGCCGCGGCGAAAAGTATTTCGGCGACCGTGATGGTGCGGCCGTCGCGGTTGGGATCCGGGTGAGGGAACACTTGCAACAGAAACTTGGAAACAGCCTCGGACTCGGCGAGACGCTGTGTAGCCAGCGCTTCGGCATGAATCGCTCTCTCCGCCTGCCATGCGCTGACCACCGCGCCCAGCACCAGCGCAAGGACTACGGAGGCGGCGGCTGCACACGCCAGCTTGTTCCGTTGAATCAGTTTCTGCACTCGGTAGAGCTGACTTGGCGGGCGGGCGAGAACCGGCTCGTGGTTCATGTGCCGCTGGAGATCCAAGGCAACGCCGTTGGCGGTTTCGTAGCGGCGGGCGCGGTTTTTCTCCAGCGCCTTCATCACAATCCAGTCCAGGTCGCCTCGCAGCAAATGAATTAACTTGGGAGGTTCAGACTTCCGCTGTTGGGCAATCAGGGTTAGATCAGCGCCCAACATGGTGCTTAAACGCGTCGAGGGACGTTCCGGTTCCTGCTCTCGAATTGTTCGGCGGATTTCGTCCAAGCCGGTTCGCAGCAGTTCGTTGGCATCAAAAGGGGTCCGGCTTGTCAGCAATTCGTAGAGCAGCACCCCCAGACTGTAGATGTCGCTGCGCGTGTCAACATCGAGGCTGGTCATCTCGGCCTGCTCAGGACTCATGTACGCGGGCGTGCCGAGGAATTGCTCGAAGGCTGTAAACAGGGTATGGTCCGTCAAACGTCCCTGGGTGGCTTTGGCAATTCCAAAATCAATCACTTTAGGCACGGCCACGCCGTCGTTGACAGTGACCAGGATGTTCGAGGGCTTGATATCCCGATGGATGATGCCTTTCTGGTGCGCGTGTTGGATGGCGTGGCAAACCTGGACAAACAGTTCCAGACGCTCGCGCGTCGACAGGCTGTTGTGGTCGCAGTAATCAGTGATCTTGATCCCACGTACTAACTCCATGACAAAATAAGGACGTCCAGTTTCCGTCGCTCCGGCGTCCAGAACTTTGGCGATATTCGGATGGTCCATCAGCGCCAGGGCCTGTCGTTCTGCCTCAAACCGCGCGATGACTGCTTTGGTGTCCATTCCCAACTTGATGACCTTAAGAGCCACGCGGCGCCGCACTGATTCTTCCTGCTCGGCCATGTAAACGGCGCCGCACCCGCCTTCGCCAATGTGCTGCAATAGTCTGTAGCGGCCAATCTTATCACCCGGCTTTTCCAACAGCGGGATCGAGCGCTGCGACGTCGATGCTGGCCTAGCCTGTTCGGGGATAAGGTCTGCGGATTCTCCCACCGCCTGGAGCAAAGCCTCTACCTGGGCACGAAGCTGCTCATTCTCGGCACAAGCAGATTGCAAGTAACTCTCGCGATGTTCGATGGGGAATTTTAGTGCGGCCGTTAAGATTGCCTCTTCGGGCGATTCGTGTTCGGCGAAACCGAGCAGGCATTTTGGACAATGGCCGCCCGGGGCGCCGGGCGGTAATTCGGCTCCGCAAACGGAACATCTGGGCTTGTCAGCCATAATCAATACTGAATTCTACAGCAATGGCGCGCGGCTATTACGCGGAATCTGGAGTCAATTCGAGATGGCCGCAAATAGATGGCGAATTTCATCATCTACATCTGCCTCACTGGCTGCAGTGCAAGAGACTTCCTCGCGCACGATATCACCGAAGCGCCGCCGCATGCGGTGTAAGGCCACCCTGAGGGCGTTTTCGCTCATTTTTAGCTCCTGGGCGCACTGCGCGAACCAATCCTTGGAGGGCGCACCAGTAAGCCCAGACTCCAGCTTCGTGAAAAGTTCGACTTTATCCGGCCTGTTGTGCTCTTGTTTCAAACGGTTGAGCGCCTGTTCCAGGAGTGCAAAAGCCCAATGACGCTCAAAAAGCTTCTCCGGCGTCAGAGCAACCGTTGGTTCCTCCCGGTAGCGACCTTCAGCCACTGTCTCGTCGAGGGAAATAATTTGCCGCCCGCCCCCGCGCTTAATGGCGCTCTGTTTGTCCCACTCATTGGTCAAAAAATTTCCCAAGGCGGCCAGGAGAAACGTGCGGAATTTTCCCTTATTGCGGTTCGCTTTGCCAATTAATTGCTTATGGAGCAAATGTGCAAAAAAGGCTTGAGTCAAATCCTCGGCCTCATGGTGGTTGGAACCGCGCTGCCGGATAAAGGCGTAAATGGGATACCAATACTTGCCGCACAGCGTTTCAAGGGCCACCTTGGCTTGTTCAGAGTCACTCCCCGCTTGTGCGACGAGGCTCCAGTGTGTTGAGGTGAATGCCCCAGACCTTGCTGCTCGGAATTCCTTTTCGTCACTCCCAGGAGCATTTTGGTCGCAACTATTCGAGCTGTCGAATCTTGCACGCAACATGTTGTTTAGCATGATCTAATAGCGAAGAGCGTCAACTCCAAAACCCGCTGCTCGAATTGCTTAAAACTCAAAAAATAATTACGACCGACAGAGCAGGTGAAGGGAATCCATCGTTGCCATCACTATTTTTTCAAATCCTCGGCGAGTAGCTTTGATCTCCTTCGATTCAATCAAGCCTATTACCGGCGTTTTCAGGGGTTGACTCCCGGCCAATTGAGGCCACTGGTTGGGTGAACTTCACGCGCTGCCCAAGGCCGTTTGGCCGCCAAGGCGTTATTTCCGGGAAAAACGCAACCTGCAAGAAGGCGTAAGTAGGCGTAAGTAGCCGTTATTTCCGGCCATCCCGACCACGGCAATTTCGGCTTCACGAACGGTCTTGGCGTAAGCAACTCAGACTGGAACCACGGCCGTTTGGCCGCAAAAACACGCAAAAACACGCAAAAACGCTTTGATTATGCGCCTTTTGAGCCATTGGCTGGCTTTTCGCTTGAGTTGCGTATCTCAAGCAACTCACCGTAAGTCACACAAAGTACCTGTAAGTGAATCTTGGGTAACCGTAAGTTTCAGTCCTGTTACCGTAAGTTTTCAGGTAAGGAACCATAAGTCCCTTTATCGTTAACGGGCTTTGGCGACGCCACAGCCCATGCTCGCGCTAACCACCTTGTCGCGGAATAGCCTAAGCAACGCCGGACGACCGCTATCTCAGATGTCAAAGAACAGGCGCCGGCTTGTCCCGCCACAGCTTTAGCGACGGTGGTAGCGCCTCTGACGAAGCAACAATGCCACATTTCAGTGTTTGCGCAAGTGGTTATGGATATCTCCGCTTCGCCCTTGGAAAGGCTCGCGAATCTGGTCGGCGATCTCGTAAACAACGCGATAGTCACCTACGCGGATGCGCCAATCGTTCTTGCTCCCGGCCAGTTTGCGGCAACCGGGCGGGCGCGGGTTTGTCGCAAGCGCACGAATCGACGCAATGACGCGGTGATGAATCTCCAAGGTGAGCCGTCAGAGGTCTTTCTTCGCCGCGCGTTCAAGCAGGACGCGATACATGCTTACTTGCGGGTGCGCTCGGCCAGATAGTCTTCCAGCGGACGGTATTGCAGTGGCTTGCGGCGGGCGCGTTTGAGCCAGGCCACATCCTCTGCATCTTCCACCCGCTCCAAAAGTTCTTCGTAGTCCTTGATGGGGATGATGACCGAAACGGGTTTGCCGTTGCGCGTCACGATTTCAGGTTCGGGCAATGTCGCTTTCACGTTTCTAGGATAGTCGGCTCTGCCAGAGAGGGCAAGCGGTAATGACAACGGGCAACACGGAGGGGCCGGGGGCGGCGCGGCGCGAAGCGCCGCCCGCCTCCGGCCTTCCTTGTCTATCTAGTCTATCTAGTAACAATTCAGACAAACAAACCGTCCAGGCCAGCGGGGAATCGGCGGAGAAGATCGCGAAATTCAACGTCTTGACAGGAGAGCATAAACGGAGCGCGTTTGTGTTGGCGGCTGAGATTATGGCTCTGGCTAAAGAGTTTGGGTTGGCGTGTCTCGGATTTTTCACGCTGACATTCTGACATTCTCTGATCGCGTCCAGG
>Ga0206802_1274_pt1 | contig 10024 bp, 5 predicted proteins | sample Alteio_BWOrgCont_63_FD_152902 | JGI IMG/M metagenome (GOLD analysis project Ga0206802, IMG submission 152902) | Enriched cells from forest soil in Barre Woods Harvard Forest LTER site, Petersham, Massachusetts, United States -... | ecosystem: Environmental > Terrestrial > Soil > Temperate forest > O... | reverse complement strand
CTTCCTCTTCCCCGCCGCTACCAAATCCCGCTAACCAACCAATGGGTAAACCATTATTATCGGAACTGTATGCTTCCATCCCAACCTCGCTGGAACGCGGGTCAACTACAAAATTACCTATCAGTGGATTTTGCTGGACCCTCGCATTGTCTGATCGAAGGTAATGAGCATCACCGTAATCCACTTCAAATTGCCCTGCCTTAATATTGACATTGTCGAATAAATCATGGGCTAACTTGCTCCCTCCCAAAAGATCAGGCAAATTGCGGAAAATGATATAACCTTCATCACCCTGCATCATATCTGGATGAGGACGGCTGGCTATAAAGATGGAGAAATAAAGCTCCATATCTGGGCTATCCGCCAGGAAAGACAAATTACCAAAGGCAGTTTGAAAACCCGAGGATAAGTGACCTTTGGATATAACACTGCTGGCTCCGACTGTATCAGCCACATGAGATTCCCGCAACGCCTGTACCCTGCCGACTGTATCGACCCCCATATAAAAATCCATATCGCCAAATTTGGCGATTCGTGCATTTCTGGAACCCACTTTGCCAGGGTCCATCCAATTGGGATTACGCACCCGTTCCCAGCCAGGTTGAAGTTTACTGCCTGGATTTATAACGATCTTCTCATTTACCTGCTTCGCGGGCTTTGTTTCGGTTTGAGGCGCTTGAATTATAGTAGTGGTTACAACCTTCTGTTGTTGCATCTGTTCAACAGTTTTCTTTAAGGAATCAAATTCTTTTTTTAATTGTTCATAGTCGGAACGGGGAACATATTGGTCCTTATCAGGTGTAGATGTGCTTTGTGCCAAGGCCGAATTTACTAAAAAAAGGATCACGGTAAAAACGGCAAAAAACAAAATTCTCATGTTTTCTCTCCTCCAATTAATTTAGACATATAAATTCTTTCCTGGTTCTTGTCGAAAAACGCTTCATCTCTCTTCTATTGAAAATTAATTTTGCTAGTGTAACGATGGTATTCTAAGGTGAGCCTAAATTGAATCAATTGTACTGAGGTATAATAGAAGCGGAAATCTAGACGAGGATAGTGATTTGGTATGGATTTAATCGATGAAACAAAAAACCTGCTGCAACTATATTAGTTACAGCAGGTTATGAAACTGGCTCCCCGGTCGAGACACTCAGCGCACCAGAAACAGACTAAATTTTTGTATTCCCATCTATCTTAACTATAATGGCCGTAGATCTTTAGAAATAACCGAAGGTAAAGCCCCTTATAATATCAACACCAATAATCGCATCACCCGACGGGTTTTAAAGCAACATAGACCGGTCATTTGTAAACCAAATCCCATCAAAATTGCCATGAAATATCAACGCATGTATGAAGATGCTTCATATCAATCTATGGAGAAAGTTGCACAAGAATTTGGAATTACCCGCGCCCGAGTAAGCCAAATGCTAAATCTGCTCAAGCTTGACCAACGTATTATTGATTTCATCCAAAATATCACTAACCCACGACAAAGCAACTTCTGGAACGAACATAGATTACGAAGCATTGCCGTATTACCAAAAGAAAAACAATACGATAAATTTAATAAAATACTCGAACTCCAACAGGAAATAAATATAAATAAGCCATAATTAATGAACAATTTTCTCACTCACTGGAAACTTTCGCTTTAACGCCCCGAGCAAACCAGCACTTAAATAAAAATTCATATAATACTTTTTACCACCAGCCGACACACTAAAAAGACCAATGTCTAAAAGGTCTTTCTTCTTTTTGTCATCAAAACGCATCATTTCATTCATGCCCTTACGCACAATAATCCTAAAAAACAACTTGGCCGAACGGTCAACATACCGCAAGATTTCTGCAAATTCCATGTCTGACGGGTAAAAATCTACCCCACCACCAATCCTATAGCGGATATTCTCGTGCAGAGCACGTTTCTCTGCCCATTCCAAAACCGCTTTTATATTGGCAATCGTGGGCCGTTTAAACCACAGGAATATGTCACGTTCTCTAACCATTCTTTCCCCCTTTAACCTGTTTCATTATCTCTGAAAATCTTGCGCCACCCTCAATTTGAACTGTTTCCATTCTGGAAACAGTTGCCCTTACAAGTTCTTTGCTGACATAAATATTCTTTCCATTTAATCCAATCGTCTTGTGTAAATAGCTATTTGTTCTTCGCTTTACTTAATTCTTCCTCAAGTTCTTCAATCGTCGGTAAACTTGTTTTTAGCGTTTCCGGCAAAGCCCGGGTGATTTGAGTTTCCCATTCCGCTACCCCAATGGGCGAGCTATACCCACGTAAAGCGTACTCAGCGATCATTTTATTCTTCTTCCTTACTAAAAGAAGTCCGATGGTGGGTTTATCATCAGAATGGCGTAAAACATCATCCACCACATTAAGGTACATATTTAATTTGCTGACATGCCCTGGATCAAATTCTACAGCCTTCAATTCAATAACCACATAACAGCGCAACTTAAGATGATAAAATAAAAGGTCAATATAAAAATCGCTGTCTCCTAACTCAAGACGTACTTGTCTCCCGACAAACGCAAAACCAGAACCAAGTTCCAACAAAAACTTTTGTACATGATCCACTAACCCCTGCTCTAACTCTGCTTCTCTACGAGGATCAGCGGTACCCAAAAAGTCAAAAATATATGGATCTTTAAATACTTGTTGCGCCATATCAGAATCAACAGGAGGTAATGCGACAGGAAAATTACTTATCGCTTTTCCTTGTCTTTTGTGAAGTTGAAAATCAATCTGTATTGCAAGAATATTCCTGCTCCACCCATGTTCTACCGTTTTACGGGCATACCAAATACGCGTCTGAACGTCGTCTAACTTATCAAGTAAGGCTAAATTATGATACCAGGTGATTTGTGCAAGCACCTCTTGCACAATTGTTCTCTTAGGCCAGGCAGCTGCGAAAGCACGCATGTACTTAAGGTTCCTGGGTGAAAAACCTTTCATATCAGGGAACGATTTGCCTAAATCCATAGAAAGACGGTCAATGACTTTAGCCCCCCATCCTTCTTCTTCCTGTTTCTTGATTATCCCTTGACCGATATCCCAATACAAATTTACCAATGCGGCATTGCTGGCCAGCACCACACGCAAGCGTTCTTGCTGTATACGTTTCTTGAGATCAGATAGAAATATCGCATAGCTTCTAGGCATCTTACTTGACTGTGGCGCAACAGGAAAAATAACCTTATCTTTCTTGTTCCCTAAATATAATCGATCTTCAGGCGATGCACGATCAGGAATTTTTTGGATGTCTTTTTTATTTCTCTTTTTTATTACCATATCTCTCCTTCTAATCGAGCAATTGGCGGTTTTGTTCTAAAAATATTCCTGGAAAAACAAAGAATCTTTTCATTTTTTAGTGACATGACGTTCTTCAAATTTATAAATTACTATTAAAAAGGAGTATTAATTTAGAAGCGGCAGGGATGATACAGTATGGGGCTTCTATTTATTCTATCCAATAACGCACATGCTGTGCGACTGGCAATAGGATTACTATTAATTTTGCACAGTTATTTTATAAAGTCAATCGAAATGATACCAAATCCCATCAATTGATTCGCAGCAATTGTTTCATTTAGATTTTGTCGACGAGAAATTAAATATTTCTTTGAGCTTCTATATCGAAGTCTTGAACGGTGCGTTACCATAAAACGGTTAACAAGAAGGCCGTTGTAACTTATTAAACTTCAATGGGTTACAACGGCCTGAAAAAACTCCCCCGCGAGGGCTCGAACCTCGGACATACTGGTTAACAGCCAGTTGCTCTACCGACTGAGCTACAGGGGAATAAAGCTATTTATAGAACGAAATAAAAAGTACGGTTATTATACTTAAAAAGTTTCAGAAGTCAACCAATCTGCGAGAGTTCATGGACATGGTCAATGTGGAGATATCTACGTATTCAACCGCGGAACCGACGGGGATGCCTAATCCAATTCGACTGATTCGAGCGCCTAAATTTTTTAATTCTTTAGACAAATATAAAGCCGTCATTTCACCTTCCGCATCCGGGTCTGTCGCAATCACAATTTCAGCAATGCCTTCATCCTTGATGCGGGAAATCAACTTTGGTAAATTCAAATCATCCGGGCCGCGGCCTTCAGCCGGTGAGATATTACCTAACAAGACATAATAAATCCCCCGGTAAGAACCGGTACGTTCAATAGCCAATAAGTCTTTGGGACTCTCGACGATACAGATAATTTTACGGTCACGATTGGAATCCGCGCAGACCAAGCATAATTCCTGCTCGCTTAAATGATTGCATTGTTTACAAAAACGTAAACCTTCTTTTAATTGCTGAATGCTGTCTGCCAAAGCCTTGACATCCTGCGCGTCCTGAGCCAACATCCAGTACACAATACGCTCAGCGCTACGGCGGCCGATGCCAGGGAGTTTTGTTAAGCGTTCTATTAAATTTTCTATTAGTTTAGGGTACATTTTACTTCTGCGCGTTGGGCCATTCTTTGACTACTTTGCCGCCGAACATTTCTAAAGCCGTCCTAACCACGGGTTCTTCCTGCTTAACATCAGAACCTGCCTTTTCTATCATTTTCAAACCAACCGTAATAGCAGCATTTAACTTCTCTGAAAATAACCCTTCAATGAATTTCAAATTCTCCTTAGTGTTCAAGAAATCTTTGGCAAAAACATTTTCTTTAGAAAAACCAATCATCAGCCGCCCTGCCTTAAATTCACAAGGCTCGCCTTCTTGTAAATAAGTAGCTAAAGCCATTTTTCGCAGAGAAACCTCATGCGTCAACGCGTTCCAATTAGCCTTGATATCTTCAAACGATTCGGCCTTGATCGTAGTAACTTTAGGCACCTGTACGGTCGCCATCTGAACCGGCGCTTTTGTAACAGCCGCAGCAATAGGCTTAGTGCTACCCGCAGCCACAGCAACGGGAGGCGTTGAAGATATCACACCCGTTGCACCGCCATAAGTTAATTTCGCGAAAGCCAGTTCTAAAGGCATGCGCAAGGTCTCCATGACCTTGGCAGTCTCCTGGGCCTCAATAAATAATTCAATGGCCCGAAGTATCCCGGCAATAGTAATTTTCTCTGCCTGGAGAGACAGGCGCTCTTTAACACCTGACGGATAATCGATCAAAGCATTTAAACTGGCTCCGCCCACCTTCACGATCATTAAATGCCTGAAGTGCTCAGTTAAATCTTTACCTAATTGCTTGATATCTTTACCGCGTTCAATGACCTGGCTAAAAATATCCAACGCTCTAACACAAGAGCGCGCGATCAAGGCATCTGTCAGGTCAAATAAAAATTCAATTTCGACCATCCCCAGCATTGAGAACACATCCGCAGCGTCAATGCCCTTATCACTTAACGCGCTTAGCTGGTCCAAAACACTCAACGCATCCCGCATACTACCTTGGGACGCCTTAGCTATGGCAAAAAGGGCCTCTTCATTGGCCTTCAAGCTTTCCTTAACACAAATGCTTTTAAGATTAGCCATGATGATCTCAACCGGAATGCGCTTGAAATCAAAACGCTGGCAGCGCGAAAGGATAGTGGCAGGGACTTTCTGGACTTCTGTGGTGGCAAAAATAAATTTCACGTGTTCAGGAGGCTCTTCTAACGTTTTTAATAGCGCGTTGAAAGCATCTGAGGTAAGCATGTGGACTTCATCAACAATATAAATCTTATACCGCCCATAGCTGGGGGCAAATTTGACATTCTCACGAAGGGTACGGATCTCATCAATACCGCGGTTAGAAGCACCGTCAATCTCAATGACATCAAAACTGTTGCCGTTGGCAATTTCCAGGCAGGCAGAACACTCGCCGCAAGGTTTTAAGGTAGGCCCATTCTGGCAATTGAGGGACTTGGCGAGGATCCTGGCGGTCGAAGTTTTCCCAATACCGCGGGGCCCGCAAAACAAAAAAGCATGGGCAATGCGGCCGGACTCAATCGACTTTCTTAAAAGTTCGGTGATGTGAGCCTGACCGACTAATTCATCAAAACTTTGAGGGCGGTATTTGCGCGCTAATACTAAATATGACATCTATGACCTCTTTAAAGCATCTTTTAAATCAGGAAAATGAAATCGATAACCACTCTCTTGCAAGCGGCGGGGAAGCACATGGACGCCATCCAATAACAAGCTCTGCCCCATTTCCCCGAACATTAACCGGATCACAAAACCTGGAACAGGTAACAACGTCGGACGACGCATCACCTGGCCCAAAATTTTAGTAAACTTGGAATTTGAAACAGCCATTGGCGAAACCACATTCACAGGGCCTTTGATGGAATCATTCTTAATCAAATGTTCAATCACATAAGGGATTTCATCTAAAGCCACCCAGCTCATCATCTGCCGGCCATTTCCTAGAATGCCGCCCAACCCTAACTCAAAAGGCCTCCACATTTTGGCTAAAGCGCCACCGCTTTTGCTCAAAACCACCCCTAATCTCATATGGATGACACGGATACCTTCTTGGCCTGCAGGATAAGTTTCTGATTCCCACTGATGACAGACATCCGCTAAGAATCCATCCCCCCACAAATTACCTTCATCCCTGACATCATACGGGGAATGATTGCCGTAATAACCAATCGCTGAGGCGGAAATCAAAAGCTTAGGCTTAGAAACCACCCGAGCCAACGCCTTACACAAAATCTTTGTAGACTGCACCCTGCTTTCTAAAATACTTTTCTTATACTCCGGGGTCCATTTTTCCCCTATACTCGAACCTGCCAAGTTGATAACAACATCAAAACCTTCCAACTGGGAAGTTTCTATATAATTTAACTCAGGGGCCCATGGGATCACAGATACCTGGGCCTGACGAAAAGAAGGACGACGGGTGATCGCTGAAATCTGATGGCCTTGGGCCAGCAAAAAAGCAGTCATCTTACTTCCTATCATGCCGGTGGCACCGGTTATGGCTATACGCAAGGCATTAACCCTTCATATTGATTGGCTAAGTATAGCATCCTTGTGTTTTTTGCCAATATAAAAAGCTGTTGGATAATTTCCCAACAGCTTTTTATAACTACAGTGTCGTTGCGAGACTTTTTTAGCCGAAACAATCTCTTATTTCACAGGTGCTTGAAGGCCCACCATTGACCAAATACTCGCCACCGGTGTTACTTTAAAAATAACCGGTGAAAGACTTTTAATCCCCTCGCGCTTGATGCGTGCTATCATGGCAGGGTCGATGTCAATCTCAACACCATGACCATCCTTGCTGATCTTCCAACTCATACCAGAAGTGCTTAAATCGATACCACCGTATAGATTAAGGTTAGGTTTAGAGTTAGCAAGCGCGGCTTTATCAAACCTTGAAAGAAGAATCGTAAACTCAACCCTATGTTCACCATTTTGTTTACTGTCCAATCCATTAAGACGCAACCCCTTAGCAGACAATTCATCAGTTAAGAATGGCAAATTTTTGTAAAAAGCTGTCGACAATGATGGGACTACCTGCGTATTAAGCTGCGTGACACTTACTTTTACTCGATCGTCACCCCAAACAAGCAGAGGGCTGTAGTTAGGATTTATGCGACTAAAGAAAGTTTTTACGATCCCATTGACGCCTATCTTAAGTTGATTTTCTACCACATACATCGCCGCGTCAAAATAATCCTTTGCTGTCATCACTAGCGCTTCTCTTTTCAAATTACTTTCATACTCAAGAGCGGCAGGAGTACCAGAAGTGAGAATTAAAACGGCTCCATTTTTCTTAATAACAACAATATCTCTTTCATTAAAACCATCCAAACCACTATCTGCAAAATTAACCCTTCTATACTGAAAAAAGAATCTAGCATCTTCCCAATCCATCGTCAATTTAGGATTTAAAACTTTCAACGGAGAAGGATCATTTAATAATAATTTAGTAAAGAATTTTCTAGCTTCATCATTATCAAATTCCACATCGCTACCAAATTTATTCGTAACCTGTAATGCTGACCTTCCATCTTTGAACACTTTATGAGCTTTTAATGTTGCTCTTATTTTGTTACTATCGAAATCCATCCTCAATACATCATCACTGTCAATTTCTTCTTGAGCAATCCTAGCTAGTACCATATTCTTTTGATTGCCAGGCAGCGACCACATCGCTTTTCGGGCGATTTCCCATGCCTCATCCCTTCTCGGAAAAACTTCAAGGGAATAAGGGTCACTTGCGTCTATTGCCATAAGGTACAAATCTCGTAACACATTCCTTTGCAACAAAGACTCTGTGTCTCTATATTCTTCCAATACCGCATATGCCACAAACTCCGCATCCGCATTTGCCTCTGCCTTCGCCTCCGCTTCCTCTATCGTCATCGCCGCATCGGATGAAGTTTTGGAGAGAGCTGTTGATGTCTGCGCCCAATCCCCTCTACGGCGATAACCACCCGAACTACCAAAATGTGACCGTTGAAACCTTGACGGATTTATAGGCCCGACTGCTGCTGTTCGTACGCCTGAAATAATTTTACCTGTTTTGTTGGTAATTGTGACTTCCCCCTGAGGACGACCAGGAGTGGGAACAAAAGTTAATACCACTTCTCCCCCCAATTTAGAACGAAGTTCACTTGTATAGTTAGTCGATTCTACCTTTTTTCCTTCATATTCTTGTGAATCGCTGCTTACATTAATTCCTTGGAACCCACCATTCACGTAATCTTTCCTTATTACTATTTCAATAGGAGATTCTTCCCCCTCTATTTTTACGTCATATACCGCTCTAAAAGCACCATTAGTTTGTGCAAATATGTGAACATTGCCCGATTTACCTGGCCCAAGAATAAAATCATAAGAGTTCTTCATCGCTGCATCGGAAGAGGTTTTAATAACATGAACCTGGGCTGTTGCCCTTTGGGGAGAAGCGGCCAGAGCGGGATTCACTTGATTCAAGAATAGTGCTACGGAAAGGACAACAGCGGATACTATTTTTGAAACGGCTCCAGTTATCATCGCCCTTGATCCTGGCATCTTATCCGTATACGTTGTCTCATAATCAGGAGCAACGTCAAAACCGCCGGAGAAGTATTTGCGAGCAATAGTTGTTCTTTCAGAGATTGCCGCGTCGCCTTCGGCTCCTCGCAATGACACGGGCTCTTCCTTGATATAGTTGAATACCCCTTTTTTATAGGCTTTTAGGTATTGCTGGTAAATTCTTTCTTTTACTGACGGGTCAGCTAAATTAACACCTTTGACTGTGCTTTTGTTAGCGTAGACTTGGGTTATCAGGGCTTCTTTAAGATTGTTTTTATACCAGCTGGCCAGGATTAAAGAATTATAGATTTGGCGTAATGTGGCGAAATTTTTGCCGGTGTTGACTTCTTTTTCGATTTCGGGCAAAACGATTTCTCTTACTATTTGAGAGGCGATGGAATGGCTGTCATTCTGAGGCGAAGCCGAAGAATCTAAAGATCTCTTAAGATCCTTCGCTTCGCTCAGGATGACATTATTCTTATTGATAACAGCATGTTTTTGTAGTGCCAAATAATCTTCTTCAAGCATGACTTTTAGGTGGCCGTTGAGGACGAAGGCGGTTTGGTTGTGTTCGTAAACGCTGGCTTTGTCGGCCATGATCCATACTTTGTTAAAGGTATTGACCGGTATCTGGGTTGTGCCGAATTTCTCTTGGGCTTTGGCGTAGACCCTGTTCCAGAATTCCTTGCCTAAATTCTTTTCAGGATATATTAAAGAAGCGGTTAATTGCTTGAGGATATAATCTTGTGCCAAAAGGTCCCGTCCCAAGGCGGTCTGGCCTAAGGCATGAGGGATCATGCGGCTTTTTTCATAGGGGCTTAAGTTGACCCATAGGTCTTTTTCAGGGATAGTCAAACAGGCAAAGAAATATTTCACCAGCCTGTCGCCTTCTTTCTTTAAGGCGTCACCAGTGAGATCGCTGTGACCTGTGTCTACTATAAAATCAAAAAGAAAAGGATTGTCTTTATGAACGGTCAAACCTTTGATCAAGGCAGGTTCATAGGCTGGGCTTAAATTGACCATGGCGCCAGGTGCCGGTA
>Ga0206802_1076_pt2 | contig 10041 bp, 9 predicted proteins | sample Alteio_BWOrgCont_63_FD_152902 | JGI IMG/M metagenome (GOLD analysis project Ga0206802, IMG submission 152902) | Enriched cells from forest soil in Barre Woods Harvard Forest LTER site, Petersham, Massachusetts, United States -... | ecosystem: Environmental > Terrestrial > Soil > Temperate forest > O... | reverse complement strand
AATTCTTTATTGTTCCCATAATGGTCAACTGTTACTTCAAATCCATTACCATTGTTGTATATATTCCGAGCCTGAGCCCCCTCGTACACCCCAATGCCCATTGCCTTAGCGCGATCTAACAACAGCGAATCAAATACCTTTCTACTCACCCCTAATGCTTCACCTTCTATCGGTATGGCTGTACTTGCCCCCTTAGAGGATGTGAGTACAGACTCCTCAAGCTCGCAAGCCCCTTCTTCCAAAAGCTTTGACCAAATCCCTAAATCAGATAATATCGCTTTATTTTCAGGACCAATAAAACCACCGCATGTCTTGTGCCGAGGGAAGGTCGATTTATCGATAATTACGACCTTCCATCCACACTTAGCTAAACCTAAAGCACAGGATGTTCCAGCGGGTCCGCCCCCAATTATTAATGCGTCAACTGTTGTCATGAAAAACAGTTTATCAAGAGGCTAAGTACTTCAGATAGATGAAAATCACGATAGAGACTAAAATTAGGGAAGGAAATTGCAGATTCGAACAAAAACTATGCAAAATCTTGCAGGGTGTAATTATAAGCCATATTTTTTGAGCTTATACCAGAGATTGCGTTCGGAAATTCCTAACAAACGTGCGGTTTCTGCTTTCACGCCATGGGCGGCATTGAGGGCTTTTTGGATGGCTTCTTTTTCTTTTAAATCTACTTGAGATTGCAGATCAAAATCGTTTGATGAAGACTCTTGTTTGTTAGATACTTTCTCCATCGCTTTTTTGACGGATTGAACGAGCTCATCAACGCTAAAAGGTTTTCGGATATAATCACAAGCGCCATGTTTTAAAGTTTTAACAGCGGTATCTACATCCGCATGAGCAGTGGTCACTACAATAGGCAATTTAATCCCCAAACGTTCCATTTCATAAATAAGCTCTACCCCATCCATTACCGGCATCCGTATATCTGTGACGACAACATCAACCTGTTTATCAAATAAAAATTTCAATGCTTCCTGCCCATTAGATGCCGTCAAAACATTAAAACCATGCTCAGGCAATCCTAACCGCAAGACGCGTAGCAAACGAGGTTCATCATCAACTATTAACATTTCAAGCATATTATTTCCCCATAGGTATATGTATTGTAAAAGCTGTTCCATGAGGAGGCGGATTGCTGACCTCAATCCTTCCTCCGTGATCCTCAATAATGCGTTTGACTACTGTTAATCCTATCCCAAAACCATACGGTTTAGTCGTATACATCAAATCAAAGATTTTTTGCTTTTCTTGTGGGTCTAATCCGCTTCCATAGTCCCGTACCTGCAACATAAACTCTTGGCCTATGACCATCATCGCGATTTCAATGGTATTATCTTTACTAGAGGCTTCAATAGCGTTAAGCAATAGATTCATCAATACCTGTTTGATCGCTTCAGGATGACAAGGCAAAAGTACTCCAGTCGCTTTATTATAAACGTCTAGCCTTAAATCAGCCGCACGAATTTTGGAAGCAAACAATTCAGTAACCCTTAAAACCAATGCTGAGACATCTGTTGGGACCTTAGGTTTATTATCCCCACGGCGTAGATGCAATAAATCCGTCAATAACCCATCAACCCGTTCGACTTCTGAAGATATATCTTCAGCTAAAGTAAGGACCTCTCCAGTTGAGCGTTTGGCAATAACACTGGCCGCGCTTTTGACTATCCCTAGGGGATTACGGATTTCATGGGCCAATTGTTGAACCAAGGTCACAGAAGCTATTTGCCGTTCTTGCTCCATTAACTGCTTTGTTTGTCTTTGTAATATCTTAATACTATAGGTGCTTATTCCAAGTAGAAGTAAAGTGACTATTGCAATAAAATAAGCCCCTCCACTCTCTACTTTAAAACGGGCCTTTTTAGCTTTGCCTAAAGACACTTTAATACTATCAAAATAAAATTGACGTAATGGTTGATTTGCTTCCTGTAATTGATTTAACGTATGGATTAATGAAAAAGTCGTTTTAGGCGTAGGCTTGGAGTGTAAAGTAGCAATTGTTTTAGTCAAATCAAGAAAAGCCTGACGTGCTGGGGCTAATAAATGAGCTTCTTGTTGCTCATGACCGCGTAAATCTACTATTTTCTCTTCTTCTTGCTCATTACGGGACCACGATGATAGTATATGAACTAACTCATCGGATTTTAATTTTAATTGAGATACAGGAAGCATCCCCGCCTGCCAAGCGCTGATATCCGTTGATATTTCTTTAAGGACATCATCGGCAATAACCATACGTTGATATTCTTCCCATTCATCCTCAAATTGAAGTTGATAAAGGCGAATTCCATCGAGATAATGCAGCCCAATTCCCCCTGCAATGGCAATAGCAAGCCCAAGTATCACAAAAGCCAATGTAATTTTATTGGTTAATTTTAGGTAATATGATTTCACTGTTTATTTACCTTATTCCACCAAAAAATAAAAACAAATAATGCCTCCGCAGTCATTGCCGCAACTCCAAGTGGTTCGAACCAATTTTCAGGTTCTGCTGGAATGAATGGCAATCCTACGGTTCTACTCGCTATATATCCGCCCAATGAGCCTATGGCGATCATTAAACCAAAATTCCATCCCCAAACTTTTTTTAGATACATACCATACGCCGCTATTACAGCCGCAACTCCATTGGCATAGAAAAGCCAACCTTTATAAAGGGCATCGCTAAAGCTGTCCTTAGCATCAATCACATGAATAAGGCCGATAATCAAAATCAATGCAATCCCAGACCACAAAAATATTTTTGATAGTTTAGTGATGAAGATCTCTTTCTTATGTAAAAATACTATTGAACATAAATTAAACTTTTCTTATTAACTTACATGATTCTTCCAAAAATGACTCCCACTATAGCCGTCAAACCCATTGCAAATGCTCCCCAAAATGTAACACGAATAGCTGCTCTCAATATTGGAGCACCCCCGGTGATTGCTGCCAATGTACCCAACCCTGCGAGAAAAACAAGAGTAGTTCCAAAAACAATGGTCACCAGTCTTGTTTGTGGAGCTATTATTACAATGATAAGTGGCATTACTCCACCTATAGAGAAAGATATTGCCGATGCCAAAGCAGCCTGTAACGGGCGAGCAATAAAATTAACAGAAATCCCTAGTTCATCACGTGCGTGTGCCCCCAAAGCATCCTTGGCCATTAATTGCTGGGCAACCTGTTTTGCGAGCAGTGGTTCTAATCCCCGCGCAACGTAGATTGCCGCCAGTTCTTTGTGTTCACTTTCATCATCTTCATCAAGTTCTTTGCGTTCTCGCGCTAAATCTGCTCGCTCAGTATCAGCTTGTGAGCTTACCGACACGTACTCCCCTGCCGCCATTGACATTGCCCCCGCCATCAACCCTGCGACACCAGCAATTAATACTGCTGCTTGAGACGAGTGAGCTGCGGCAACGCCTACAATAAGGCTTGCGGTTGATAGTATGCCATCGTTAGCACCCAAAACTGAAGCGCGTAACCAACCAATTCTGTTCGTACGATGCTTCTCTTTTTGACGACCCTTAATTACATCCATAATCTCTCCCAATAGAAAGACTTAATTATAGTGGTTACGTCTATATGCGGGTAGTAATACTTTTACATACCCGTTTGGCCTTGATTTGAGAAGATTACGGTTTCTGTTCTGATCATTGCTTGATGTCCAAAGAACCAGCCGATGCCAATAAGAATCATCGCTAACAATATATATCCAATTATCCAAAGAATTATCTTTTTAATATTTGGTTTATTATTAAGAGGCTGCTCTTTAAATTGTTCTTTAGAAATTTCTGAAACTTTCGAAGTTGCAATTTTATGAGTAGTTTTATGCAGAGATTTTTTAATTTTCTTCATTGATTATAAAGAATCTGATTCCAAACGACAGTCTTAATATAATAGGTTTCCTATCTTCTGAATTTATGGCTATATTTAATCATAAATAAGAAAAAAACTATGATAAAACCACTAAACTGGAAAAGGAATAAGGAAAATAATTGCAGATATTAATAATAAACCCTGCAATTTTGTGCAGGATGGCTGATTGGTAGGTTCGATGGCCTTACTTCACCATCAAATGCCATAAGCCCTGTATTGCAACAAATAAACCGATGAATATTAACACTGCAGAGCTCACATACGGAGCTTTACGAGCAAATTCGCCAAAATTCTTAAACCTTATGGTCGCGTGTTTGATAGATATAGCAGCAATAATTCCAACAGACACTAATGTAATGGCGAGCCCTATGCTGAAACCAAGTACTAAACCGAAGCCCAAGGCAAACTTTTTCAACTGCAAACACAGCAATAATATTGCAAATGCCGAAGGACATGGCGATAATCCGCCGGTTAAACCAAACAAAATAATTTGCCCAGTTGTTATTTTCTTATTCATTAGATGCTTTTGTACTTCTGCCGCATGGGCGCGCTCGTGAGCATCTCCAAATTCTATATCCCCCTCAGGTTCCAAAGTTTCATGATGATGACCTTCTACAAAGAGTGCATGGTACGTGTGGCCATGATCTCCGTGTTTTAGTTCCAAAGTAGTCTGGAATTCGTGTGGTTCTGGTAAATGTTCGGTAGCTTCGAGATAATCTTGCTGTTGAACAAAATTAAAGCTTTGGCATGATTTATCAGAGCGGATCGTTTCCAAGGTAACTATTTGATTTAAAGGAATACTGACCTTCGATCTCTTAGAATCATAAAAATACAGACGGAATCGCGGTGGAACATCGGTTTCAAAAATACTGATTTCTACCCAACCGTGTCCAGTGTCAACCATCATCCCTCCATGTTCGCCGTCACCATGTTCATGGCTATGAGCTTCTTTCTGGGCCTGAATGGTTTGATAAAGCATCCAACAGGCTAAGCCAATGACAATAACACCTGATATGAGTTGAAAATAAGGCTCCAATGCCTCCATGTTCAAACTGGAAGAATAATGCACCCCCACGAACGCAAGAACCCAGATAAGCGCCGTATGAGAAATAGTGGATGATATTCCTAAAAGAAAAGCCTGCCAGACCGTACCTCGTATTCCTATTATAAAAGCGCTCATCATGGTTTTGCTATGCCCAGGTTCCAAACCATGCAAAGCACCTAAAAAAACAGCCATAGGAAAAAATAACCATGCGTTACCATGCGCTATGTATTCATTGATTACTGGCATAAAACATATCCTTTGAGATCAGGGGGTGAATAAACGAACATTTATTCAACAGGACAAAATTATCATTTTTCTTGTGAAAAAAAATGTACCCTTAAATCAACAGTAATACTTCAATCTTAAAATTCCCTTGCTTAATGAGAGCATTACTCAATCCCTTCTCTTGCGTTATAGACCAATGTTTCATTTTATCAGTTTTAACTTCGTATATTTTAAATCTTCAAATGGGCAGACGTAAAGTATTTCCAATAACAGCCACAGAACTAACACTCATTACAGCAATCATCTGATTTAACAAGAAGCCCAAAAGTGGGTACAAAACTCACGCAACAATAGGGATTTCCCAAGGAATAGAAAAAAGTCGCTCGAATAGCCATGTCTGGCTTAAGTAACACCATTTACAAATGGCATTCTACATACACGACTCTTCTACTTTCGAGCTTGCAGAATATAAAAGAAAGCCAGCCCTAAAATAGCACTTCCTAATAAGGTAATAATCATACACATGTGCATATTGTGATTACCCTCTTAAGGTGCGTTATACTTCGTTTTTTGTGGTCCCCCTAAGCAATCCCGAGACGATTGAACACCGGGACTTTGACACAATCCAGGATGAATGCAAAGACCACTGCTGCCAATAGCGTTTCCCCCACAACGAATAACGACAAAGCGCTCATTGCGATTCCGTATGTAGCCAAAATAGTAATGATGAGAACATCCCCGACAGACGACACAATGACCCATAGACTTGGGATAGAACTCCAAATGCGCCGTCGTTCGCGAATAGCATACAGGCTTGCTTCACCGCCGAAAACAAGGGCGACCATGGCTAAAGTTCTTAGAGCATCAATACCAAGCGATAGATGGAATTTACCGAAAGCAAAGATACTGATGCAAAAAAGCAGATCACAAACTCCAATAATCACGCCCGCTATTGTCAATTGGCCTATTCGCCAGACATTGGGCAATGGCGATGGCCTGACGTTATCAGTTGTCAGGGACATACTCAAGAAGTCTCCGGTGATCATTAAGATAACCATCAGCATTGGAGTTAGGATTGCATGCCCTGTCATGACCAGCCCTGCTGCCAGAAAGAATACCTGTGATATCTTCTTGATAATCGAATACATGGTATAAGTCAAAATGCGCTGAAAAGTTATACGACCTTCTTTCACCGAAGCGACGACACCAACGAGTCCAGGCTTGGTCAATACAATACCCGCTGCTGATTTAGCTACATCAGTGGCTGAAGATACTGCTATGCCCATCTGGGCCTGCCGTAATGCTGGCGCGTCATTGGCGCCATCACCGCACATACCAACGATGTGGCCAGTCTTCTGAAACGCTTTAACAAGATTAAACTTTCCATCAGGAAGAATACCGGCAAAAACCGCATACTCCCCAGGGCGTACATCAGCAGGGATGGGACCGGGCGGGCAGACTTTTCCATTCAGGCCTACAGCATGAGCCACGATACCTGCCGTTATAGGTGCGTCCCCTGTAACCATGACTGTGCTCACTCCCAACGCATGTAGTTGAGTAATCAACGCAGCGGAATCCGGTCGAGGCGGATCGCTGAGGGCAATGATTCCGGCAAGTTTCATCGCCGTAGGTGGACCGAATGCAACTGCAAGAACACGGAAACCCTGCGCTTGAAGTTCATTCTCCATCTTGGATGCATCAGGCGAAGGTTGTGTCAAAGCGACAACTGAGGCAAAAGCCCCCTTGACTGCGCGTACCGTAGTGCCACTCGAATCACTTGCCGTTGCCTCCGACATCTTTGTCCCAGGGTCGAATGGAATGAACTTAATCAACTTCGGAAGTTCAGAGACAGCTTTTTTAGCAGCGGCAGCCCGAATTGCGGCATCTACCGGATCTTGCCCTCCATCTGAACTTGCCAAGGCAGCCAGTCCCAAAATGTGAGCCTCATCAAATCCAGGCATAGTACGGACTGCGGTTACCATCAGTTCATTGAGTGTCAGCGTACCAGTCTTATCCGAACACAAGACATCTATCGATGCTGCTTCGTCAACTGCCGAGAGCCTAGTTGGAAGAACATCCAGTTTCGCCAGAGCTCTTGCCCCGAGCGCGGCTGCAAGGGTAAATGTAGCAGGCAACGCTACAGGGATAGATGCGAGAACTGCCGTCAACACTAACGGGATGATTTCACCAATTGGCATCTTAAGAACATAGGAATATGCAACTAGCAAAATGATGACGCAACCATTAAAAATAGCGAGATTCCGAACCACGCGCAGAACAGCCTTCTGTTGAGAACTTACAACGTGCGCGGTACGAACCAACTCCGCCGTGCGTCCAAACTTTGTGTGCACTCCTGTCGCAGTGACCAGCGCAACCGCTTCACCGCGCCGCACTAGCGCACCAGCATAGGTTTTAAACCCGCTACCCGCTTCAATCGGAACAGATTCTCCGGTAAGCATTGACTGGTCAAGCAAAACTGATCCATCGATTATATCTACATCAGCGGCAACCACAGCACCGAGTGATAGCTTTATCATATCCCCTACCACCAATTCGGTAGCGGGTATAGTCTTCCAGGTATTATCGCGTTTGACTGATGCATTTAGCGCAAGACGTGATTTTAATGCAGCGAGCGTTGCCTGCGCACGTCCCTCCTGTAAAAATCCTAAAACAGCATTGAACGCCAGAAGACCAAAAATGATTACAGATTCGACATACTTTCCAAGCGCCAATTCCAGCACAATCGCCGCCTCAAGCATCCAGGGAACCGGAGCCCAAAATTTAGCAAACGCCCTACGTAGCGGATGCAAGGTTGTATCAGGCATTGCATTTGGGCCGGACTTCTCCAACCGACTTCCAGCTTCTTCACTTGTGAGGCCGTTTGAGTTGGGGTCTACCATTATTTTGCCTTCTCAAGCTATTTTCTAATTACTTATCAAAAACTATTTTGCATCAAATAACTTAATAGAAATATCCCCACTACAATTATTGTTATTATCAATAGGAAATAAATTGTTCCAGAAGGTTTGTACGCAATGGTTCGCTGATCTATTTGCTTTTCCACTCTCTTAAAATTCAGATACGCCATAAGATTCATTAAAATACCAAAACCAACTATAAGAATTCCTATAATTGAAGAATACCCATGAGATGGCGGCAAACTCTGTACAGTTACTTTTCCTAAAATCAAACCCATCTGCTTTATAAATAATCCAAATTTTTCTATGACAAACCCGAATGCCATAATCCCAATATTAGTCCTTATCCAAGCGAGGAATGTCCTTTCATTGGCCATATGATCACTAACTCGTAGGTCATGGATTTCATTTTTCATAGACACACTTTCTCTTTATAAAATTGTTCAATAATATTATTATCCTATACTAACCAGGAAATAAAGGCATCTTAATTAAATTCTATTGGGGAATATTACCGACTCTATAATCCAAAACTGCACGCTGGATTAAATATTCATAGTCAGCGTTGGCTTCAGTGATGGCAGCCTGAGTATCAGCTAACTGAGCTTCATTTAGATCGACTATTGAGCTTCTTCCAAGCTGGTAACGCGCTTGGGTCAACTGTAATGATTCATGAGTACTTTTAAGAAGTTGTTTTGTAACTTCAATATTTTTATAAGCTGTCTGTACATTGTCGAAAGCAATGCGCACATCACGCTGTAATTCATTCATCTTTACTTTTAAATCTTGTTCGGCAGCCAGAGCCTTGTATTCTGCCTCTTTTTCTTCTGCCGTTATCCTGCCTCCAGTAAAAAAAGGTATACTAACAAGCAGTCCCCCAGCTTCGTAATGATGAGCAATTGACTGATCATCCACGCGATAAGGTGAACCACCTGCAAGTCCAATTGCGCTGACTGTTGGGTATTTGGCATCACGTGCTGCCGCCATATTTTTCTTTAATGCGCCGCTTTCTGCTTTCAATTGGGCAATTTCTGGATTCTGCTCTAGTGCGGAGCTAATCAAATTTCCTATGGAATCAGGTGGCGAGACAATATTTACATGATCCACAAGTGAAAAATATCTCGGGCTCTCTAAACCCATCGCCTCAGACAATGTCGCTTGCGCATCATCTACGGCGCTTCTAGCTTTCAATAGCAGTAAATTGGCATCTGCTACTGCTGATTCCCCTATACTTACATCGAGATCAGATTTCATTTTCGCTTTGCGTAATTCCGAAACTTGATCAAAGAGCGTACTACGTGTTTTCAGAGCATCCTCCGCCACCTGTAGTAGTGATTGTGAACGTAAAAGATCGTAATAAGCAGATATCACATTAAGTAAAACTGTCTCACGTACAAAAGCAGTGCGGTCTTTTTGGGATTCTAATTCCAGCCGAGAAGATGCAATTAAATTATTTGTTCTTCCAAAATCGGTAATAAGCTGACTTAAGCCCAGCCCTACAGAGCCACGTTCTATCACAGAAGAACTGGTCAACCCGCCCGATGCGGCAATCACGGTGCCTCGATCAGCAAAAGTGCGTACAGCATCTCCTGTGATTTGTGGTAGATAGGCTGACCGCACATCATCAATATTTTCCTCGGCTGCTTTAGTCGTAAACTCGGCCGATAGAACCTGGGGATGATTTTGCAAAGCAGCTCTACAAGCTTCCTCTAAAGTTAATTTCTGTGAAATAGAACTACTACCCCAGGAATCCGCAGCGAATGAGGTTCTGCTATACAATATTGTAAAAATAACCATAACAATGAAAAACTGTTTCATCATGCCTCTCCTACTACAGGACGGATTTTATGATTATTAGAATCCTCTTTACCGTAAATCAACAAATACGCCATCGGGACAATAAAGATTGTCAGTAGAACTGAAAGGGTCAATCCTCCAATGATTACACGAGCTAAAGAAGCATAGGCTTCGCTGCCT
>Ga0206802_1249_pt2 | contig 10049 bp, 8 predicted proteins | sample Alteio_BWOrgCont_63_FD_152902 | JGI IMG/M metagenome (GOLD analysis project Ga0206802, IMG submission 152902) | Enriched cells from forest soil in Barre Woods Harvard Forest LTER site, Petersham, Massachusetts, United States -... | ecosystem: Environmental > Terrestrial > Soil > Temperate forest > O... | reverse complement strand
CGAATAGAAGTACGGCGTGTGCGATTCAAACTCCGCCGCGCATGTGTCGACGAGCTTAAAGATGGGTCGAATACCGTGGGCGTAGCGCAGTTCCCTCACCTGCTGAATGCCTTCATGGCCCACCAGCCCCCACTCGTTGGCGATACGCTCATCGCTCAGCCCAAGCCGCTTGAATTTGCGCAGCTGCTTGGGCGATATGCTTTCAACATCAAGCGACCGAAGCTCTTTTTGCGCCTCGCATATTTCGCGAACCTGGTACAGGAACCACGGGTCCATGCCGGTATAGCGAGCCACTTCGCGCACGCTCAAGCCGCGCTCGAAGGCAAAACGAATGTAGTTCAGCCGCTCCGGCTGCGGAGTTACCAGCCGCTGCGTCAGCCTGCGCGGCTCCAGTTCTTCGCTGCCTGTCTTCTTGCCGGTTTCGAGCGAGCGCAGCGCCTTCATCAGCGACTCTTTGAAGGTACGGCCAATGGCCATCACTTCGCCGACAGACTTCATCTGCGGCCCCAGCGTGTCATCCGAGCCGGGAAACTTTTCGAACTGCCACTTGGGAATCTTCGTCACCACGTAATCGATGGTCGGTTCAAAACAGGCCGGCGTCATGCGCGTGATGTCGTTGGGAATCTCATCGAGCGTATAGCCCACGGCAAGTTTCGCCGCGATCTTCGCGATTGGGAAGCCTGTTGCTTTGGAAGCCAGCGCCGAAGACCGCGAAACGCGCGGATTCATCTCGATCACCGTCATGCGCCCGTTGGCAGGATTAACGGCAAACTGTACATTCGAGCCGCCGGTCTCGACGCCGATCTCGCGCATCACCGCAATCGCTGCATCGCGCATTTTCTGGTACTCGCGGTCGGTCAAGGTCTGCGCCGGAGCGACGGTGATCGAGTCACCGGTATGCACGCCCATCGGGTCGAAGTTCTCGATGGAGCAGACGATGATGACGTTGTCGGCGAGGTCGCGCATCACCTCTAGCTCATACTCTTTCCAGCCCAGCACAGACTCCTCGATCAGGCACTCATGCACCGGAGAAAGGTTCAGACCGTTCGACAGAATCTCGATCAGTTCCTCGCGGTTATAGGCGATACCGCCGCCCGAACCGCCCAGCGTAAAGCTAGGCCGGATGAGGACGGGAAAACCATTCTTCTGCGCAAAGTCCATGCCATCGCGGAGATTGTTCACCAGCACGGACTTCGAAACATCGAGGCCGATGCGCACCATTGCATCCTTGAAGAGCAGGCGGTCCTCAGCCTTCTTGATGGCTTCGAGCTTGGCGCCGATCATCTCCACGCTATATTTATCGAGAATCCCGGAATCGGAAAGATCGACAGCCAGATTGAGCGCCGTCTGTCCGCCCACAGTCGGCAGCAAGGCAAACTTGCCCGAGCCCGGCCCCATCATCGCTGTCTCTACGCGGATGATCTCTTCCACATAGGCGACGGTCAACGGCTCAATGTACGTGCGGTCGGAAAACTCAGGGTCCGTCATGATGGAAGCTGGGTTGGAGTTCACCAGCACCACTTCATAGCCATCGGCCTTGAGCGCCTTGCAGGCCTGCGTGCCGGAGTAGTCGAACTCGGCGGACTGGCCAATCACAATCGGCCCCGAGCCGATCACAAGTATCTTCTGGATGTCATTTCTGCGTGGCATTCTTCGTTAACCTTCTATTTGGGAGGGCAATTTTCGTACGGTAGATCGGTAGGGCGAATAGGCAATATGACCCGCAGCTCGCATTTCTTCCCCTCGACACAAGTCAAACTTCGTGGCGGATCAAAACCAGCTACCCTGGTGGCCTTACCATCCACAAGCTTGACTGGAACAAGTCGAAATTCCCCCGATGGAACTCGTCCGAAATCAAACTCTCCTTTATCGTTCACAGCGGTGGACATTAGAACCCACGTGTTGTGCGGGTTCTGTATCCTAAGGATGATCTGGGGAAATATTGCTCCCGATTCATCGAGCACAATCCCGCTCACATTTGCAGACTCTTCCATGTGCAGGTTGGGGCGCACCTGCTCATCTTCACATTTGTAAGAGCCTGTTTGTTGAGCAAACATCGATGAGGAAAAAGAGCCTCCCAATCCTGCCAGCACGATCAGGATTGGACACCATCGCCTCATCCCTTCCACTCATCCATCAGATTTCGGAAGTCGCGGAAGAGGTAATGCGAATCATGCGGTCCCGGCGCAGCCTCAGGATGGTACTGCACGCTGAACAGCGGCAGCGTCTTATGCCTCAACCCCTCCAGTGTGTTGTCGTTCAAATCCACATGGGTCAGGTCAACCTCGTTGGCGTTGATCGATTCGGGATCGACTGCGAAGTTATGGTTATGCGCCGTAATTTCGACCTTGCCAGTGAGGTTGTTCTTCACCGGATGATTGCCGCCGTGATGGCCGAACTTGAGCTTGTAGGTCTTGCCGCCCAGCGCCAGGCCGGTGAGCTGATGTCCCAAACAAATTCCAAAGATCGGCACACGCCCCATCATTTCCTGGATCGCCTTCACGGCGTAATCCACAGGTTCGGGGTCACCCGGGCCGTTGGACAGGAAAACACCGTCCGGCTTGAGTTCCATGACTTCATCCGCGCGCGTTTCTGCCGGAACAACCGTCACCCGGCAGCCCTCGCGGGTCAACATGCGCAGGATATTGCGCTTCATGCCAAAGTCATACGCCACGACATGCAGCAGTGGCTTGCCGTCTTTGTCGGTCGGCAAACCGGCCAGCATTGTGTCATCGCTCTGCGCCAGCTCGTCCTTATCGTCAAAGTTGTAAATCGTCTTGGTGGAGACAACGCGAGCCAGATCTGTCCCATCCATCTTGCGGATGGAGCGCGCCTTGGCCACCAGCTTTTCAGGATTCGTCTCGGCCGTCGAAATCACGCCACGCATCACGCCATTGGTGCGCAGATGCCGCACCAGCGCGCGTGTGTCGATCTCGGCGAGCACCGGAACCTTGTACCGCTCCATGTACTCGTCGGTGACCTGCTCGGAGCGCCAGTTCGAGCTCACCGCGGAAAACTCGCGCACGATCAGACCCTCGATATAAGGCTTGGCAGCCTCATTATCGGCCTGGTTGGTGCCGTAATTGCCAATTTGTGGATTGGTAAGGACCACGATCTGGCCCGCATAGGAGGGGTCAGTCGCAATTTCCTGGTAGCCAGTCAGTGAAGTATTAAAGACCACTTCGCCCAAGGCTTCGCTTGGTGCGCCGTACCCTTCGCCCGCAAAAATACGCCCGTCTTCGAGCGCAAGAGTCGCTTGCATCGCGTCTCCCAGGAGTGGATTCAATCGATTCTATCAGATTTTGCCGGGATGTATAAATATTGCGCGGCGAGTTCCGATGAAACCCGCAAAACCCTTATTTACAAGGCATTTCATTGCACAATCACAACCGTATAAATATACATTTTCTATACAGCGGCCATAGGATCAGCGTATTCAACGCCACAAAACAGACTGCATAGGCCAGCGAAGCATTCCACGGATTAAGAAACTGTGAAAAGAGCTGAACGGCGAGCTCCGGAATTGTCACACCCTTGCCTGCGGCGCCATGAAATTTCACCAGCCCAAGAACCGGCGTAAGCATGTTGGCCACCGCGAAGCCAAGAATCGCGTTCGATCCGAAGATCAACGCCGGTGTCAGCCATCGGCGCTTGATCCACTCATTTTTGACCCAGCCTCGACTGTCCATCAGCCAATACAGCAGCGCCAGCGCCAGCAGGCTGAATCCACCGCTGAAGAGCGTAAAACTGCCGGTCCAAATTTTCTTGTTGATCGGCAGCAGCGGGTTCAGCAGAACTCCGATCAGCATCAGAGCAGCCCCGGCGATCGCCAACCCTTGCATCTTCCGCAAATCCGACCGGCCTGAGCGCAGCCACTCCCCAGCCAGAATCCCCATCAGCAGGTTTGCTGTTGCCCCAAGCGTGGAGAGCAACCCCTCCGGGTCCCACATCTGGCCGCCCCAGAACCATAAGTGATTCGTCCCCATTAGCGAGCGGTCGATATACGCGCCCAGGTTGCCAACCATATCGAGCCGTCCGACGCCATATCCATGCACAGGAACGAAGCGCATCAGAGCCCAATAGGCCACTAGAAGGGTCACGATCGCAGCAACCAGGAGAGGAACATTGGCGCGATATTGAGAAGCACCATCAGCCCCATCGGCAGAAGTTCGGCGGCTCGCCGGGAGATAGATTAGCCCGCCAGCCAGGTAGCAGAGGCCAATCCGCTGCAAGACTCCCGGTATGCGCAGGTTATGCATGTCGAAGAGCGGAAAGCCATTGAGAAAAAGGCCGAGAAGGATCAGCAGCAGACTGCGCACCGCGAGGTGCCCAGCCAACTCTGTCCGCGTCGCGCCACGCGCCAGTCTGGACGCGAAGGAGAAGGTCGTCGACACGCCGGCCAAAAAGAGAAACGAGGGAAAAATCATGTCCGTCGGCGTCGAACCATTCCAGTCCGCATGCTTCAGCGGCCAGTAAACATGGTTCCAGTCGCCGGCATTGGTCACCAGCAGCATCCCCATCACTAACAGGCCGCGAAAGAAATCCACGGACACCAGACGCTGCCGCGCCGTATTCACCCGCGACGAGGCAGACGGAGACGCAAATGGCAGAACCTGGGTGCTGGACATATTGGATTTTCCCTTAGGCCAGCAACTTTAGCATGAAGAACGTCTATGCGCAATCGTTTGCGCGAAGAGATCGAAAAAAGCTTCCAAGCATCTGCTTTAAGCCGCTTTAGAGAATTTTGAAGCCGTCTGATCAGCCGAGTGGCGAACCTAGCGCACCACGCCAACATCCTGTGAGGGCCAGTAGACAAAGGCGGCTTTACCGTAGATCAGGTCGCGGTTGACCGGGCCAAATTCACGGCTGTCTGAGGAGATCGACCGATGATCGCCCATCACGAAGTACTGGTCCTTGGGAATGACCATCGCGTCCAGGGAGCGGGTATCTCGATACTCCTCTGGAATGTACGGTTCACTGAGCAGTTTACCGTTGACGAAAACCCGGCCCTGGTCGATACGCAGCCTGTCGCCAGGAGTTGCGATTATCCGTTTGATGTAGCTCTTCTGCGGGTCACGCGGATAGTGGAAGACCACTACATCTCCCGGTTCGATGGCCTCAAAATGGTAGACAAACTTGTTGATGAACAGGCGATCCTGGTCCACCAGTCGGGGCAACATACTGGTGCCTTCCACGCGGACTGGCTGATACAGAAACGTGATGATGAGCACCGAAGCCGCGGCGGAGAAAACCAGATCACGTATCCAAAGCTTCCATCCGGAAGACGAACGCAGGACCGGCTCAGGCGGAGTAGCCGGCTGAACGTCTGTGGCCGGTTGTTCGGGATGAATTTCGGGCTCTTGCGTGTCCATCTCTAATATCAGTTTACCTGCAACTTCACTGGCAGCCCAGTCCCCCAGGCGGACAAATCACTTGCGCATGGCGAACGCCCGGCTTGCTCAGCGGTTTGGGCTGGTTTGCCGAGGGCACCAGCATGGTTCCAGGCGCGGTTGCTCCATCCGGCACAGATGCGGAAAGATTCTCTTCCTCCAGCAGGAGCGGCCTCTGCAATACCATCTCCACCTGGCTGCCGTTGGGGATGTCCACATCCGCTCCGCGCGTGAACAGGGACACGATTCCAGCCGCAGCGAGGCCGGCGCCGATGCCAATCAACCCTCCCTCGACAGGGTGTCCGCCCTCGAGGCCACCGATCGAGCCAACCGTCCCTCCGGTTGGAATAGCAATTTCCGCCACCTTGCCCGCATTGCGTCCTTTATCGCCGGCCTGCTCGATGGTCCCTTCGCCGTCGTCCTTGACCGATTGCTTCTTCGCGCCCGGCAGGCTGTTGACCATGCCCGGAATCTCGACCACCGTGCCGTTGGGGAAGATCATCGAAGTAAAGTGCATATCCAACTGCGACTTACCCTTGACGTGGCCGGCACGGACCACGCGGTCCACCACACCCTGCACATAAACGCCGGTAGGAATCATCACGCGGGTTCCCACAACGACGGGAAAAGTCGAGGCCAAATAGACTCCGTCGCCCGCTCGGGCAGATTTCGTATTGATGGCGCTGCGCAACTGCAACAGCACCTTGGTCCCGGCGGGAACGGTGTAAGTTTTCCTGGCCGGGGTGGAAGCGGATGCCGGAGGAGCCGCGTCGCTGGATGCCTTAGCCGGCACAGGTGGAGCCCCATTTTGTGCGGCGTCCGGTTGAGTTGCTGGCTGCGACGCGGCCGGCTCAACAGCCGGCGTCTGCGCCCAGCTCACCGCGGCAAACCCTGACATCGCCGCCAACAACGCAACTGCCCGCACTCCAGCCACTGATGCCTCCACAACTTTTCCCCGCAGCTTCGCTTCCTTCAATAGACGCCGTCTGCCGGTCTCAGGATAGCGCGCCGCGAATCGAGTTCTAAACAAAATTCCCTCGCCCATCCCACGGCGAACGCCGATTCAGGTTACGATGCGAATCAAGAGGGTCACACGTGACGTTCGAACCCAAGCCCGAGTCTCCCCGCCCCGAGTTTTCCAGCGAGGAACAGCAGAGCCGCTTCCCGGAAGCTTACTCCGTTTTGCGCGAAGCGATCGCCGCGCAGGCCTTCCCCGGATGCGCCTTCGGCCTTCTGGTCCACGGCAAAGTACTCCTGCTCGACGCCCTCGGCAACTTTACCTACCAGGCCGACAACTCCACGGCGCCTGCGGTTACTCCCCAGACGCTCTACGATGTGGCCAGCCTCACCAAAGTTGTTTCCACCACATCGACGGCCATGCTTCTGCATCAGCGAGGGTTGCTGGATCTCGAAACACCTCTGGGCGAGTTGCTTCCCGGTTTCGTGATCGGCCGCGATCCTTCCGAACACGCGCGCAAAGTCACCCTCGCCCATCTGCTGGCGCACAGCTCCGGGCTTCCCGGTTACGTTCCGCTCTTTCACACCGCGACCACGCCTTATGCCGTGCTGCGCGGCTGCCTTGAACTGCATATTCAGGCCGAACCCGGAACACGCGCAGAATATTCCGACCCAGGATTCATTCTGCTCGGCAAAGCCCTTGAAGCCATCCTGGGCGAAGAGTTGGCTCCCTGGGTGCGCCGCGAAGTCTTCGCCCCGCTGGGAATGACAGCCTCGCGCTACTGTCCCCCGCCTCATATGCGGTCGGAAATTCCGCCTATGGAGGAGGATGAACTCTTTCGCCAGCGCCGCATCCAGGGCGAGGTGTAGGACGAGCACGCCTTTCTGCTCAAGGGCGCAGGCGGTCACGCGGGGCTCTTCAGCAATGTTCCCGACCTGCTGCGGTTTTCTGCTTCGGTATTGGAGCCAACTCTAAACCTACTCTTCGAGCCTGAAACCATCGACATCTTCGCCAGGCGCCAGCCGCCCGAGGGCAGTTCACGAGCCTTGGGCTGGGATACGCCCTCGGAAGAATCCTCTTCCGGCCAGTTCTTCTCTCCCAACTCCATCGGCCATCTTGGCTACTCCGGCTGCTCGCTCTGGATCGACCGCGACGCAAACCTAGCGGTAGTCCTGCTCACCAATCGCACCTGGCCGCATCGCGAATCGCAACTAATCCGCACCGTGCGCCCGGCCTTTCACGATGCCATCCGCAAGGCTCTGTAAAATCAGCGTAGGGGCTGCTGACAACATCCACGAACCCGGGGGTGATTAGAAGACTTCTATCCCCCAAAAGCGTAATAAATCGCTCAACGCGTACCCTCCCAGAGAGGCTACAATCAAGTTGCAGGAACAAAACAACGATGCTCACTGGCTCGATTACGCACGACGCGTCCAGCACGACTGAAAAACCGAAGCGAGATACGGCGGCGCAGCTCCAGCAGCTGACCACCGAGAGCCAAAATGAGGCTTCCCAGGGACTCGACACCAAGTCCGCCCTGGAAATCGCCCGCATCATCAACCATGAGGACTCCAAGATTGCCGCAGCGGTCAAGAAGGCTCTGCCTGAGATCGCCCAGGTCATCGACCAGGTGGCGCGCAGCCTTCGCGACGGTGGACGGCTCATTTACATCGGCGCGGGCTCCAGCGGACGCATCGCAGCGCTCGACGCTTCAGAATGCCCGCCAACCTACTCGACCGTACCAGGCCAGGTGCAGTACATCATGGCTGGCGGCCCCAAGGCGCTGGCATCCGCAGTCGAGGTCAACGAAGATTCCGAAGAACTTGGCCAGCGTGATATCGCCCGCCGCCGTCCCACCCGCAAAGATGTCGTCATCGGCTTATCTGCCTCCGGTCGTACTCCATACGTAGTCGCTGCTGTAGCCTATGCCCGCGCCCGCGGAGCCAAAACCGCTGCCGTCACCTGCAACTACGACACCCCTCTCGCAGCCGCCGCCGACGTAGCGATAGTTGCCGAGGTCGGCCCCGAAGTCGTCTCCGGTTCCACCCGCATGAAGGCCGGCACCGCCCAGAAGATGGTGCTTAACATGATCACCACCGGCACCATGACCCGTCTGGGCTATGTCTACGAAAACCTAATGGTCAACGTGCACATGCAGAACTCCAAGCTGGTCGAGCGCGGCATCCGCATCCTCATGCGCGCCTGCAACATCGACCGCGAGACTGCCGTCACCACCATCAAGAGCGCCGGCCGTAGCGTCCCTGTGGCACTGGTCATGCTCAAAGCCAAGGTAGACAAGCCGGAAGCCGTCCGCCGCCTGGCTAAATCCGACGGCAACGTCCGACTCGCCATCGAGGACACCGTCCTCGAACTCTAAATTTTTGGCCAACATTGTCTCAATAATGGGGGCCAGGATGCGCGGCTTTCCATTTACTTATCTGTTCATTCGCTTTCTTTAAATCCGATCCGTTGAGTTGAGCGGCGCAAAGGTCGCGAACCTCAATCGTCTTCTTCAGCGGTTCTCCCTTTAAGGTATCGGCTGCCAAAGAAATCCAAAAATATCCGCCTTTATAGTCTTTCTCTTGTATGCGCATCATAGCGTAGTTAAACTGTGCCCCTGCAAATCCCTGATCTGCCGACTTCCGGTACCAGTCAGCCGCCAGCTTCAAATCTTGTGGCACATCGTGCCCATCGGCGTATGCAACCGCGACTCGGTATTGTGCGTCTGACTCACCGAGTTGAGCTGCCTGATAAAACAGGTCAAACGCTTTCTTGGTGTCTTTCGGAACGCCCCGACCGCTGGCATAGAGCAACCCTAGATCTAATTGAGCCTCTTTATCGTTCTGAACTGCTGCCTTTTGATACCAAGCTGCGGACTGAACGTAGTCAACCGGCATTCCCTCACCATGGCTATAGCAATTCCCAAGAATGTATTGAGCTCTTGCAAATCCCTGATCGGCTGCCTTTCGATACCACGCCACAGCCTGAGCGTAGTCCTTTGGAGCCCCTTGACCCTTTTCGTAGGAAATGCCAATTTGTGTTTGTGCTTCGGGATCACCAGCCGTCGCCTTAGCTAACAGGGCTTCGTCGATTCCCCGCTCCACGGTTTGTCCCCAACTGATAACTTGAGCCAGAACAAGAGCGAATGCCAGTCGAATTGCAAATTGTTTGCAGTGGATAGTCATAGAGTCTCTCAAAGTTGACAAAACAATAGCAGAAAAAGCCTTATAGGTTATCCCGGCTACAACCCCAAACACTTCAACCATTACCACCCGGATTCGCTAACGCCCCGGATCAGCCCCCGCTGGATGCCACGGATTTACACTATCCACTCAGGAGTTTCGCAATTCATGGATAAATTCGTAGTTCGCGGCGGCAATCCGCTGGTCGGCACTATTCGCGTTTCCGGAGCCAAAAACTCCGCGCTGCCCTTGATGGCCGCCGCCATCCTCACCGAAGACAAGGTCATCCTCGAAAACATTCCCCAGGTCCAGGACATCGAAACCGAGCGTAAGCTGCTCGCCTCAATGGGCGCGGAAGTCGAGCTTGGCTACGGACGCGCCCAGCACCGCACCACCATCAGTTGCAAGACGCTCTCCGACCCCGTCGCCAAGTACGAAATTGTTAAGACCATGCGCGCCAGTTCGCTCGTCCTTGGTCCGCTGGTCGCCCGCTGTGGCATGGCCCGCGTCGCCATGCCG
>Ga0206802_1271_pt1 | contig 10113 bp, 11 predicted proteins | sample Alteio_BWOrgCont_63_FD_152902 | JGI IMG/M metagenome (GOLD analysis project Ga0206802, IMG submission 152902) | Enriched cells from forest soil in Barre Woods Harvard Forest LTER site, Petersham, Massachusetts, United States -... | ecosystem: Environmental > Terrestrial > Soil > Temperate forest >... | reverse complement strand
ATAGTGTAAATATAGGCGACTTCAAACATTTTGATGCCTTTTTTAAATGTTAATTTCTGATTAAGATTAATTTATATGTTTTCTTTAAAAAAGTCAAGAGTTAATTGTTCAAAGGGATCAAGGAGTTATATGAGCAGAAAATTTTTTAGCATTTTTGAACATCACAAGCAGCCATTGGTATCAAGGGACGTTTTCTTGAAACGGGTGGCGAAATGTGCATGGACAGCTTTTTTGCTTTTGACGGTCACCGTTTTGATGGGGGGTGTTGTGTACCATTATGTTGAAGGCTTTTCATGGCTGGATGCCCTGATGAACGCGATTATGATTATGACCGGCCTTGGTTTGGTTGACACCTTGCATACCACCCAAGGTAAGATTTTTACCTGCTTTTATGCCATACTTACGGCCATCGTTTTTTATATGTTATTGGCCATCATTTTTGCTCCCCTTATTCATCGCTTTTTGCACCGGTTTCACCTGGAAATAGGGCAAAAGAACGAAAACGAATAGCCCAAGGAACTTTTTAGGGCCTTTATTTGTCTAATCAGTAGAAGGTAGCAATGGAAGACATCAGCAAAGATACATTAATCAGGGCATCTCAAGGGGATATTCAGGCCTTTGAGGATGTTTATAAAGCAAGCAGCAGTTTTGTTTATAACGTGGCTTTACGGGTCGTCAATAACAGAGAAGACGCTCTGGAAGTGGCCCAAGAGGTCTTTATGATCATCCATGATAAACTTAAAAGTTTTCGTTTTGAGTCTTCTTTTAAGACTTGGGTCTACAGGATTACAGCCAATTACGCGATTAATTTTGCTAAAAAGAATTCCAGGGCAAAAACGGTGCCGTTTGAAGAATCTTTTGGTGAGGGTGCCGTCGAAAGTGATGCCCATGCACAGATGGACCAGGAAGATAAGTCTAAGCTTGTTGAAAGATTATTGGGGGAACTTAACCCTGATCAAAGGGCTTGTGTGGTGTTGCGCGATATTCAAGGATTGAGTTATGAGGAAATTGCCCAAACTTTAAGCATCAATATCAATACGGTGCGCTCAAGATTAAAAAGGTCTCGCGAGAAATTGATGAGTCTAAGAAAACAGGTGGATTATGAAAAAGTGTGATCACGTTAAGGATTTGATCCTGACGGATTATATAGACGGACAAGTAGACAAGAATATTGCCGGGGAGATAGAAAATCATTTGCTCGATTGTAACGACTGCCGTGTTTTTTTAAAAGAAGTTAAAAGCAGCGTTATATTTCCTTTGAGCCAAATACAACGCCTGCCGGTTCCTGCGGAGCTTTGGGATAGGATCAAGCAAAATATCGAAGATGAAAATCAAGCGGTCAGCCCTTTGCTGGAGTTTTTTAATAAGCTAAAAGGACTGCTTCTTTTTCCGCGGATGGTTCCTGTTTTTGCCAGCTTTATATTGATGTTTGTAGCCGGATCTGTAACGTTAAATACCATTCAGATGCAGCAGGCACAAGCGAAAGACCAGGGAGAGTATTTGGTTTCATTGCTCAACCCGACAAGCACAGCATCTCTGGATAGCAGTGATCCGGGAACGCCTATTGAGCATTATTTTCTTTAAATTAAATAATCAGGGGAAAACTTTATGACAAAATTTAAAAAGGTCCTAGTTGGATTTTTAGGAATATGTTTGTTTGTGGCAGCACCGTTTGCGCAAGCACAAAATGCTCTTGGGGACGAAGGATCGTCCCCCAAGATGCATTCCGGGCAACGGGTCGGGGAAATTTACAGCCAGTTGAATTTGACGGATGACCAGAAAAAGCAATTGGAAGCGACCAAACAACAGCATCGGACAAGAATGGCAAGTGCCCGTCAGGAAATGAAGACCAATAAAGAAGCGCTTCAAGCGGAGCTGATGAAAACCCAGTTAGATATCGCCCGGATTACGGAAATTCATAATCAGATCAAGGCTTTACAATCCCAAATGGAAGATGATAAGTTGAGTTCAATCCTCGCGGTCAGGGCGATTTTGACGCCTGAGCAATTTTCAAAATTCGTAACCCTGATGCACAAGCATAGGCAGGAACATGATTAAGGAGCATCTTAGCGGGATTGTTTGTGTTTGATAAATTCCAGGATCGCAGGGATGAGGGAAATAAAGACGATCGCAAGAATGACCGAAGAGAAATTCTTTTGCACAAAAGGCAGATTCCCGAAGAAAAATCCACTTAATATTCCAACCAAAACCCACGCTGTTCCGCCCACAACATTATAAATAGCAAATTGACCATAAGGCATGCTGCCCACCCCTGCCATAAAAGGAGCAAAGGTGCGGATGATGGGGACAAAGCGTGTGATGACAATGGTTTTAGCCCCGTACTTTTCAAAGAATTCGTGGGTGCGTTTGATATAGGACTGTTTGACAAAGGGGATGGGTTGGTTATTAATGACCCGAGTTGAGAGGAATGCGCCGATGGCGTAATTAAGCATGTTGCCGCCAATCGCAGCTAAGGATAAAAGCAGAATTAACGCGGCTAACTGTAAATCTCCGATGGCGGCCATGGCTCCTAAGACAAAAAGCAGGGAGTCTCCAGGCAAAAAAGGCGTTACGACCAGGCCTGTTTCGCAGAAAATAATGACAAAAAGGATTAGATAAGTCCATGCGCCATAATGGGCTGTGATCGCAGACAGGTGATGGTCCAGGTGAAGAAAAAAATCAACGCATTGATGGATAATTCCCATGCCGAAAGTATAACCCAGGTTTATCTATCAATCAATCCTGTTTCTTGTTTATTTAAAGATAATATGGCATACTTTTCTTGAGGGAGGGTTATGCTCAAACAAATACACAAGAGTACTATTATATTTGTTTTAATTGCGTTTCTTGCCGCTTCAGTCAAAAGTCCGGCCTATGCCCAGTCAGCTGAGCAGGCAATGATGCCGCACCTGCCTGTTCCTGGAGTGATGGTTCATTTAAGTCCGGAATTCACACCCGCGCACTTGGTGGGGATGGTCATTCATCCTGACAATGCCCTGCAATTTGATTTTCTGGTGCATCGCGGGGATGTCCCATTGACAGATACCCAAAAACGGCAAGAATATAAAAAGCTGGTCAAATATTTCCTTGCCTCACTAACCATTCCTGACGAAGACCAGTGGGTCAATCTGTCACCTTATGAAAAAGACCGCATCATCAAGGATGATTTCGGCAAAACCGAAATGGGTCGGGACCTTCTGAGCCAGGATTATATTTTAAAACAGATCACCGCCTCTTTAATTTATCCGAATGACAAGTTAGGGCAAAAATTTTGGGACAGGGTTTATGCGAAAGCCTATCAGCAATTTGGCAGCACCAATATTCCCGTCAATACTTTTAATAAAGTCTGGATCATCCCCGACCAGGCCGTGGTCTACGAAAGCGGTAACACCGCCTATGTGTTGCGGGATCATTTGAAAGTGATGCTGGAAGAGGATTATTTGTCACTCAGTCGTCATTCTGAAGGAGTGCGTAGCACGACTGAAGAATCTAAAGGTGTCTTAAGATCCTTCACTAACGTTCAGGATAACAAGGCTCATTCCATCGCCTCTCAAATTATCCGTGAAATAATCCTCCCCGAACTCGAACGCGAAGTCAACGAAGGCAAAAACTTCGCCAATTTGCGCCAGGTCTACAGCGGGATGATACTGGCTACCTGGTATAAAAAAGCCCTTAAAGAATCCTTGCTGGGCAAGATTTACGCGAATAAAGCCAAGGTCAGAGGGGTTGACCAAAATCCCAAAAGCAACGAAGAAATTTACCAACGCTATTTAAAGGCATTTAAGAAGGGCGTGTTTAATTACATTAAAGAAGATGTGGATAAATACACCAATGAAACCATCCCCAGGAAGTATTTTTCAGGCGGGGATGTGGGTTTTGTTGATGGGGCGATGTATACGCCTGTTATGAAACAGGGACGGGTGGCCATTGTGACACCTGCAACAGTAAAAAAACTTTCTTCCAGCAGCATAGATTTTGCGGCACTTACTGATGACGCCATTGACCGGGCAGCTATTTCGCTTACAACACCAGATGAGCCAATGGGCGCAGAGCAACGGCAGCGGCAGGAAGCAGCAGGGAAAATTCGGATTGAGCTTCAACAGAACAGAATTAGATTTTCAGACTGGCTCTGGTTTATTGAGGCGTATACGCACAGTCATGGGTTAACTATCGGCAGCGATTTAGATAAAAAGTTTCATAAGATTGGAAGAATCGTATTTTCAGGTGTAAACGGCAACAAGAATCTTAGGGAATTCAGGGAGTCTATCTTCGATGATATTTCCGAAGGGTGGGAAGCGCCCCATATGAAACCCGACGCGGCGATGGCCATGTCCTCCTTTAAGAATTTGGACAGTTTTTCTGGACTTAATATACACCCTCTGGATATTGATCCATCTGGGGTACAATTTGAGTTAGATACAAATCAGGTCAGAAAAATTTTTAGGGCTTGTAAAGAAATTGAGGCGGAAGCTGAAATAATTGGTGATACGCATATGGTTGATTTATTAGATGGAATATTTAAGAGCCCTGGAGGCTTCGTCAGCAGATTTAGATCTGCAATTTATCTTGATCCAAACCTAAGGGGATCGGCTAGTCCCCAGACGGGAATTGTTGCCATAGATGTCGATTTATTTAACACGGCTGCGGCAGGTAATTATTTATGGAGTTCATTGAAAGAGGTCATCATCCATGAGCTCAATCATATCATTGATTTTGGGTTGCCCAACAGGAGTAATTTTTTGAAGAACACCAATGCTCTTGAAACATCAGCCATTATCCGTACCGCGGCTTATTTTAAGGGACAAATTAAGGAGAATGGAAGCCAATGGGCAGCTTTTTATAAAGATAAGAGATCCTCCAGGAATGGCCCCAGGGTCGCGGTTTTTGGGACGAAGGATTCGTTCCTGCGTGGAACCAGTATCGATGAATATGATAATAGCGCGCCGGTCCATCCCTATGCTTATTTTGACCAGTTGGCTGAGAAACACTCGGGAATTTCAAGAGGAGATCCTTCTCAGATGACTCCTTTGGGTGGTATCGATTTTAACTCTGCGAATTTGGATTTGCAGATTAGGCGTGATGGACGTGGTGTTCCTTTGCCCTTAGCCCAGCAAGATATGGCGCAATTAAGCCGTATCCGGGGGTTTATTCCAGAGATCATGGGAATCAGGCCTGAGGTGGATCTTCCGGTTTTAAGAGAACTGCAGCAAAAGTTACAAGCTCCTTCCAGTGTAGCAGCGCACGTGTAGTCCCTTGATTATTACCCATTAAAATAGTACGATAAGACTTGGGAAAGTAGAGGGAAGATAAGATGCGTAAATTTCTTTTTATTCTTTTTTGTTTTTTTATCGTTGGCGTTTGGCTCTTCTGGCGATTGAATCAAGAGCATGTGTACCAGCAGATGTTAGAGCGCCTGCAGGCAGAGTCACGGGCGGCCGAAGTGCTTGTGACCGCGGTTAATTATGATGAAAAGCTGCACCGTAATTTGACTACTATTAAATTTGTTGAAGAAGACAGCGCCGGGCAAGACCTGCCGCCTAAATATTTTACCTTCAGCGGTAACTTGATCCAATTCCAATCCTTGGTTGTGCGTTTTGAAGATAAATTCGTGGCCGCGGGGGACCGGTTTAAAGGCAGGAGTGTTTATTTATTCTGGAAGGTGTTTATGCTCGACGGGGCCAACACCCAGGAGTTTCCTATAACCCAGGTGGATGAAATCCCGGGCGGGTATAAGATTCCGGGAAAGGCTAGCGGCTTTGAAAATAGATTTTGGAGAGAATTTTGGCGTTTTGCTTTTGATGAAAATATGGCCCAGAATGCGGGTGTCAAGAGTGTGCAAATCGAGGCCCCGGGGGTTATTTTCATACCGGGCTATTTATATACAATCCATATTGAACACGACGGTGGATTGAGGATTGATGCCAGGCCCGTGGATGGGATTTTACGTGGAGAAAGAATCCCCAACGGGTAATTTTTAGCGAAAGGAGCATCCTATGAAAATTATTTTAGCTTCAATGATAGCAATGACAGGCCTGATTTCACCTGCTTGCGCGGCGTTAAAGACACAGACCGTGGAGTATAAAGAAGGAAACAACATTCTGGAGGGTTACCTGGCCTACGATGATGCTTTAAGTGGCAAGCGTCCAGGCATCTTGGTCGTGCATGAATGGAAAGGGCTTAATGCTTATGCCCAAAGGCGCGCGGACATGCTTGCCCAATTAGGCTATGTCGCATTTGCCGCCGACATCTATGGCAAGGGCATACGCCCGCAGACCATCGACGAAGCGGGTGCTACAGCGGGTAAGTATAAAGAAAATCGCGCGCTTTTGAGGGCGCGTGTTAATGCCGGCCTGGATGTTTTAAAAGCGCAACCCAATGTGGACACTTCTAAATTAGCGGCGATCGGTTATTGCTTTGGAGGGACTGCGGTTTTGGAATTAGGCCGGAGCGGGGCAAATGTTAAAGGAATTGTCAGTTTTCACGGCGGGCTAAGTAATCCCACACCACAAGATGCCAGGAATATAAAGGCCAGGGTTCTGATTCTGCACGGTGCCGCGGATCCTTTTGTCCAGGCGGATGAAGTGGCTGGTTTTGAAAAAGAAATGACGGACGCGCATGTCAATTACCGTTTGATCAAATATCCGGGAGCCATGCACGGGTTTACCAATCCGGACAATAAAAATGTTCCCCCGGGAGCGCTTTATAATGAAGCGGCGGATAAAGCGTCATGGATAGAAATGCAGCGATTTTTTAACGGAATCTTTTCATAATTTAAAATCACAATTTTTATAGCACAAGTGTAAGAAATTGTGATACTATTCATCAATCATATGAAAATCCATGAATACCTAGCTAGAAATTTATTTGCCGAATACGGCATCCCTGTTGCTGATGGTGATGTGGCCCGAACGCCTGATGAAGCGCTTGTGATCGCCCGCAAGACAGGTCTTCCTGTTGTCATCAAAGCCCAAGTGTTAGTCGGCGGCCGCGGCAAAGCCGGCGGGGTCAAGGTTGTTGGCAATGAAAATGACCTTGTTTCCGAATTTAATCGCATTAAAAATTTGAACATCAAGGGCTACACGGTTGAACGCCTTTTGGTGGCCCGTGCGATTGATATTAAAAAAAAGAGTATTACCTGGCCGTCACCATTGATAATATCAAAGGGGACGTGGTCATTATCGCTTCTGCTGATGGTGGCGTTGAAATTGAAGAAACCGCTAAAACCCATCCGGATAGGATCATTAAATTTTACATGCAGGGGGCCAAGACCCTTGATGAAGCGCGATGGGCGCCGGTGGCGGCACAATTATTTAGCGATACGCGCCTGCAAAAAAGTTGTACTTCCATCCTGCAAAAATTACTTAAATTATTCTTCGAAAAAGATTGTTCACTGGCCGAGATCAATCCTTTTGTCATCAATGGCGAAGGCAATTTGATCGCCGCGGATGCCAAGGTCATCTTTGATGATAACGGCCTTGATCGCCACCCAGAATTAGTTGCTTTGCGGGACATGAAATATGAAGATGCCGATGAGCTGGAAGCCAAGGAAAAGGGGTTGAGCTTTGTGAAGTTAGAAGGCAATGTCGGCTGCATTGTCAATGGCGCGGGCCTGGCCATGGGAACCATGGACGCGGTCAATCTCTTAGGCGGCAGGCCGGCTAATTTTTTGGATGTGGGAGGCTCGTCTAATCCGGAAAAAGTGCTCAACGCCTTAAAAATCATTTTGCGTAATAAAGATATTAAAGTCATTTTAATCAACATTTTCGGCGGCATTACCCGTTGTGATGATATTGCCAACGGGATATTGACGGCCTTAAAGCAAATTAATATCCCGGTTCCCTTGGTCATCCGTTTGACAGGGACCAATGAAAAAGAAGCGAAAGCACTTTTAACTCAAGCCGGAATGACGACATTTACTTCTATGAGGCAGGCCGTCACCGAAGCTGTGAAAGTAACCAAATGACTCAGACATGATGTCTGAGTCATCCTGAGCCAATTAGCGAAGGATCTTTTATCCTATGTCCATACTTATCGATCAGAATACGAAGGTCATTGTCCAGGGCATCACCGGCCGGGATGGTTCTTTTCATGCCAAGCAGATGTTGGAATACGGCACCAAGGTCGTTGGTGGCGTGACACCAGGCAAAGGCGGACAGGAAGTCAATGGCATCCCTGTGTTTAATTCCGTCAAAGAGGCCAAGGACAAGACCGGCTGCAATGCCGCGGTCATCTATGTACCGGCCAAATTTGCCAAAGACGCCATGCTCGAGGACATTGCCAATGGTATCCCGTTGATCATCTGTATTACGGAAGGTGTTCCGGTATTGGACATGGTGGAAGTCAAAAAAGCATTAAGCAACACCCAAATCCGTTTAATCGGGCCTAATTGCCCTGGATTGATTTCACCGGGCAAGTCCAAGATCGGTATTATGCCAGGGCATATTCATAAAGCCGGCGATATCGGTGTCGTCTCGCGTTCAGGCACCTTGACCTATGAAGTGGTTTTCAATTTGACGGCCAATGGCATGGGGCAATCATCCTGCGTTGGTTTAGGCGGGGACCCGATCATCGGTACCAGGTTCGTCGATGTCCTCAAGATGTTTCAGGAAGACCCGGATACAAAAGCCATTGTGATGGTGGGCGAAATCGGCGGCGGGGATGAGCAGCTGGCCGCGGAGTATATTAAAAACCATGTCACTAAGCCTGTCGTGTCTTTTATAGCCGGACGTACAGCACCCACCGGCAAGCGCATGGGGCATGCCGGAGCCATTATTTCTTCAGGGGATTCCACGGCTGAGGCTAAAATGCAGATGCTGCGCGACGCGGGCGTTACAGTCATTGATTTCCCCGACGAAATTCCTCAGGCGTTAACTGCCAGCTTAAAGTAATATCATAAATTCCTCCCCCTCGATGGGGGAGGTCAGGTGGGGGTGAAAGTGTCCAGATTTCTAATCCCCCTCCTGAACCCTCTCGCAAAGAGCCAACCTATCGAATTCAAAGGAATAGGGCCTTTGGGGGAGGGAATTAATTTTTATGAGCAATCCTTTCTCCTTATCTAAAGTCAAGAACGTCATTGCAATATCTTCATGTAAAGGTGGTGTTGGCAAGTCAACGGTTGCCGCGGCCTTAGCGGGGGAATTGACCCATCGAGGACTCAAGACTGGCCTGTTGGACGCGGATATTTATGGACCTTCCTTGCCCTCACTTTTTCAGCTGCGTGACGCGCATGTGCAGTCTAATGAGTTCAAGATGCTTTCACCCATCGAGCATCAGGGGCTTAAACTCATGTCCTTTGGGTTTTTATTGGGCGATGCTCCGGCGGTGATGCGCGGCCCCATTGTCACGCGTTATATCCAGCAATTATTGTTTCAAACCGATTGGGGCGAGTTGGATTATTTGATACTCGACATGCCTCCAGGAACAGGGGACGTCCAGTTAACGATCACGCAGTCGATTAAATTAACAGGGGCCCTCATCGTGACCACTCACCATGGCCTCTCGCTGGTGGATACGGCACGCGGCATCCTGATGTTTGAAAAAGTCAAGGTTCCGATCCTAGGTGTGATTGAAAACATGGCGTATTTTTCAGCGCCTGATACGGGCAAGAAATATTATATTTTCGGCGAACAAAAAGCAGGGACCCTGTCCAAACGCTTTGGGGTCAAGACCTTGGTGGAAATACCGATCTTAGAACAACTTTCCGGTGATATGGGCGCCTATCAGGCGAATTCATATATTCAAAAAGCAGCGGATGAATTATTGCTGGCCGTTGAGGCAATCCAATCATCCCAATCCGATTTAAAAGATGCCGGCTACAGGGACGATCGGGTGGTGCTGGTTTTTAGCGACGGCCGAGAATTATCAGCAAAAGCTTTTGACCTTCGCGCCAATTGCCAATGCGCTTTATGCGTCTCAGAAGTGACGGGCAAGCCGCTGGTGGACACCAAGACAATCCCCGCGGACATTAATCCTAAGGAAATTTTACCACTGGGCAATTATGCCGTTGGCATCACCTGGAGCGACGGCCATGCCTCAGGCATTTATCCGTATAGCATGTTTGCATAATATGAAAAAAACTAAACATCTTAAAAATATTTTTATCTCCGCCATCCA
>Ga0206802_1229_pt1 | contig 10116 bp, 11 predicted proteins | sample Alteio_BWOrgCont_63_FD_152902 | JGI IMG/M metagenome (GOLD analysis project Ga0206802, IMG submission 152902) | Enriched cells from forest soil in Barre Woods Harvard Forest LTER site, Petersham, Massachusetts, United States -... | ecosystem: Environmental > Terrestrial > Soil > Temperate forest >... | reverse complement strand
GCGCCCGTGCCTTCGCCCGCCGCCGGCAAAGTGATTAAATTGATGGTTGCCGTCGGGGATAAAATCTCCGTCGGCCAGGCGATTCTTTCGTTGGAAGGCGAGGCGGCTGCGCCCGCCAAAGCCGCATCAGCGCCACCCGCCGCGCGTCCGGCCCGCCCGGCTGGTCCAGCCGCAGCGCCTCCCCCACCCTCTGAACCGTCCGAAACCGAGGGTTGGGTGGATGAAGAACCGGCGGACGGCACCCCGGTGCCTGCTGCTTCGCCCACTATTCGCCGCCTGGCGCGCGAATTGGGATTGGATTTGCGCCGCATCCACGGCAGCGAGAGCGGTGGCCGAATCGTCATGGACGACCTGCGGGCTTATATCCATCGCCTGCAACAGCGGGCCGCGCAACCTGTCGCAGCCGGATCGCCTGGCCCCGCCAAGCCTGCGCCCGTGCGCTTTGATTTCACCAAGTGGGGTTCGGTGACCAAACGCCCGATGACCATGTTACGCAAGGCCATCGCCTCGCACATGAGCGAGAGTTGGCAGTCCACGCCGCGCGTGACGCAATTCGACGAAGCAGACATCACCGCCCTCAATGAATTGCGCAAGAAGTATTCCGAGCCTTTCGAGAAGAAGGGCGCGCGCCTGACGCTGACTTCTTTCGCTTTGAAAATCGTGGCCGGAGCCTTGCGCCAGCATCCTGTTTTCAACACAAGCCTGGATGAAACGACGGACGATGTGATCTACAAGGAATATTACCACATCGGCCTGGCGGTCGATACCGAACAAGGATTGATCGTGCCCGTTTTGCGAGACGTGGATAAAAAGGACATGCTGGCCCTCTCCAAGGAGATGAATGAGATCGCCGCCAAGACGCGCGACCGCAAAGTCTCGCTGGAAGAAATGCAAGGCGGCTGTTTCACGATTTCCAACCAGGGTGGCATCGGGGGCGGCCACTTCACCCCGGTCATCAATCGGCCCGAAACGGCCATACTTGGCTTGGGCCGCGGCTCGATGAAGGCCGTCGTGCGCGAGGGCAAGATCGAGGCGCGCCTGATGCTGCCGATGGCCCTTGCCTACGATCACCGGGTCATTGATGGCGGCGCGGCCGTTCGGTTCATGTTGGATTTGGTTAAAGGTTTCGAGAACTTCGACGAAAAATCGCTCGTCTGATTGGAAAGCTGAAAAATACTGTGGATTCGATTCATTCTGAAGTTGTTGTGTTGGGCGCCGGGCCTGGAGGTTACGCCGCCGCATTTTACGCCGCCGATATGGGCAAAAAAGTCTTGCTCGTCGAGCAGGAAAAAAGACTGGGCGGCGTGTGTCTGATTCGCGGCTGCATCCCGTCCAAGGCGCTGCTGCACGCCTCCAAAATGATTTTGGAGGCGCGCGAGTCGGCCCATCGCGGCATCACTTTCGGGTCGCCGCAAATTGAATTGGACAAATTGCGCGCCTGGAAGAATGGCATTGTGGACAAACTGGCAGGAGGCGTCAGCTTCCTGGCCAAAAAGCGCGGAGTGCGAGTGCTTACGGGGCGCGGTTATTTTGAAGGCTCGCAAACATTGCGAGTGGAAACGGCGGAAGGACAGCAGACCGTCACGTATGACAAAGCCATCATCGCCGTCGGCTCCAAGGCCGCGCTGCCCAAAGTGTTTGACTTGGGCAATCCGCGCATCATGACTTCCACCGAGGCCCTGGAGGTGGAGGAAATTCCGGGGGATTTGCTGGTGGTTGGCGGCGGATACATTGGCATGGAATTAGGCAGCGTTTATGCCAATCTCGGCAGCAAAGTGGTGGTGGTGGAGGCTTTGGCTGGCATTCTCACCGGCGCCGACCCGGACCTGGTTCGCCCGGTTTTGCAATACGCGCAGAAGAATTTCCGCGAGCTTCGTTTCAATACCAAAGTCACGCAAATGTCCTCCAAGGCCAACAAAATCCGTGTCGTGACCGAAGGGCCGGACAAAGTGGAGAAAGAGGAGCTTTTCGACCGGGTGCTGGTGTCTGTCGGGCGGGTGCCGAGCTTTCACGATTTGGGCCTGGAGAACACCAAAATCGAACAGGACGAACGCGGGTTCATCAAAGTCAACGATAAAATGGAAACGGCGGATCCCGCCCTGCTGGCCATCGGCGACATCGCAGGTGGGGTCCTGCTGGCGCACAAAGCCAGCAAAGAAGCGCGCATCGCCGTCGAGACTATTATCGGGGAGCCGAGCACCTCTGCTGGAGTCATCATTCCGGCGGTCGTGTTCACCGATCCTGAACTGGCCTGGTGCGGCGTGACCGAAACCGAAGCGCGCGCCAAGGGGATGGAGATCGAAGTCGCCAAATTCCCGTGGGGCGCGTCAGGCCGCGCCTTGACGTTCGACCGCACGGACGGACTGACAAAGCTGATCGTAGATTTGGCCACCGAACGCGTCATTGGCGTTGGCATGGTGGGGCATGGGGCTGGCGAATTGATCGCGGAGGGAGTAGTGGCCATCGAAATGGGCGCGACCGTGCGCGACCTGGCCGAATGCGTCCATCCGCATCCGACCCTTTCCGAGACAATCATGGAAGCGGCAGAAGTTTACTACGGCGTTTCCACGCATACTTTCTCGCCTAAGAAAAAGGAGGAGTAGAAGGAGTGTTGAGGTCAGAATCAGTGCTCAACTCGACAGGGCCGGCCTTTTCGCTGGATTAACCGCTTTCAATCCCGCGGCTTGTGCCAACAAAAGCTGTTCGTCGTCGAAACTGACGAATAGCTCCGCAGCGAATTCCTTGGCATAGGCAACGTGGAGCAAATCCGTTCCCGGACACGAGCGGGCGAAAGCATTCTCGGCGCTGATTTCGCTGGCCGTCCGAAGGACATCGCGCCAGTCCGCTTCCAGGTGAAAAAATAGCCAAGCCGCACGTCTGCCTCGATCCGGTAGATCAGCGCCTTGGCTTCTGCTTGACTGAGGCTCCTGTGGCGGTCCGAGTTGCGCGTCAATTGCCGAATCGTGTTCAGGACCTCCACGCGATGCCAAGGTGACCAAAACCAAGAGTCTCCTTCATGGCTCTTGTAAAATTGGAGGGCGGACCGGTGGAAAGTGTCATGCCGCACGCGGCTTGCCACGATAAAGCTCGAATCCGCGTAGAGATTCATTTTTTGAGCTTGCGGATCAAACTGGTGAAATTCACTTTGGCGCGGTTTTCTGGAAACATCTCCTTGGCCTCGCGCTGCAAGTCCTTGGCGGTTTTCACAGGCCGGCCTCCTGCTTTCGTGACCATAAAGTTGGGGTTTCCCTTATCTGTCACCAGTAGCGACTGCCCGGGCCGCAGATTCTTGACGAGGGCCGGAGCATGAAAGAATTCCCGGGTGCTGACCGTTTTCATGACGTCTAACATGCTTGTTAGACGGTTGCCCGCAAGTTGATTTAGAGCGTTGCTCATTGTCGAGTCAGTCGCACACTTCCGAGGGAGGCGACCTCCAGGCGAAGCTTTCAAGGCTGGTAGGACAACATTTTATCACGCTCGGCCTTCGCGTCCCGTTTGGCGTCGGTCCTGGCTGCCGTCTGTTTGCTGGAGGAGCTGAGGCGAGCTTCCACGATGGTGAGCGTGAGGTTTTTGGCAGAATAGGTCGGTTGCAAGGCCAGCGCGGCGGCAAGTTGCGGACTATTGATGGCGGCAAAACTGCCTTTGTGGGAACCATACGTGATGACTTGGAATTTTTCGCCGAGCCGGGGCAGAAATCCGTTGGCCAAAGTGATGTTCAATGTGCCATCGAGCGCGGCGCTGCGGGTGATGCTTATCTGTCCGTAATCTCTGCCCGCGTTGGTCCCGCCCAGGGAGATCGTAATGGCTCCAGCGCTGGACTGGGCGAAAGATGCGTCGTGGATTTTGAGAAGCCCTGTAGGAATGATCGTGCCGCAATTTAGAAGCCCAGGGTTCCAATTGCCGGCGTCAATCTTGCCCTGCCCCTGCAAGACACCTCCAAGAATCGAGATTTTGTTGGGCCAGGCGCACAATTCGCCGCCCGCCAGCGTCGTGATGCCGTCCTTCTGCACGTAATCGTAAGCAAAGGACAAGGTCCCGCTTTGCAAATTCACTTTCCCGTGATTAGTGAAATTGCCCATGAACGTGGTTCCGTCACCCGTCATTTGCTCGAACAGACCGAAATTATTGAAGGCGGAACTGGCGTCATAAACCATGCTTCCGTTGTTGGTCACCCTGAAAACACCGTCGGCCAGATTATTGAAGACGGCGCCTTCTTTGAGGGCGATCTCTTCGCCGTCACCCCAAAGAACGGTCCCGGAATTATTGACTGTTTGTTGAGCAATGGCGCGTTTGGCGCCATTGGTGAAGAACGTCGGGCCGGACCACGTCTCGGCATTTTGGGTCTGGCCTGCGGCCGGCCAGGCAGATATGACGAGAAAGGTGGCGGTGGGTTTGATGAATTTTAGAATTGTTTTCATACAGTCAAAACTAAAGCATCAGCCGTGCCTAAATGGTGTTGGTAGGGGAAGGACCCTATCAGGGCGGGCGTTCATCGGCGAGAAGCCTTTAAGACAAGGTTCGGCAGGGAATCGGCAGGATCTCCCTACCGTCTAAATTGGACAAAATGTGGCCTTATTTTGGACACGGCGGCTTGCGCTTCCGCCGATTGGTGCTACCTTGCGCCCTCCTGAGGCATGGATATTTCTCGTGAAATTCAGAAACGCCGCACGTTCGCCATTATTTCGCACCCGGACGCCGGCAAGACGACGCTGACCGAAAAGCTGCTGCTTTACGGCGGCGCCGTCCAATTGGCCGGGTCGGTCACCGCCCGCAAACATCAGCGCGCCACCACCTCCGACTGGATGGAATTGGAGCGCAAACGCGGCATTTCCATCAGTTCCACCGTTCTGCAGTTCGATTACGCGGGCTGCCGCATCAACCTCCTGGACACCCCCGGTCACAAGGATTTCTCCGAGGACACCTACCGCGTCCTGACCGCCGTGGATTCGGTGGTCATGGTCATCGACTCCGGCAAAGGAATCGAAAGCCAGACGCTCAAGCTCTTTGAGGTGTGCCGGCGCCGCGGCGTGCCCATCTTTACCTTCATGAACAAGTGCGACCGTCCGATGCGCGCCCCGCTGGCGTTGCTGGACGAATTGGAGAAAGTTCTGGGCATCGGTGCCTTTCCCGTCAATTGGCCCATCGGCACCGGCTTCGAGTTTCAGGGCGTCTTTGATCGCCCCACCCGGCAGGTCCATCTTTTTGAGCGGACCATCGGCGGGCAATTCCGCGCGCCGGTTTCCGTGGGCGGGTTTGACGACCCGATCATCCGTGAAAGATTGTCGCCCGAAACTTTCGCCCACGTGGCCGAGGAATTGGCCATGCTGGACGGCGCGGGCGAAACGCTCTCGGACGAAGCGGTGCTGGCGGGGCAAATCACGCCGGTCTTTTTCGGCAGCGGCCTCAATAATTTCGGCGTGCAACTGTTGCTCGATTATTTCCTGGGCCACGCGCCTGTGCCCAAGGCGCATACCATCGCCGGGATGGAGATTCCGCCGGATTATCCGGAGTTCTCCGGCTTCATTTTCAAAATCCAGGCCAATATGGACCCCCGACATCGCGACCGCATCGCGTTCGTGCGCGTCTGTTCGGGAAAATTCGAGCGCGACATGGCGGTGCAACATCCCCGCACCGGCAAAAAAGTGCGCCTCTCGAGTTCGCACAAACTTTTCGGCAATGAACGGGAAGTCATTGATGAAGCGTGGCCCGGCGACATCATCGGCCTGGTGGGCCACGCCGAGTTCGGCATCGGGGATACCCTGACCACCGATCCCAAGATTGTTTATCAGGAAATCCCGCGTTTCACGCCGGAGGCTTTTGCCTGGCTGCATAATCCTAACACTGCCAAGTACAAACAATTTCGCACCGGCCTGGATCAACTTTTGCAGGAGGGCGTCATCCAGGTATTGCAACTGCGCGACGCCGCGACGAAGGCGCCGTTGCTGGCGGCTGTTGGACCGTTGCAATTTGAAGTTGTGCAATACCGGCTGGAGAGCGAATACGGCGCCGCTTCGCGCTTGGAGGCCGCGTCCTGGACGGTCGTGCGCTGGCTGGCAGCAGGTCTGACGGAGGCGGATCTGGACACGCTCTCACTGCCGACAGGCGCACGCCTGGCCTACGACATGGGCCGCAATCCCGTAGTCCTCTTCGCCAACGACTGGTCGGCCAATTACTTTACGCAAACCAATCCCAAGGTCGCGCTTTCTACTCTGCCAGTCGGACGCGCTACCTAGGTGTAAAAAAGGTCGGGCGAGACTCTGTCGAGCCGCTGTCGCGTGACTTGATTTCCATAGGAGAAGGTCAGGGCTAGACAGAGCCTCGCCCGACCGAGAATTCAATAAAAGTGGTTGAAAAGTGGATGCGTCAGGATGACATTGACGGCCATATGAAGCCCAAAATCCTCTTCCTGATTTTGTCCCTTTTAATGCCGCTCCGCCTGCCGGCGCAACCGAATCAACCGTCTTTCAGACTCGTCGGCATTATTGATATCCCGCAAGGGATGAAAAAAGCGCTCGTCGAGTCAAAGGACCGGCCAATGATGCTGGCGGAAGGGGAAAGTGTTTCGCAAGCTGTTGGCAGCCTTAAGGTGGAAAACATCGATCTCAAGAGGAGAATTGTGGAAGGAAAAATCAACGGTACAGCAGGCACCTTGATATTAAATTTACTCGATACGACCCACGACCCAAAATCGGAGCCGACGATTATACTCGAACAAGCAAGCCTTAAGCTTGTGCTGGAATTGTATTCAGATTTCGCTGGCCGCACGCTTCTGCGCCATCCCCTGATTCATGATACAGAATTTACCTTCCGCGCCCGCGCCCTTGATCGTCCAGATGTCGCTCATGCCTTCGAGAAAGCTCTCACCGAAAAGGGGATCGTGGTCATGCCTGATGGGGATATATTTACCATGCTCGTGCCAAAGCGGATCGACAACACCATCAAAGCAGGAGGCTTCAACATCAAGAACGATACTAAGAGCCCTCGTGATATTTCCTACGACTTTCCCGATTTGCCTCTGCAACAGGCCGCTGATATCTACGCGGAATTGCTATGTGGGTGCGGGATGAACTGGAATGAGTCATTTCCACGAGTAGCGAAAGATACGATTCAACTGCATACTGAAGCACCGCTCACGCGAGAGGAGGCGCGCTATGCCCTGGGCACATTATTTTCGTGGGCGGGAGTGAACTTGGTTCCGGCTGGACAAAATCTGATGAAAGCCGTCGCTATTGACCAAAAGATAAGCGATGACAAATCCAAGTTTTAACCGCGATTTCACAAAAGCAATATTGCGCAACGCCAAGCTTTGATTTAGCTATTGGCTTTTGAGAATTTTATGAACCAGACACGACGTGAATTTGTTCGCACTCTATTTGTGGCCACGCAAGGCGTGGTCGCCAGCCGCTTTTTGCCAGGCAGTTTGCAGGCCGCACCCACGCCGGGTGGTTTGAATTTTCTTATCTTTGGCGATTGGGGCCGCCAGGGCGAACGCGACCAGGTCGAGGTGGCCGATCAGATGGCCAAGGCCGCCAAAGATATCGAGGCGCAATTTGTCATTTCGGTGGGTGATAATTTTTACGAGTACGGCGTGCAGTCCGTGACCGATTCCCATTGGCGCGCCTCTTTCGAAGACGTTTATCATCACGCGCCGCTGCAAGTTCCGTGGCACGCCATTTTGGGCAATCACGATTACAACGGAAACTGCGACGCCCAACTGGCTTACCACGAAACGCACCCGCGCTGGAATATGCCCGCGCGCTATTATCAGCAAACCCACAAGCTCAGCGCGGACGCGACGGCCGATTTCTTTTATATTGACACATCGCCGATGGTGAAAAGCTACCAGCGCAGTCTCCGGATGGGCCCGAACGTCCGCTCGCAGGACGTGCCCAAACAACTCGAGTGGCTCAAGGGCGCGCTGGCCGACTCCAAGGCCCGGTGGAAAATCGTCATCGGACACCATCCGATCTATTCCGGCGGCGAACACGGCGACACGAAGGAATTGGTGGAAAATGTTTTGCCGCTATTGCATCAATACAAGGTCCAGGCCTACTTCAACGGGCACGACCACGATCTGCAACATTTGATGGCGGGCGAGATAAATTTGTTTGACACTGGCGCGGGTTCCCAATTTCGCCCGACCAAGAATACCGAACACAGCAAGTGGTCCAAGGCGTGTTCCGGCTTTTCGACGGTCAGTTTGCGCGCCGACCAGATGGAAGTGCGAATGATTGACAACCACGGCGCGATGATCTACGCGGCCACCGTGAAGGCATCCTGAAACAGATCCAACCGGGAATTCTCGTTGTAGATAAAGCCTACTCCGTGGCGGGCCGCGATTTTCCTGAGCGACCGCACGACGTGCCGCACTGATTTGCCGGTGAGAGCGCCCATCGGCAGAAGCCCCAGGGCCGCGTTCCCGCCCTCGTGGCGCGAGGCCCAATTTTCCAGCCATTGCAAAAGATCAGCCCCGGGTGCGCCTGCTTCGCCAAAGGCCACCACCGCCAACTCAGCCTCCTGTGGGCGGGCGGCGATCCACTTGCGGATATCCATTTGTTCCAGCAAGCCAAACTTGAACGCATTCACATGGAACAATTTCTTATCGCGCAATCGTGCTGAGATGCGGTCCAGCATTTTGAGAATCGCGCCGCAAGTGGCGTCGGTGTCATAAGCCAGCAGAACTTGAATTGAATGAGAGTCCTTGGCTCCCGGATAGTCTTCGCGTGCCGTTTTCATTTTTATTTCCTCTCGTAACGGTAATGAGACAGAACGGATGACTCGCCTGTTCAACGAAAGCGCAGAGAAAAAGAAAACCGTGTCACCTTCATTTAACGGACCTGCGAAATGCGAAATGCGACCACCACCGTGCTTGCCTCACGCGAGCAACCAAGTGTATCCTGAAGTCATGAATCGAATTCAAGTCAGCCCCAATATCCATTTCGGCAAGCCTTGCGTCGCGGGCACGCGTGTGCCCGTGCCAGCGGTTTTGGAGTTGGTACGGGAGGCAATCCCGTTCGATGTCATCATTCGTGATTACTATCCCGACCTTGAGCTTGAAGATATCAAGGCTTGCATTCAATACGCCATTGAGGTTGTGCAAACCGAAGACATTCACCTAAGCGTCGTTTCGTGAGATTCCTGCTCGATCAAGACGTTTACGCGGTCACAGCCCGTTTCCTCATTGACCTTGGCCATGATGTCATCACCGCCGCGCAGTTCGGTCTCTCCGCAGTGCCAGACACTGATTTACTGGCGCGTGCAGGTGAGGAGAAACGACTTCTGGTGACCCGCGATAAGGATTTCGGCGGTTTGGTCTTCATTGGGCGACTAGGCAAAGGTGTCATCTACCTTCGCATTACGCCATCCACCATCCTTTCCACGCACGAGGAATTAAGCAGAGTTCTTCAAACCCATACGGAAGCTGAACTGGCGAACGCGTTCGTCGTTGTGGAACCCGGTTGGCACCGATTCCGCAGCTTGAGTCCCGAACCCAATTGAAGGCTTAAGGCACGAGCACCACCCGATAAAATCGCTGTGCGTTGGTAAATGAGTCAGACAGACTCGCGACCGAATTTGTAGCGATGATGGAGGAGCCAAGGTCGGTCCAGTTGGTGGATTTCAAATTTGAAGTGTATTGGATTTGGTAAGAATATCCCGCAACTGCGTTCCATTGCAGCGTGAACCCGCCAGATCCGCGAACGGGCGGCAGAAACGAAGGCGAAGGAATCATGGCCAAAGCGTTGATCAAATTGGTGCCATTCATGGTGCCGAGGCCGGTGCAGAGGTCGTAATTAACCGTCGCATAAAACAAATCCGGACTGGACACCCAGGTATTATTGCCGCTGGTGACATCGTGGAAACAGGAGGCATAGTTCAACCCGGCGGCGATATTATAAATGGCTGGATTGATGAATCCAACAGCTTTCCCTCCTTGAGCCGCCAATTGCTGATTGACCAAGGCCATGAAACCGGCCCACATCGGCGCGGCGCAACTTGTGCCGCCATTGCCATCAAAAGCGCCATTCTTGCTGTTCCCGTTGTCGTAAATCTCATAGACGTTGTCTGCATTGGCCGCTACATCGGGAATGTTCCGAAAACTGGTCGACCCTCCCCGGC
>Ga0206802_1269_pt1 | contig 10162 bp, 8 predicted proteins | sample Alteio_BWOrgCont_63_FD_152902 | JGI IMG/M metagenome (GOLD analysis project Ga0206802, IMG submission 152902) | Enriched cells from forest soil in Barre Woods Harvard Forest LTER site, Petersham, Massachusetts, United States -... | ecosystem: Environmental > Terrestrial > Soil > Temperate forest > O... | reverse complement strand
TTTTAAAAGGTCTTTAGGTGTAACCACCGACATTGTTAATAAACAATTATTAGAACTAGCTGCAGCGAAGGAAGATGAAGGGTATGCCCTCCGTCCTGAAGGGACTGCAGCTGTTGTGCGTTCTTATTTGGAAAACAGCATGGATGGCAAAGAAAGCCTATCCAAATTCTTTTATCTTGGTCCCATGTTCCGTGGTGAAAGGCCCCAAAAAGGGCGTTTGCGTCAGTTCCACCAAATTGGGGTGGAGGCCATCGGCCCCAATTCAACGTCTCCTTTTCTAGACGCGGAAGTGATTGCTTTGGCCATGCACTTGTTAATTGAACTAGGGGTCACAGAACCAAAATTAAAGATCAATAGTTTAGGTTCAAAAGAAGATAAAGCGCGCATTTCAACTTGGCTGCGTGAGGAATTTGCTAAACATACCAATAGCCTGTGTGTTGATTGCCGGGGACGTTTTGAACGTAATGTTTTCCGTGTCCTGGATTGTAAGAATGAATCATGCCGTAAGGTCGTGGCCATGATCGTTAAGGATTTACCTTTATCTGTCCCCAGCAAAGAGTATTTTGATAAGGTGCAGGCGGCGCTTAAAAGTGTTGGCATTCCTTTTGAGGTCTCGCCACATCTGGTGCGCGGCCTGGATTATTATACACATACGGTGTTTGAAATTACCGCCCAAGGTTTGGGCAGCCAAGATGCTGTCGGTGCTGGAGGGCGTTATAATGGTTTGATCCATGAATTGGGTGGAAATCCAAAAATTGCTTATGGTGCTGTTGGTTTTGCCTTAGGCATTGAACGCATTTTATTGGCGTTGGGCGAGCCTGCTGTTAGCTTACCCCGTGTGGATGTTTTTATATTGGCCATGAAGGAAGAGTATCAGCCGTTGATTTTTTTAGTGCTGCAGCTGCTTAGAAAATCCGGTATTAGCGCGGATATGGGTTTTGCGGGCGGGTCCATGAAATCGCAGATGGGCAAGGCAGATAAGGCTGGTGCGCGTTTTGCCTTGATCGTTGGGGAAGATGAAGTCAAAAATAATTCTATTGCCGTCAAGGACATGCAAAAGTCAACCCAGGAAACAGTGGCGTTGGCTGATATTGTGGAATATTTAAAAAAGCTTTTATCATAAAAAAGGGGACACTTTAAAGTGTCCCCTTTTTATAAGAAAGGTTTGTGTGTAATGAGAACGCATACGTGTGGGGAATTGAATAAGAATTTTAAAGACCAGGAAGTGACCCTTTGCGGTTGGGTGCACCGCAGGCGTGACCATGGCAAACTTATATTTATCGATATACGCGACCGCTATGGCATTACCCAGGTGGTTTTTGTTCCGTCTGTTTCTCCCGACGCGCATAATGAGGCGCAAAAATTAGGCCCTGAATTTGTGGTCAAGATTACCGGAACAGTCAATGTCCGGCCGCCTAAGAACGTTAATCCCGACGCGACAACAGGGGACATTGAGCTTTTGGCTAAAAAATTAGAAATCCTCAACACGGCAAAGGTGCCTGTTTTTGAAATCGATGATAATATCGAAGCTTCAGAAGATCTACGTTTGACCTACCGTTATTTGGATATCCGCCGCAAAAAGGTGCGTGATTCCTTGATTTTGCGGCATAATATCTGTTCCTCTATGAGGAATTTTTTGAATGCTGAGAAATTCACAGAGATTGAAACGCCCGTATTGACCAAATCGACACCAGAGGGGGCCCGTGACTTTTTAGTGCCTTCACGTTTAAATGTGGGCACATTTTATGCTCTGCCGCAGTCCCCGCAATTGTTTAAACAAATTTTGATGGTTTCAGGGATGGACCGTTATTACCAGATCGTCAAATGTTTCCGCGACGAAGATTTGCGTGCCGACCGCCAGCCGGAATTCACCCAGCTGGATATGGAGATGTCCTTTGTTGACCAGGATTTTATTTTTGATTTGACCGAGCGCATGTATAAACAGATCTTTAAAGAAGTTCTTAATATTGATCTGCCCACACCTTTCCCGCGCATGACTCACGCCGAAGCCTTGGCCAAACATAATTCCGATAAACCAGATATCCGTCAGGATAAAAATAATCCTCGTGAATTTGCGTTTTTGTGGGTTGTGGATTTTCCTTTGTTCAAGTATAATGCTGAAGAAAAACGATGGGACAGTGAGCATCATCCTTTTACCGGACTAAACCCCGAGGATGTGCATTATTTAGAAAGTGGAGAATACGCTAAAATCCGCGGCCGTTGTTATGATTTGGTTCTTAATGGTAACGAGATCGGCAGTGGCTCGGTGCGTATTCACCGCCGGGAAGTGCAGCAAAAAATCTTTGATATTATTGGGCTGGCACCCGAAGAAACTCAGAAACGTTTCGGATTCTTGCTTCAAGCTTTTGAATATGGCGCGCCGCCGCACGCTGGTGTAGCTTATGGTATTGACCGCGTTGTGACGATCATTACCGGCAATGAATCCATCCGTGACTGCATCGCTTTCCCTAAAACCCAAAAAGGGACATGCTTGATGACAGATGCGCCCTCTGATGTGGATGCTAAGCAGTTAAAAGATTTAGGATTGGTGGTTTTGAATAAAAAATAACCGGAGGATTATTATGTTGAATAAAAATTTAGCTCTTATTGTTTTAGTTGTTTTTGCGGCTGGTTGTGGTTTGGAGGCCAGGACATATGTGATGACCAAGGACCGTGTCGGTTTGGATCAGGGTAATGGCAACGGCGGTTGTGTCATGGGAAAATGCCCTCCGGCAGCAGCGCCAACAGAAACGACCCGTAAGGTGTATGTTTTAGAAATCACCAAACCTGTTCCCGAATCCGAGGTCCAGAAAATAGAGGAAACCGCGGTTAACGCGATCGTTGATACACCAGCTCCTTCTGATGCCGCGTCTCCAAGCGCACCTGCGGCGCCGGATAACACGCAACCTGCTGCCGCAGCTGCGCCTGAGGTGGTCATTCCTGTGGTTGGGGATCAACCTGCTGCTCCTGCAGCTTCCGTCGATCAAAGCGGTGCCAATGCTCCAGGGACGTACACGGTACAAAAAGATGATACCTTGCAAAAAATCTCCAAGAAGCTTTTTGGTACCTATTCCAAATGGTATAAAATTTACAAAGCAAATAAAGATAAAATTCAAAATCCAAACATTCTCAAACCCGGCACAGTTCTAGATATTTCGACTGTTAAATAGAAAGGATCTTGATGGACTTTCGTTTGGAATTGAATAATAACCGTGATTTGCAGCTGCTCTTTGGACGTCATGATCTAAATTTAAAAATTATCGAGAAAGAATTAGGTATCCGTATTGTCCGTTCCGAGGACGGTATTAAGATCATCGGCTCTGATCCCCAGGTTCAGAAAGCCAGTGAATTATTCCATTATTTAATGACCTTCGTTGAGAAGGGCAAGGATGTTAAGAAGGCTGATATTGTCTATGCCTTGCGCCTGGTTGATAAAGAAAAAGAAATTGATTTCAAGCGTTTAGCCAAAGAAAAGATCGAAGTTTCAGTGCAGGGCGGGTTGGTCACGCCAAAGACCAAAGGACAGATCGAATACATTGAGGCCATTAAAACCAATGATCTGATTTTTTGTATCGGCCCCGCGGGCACAGGGAAAACTTATTTAGCCATTGCCATGGCGGTCAATGCCCTTAAAAAAGGGTTGGTGCGGCGTATTGTATTAACCCGTCCGGCGGTGGAAGCGGGGGAAAACTTAGGCTTTTTGCCTGGGGATATGGTGGAAAAAGTATTGCCATACCTGCGTCCATTGTACGATGCTCTTTACGATATGATGGAGCCTGAAAAAGTTGAGCAGTATAGTGAACAGGGGATTATTGAAGTGGCTCCTTTGGCTTTTATGCGGGGTCGTACGCTTAACGAAGCATTTGTTATTCTGGATGAAGCCCAAAATGCCCGTCCGGACCAAATGAAAATGTTTTTGACCCGTATGGGTTTTGATTCCAAGGTGGTGGTCATAGGGGACGTGACCCAAAGTGATTTGCCGGCACCCGAGCATAATGGTTTAGCAGAGGCTCATCGGGTTTTGGGGAATGTTCCTGATATTAAATTTATTTTTTTGACCAGTGAGGATACTGTCCGTCATGAATTGGTCCAAAAAATTATCGAAGCCTATGCTCAGAATAATGGAAACCATAAACAAAATGCCCAATTGCATTGACCTTGTAAGGTTCTGTCAATGAGTTCGCTGCCAAATAATTCCATTTCTTCTGATCAAAGTATTATGGTGGTAGTCACCTTCCTGGCCCTGGTGGTTTTTTGTTATTTTTCAGGTCTTCCCTTAATTATTCCCTTGTTAGTGTTTTTCTTTGGTCTTCATTTGTTTTTCTTTAAAAAAGTAAACCCTCGCCTTTTTTTGCATTTAGCTTTGCTTTTGGCCATATTGGTCTTTGCGGCCTACGCCCTTAAATCTTATCCCCATCTTCTTCATTTTTATTTGCCAATTGCTTCTATCGCGATGCTGACGATGCTGTTATTTAACGACGTGCAGATCAGTTTTATGATGGCTTTTATGAGTTCGGCACTTGCGGGGATTGTCCTGGGATTTGACCTTAATGAGACGTTGATTTTCTTTTTGGGCGGCCTGGCGGGCAGCTACAAAGTGCGGGAGGCGCGCACCCGTGGCGCGTTGATCACGGCCGGGTTTTTTGTTTCCATCATCCAGGTGATCTGTGCTTTTTTGATCAATCCGGTCCTCAATAAGGATATTTTGATGTATAGTCTAAAGCCGTTAGCCTTTAATGGGTTGATATGCGCTTTTGTGGTCATTGCCACATCCAAAATATTTGAGACGATATTCGGTGAGATCACTAATTTTACCTTGCTGGAACTTTCAGATTCTTCTCATCCTTTATTGAAGCGGATGGTGGTGGAAGCTCCGGGCTCCTATCATCACAGTTTAATTGTCAGCAATCTGGCGGAAGCAGCGGCTGATGCCATTGACGCGCATTCGCTTTTAGTCAGGGTGGGGGCGTATTATCATGATATCGGTAAAATGGTTAAGCCTGAGTATTTCACCGAAAATCAGATGGTCATCGGTAATAAGCATGACGAATTAGAGCCGTCCATGAGCCGCCTGGTGATTTTTAATCATGTTAAAGAAGGTATTGAGCTTGCGCGCAAATATCGTTTGAATCAGCGCATTATTGATTTTATTCCCGAGCATCATGGGACAAGTCTTATGCATTATTTTTACCAAAAAGCTTTGTCCGAAGGTCTGACTGATGGCCTGGAAGAAAAAGATTACCGCTATCCCGGGCCCAAGCCGCAGAGTAAGGAAACAGCCATTGTGCTTTTGGCAGATTCCGTCGAAGGTGCCACCCGCGCCTTGGATGAGCATACTCCCCAGCGTATTGAAGATGTGGTGCGTAAAGTGATCAACAATAAGTTCATTGATGGCCAGCTGGATGAATGTAATTTAACATTAAGAGAAATTGATACGATCGCGTCAGTTTTCGTGCGTGTTTTAAGTGCTATGTATCATGGCCGTGTTAAGTATCCTGAATCTCATGGAAATAACCCTAAAAAATCTCCAAAAGAAGATACCAATCCCGCAAGGCAAGATCCTCAAGGCGGCGAAAGCGGCGTTTCGTAAACTCGATTTCACGCCGTCCGGCTTTTCGATCGTTTTTGTCGGCACCAAGCGCATGCGCGCGTTCAATAAAAAATATTTGAATCATGATTACGTGACTGATGTACTGACCTTTGATCTCGGGGGAAAGACCGGCGAAATAATCATCTGTCCCCAGGTCGCTGCCTCTAATGCCAGGGAGCATCAAACGTCTACCGAAAAAGAAATTATTTTATATGTAATCCATGGCATTTTGCATCTGGCAGGCTATGATGATCATAGCACCAAAGACATTCTCGAAATGCGTAAGATGGAAAGCAAAATATTACTGTCATTGCGAGGAGCGAAGCGACGAAGCAATCTCTAAGCTATGGAAAAACAAGGGTATGTTTATCTATTAGCAAACAAAATTAATACTGTTATTTATACTGGCGTTACCAGTGATTTAAAGAGGCGTGTGTGGGAGCATAGGAATCATTTGGTAAAAGGATTTACAAACAAGTACAAAGTAAGCAAATTGGTTTATTTTGAAGTATGTGCTGGCATTATTGGTGCTATAGAGCGTGAAAAACAGATTAAGGCTGGATCACGTCAAAACAAAACAGATCTGATAACTTCTGTTAATCCTGAGTATAAAGATTTGTATGACATAATATGAGATTGCTTCGTCGCTTCGCTCCTCGCAATGACAATTTTTTATAAATTATGAAACGCATCGCAGTCATAGCATTGGTTTCTTATCTGGCTTTTGCTCTGGAATTCTTATTATATAATTTTTGGGGGCAGTGGGGGAAGCCGGAGCTTTTGATTTTGGTGGTGATATTTTTTAATTTGTATTTGGGGATCCGCTTTAGCATTATTGCTGCTGTTTTTTGCGGGATATTCAAAGATGCTTCGGGGGTGGCACCCTTTGGGACCTATGTTTTGGTGTACATCGCGGGCAGCTATCTGACGACAATCGTGCGCCGGTATTTGTATGAGCCTGGTTCGAGGTTTTCCAGGGCAGTGGTCACTTTTTTTGTGGTGATCGGGTGTTTTATCGTGCAGGCAACTTTGTCAAACATGAACCATGAACTTCGTTTAGGAGAACTATTAGTTTATCTTTTGGTCCCGCAGCTTTTGACAACGATGATAGCGGCCACCTATGTATTCGCTCAGTTAAAAAACATCAGCACTTTTTTTGTTTTAAAGAATTAATATGCGCCTTAATTTTATTCAATCAATTATTTTTTTCTTTCTGGGTTTGATCATTTGCGGCTTGTTTTATATGCAGGTCATCCATGGCGACTATTATCGTCGTCAAAGTACGAATAACCGTATCCGCGTGGTTCCTGTCGATGGTCCACGGGGACGGATATTGGACCGTCGCGGTGTTGTTTTAGCGGATAATAGGATTGTTTTTTGTATAGGTGTTGTGCCTCAGGATGTGGAGGATAAAAAAGCATTGTTTGATTATTTGGGGCAAGCGCTTGATCGCGACCCTGATTTTCTTGAACGCCAATTTGAACGTAAAAAAAGAGCTCCTTTTGCCCCGGTCATATTAGCTCAGGATATTTCCCGTGAGCTGGCTGTTAAAATCGAAGAAGAAAAATTTGTTTACCCCGGCCTTATTGTCCAGCAGGGGTTTGAACGTTACTATCCATTTAATGATGCCGGGGCGCATGTTTTAGGGTATGTTGGAAAAATCGATGAGGATGAGATCGAGGATGATGAGCAGTATGGTTATACTCCTTTGAGTTTAGTCGGGAAAACAGGCGTTGAGAAGCGGTATGACGCGTATTTACAAGGAGAGCCGGGCGGCCGTCAAATCGAAGTCGATAGCCGCGGTCAACAGGTGCGCTTGCTTGGGTTAAAAGATCCTTTGGCTGGCACTGACGTGGTACTAACTATTGATCAGCGTGTGCAAAATGCCGCGCAGGAATTATTGAGAGGCTATAGGGGTAGTGTTGTGGTGATGGATTTGACTAATGGAGATTTAATCTCCCTTGTTAGTTCTCCAACTTATGATCCTAATGCTTTTTCAGATAAAACTAAAAGTGAGGCTTTAACGTCATATTTTAACGACCCTTTGACGCCCTTGCTTAATCGAACGGTTTCCGGTCAGTACCCGCCGGGTTCAGTGTTTAAAATTCCGGTGGCCTTGGCGGCTATTCAACTACATAAGATCACGCCATCAACCACCTTTGATTGTCCCGGGTATATGATGGTGGGGCAGAGGCGTTTTGGCTGTTCGCATGTGCATGGGGTGCAGGATCTAGAAGCCGCTTTGGCCCACTCCTGTAACGTTTATTTTTTTCACGTCGGAGAGCTGGTGACGCCGCCCATCATCGGTGCCTTTGCCAAAGCATTCGGGTTCACGCGTCCGACAGGTGTTGATTTGCCTTTTGAGGCCAAGGGCAAATTAGTGACGGGTGCTTCACTTTCCAGGCAGTGGTACACGGGTGATGTTTTAAATTTGTCCATTGGCCAGGGTTATACGTTGGTGACCCCTTTGCAATTGACGGTAATGATGGCAGCAGTTGCCAATAACGGAGTCATATTGCGTCCTCGAGTCGTTTCCCAAGTGGGTGATAAAGAAATTCCTGTCATGGATTTTTCTAAAAGGCCCTTGATCCGCTTGCGTGATCAAACTTGGGCCGTGGTGCAGAAAGGATTAAAAGCGGTGGTGGATGACCCGGAGGGCACAGGTCATGATTTAAAAGAAGTTCCGGGATTGGATATTTACGGTAAAACAGGCACCGCCCAAAGTGTCCATGGAAAACCTAATCACGCGTGGTTTGTCGGGTACACTAGATCTCGTAAGTCAAGCATAGCTTTCTGTGTCTTTTTGGAGTATGGCGGGTCATCAGAGAATTCCGTAAGAATAGCCCGTGATCTGCTTTTAAAGTTACAATCCTTACAAATCATATAATTTAATTCCACTTAAAGATATGTAAAAATATAGGAAAGTAGTGGAAGATGTCCCCAAGGGTGCTAAAATGACCAGTGAATAAAAAAATATGAAGAATAAAATATTTTGTTTATATGTATTATTTTTGTTAATTTCCGCAGCGGGTGTTTCTGCTTTTGCTGATGAATCCAGTTCTTCTGTCGACGACAAATCTTCCGCAGACACGGCTTATCGTAACGATTTAAACAAGCTTATCGAAAACTCTTCTGAAAATATTAAAGAGGTCAATGAAGACACCAAAGAACAAGCTGTTTTAAAGCGTGATGAAGGGCGTGAAGAAAAGGCCCGTAAATTTTACCAGCAGGGCATGGAATTGGCCAGTGAGGGGAAGCTTGATGAGGCCCGTGTTTATTTTGAGAAAGCTATTCAAATTACAGAACAGCCGGAAATGATCAGCTATACTAAGGAAAGCCAGGAGCGGATTAGAAAACAGGAAAATGCCCTGAAAAATCAGGAAAAAGAAAAGAATTCTCAGCCCAAAGAAGATCTTGAAGCTCTTTACAAGCAAGCGGTTGATTTGTATAAGCAGGAAAAATATCATCCGGCCCAAGAGGCATTTGAACATATTGATAAAATAGATCCTGATTATCGTGCTACTAAAAGTTATTTAAGAATTATTGATCAGGAAATCATCAAATTAGAAACCCTGGCCGCCCAAAAGCAGGTGATTGCTCTTCAAGAAGAGCAGGAAGAAGATGACACTGCCCGGCTCAAGGAAAAAGAAATATTAAGCCAACAAATGGAAGAAAAAGAACGCAGGGATGTGATTAATAAACAAGCAGAGGAAGTTTATATCCAAGCGGTCGATTTATATAATAAGAAGGATCTTGCTGAAGCTAAAAAGAAATTTGATGAAGTAGATTTGGTTGTCCCTGATTATAAGGACACGAAGAGGTATCTGACGCGTATTGATAAGGAAGTTCAAGAAGAAGAACAGCGCGTGGTCCAAGAACAACAACGGGTGGCCGAAGAGCAGCAGAAAGCTTTGCAGCAAAAACGTTGGCAAGAAGAAGTCGAGCGTAAAAAACAAGAGGCCCAACAAGAGCAGGAGTTGGAAGCAAAGGAGTACCAACATAAAATAGACCTTCAAGAACAAGCGCAGTCCTTATATGTAGCTGCTATTGATTTGTTTGATAAGAAAAGCCTGGATGAGGCTTTGGGGAAATTTAAAAGTATCGAAAGCTTGTATCCAGATTTTAAATCGACCAGGACATATATTGCGCGTATTGAGCAAGCCTTACTGGACAAACAAAAGGAGCTGGAAGATCAGCAAAAGCAGTTATTAGAGGCCCAAGTAGAGGCCCAACGTCAAAAAGAATTAGCAGTACAGCGTCAGCGTGCTCAAGAACTTGAGGAGAAACGTCAGAAAGAATTGGCGCTGGAACGTCAGCAGGCAGAAGAACTCAAGGAAAAAGCAGAGGAACTTAGAGAAAGAAATGATGAGACCCAAAAGATATATGCCCAAGCCTTGAGTTTATACCGTGACCGCCAATATGCGTCAGCCAAGGATGAATTATTGAAGGTTAAAGACAGGGATGCCAATTACAAATCCACGCAATATTATTTAGGTAAGATTGACGATAAGATCAAGGAAGCGCAGGAAAAAGCCCAGGCAGAAGCCCAGCGCCAAAAAGAGTTAGCGGTAC
>Ga0206802_1268_pt1 | contig 10183 bp, 9 predicted proteins | sample Alteio_BWOrgCont_63_FD_152902 | JGI IMG/M metagenome (GOLD analysis project Ga0206802, IMG submission 152902) | Enriched cells from forest soil in Barre Woods Harvard Forest LTER site, Petersham, Massachusetts, United States -... | ecosystem: Environmental > Terrestrial > Soil > Temperate forest > O... | reverse complement strand
TAATATGTTCGCCTTTCTGATGGTGTTTAATTATTTTCTGGTGCCAGAAGAATATCAACGCCGTGTACTGTTGTATGGTGTTTTAGGTGCAATTGTCATGCGATTTTTCATGATTTTTGCAGGTCTCTGGTTGGTGTTGAAAATTCATTGGATACTTTATTTGTTTGGCTTATTTTTAGTAGTTACCGGCATTAAAATGTTTTTTATGAAAGAGAAAAATGACTTATCAGAAAACTCATTATTAAATTGGTTGCGGCATCGTTTTCGAGTAACAGAGAAATTTCATGAAGAGCGATTTTTTGTTAGGCAAAATGCGATGTGGTATATCACTCCCTTGTTTCTGGCATTAATATTAGTTGAAGTCAGTGATTTGGTTTTTGCATTGGACAGTATTCCCGCCGTTTTTGCGATTACGCAAGATCCATTTATTGTATTTACATCGAATATTTTTGCTATTTTAGGATTGCGTGCGCTTTATTTTTTATTGGCCAGAATGGCTGCGCGTTTCCATTTGTTAAAATGGGGCATTGCGATTATGCTTACATTTATTGGTACAAAAATGTTGATTGCACCCTGGATTGAGATCTCAGTACAGATTTCATTAGGTGTCATTGCCGCGACTTTAGTTACTTCTGCTCTGTTAAGTTTAGTTATTCCTAAGCATCAGATAAGGTGAAATATGAGCATAGAAAAAATAAATGTTAAGCAGTTTGCGAAGTATCTTTCTCCACGGCCAAAAGATTGGCATAAAGGCAATGCCGGTCATGTGTTAATCGTTGGTGGTGACTATGGTTATTTTGGTGCGGTACGTTTAGCGGCTGAAGCTGCTTTGCGTGTTGGAGCAGGTTTAGTCAGTGTTGCCACACGGCAAGAAAATGCATTAGTTTTAAATGCAACTCGCCCAGAAATAATGTCTCATGGGGTGAGTGGCGCTAAAGATTTGCAGTCGTTACTCGATCATGCAACTGTTGTTGTGCTAGGCCCTGGATTAGGAAAAACTAAATGGGCAAAAGATTTGTTTGACGCGACGCTAACAGGTAACAAACCCATGATAATCGATGCAGATGGATTAAATTTATTAGCAGAAAATCCCATCCAAAAAACCAATTGGATTTTAACACCCCATCCAGGAGAGGCGTCGCGTCTGCTGCAAACTACAACAGAAAAAATTCAACAAGATCGTGAGAGTGCTGCGATCAAGCTACAAAAGAAATTTGACGGTATCAGTATCTTGAAGGGGGCTGGCAGCATAGTTGCAGGACCCAATGAATCGCTTGCTATCTGTGGTGCTGGCAATCCCGGGATGGCAACAGCAGGCATGGGCGATGTATTGAGTGGTGTGATTGCAGGATTAGTCAGTCAGGGTTTACTCATGCTAATAGCTGCAAAATTAGCCGTTTGCTTGCATGCGGAAGCAGGTGATTTAGCTGCAAAATCAGGGCAGCGCGGCATGATTGCTTCGGATTTGTTTGCGCCGCTTCGAATATTAGTGAACCCTTAAAATGAAATTACTACAGACAATAAACTGGGTGCAATTTATTCCCGATGAAAAAAACATGCAGAATCTTGGCGGTAAATTGGCACTGCCATGTGCCAGTGCCAAAACGATTATTTTTTTGCATGGTCAATTAGGCGCAGGCAAAACAACTTTGGTGCGTGGCTTACTGCGTGGTTTAGGTTATGCGGGGCCAGTGAAAAGTCCCACTTATACTTTAGTTGAGTCTTATGATTTATTAGGAAAAGTTTTTTTCCATTTTGATTTTTATCGGTTACGCGATCCTGAAGAATTAGAATTTATTGGGATTGATGATTATTTTTCACAAGAGGCTATTTTTTTAATTGAATGGCCTGAGCTTGGTTTGAGTTTATTGCCCCAGTCTGATTTGTCTTGCTATATTGAGATGGAAGGCGAAGGGCGCAGAATAAGAATTGAAGCAGAGACAGATAGAGGGAAAGATGTACTGGAACATATCCAAAAATAAAATCAAATCGAGTGCACTGCGTCTGCTCTGGGTCATATTATTGTTTTTTTATGGCACCCTTGTTTGTGCCGATGAAACTTTGGTTCGGTTAACAAAGATAATGGTTTCCAATACGGACTCATCTTCTCGTCTCACGCTTATTCTTAATGAGCGAGTAAAATCTAAGGTATTTACTTTGTCGCATCCTGATCGCCTAGTCATTGATTTAGAAAATACAGAATTGCGAGTCAACTTAAAAACTATTCAGCCATTGCCTGCTCATATCATTAATGTCCGTATGGGACATCCAACGTCTTCAGTGTTGCGTCTTGTATTTGTCGCAGATCGCCCGATGCAAGTTAAGCATTTTGTGGTCAAATCCAAATTAATCATTGATATTGCTACAAGCAAAACTAAAAAAACTGAGGTTATCTCACCAAAACTTGCCACATCTATTCCTGCTAAGAAAACGATTGTTGTGGTTATTGATCCTGGCCATGGCGGCAAAGATACGGGGGCAATTGGTGAAAAAGGCACGCGCGAAAAAGACATTGTTTTAATAGTTGCAAAATATTTAGCAGATTTAATTAATCAACAACCCAATATGCATGCGGAATTGACGCGAAAAGGAGATTATTTTGTGCCGCTACGCGGTCGGTTACAACTTGCACGTCAAAATAAAGCTGATTTGTTTATTGCTATTCATGCCGATGCTTATTTTAATGGGAGTGCGAGTGGTGCCTCTGTTTATGCACTTTCACGACGTGGCGCATCAAGTGAAGCGGCTCGATGGTTGGCGCAGCGCGATAATTTTTCTGAGCTTGGCAGTGTGGATTTAACGGAGTTAAATAATAGGAGTCATTTGCGTTCAGTCTTGATTGACTTGGCGCAGACAGCGACGATTAGTGATAGCTTGCGATTAGGCACTTCTTTGCTAGATTCATTGGATAATATGACTAAGTTGCATTATGCTCGCGTCGAACAGGCACCGTTTGTTGTGTTAAAATCACCTGATATTCCATCTGTTTTAGTAGAGGTTGGATTTGTTTCAAACCCAGCGGAAGAATTACACTTGCGTAACCAGGCTTATCAAAATAAACTTGCTCGGGCATTATTAAGTGGAATTCAAAAATATGTTCGTATCTATGCATCTCAAGGTATTTAAATGACTTCACGAATTCAAAAATTAACACCCCTGGTTGCCAATCAAATTGCTGCAGGTGAAGTGATTGAGCGTCCCTCCTCAATTATTAAAGAACTTTTAGAAAATAGCTTGGATGCAGGCGCTACTAAAATAGAATTTGATATTGAGCAAGGAGGTATGCGCTTAATTCGTGTTAGAGATAGTGGCTCTGGCATTCATCCAGATGACTTAGTCTTAGCTTTAAGCCGCCATGCAACCAGTAAAATCCAAAATATGGATGACCTTGAAAAAATTATGACGCTTGGTTTTCGTGGTGAAGCATTGGCAAGTATTGCATCGGTATCACGTTTAACACTTTCTTCTGCTGTTGAAAGCCAGTCAGGTTGGCAAGTGAGCGTGCATGGTAATGAACAATCAGCGCAATTGGAACCTGCAGCGCATCCTCAAGGAACGACTGTGGAAGTGAGAGATTTATTTTTTAATACGCCAGCGCGACGCAAATTTTTACGCACAGAAAAAACAGAATTTGATCATATCGATGAAGTAATCAAGCGAGTTGCGTTATGTCATTTTCACGTCAATTTTACGGTGAAGCACAATGAAAAACTAATCCGTCAATATCGCGCAGCAACTAGTGAAGCTGAAAAAATCCAACGATTAAGTGATGCATGTGGTGTGCCATTTGCTGACAATGCCTTAAAGATTGAAGCGCAAGCGACTGGTTTGCGATTATGGGGGTGGATTGCATCGCCTACTTTTTCACGTTCACAGCCTGATTTACAATATTTTTATGTCAATGGCAGAACGGTGAAAGACAAGGTGGTAAGTCACGCTGTTCGTCACGCTTATCATGATGTCATGTATCAAGATCGTCATCCGGCATTTGTATTGTTTTTAGAAATCGATCCTTCGCAAGTTGATGTCAATGTACATCCAGCAAAACACGAAGTACGTTTTCGTGAAAGCAGGTTGGTACATGATTTTATTTGTCGAAGTTTGCAAGAAGTTCTCGCTGATATTCGCCCAGGACAATCGGTTCCACCGACAGCAATATCTGCAACACAGAGCGAACGACAACAACCGATTGAACCTGTTAGAGAATACACTCGTGGCCCAACTTCACAAAAGCCTAGTGGAAATTATCACGTAACGCCACGACAGACACCGTTGCCACTAAAAATGCAGGAACAAATGGTGGTTTATAATCAATTGCATACTGAGCAAGAGGTGCCGAAAGAAATCGCTTGTGAACTTGGATATGCACTAGCACAGTTACAAGGGATTTATATTTTGGCCGAAAATACTAATGGCCTTGTTTTAGTGGATATGCACGCTGCCCATGAGCGAGTATTGTACGAACAATTAAAGAAAAGCTTTCAAGATCAAGCGCTTATTTCACAGCCATTATTAGTTCCTTTGACCATGCAGTTGAGTGAGCGCGAAGTCAATTGTGTTGAGCAATACGCCAATGTCTTTGAATCATTAGGTTTGAAAATAACTCGCATGAGTCAGGATTCAATTGCTATTCGCGAAGTACCGGAATTATTGCGGGAAGGTAACATTGATCCATTAATTCGTGATATGATTGCCGACCTTATTGAGCACGAGCAAAGTGTTCGTTTGGATGAGCGTATTCACCATATTTTAGGAACCATGGCATGTCACAGTGCAGTGCGCTCACAGCGTAAATTGACAGTTCCTGAAATGAATGCCCTTTTACGTGCTATGGAAAAAACAGACCATAGCGGCCAGTGTAATCATGGAAGACCGACCTGGATGCAACTTTCTATGCAGGAGCTTGATAAGTTATTTTTACGAGGTCGGTGACAAACTATTTTTATGTCGAGTCAATTACCCTTTATTGTTTGCTTGATGGGCCCTACTGCTTCTGGAAAAACCCAGTTAGCCATTGAGCTCGTACAGCGTTTTCCTTTCGAAATTATCAGCGTTGATTCTGCAATGATTTATCGTGGCATGGATATTGGTACAGCCAAGCCTGATGTTGCGACTTTGCAAATGGCCCCACATCGATTGATTGATATTCGTGATCCAGCAGAAGCGTATTCGGCAGGGCAGTTTAGACGTGATGCTTTGCATGAAATTGAAGCTGTTTTTGCACGCGGTAAAATCCCCTTGTTGGTGGGTGGCACAATGTTATATTTTCGCGCCTTGCAAAAAGGATTAAGTGAATTGCCTACTGCCAATACCAGTGTTCGATTAGCGCTGCAAGAACAAGCGGATCAAATTGGTTGGCCAGCATTGCATGAAAAACTCGGCAGTATTGATCTAGTCTCAGCGAAACGTATTCATCCTAATGATGTCCAGCGTATTCAGCGTGCTTTAGAGATCTATGAAATTTCTGGAAAAACACTAACTGAATGGCAGCAGAATGATGCAGTTAGCTCGACCAAATACCAAATGATTAATCTAATTGTGGCGCCCAATCAGCGTGCATTGTTACATCAACGAATTGAGCAGAGATTCGATGAAATGTTGACGAAAGGTTTTGTCAAAGAAGTGACGCAATTGTTTGAGCGTGGTGATCTAAGTCTAGATAATCCTGCAATCCGTTGCGTAGGTTATCGACAAGTGTGGGAGCATCTTTTAGGAAATTTAAGCAGTGAAGAAATGCGCGATCGCGCTATTTTTGCGACACGCCAATTTGCCAAACGGCAATTGACGTGGTTGCGAAATTGGACTCATGCGCACTGCTTTGATTCTGAAAATCAAAATCTATTAGATACCGTCATTTCTGTTATTTTTAAAAAAGCATAACTTTAGATATGTAAAATAGGTTGTTTTACTTTCATGCGTAGCTCTTTTGATCATATTTAGGTAGGAAATCATAAAAAATTTAACCGGTTGATCGCAAAAAAAGTGCCATCATTTAATTGAGCAAAAAGATTATTTATTGTTCTATAATAGGAAGGCTCAAGATTTAGGATTATTTATCTGATTAATCAACAGGAGAAAATTTGTATGATGGATAGTAAATGTAAATGCAGTGGTGGCGTTCGTCTCTGTCCCGTGAAATTAGGGATTAGTTTTGGGGTAGCCAGTGCCATATTCATGATAGTAGTTGCATGGGCAGGTTGGTTGGGAGGATATGGAAAAAGCCTTGTTGATGTATGGTCTGCAACTTACCCAGGCTTTGCTCCTACCTTTGTCGGTGGATTGGCTGGTGCAGTTTGGGGATTTGTGTATGGATTTTTCTTTGGCGCTATCTCCGGTCTAGTTTATAGCTGCTGCTCACGATGTGGATCACGTTGTAAGTGCTGTGACAATGGTTCTTGCGGCTCTAACAACAATAATAAAATAAAAGGTTAATCACCTACATTCCCATCCCCATATTAATATCATGGGGGTGGGAATGACGATCAAATGGAGCGCCACTCATGGATAAGAATCAAGTCATCAATACTGGGCGTAATCTGATTACATTCATCGTGCAAGTAGCTGTGTTTTTCCTATGTTTGGGATACATAGAGTTTATGTATTTACAAAATATCGCGCCAGATAAAGAAGTCAAAGAAACCTATACTCCTACCACGTGCGCTCTCACTCAGAAGCATCTTTCGACTAAAGGCCATTTGGTACATCATTATCGTTCTGATTTTTTGCTTAGCTATCTCATCAATGGGAAACAAATTCAATCCTGGGCCACTGGCAACGGTCTTGATTTTTCTTTTACGACTGATCAGGCTTCGCAAGAAGATGCTTTAAGTCAATATAATATAGGTCAAACATATGATTGTTGGGTGAATCCAGAAAACCCTTATCTTGTTGTGTTAGTGATGCGTCATGATTGGACTTCGACTTTTCCACTTTTGCTTCCTAGTGTGATTGCTGTCATTGTTTTTTACTATATTCTTCGATCGATTCTCATTTTTCTTGGATTAGTGAGAATAAAAGCACACGAAATAAATGATAGACGTAAGCATCTATAAAATATAAATTTCACTGTAACGCAGAGGAGAAAATAATGTTACAGGTTATCCAAACCGATCAGGCGCCCGCACCCATCGGCAGTTATTCGCAAGCGATTAAAACAGGCAAAGTGGTTTATCTTTCTGGGCAAATCCCACTTGATCCCAAGTCAATGCAAGTGGTAGAAGGTGATATCGCCTTGCAAGTGACAACCGTATTTGAAAATCTTAAAGCGATTGCAGAAGCTGCAGGCGGCAGTCTTGATCAGATAGTGCGTATCACGGTTTATCTGATTAATATGAGTGATGTGACTGTGGTTAATGAAATGATGAAAACTTATTTTCAAAAAACGTTTCCTGCCAGGACTACGATTGGTGTTGCTGCATTACCCAAAGCTGTATCAGTTGAGATTGATGCAATCATGGTAGTTGAGAATTAGGCTGTTGCATTGAGGAAGATTTATATTCTCATTTTGACTATAATCCAAATAGGAAATATTAAGAGGCACAGGCTATGGCAGGTTTACCGCAACCACCCGTTTTGCTGCAATCAATCCCTGCTCAAATCGTCAATGAGGGTGGGACACTAGGCCCTGTTGATTTAAAGCAATTTGTTCAATCGCCCAATGAAGAGAGTGGGCAAATCCGTTTTTTTGCTGAGTTATTAGATGGATCGTCATTACCCAAAGGTCTTGCTTGTACCTCGGATGGAATTTTAACCGGTATTCCTGCCAAAGGAACAGTCGGTGGTTATGACGTAGTGCTAATTGCTGAAAACGATTCTGGGATCCCATTCACCACGCAATTTCGCTTAACGGTTAAGGCGACACTTGCCGCAGAAGACAAAGAAAAAGGGGTTGAATGGTGGACCGATCTTAAATCAAAAGTTTGGGAAGCATTAGGCAAAGAACTCTCTGAAATTCCAAATATCCAGGAATTGTATGATCGGCCCATTACTTCTGTAGAAATTTATTATCTATTGCAACGTTTTGCTACGCTTACTATTTGGGATGCTTATAATTTGGAAATTCCAGGTGAAAAAATCATCTTGAAATTAGCAGGAACAAGCCCTCACTATCATATCTATGACCGAGGAAGTTGCCTGATCGCTGCCCCAAAAGAATTATTTTCCAATGAAAGAACGCTTGAAGATGCTTTAGGGACTGCCAGGGTCATGGCGCGCGAAGCCTATAAGCGGGGTTGGACTATCCAGTTGGCTGGCTTTGAAAAAATGTCTCGAGTAGCCTGGATAGAATTGCAACATCTAGGTGATAAGCATAAGAAATATCTAGAAATTTTACATTATGTCCCCTCCCCAGAGGATATACAGCTCTATAGTAAGCAGGCAGAAATGACTCGACTTTTAGGGGGCTAAAAACACTAATTTGCCAGGTTATTAGTCAAAATCACTAGTATAATTACTATAAGTTACCTAATTTTAATGAGGACTGAATTATGACAGGCGCCAGATCCACACCCCCAAAAACGCCCAAGACCGATGGCGAACTGACAGTAGAATTTGACAAGCTTTCGCAAAAAGCGAAGGAATTGCGTGCGATAGCCATGAAGGCTAGAAAAAAACCATACTATCCCGCCAGTACGTTTAGTCGAAACGGCGGTGCACCTAACCTTAAAAAAGTTTTTTCTGGGCTTGAAACAAAATTCAAAGAAATCCTTGATTCCCAACCTCCGCTCTCAGCAATTGCAACAGCAGAAGTAAAAGCAGTGGCTGATGAAATCGCCAATGCATCAAAGTTGGCGGATCAGTTAGGCGTAGATGTTTTACACGGCCATGATGAGTTACGCAGTGAAACAAGAAAGCAATTTGAAGATAGCTGTGCAAGGATACAAACACTGCAGACAGCCGCAGTCAATGGATTGACTGCAGACGGTAAAAATCCAGCAGCACTAGCCACGCTAAAAGCGCAAACAGATGATCTTACGAATTTAAAAGCTAATGCCCAAGAAAAATTGGTAGACGATTTAAAAAGAACCGTAGAAGTGCAAGATGCGAATTTATCGATTAAGGCGTTTAGTCCAGGCCTTTTACGAGAAGCAACGCGAGCTCAATTCACCTGGGTGTCTGCTGTGCCACACGAAGATGATGAGAAGAAAGGACATCCACTTACTTTGAAGTCTGTTAAAACGTCAGGAATTAAACCCGGTTTTTACACGAGCAATGATTATGGTTGGGGGATGAATATAACAAAGGATAAGAATGGTGAGTTTCATGCCGAGATTTTAGGGGGTGGTGATAGTTATGGTGGTGGTATTTTCAATAGTAAAGAAAAAAGAGACATCGGCGATAGCGCAATGAAGCAGCGCGTTTGGCAAGCTTATTTATTTATGAACCCAGAAGGGAAAAAAGTACCTCTCACTTTTCCTGCTTCTCTTTCAGAGTTACAAGACGACTATAATGGCGGCCATGGTAAAAGACGTGTATGGACAAAAGTAATCATGCGGCAGGTCAAGGCGCTTCTTTCTTTAGCAAAAGAGAAAGGTGTTCCTATTGATCTGGGAGCCTATATGGAATTACTCAAAGGTAGGGTAGCTGATGGCTCCATGAAGCCAAAAGATTTGGCTAAGTTCATGAAGGAAGTTCACGACCATAACTCAGGATTGGCTAGCATCGAAGCTAATGAGAGAAAAAATCTTACAGATAATGCGACGGCTAATATTGCAGCAGAAGGAGCAGATATAAAAGAAGCACGGAATGCGGAAGTAAAAGCAGCTCATGATGAGCTGCGTGAAGAAGTTGAAGTAGTCGATGAATCTAAGATAGCAGATAGGGATGAAGAGAAGGATGATGAGCCAGGAGAAGCGCCTGGAAAAATCCTGACTGGCGATGATGCTGCAATCTATCGAGTAGAACAAGCAATACAATCTGTTAGCGACAGGATTGATCATTTTGATAAGTTGCAAAAGGCTGTGCCAGCAGCAGATGAAAAAACAATTAACCCGATAGCCGAGGGCTTGGATGCGCTTCACAAAGAATTGACATCAAAGAACCTAGAGGACTTGCGCAAAAAAATAGAAATATGGAAGGCACTTGACTTACCTCCTGCAGAAAAGACTGCTTTGATGACTAAGATACAAGCGCTTGAAGCTCGTCTGCCTGAAGTTTCAGAGCGTGCGCAGGATAAGGCTCAGCT
>Ga0206802_1267_pt1 | contig 10222 bp, 11 predicted proteins | sample Alteio_BWOrgCont_63_FD_152902 | JGI IMG/M metagenome (GOLD analysis project Ga0206802, IMG submission 152902) | Enriched cells from forest soil in Barre Woods Harvard Forest LTER site, Petersham, Massachusetts, United States -... | ecosystem: Environmental > Terrestrial > Soil > Temperate forest >... | reverse complement strand
AAACTGGTCGTTATTAAAACGGGGGCGCACAAAGACATCGGATCTCCCGCGCGTCCGCTGACTGAGGAAGAAAAACGGTTGCTCCAGGATTCCATGAACGATGCGTATGATCAATTTTTGAAAGCGGTCGAGGCCGGCCGGAAAATGCCGGAGGATAAATTACGCGCGCTGGCCGATGGCCGGATTTTTACTGGACGACAGGCGCTGAAGGAAGGTCTGGTGGATGAGTTGGGGAACCGTCAGGATGCGATCCGTGTCGCCATCGAGCTGGCGCATTTGCCGGATCACCCTCAAATAATAACGGACGACGCCAAATCGTTCGCCGGTTTTTTAAAGCAGTTATCCTCGGAAAACAGCGCGTTGCATCCGTTGTCTCAGTTTGATGAGTCTTTGAATGGTCCCAGCCTGGAGTACCGCCTGCAATGAGCATGACTGTTTCGCTGGACGGGCTCCTGCAAAAATCTCCCGGCCGTTTTTCAAACACTGTCGATTCATGGACGCAGCCGGTTTTTGCGGGCCTGGCATTAATGTCCTGGGTCCTTGGAGAAGCGCTCATGGCGCCGGTCCTGCGCCCCTTTGCGCTGTATCTTTTTCTGGGCTATCTGGGCTGCTTTTATCTTTTTACGGCCTGGTATTTTCGCGCGAGCCGTTTGTTTCCGGGTCCCTGGACATCGTATGCGCAGGCGCTGCCACCCATGACCTGGGCGCTGGCTCCACTGCATCTGGTCTTTCCCGCGGCGCTCTTGTGTCTGCATGCGGGGTTCGGCGGACTACTGGTCTATGAGATTGTAAAAGCGGGCGTGGTGCTGGCCGTGTTGACTCGGCTGGTGCATACGTTTCAATATTTAAATCACTGGCCGCGATGGTCGGCTCTGGCACTGGTCTTGAGTCCACTGGCAGTTGCGCTGACGTGTATTTTGATGATGGTCGCGGTGGGCGGCATCGCTATAGTGGCGTTAGTTTTGAAGGCTTTCAGATAAGGAGACCGTATGGTTTGGATTCCCGTTATTTTAACGTTGGCAATGGGTCCGGGCATGGGCCAGCTTTATAACAAGGATTATAAGAAGGCGGTGTATCTTATTCTTGTGAGCGTGTTTCTGTTTATCGGGATGAGCGTCTCGCTCAAGAATATGATCATGCCCTATCTGCCGACGGATATTACGACAGAAGATCCCACGGAATTAACGCGCATGATTCAGGAAAACATGCACAAGGCCACGTCCGAGCATGGTGGTGTGTTATATCTCTATGGAGCGATCCTGTTCGGCGTCTGGGGCTATAGCGTCGTCGATGCCTACAAAGGCGGCAAACGCCGCCAGCTGGAGAGCAAGTTGAAAGCCGCAGCGAGTAAGACCACTAAAAATTAAAGGGAGACTTTATGATCACGGGTTTAGTCTTGATTCGTTTGGCATCCGGGCGGGAAAAATTGACGATGGGGAAGTTGAAGGAAATCAAAGGCGTGTCGCATTTGTCCGCGGTTTTTGGACGCTGGGACCTGGTCGCCGATATCGAGGCGTCCGATCTCCATACGATGACCAATGTCGTGGTCGGTAAAATCCGCGCTGTTCCGGGCGTGAGTTCCACGGAAACACTTGTCACTACGGCGATCTAAGCCGTTGCCGAAGTTTTCTCCGCTTACGGGCGTTGAATATTTCCATCTTCCGAACGGACTGGAAGTGCTGCTGAAATCAGACCGACGCTGGCCGATCGTTTCCGCGCACGTCTGGATTAAGGTGGGGTCCGTGGATGAAACCGACGCCCGGGCGGGGTTGGCGCATATCCTGGAACACATGGTGTTCAAAGGCACGCGCCGCTTTTCCGCCGAGCAAATCGCCCGCCGCGTAGAAGGTCCGGGCGGCCATATGAATGCCGAAACCTCGCGCGAATTTACGCATTATTATATTGACACTCCTGCGAAAGGCGCGCTCACGGCCGTCGATATTCTGGGCGAGCTCACGTTTCGCGCGACGCTCGATCCCCAGGAATGGGCGAAAGAATGCCCGGTTATTCTCGAGGAAATGAAGCGACGGGTGGATGATGCGGAAGTGTATTTGTGGGATCTGTTTCAGGAATCCATTTACGATCAGCCGGCGTTACGCCGCCCGGTGATCGGCACCGCGGAGAGCGTGCGTGCGGCCACCGTTCAGGATATCGCCGCTTTTTATCAACACCACTATACCGCCGGACAGTCCGTGGTTTCCATCGCCGGCGATTTTTCTCCGACGGCGATGAGGCGGCAGGTAGAGAAGGTCTTTAAACATATGCCTGCGGGTACGGCGCGTCAGGCCCGTCCACGCTGGCCTGCGGCTGCGCTCCAAAATCCGTTGCAGGCGCGCATCGCGAAAAAACCCGTGCAGCAAACCTACAGCGCCCTGGGATTCCACACGCCGCCGGGAGACCACCCTGATCAGGAAGCGCTTGATCTACTCGCGGAAATTTTAAGTTATGGACGCAACTCCCGGCTCGTGCATACGCTGCGCGAGAAAAAACAACTGGTCTCCTCGGTCAGCGCCATGCATTACACGCAGGAAGGTCCGGGATTTTTCGGCATTTTCGCCGAATGCGAACCGGCCAAACAAGCCGCGTACACTCAGGCGCTGGAACAATTGCTCGACGGTTTTCTGCGCCGCCCGCCGGAAGCCAAAGAAATCCAGCGCGCGAAAAATGCGATTCAAACGTCGTGGTGGCAGGGCTGGGAAACCATGCATAACCAGGCCTCCGCGCTGGGACATCATGCGCTGGACGGCCAATTGCCCCGTTTCGAAGCCGCGCTGCCCAAGGTTCTCGCGTTGGAAGCCGGTGAACTGCATCGCGTGGCTAAAAAATATCTATCGCAGTTCGCCGGCGCCGCGCGCGTGGAAGCATGACGGTTAAAACGTTCACGTCCCGCTGGGTTCTGGCTAACGGATTGACCGTGCTCTATCGGCGGGATGCGACAATGCCGTTGGCGGCCGGGACGCTTCTGCTGCGTTCTGGCAGCCGCTATGAACGGCCGCAGGAAGCGGGCGTCTGCAATTTCATGTTTGAAATGCTCCTCGCGGGCACGCGGCGCAAAAACGCGCGTCAGATCGCCGATGTCATTGAGTCCGTGGGCGGTTCCATGGGCGCGCAGGCCGCGGAAGACTATTCCGAACTTGACTGGCTCGTGCCCGCGATTCATGCGGAGCGTATTTTCGATTTGATGGCGGAAGTGCTGATGGAACCCACCTGGCCGCAACCGGAAATTACGAAACAGCGCCGGCATATTCTGATGGACCTTAAAACCCGCACGGATGGACTTTTCAATGTGGCCTACGACGCCTTCCGCAAGACGCTTTTTAACGACCATCCCTATTCGCGTCCGGTGGATGGAACTCCCGAGGCCGTTGAGAAAATAACGAAAAAAGATCTGGCGCAGTGGCATGCGCGGTATGTCCATCCCAAGCAGTCGATTTTTTCTCTGGCCGGTCCCTGGTCCCTGCGTCAAGCCCAACGGCTTGTGGAAAAATCCCTAGGCCGCTGGGGACACAAGGGACGGCCGCTGCGCGCCACCCAAACCATGCGGTCGATTCTCGACGGACAGCCGCATATGGCGGCGCCCGCGCAATTTTTGGAATCGCCGGCGCCCATCACGCTTTCCGCTTCTTTTCAGCAAGCCTATTTAATGACCGGCACCTATGCGCCGGCGTTAACGTCCGCGCAGATTCTGCCGCTCAAGCTGTGGAACATGATTGTGGGCGGAGGCATGAGCTCGCGCCTTTTCGTTCAATTGCGCGAAGAGCGTGGGTTGGCTTATGAAGTGTCCTCGTTTTATCCCGCGCGGCTGGATGCCAGCGCATGGGCTGTCTATATGGGATTGCCCGCGGAACGCTTGCCAGAGGCGGAAAAAGCCTTATTGGCGCTGCTTGAAGACATGGCATTAAAAGGCCCGACGGTCGCGGAACTGACGCAGGCCAAACAGTTGATGCAGGGAACCTATGTCATGGATCACCAGACGCGCCGGCGCCAGGCCTGGTATGCGGCCTGGTGGGAATTTTTGGGACGGCCGACGAATTATGACCATCGTTACCTGCAGCGGATTGCCGCGGTATCCATGCGCGAGGTTCGCGCCGCGGGCCGGGCGTTATTGGAGCGGCCGCGGTTGACGGTGAAGGTCATGCCGAAATGAGACATGGCGGGGCCGAGCGCCTGCCCCTGCATGTCCTGTTGATTTTTTTTCTTTGCTTTCCAGTTTTGGCCGCGGACTACGGCGACACTTACGTGGACGCTTCCATCGGCGACGCCACGGTGCTGAATCCGGTGCTCTCCGGCGATTCGGCGTCCAACGATATTATCGGGCTGGTCTATAACGGCCTGGTGAAATATGACAAGGGCCTGCAAATCGTCGGCGATCTGGCGGCGTCGTATGAAATCAAACGGGGCGGCTTGGAAATTATTTTTCACCTGCGCCGCAACGTGCGCTGGCATGACGGCCAGCCTTTCACCGCCGATGATGTTCTCTTCACGTACGAGAAACTTCGGGATCCCAAGGTCCAGACGCCCTATGCGGATCAATTCGCGGATGTGCAGTCGGTCACGGCGCCTGATCCTTACACGGTGCGCGTCCTCTATAAGCAGCCTTTTGCGCCGGGGTTAATCTCCTGGGGCATCGGAATCGTCGCGCGGCATGTTTATAAGGACGGCGATTTCAATACGCACCCCGCGAATCGGCGGCCCATCGGGACCGGGCCGTACCGTTTCAACGAATGGAAAACCGATCAATACATCCGTCTGGACGCCAACCCGGATTCTTTCGAAGGGCGACCCTATTTCGATCGTTACATCTATCGCATTATTCCCGATCAGGCCGTGCAGTTCATGGAAATGCGCAATCAATCCATCGACAACATCAACCTCACGCCCGATCAGTTCAAAGCATATGACGCCATCTTTCAAAACCACGAGCGGTACCGCTACCCCGCGTTTAAATATGTGTATATGGGATTTAATCTGCGCCATCCGCTTTTTAAGGACGTCCGCGTGCGACGGGCCATGGCCCTGGCCATTGACCGTGACAGCATTGTGAAGGGCATTCTCTTAGGGTTGGGGCAACCCATTTCCGGACCCTTTGCCGTCAGTTCATGGGCATACGATAAAACGGTGGCCCCACTTCCTTATGATTCGTCCGCCGCGCGTCGGCTTCTGCGCGATGCGGGCTGGATTCCGGATGCGCAAGGACATCTTTATAAAGATGGAAAACCCTTTTCCTTTACGCTGATGACCAATCAGGGTAATAAAGTGCGCGAACTCTGCGTGGAAATTATTCAGCAACAGCTGGCGGCTCTGGGCATCGACGTGCAGGTGCGCGTGATCGAGTGGTCGACCTTTCTAAAAGAATATGTCGATAAAAAGAATTTCGACGCCGTGGTTCTGGGCTGGAGCACGGGTCGTGATCCGGATCACTATGGCATCTGGCATTCGTCGCAGCAGGGACCGGGGCAATATAATTTTTGCAGCTATGCGAATCCCGACGTGGATCGCCTGCTCGTAGAAGGGCGGCGCACGTTTGATTTCAAAAAGCGGGAAGCCATTTATCACCAGATCCACGCGCGCATTGCCGCGGATGTCCCGTATGTCTTTCTGTATTGCCCGGATGAACTGCAGGCGATTCATAAGCGCATTCAAGGTCCGGACGTGGCGCCCGCGGGGCTGGGATGGAATTTCCACGAGTGGTGGGTGCCGAAGGATAAGCAGCGGTATAAGACGGAGATGGTCCCATGATTTCTTTTTTGACGCGTCGTTTGCTGCAGCTTATTCCGACTCTTTTCGGGATCTCGATCATCAGTTTTTTTCTGATGCAGCTGGCGCCCGGCGGGCCCGTCGATCAGCTGACGGATTTAAATCCTCAGATCACGCCGGCGGCGAAAGAGCATATTCGCGAAGAAATGGGGTTGAATCGGCCGATCTTTGTCCAGTATGGCGTTTGGTTGAAGCATCTGGTGACTCTGGATTTTGGCCGGTCGTTTAAGGATCACCGTCCGGTGACCGAGAAAATCCGTGAGCGTCTTCCGGCGACGCTGCTCTTGAATGTCCTATCTATCGGGTTGACGCTCATCATCGCGCTTCCGTTAGGATTTTATTCCGGACTGCGAGCCAACTCCTTCTTTGATAAAAGCCTGACGGCATTTGTTTTTCTGGGATTTTCGATGCCGACCTATGTGTTGGCGCTGGCGCTGATGCTTATTTTTGGGTTGCATCTGGGCTGGCTGCCCATGTCCGGCTTAACCAGTCTGGATTGGAATGAGCATGCGTCGTGGGCGGCGCGGAGCCTGGATATGGCGCGCCATCTGATTCTTCCGGTGATCGTTCTTTCCGTGACGAGCCTGGCCGGACTTTCGCGCTATGCGCGCAGCAGCATGCTGGAAGTGATCCATCAGGACTATATTCGCACGGCGATCGCGAAAGGTCTGACGCCCTGGCGCGTGTACGGCGTCCATGCGGTGCGCAACGCCTTGCTTCCCATTATTACGCTTCTGGGGTTGATGCTTCCGGACTTGATTGGCGGCGGCGTGATTATTGAAACGCTTTTCGCCTATCCCGGCATGGGCCGCCTGGGCTACGATGCGATTCTTTCCCGCGATTACAATCTCATCATGGCGCTCACGGTGTTTTCGGCCGTGCTGACGGTGCTTGGAAATCTGGCCGCGGATGTGGCCTATGCGTGGGCGGATCCGCGGATACGGACGCAATCATGAAGAACTTCCCATGCGCTAGGCGGTATGCTCGTTGCTCCGTGCGCTATGATTCGTCGACGTGGACCTTACCGGTCTTACGCCGTAAGGGCAGTAAGGTCCACGTCAACGACGCCATAGCGCACAGCGGACGGAGCATAGCGCAGGCTCCATAGTATGTTGACCCTTTACTTTGAGCGCTTTAAACGCAATCGCCTCGCGGTCGCTGGAATGGGTATTTTATTTCTCTTGGTTCTGGTCGCGCTCGTCGGTCCATACATTATTCATTCATCACCTTCCACGCAAAACCTGCTCGAGCGTCTGCAGGCGCCCTCGTCTCAGCACTGGATGGGAACGGATGATCTGGGCCGCGATGTGTTCTCCCGCATGATTGCCGGCGCGCGCGTGTCCCTGGCGGTGGGTTTTATTTCTGTCGCCGTCGCTGTTTCGATCGGGACAAGCCTGGGGTTGATCGCCGGATTCTTTGGTGGCTGGTGGGACACGCTGATTATGCGGACTGTGGATGTAATGCTTTCGATCCCGACGATTTTTCTTTTGCTGACCGTTCTTGCCTTTCTGAATCCCAGTATTTATAACGTCATGGCGGTCATCGGCCTCACGGCGTGGCCCGGGCTCACGCGGCTGGTGCGTGGGGAATGCCTGTCCGTGCGCGAGCACGACTATATTCTCGCGGCCCGCATCGCCGGTATTCCTACGACGCGTATTCTGTTTGTGCATATTCTGCCGAACGTGATTGCGCCGATCCTGGTCAGCGCCACGCTGGGCGTTGGCGGCGCGGTGCTCACGGAGTCCGCGCTTTCCTTCCTGGGCCTGGGTGTGCAGCCGCCGATGGCGTCCTGGGGCAATATTCTCGCACTGGGACGCGATTACCTGCATCTGGCCTGGTGGTTGTGTTTATTCCCTTCTGCCGCTATCCTCATTACCGTCATGGCATTTAACTCCCTTGGCGAAGGCCTGCGCGACGTTCTGGATCCTCGAGCCTAATGCTCACGATTGAGAACCTTAGCGTTGAGTACGTATCGCACGGACAGTGGACGCCGGCATTAAAAAATTTTTCGCTGACCATCGAACCGGGAGAAGCGGTCGGCCTGGTCGGGCCCTCCGGCAGCGGCAAAAGCACGATCGCTCTGGCGATTTTACGGCTGATCCGCTCGGGCGAAGGACGCATCACCGACGGGCGGATTTTATTTCAAGGTCGCGATCTTTTGCGCTTGCCTGAGGAGGAGATGCGACAGGTGCGCGGCCGCTCCATCGCCATGATTTTTCAGGATCCCTTTACGTCGCTCAATCCGGTGCTCACGATCCACGCGCAGATGCAGGAGGTTTTTGAGGCGCATGCGGATGTTCGCGCTCAGTCTCTGGTAGATGCCCTGGAGCAGGTCCAGCTGGATCCTTTACGCACGTTGGCCTCTTATCCGCATCAGCTTTCCGGTGGTCAGCGCCAGCGCGTGATGATCGCCATGGCGCTTTTATGCGGGCCGCAGCTGATTCTGGCGGATGAGCCGACGACAGCCTTGGATGTTCTGGTCCAGAAGGAAATCCTGGATCTGCTGCGCAGCCTGCAGGTTAAAACGGGGGTCAGTTGCTTGTTAATTTCGCATCAGAGTGCGATGTTGCAGCGTTATACCCAACGCATCGCTTCGATGAGTGACTACGGTTCCAGATGAGCAATCAGGAGCGTTTTTTCGAGCGTCTCACGGCGTTGTTTATTGTTCTTCCCTGTTTGTGCTTATTCGTCGGATGGCTTAAATGGCCGTTCGCCCTTCTGGTTTGTGGAATCCTTGTCATGAGCGTAAACTGGGATTTAAAGGAGACGCCGGGCGCGATTCCTGAGCGGCCGTTCGATTTGTCGACCTCTCTTTTGCTCTGGTTCTTCCTTATCGCTTTTGTGATGGTGTGGCTCTCTGGCATTGGGGGAAGAGGCGTTCAGTACTGGGACTACTTCAAGCATAATGCCGTTTTGAATGATCTCATCAACCACTCTTGGCCGGTGCGTTATCCGGGTCCAGATCAGAAATCACTTTTCCTGGTCCATTCATTGCCCTACTATCTGATCCCAGCCTTGGTGGGAAAAATGGGGGGTTGGAAAATGGCGAACGGCTGCGCGCTCTTTTTAGGGGTGATCGGTCTCTGGTTAACCTTTATCTGGTTCGCTCTTTTAGTTGAAAAACGAACCCATTGGCTGCCAATCTTTTTTATGGCGGCCGGCGGGCTCGATTTTTTAGGACGGTTCATGCTCAGTGGACAATTCCCCGCTTTATCCGGTGATTCGCAATGGTGGGGGGTTCCCTGGCAATATTCGGCCAATTCAACGCTCTTATTCTATGTTCCGCATCACGCGCTTTCCGGGTGGTTGCTCACCGGTTTTCTTTTGCATCGAAAGATGAAGGAAGGGGTTATTCGCAACGGCTTGTTTTGGTGCATGCTCGGGTTTTGTTGGTCTCCGTTTGTCTGCCTGGGATTATTGCCCTTTGTCATTCTGTCGCACTGGGGCTACCCTCTGCGGAAAGCCGCAACGCTTCAGAATGTGGTCTCCGCGCCGGTCATTTTTCTCATTATGGCGGCGTTTTATTCGTCACGGAACATATCGGACCCGCACGGATGGATTTGGTACGGACAATCCGGCGTGCTGCGTCTTCTTTATCATTATGTGGTATTTATTCTATTGGAAGTCGGAGTCTACGTTATCCTCTTGTCGCCTGATGTTTTTCGAAAAAAAGATGGGCTTCAAATGGCCTGGCGCATCAGTTTTGGTGTCCTGGCATTGCTGCCGCTATACCATTTTGGTGAATGGAATGATCTCGTCATGCGCGCTTCCATTCCCAGTCTGTTTATCCTCTGGGTAATGGTCGCCCGGACCCTTTTTAGCGATGCGCCGGCATACCACTTAAAACCCATCTTACTGGTTTGCTGTCTGGGCGCGATGACGGCATTCGCGCACATTGCCGATGGCGTGAAAACGGCCTCGCGGTTTCATTTTTACACGGTCATGGCTCCGATGGACCTTAGCCAAATGCCCGAGGGCAAAATCTATATGGGGAAAGGAGATTCTTATTTCTTTACGCACCTGGCGCGCTCTGTGGAATAGTTCCTATCGGCTGAACCTGACAGTGGGAGCGCTGAGTTTTATTCTCTACACGTATGTTTGCGTGTGGTACGCGCAGAAGGGGTTTAGTCCGGATGTGATGGTTGCATGGGGCCTTTCCCTCATTTGTTTTGCCGGCGTTTTTAAGCGCTCCGGAGATTCGATGTTTGCGCGATCATCGTTTCTCCAGGATGTAAAAAACATGGGTTGTCTCATGGCTTTTCTAATGCCGCTGTATCTGTACAACGTATATCAATTCCCGCACCGTGTAAATACCGATGAAATTATTTTCATGATGACGTCGGATGGGCTTGTGCATCAGTCGCATCCCGATTGGTTTGGCCTTACGCATTATTACGGTTTTCCGGCGGGAAGCTTTATCCTGATTGGTCATTTAAGCGAATGGCTGGGAGGTATTTCGTTAGAG
>Ga0206802_1266_pt1 | contig 10255 bp, 8 predicted proteins | sample Alteio_BWOrgCont_63_FD_152902 | JGI IMG/M metagenome (GOLD analysis project Ga0206802, IMG submission 152902) | Enriched cells from forest soil in Barre Woods Harvard Forest LTER site, Petersham, Massachusetts, United States -... | ecosystem: Environmental > Terrestrial > Soil > Temperate forest > O... | reverse complement strand
CCGGTGATGCAGGGGGATCAGGCGGTGGATCTGGCGCGGCAGCAGAAGAACCGGGCTACTTCGCTGATTGAGGAGTTTATGGTGGCGGCGAATGGGGTGATGGCGCGTTTTCTTGAGGCTGCTGGAGTAGCTTCAATACGGCGCGTGGTGCGGGTGCCTAAGCGCTGGGAGCGAATTGTGGAGCTTGCGAATGGGCTCGGCACTTCACTGCCCGCGGAGCCGGATTCGAAGGCGCTGAATGAGTTTCTGCTCGCTCAGCGCGCGAAGGATCCTGTTCATTTTCCCGATTTGTCGCTGACGGTGATCAAGTTAATGGGGCCGGGCGAGTATGTGATGGTGAAGCCTGGCGAGCAGTCGCCGGGGCATTTTGGATTGGCGGCTCAGGACTATACGCATTCGACGGCGCCCAATCGCCGCTTTCCGGATGTGGTGACGCAGCGGCTGTTGAAGGCGGTGAAGGCTGGCGCGGATTCGCCCTATTCGGCCGATGCGTTGAGACAGATTGCGGCGCGCTGCACGCTGATGGAAGACGGCGCGCGCAAGGTGGAGCGCGAGATGACCAAGCGCATCGCCGCCGTGGTGCTGCATCCGAAGATTGGCCAGAGCTTTGCCGGCATTGTGACTGGCGTGAACCAGCATGGGACTTTTGTGCGGGCGCTGGAGCCGCATGTGGAAGGAATGGTGGTGCGCGGAGGCAAAGGGCTCGCTGTCGGCGACCGGGTTACGGTGAAGCTGGTTGGGACGAATCCGGAGCGGGGATTTATCGATTTCGCAGTGGCTTGATCCAAGGTACAAGTATTTTTCAGCGTTTTCAGGACAGTTGGCGCTGGCAATTTATGTTGATATCAACTTATTATATCGAGAAGAATCAAAGGGGGACGCATGAAGCGAAATTCTTTGCACAGTCTTAGGGTGGTCACGGCAGGTTTCATGCTGGTTCTCTTGCTTGGCGTGGCCGGGCAAACGCGAGCGCAGGAGGCCAAGGGCCCTTACCCCAGCATGGCTCCGCTGGAGCAATATCTTATGGCGGACCGGGCTGCGGAGATTGCCTTGGCGCGGAGCGCGGGTCCGCCGTCGATTGCGCAGGATGCCGAGGTGATGGTGCTTGGGCGGCGGGGTTATGAGGTTGCTGTCCAGGGCAAGAACGGATTTGTATGCATCGTGGAACGAGGCTGGACAGCTGCAATCGATTTTCCCGAGTTCTGGAATCCGAAGCTGCGGGGGCCGCTCTGTCTCAACCCGGCGGCAGCGCGAACCTACTTGCCGTTGACCATCAAGAAGACGGAGTGGGCGTTGGCCGGGCAGTCGAATACCCAGATCGCCGACCACCTGAAGGCAGCTTTCGACAAGAAGGAATTGCCTTCGCTGGAGCCAGGCGCGATGTGCTACATGCTGTCGAAGCAAGGGTATTTGAACGACAGTGTTGGGCATTGGCATCCGCATCTGATGTTTTTCATTCCGCAAGCGGATGCTCATAGCTGGGGGGCGAATCTGCCGGACTCGCCGATTCTTGCAAGTGAAATGCCGGCGGATCGGCTGACTATTTTTATGGTAACTGTGGATAAGTGGTCGGATGGGACGGATGCTGCTGCGCATGACCATTGATTTGCGTGCCTATCGGCCTTCGATTGCAGCCTGAACGGCTATGTCGTGCGGCACATCGCCGACGTCTTCGGCGAAGAAGGCATCCCAGTCCATTTCTTCGAGGGGCAGGGGCAGGGCGCCGGAGGCTACGAGCTTGGCTTCGTGCTGGAGAGAGAGTCGGCGTGGATGGGAAGGATGCGGGCGACGGGGGTGTTGCGGTCGCGGACGATTACTTCTTCGCCGTTGCGGACGTATTGGAGGTAGGCGCTTAGCTGATTCTTGAGTTCGCCGATGTTTACGGTTCGCATATGGCGAGGGTACGCTGACTTAGCTAAGTTGGCTATATTGTTTAAAGGTTTTAGTTGAGCTCCGTCCTAGTTGATTAAGCGGCTTGCTTTTGCCCAAGTCTGTGCGTTCGCCACAAACTCAGCTTTTTGGTCTGGGGTTGCAAAGGCTCTATTGGGAACGTAGAACGCATTTCCGCTTGTGCCTGCTATAAGAACGAAGCCTTCTTTTTCCTCCACGATCTTGATCTTTCGCCATGCGACGTGACCCTGGAGCGACCCTATCACGGTTGAGATTCCTTCTGGGGAGATCGCAAGCGATCGCATCGTTGTCTTGGCGCGGATGAATATAACTAAGGGTAATAAAACAAAGAATGTGCACAGGCCGAGAAGAGCGTTGACAAGGTCGCGCATCGTCAACGGGTGCCAGAATCTCTGGCCAGATTCTGGGACAAAGATGAAGAGTGCCAATATGCAGACCAACATAAAGGCTGGATACCACGAACTTCGCATGCTACGAAAGAAGCTTGAAACAACTTCTGTGCGCGTCAAGGCATATTCAATAGTCACAGTGGTTTGCATTTAAGACTAGCATCGTTGCGGGGAAGGCCCGGGGCTGATGTCTTTTTGTTTTGTGGCTAGATTTCAGGGGTCTGAAGACCCCTGCTCCCTCCGGGTAGATGACGGCTCACTTCGGATAAAGCGTGCGGCGGATTTAATGGGCAGGCTTGAAATTGGGTTGGGATTTAAAGCAGATTCCATTTGGGAATGTCGGACAGAAAAGCAAAGGCAAGGACAAGTGCAGCCGCAGGTCCTTCGGCTACGCTGCGCTTCGCTCAGGATGACAGATTTGTGGGGATGGGAGCAGAAGGAGATCCCTTTGCTGCGTTCAGGCCGCAGATTTTGTGGGAACAGTGCACAAGCGAGTCCTTAAAGCAAAGGCAAGGACAAGTGCAGCCGCAGGTCCTTCGGCTACGCTGCGCTTCGCTCAGGATGACAGATTTGTGGGGATGGGAGCAGAAGGAGATCCCTTTGCTGCGTTCAGGCCGCAGATTTTGTGGGAACAGTGCACAAGCGAGTCCTTAAAGCAAAGGCAAGGACAAGTGCAGCCGCAGGTCCTTCGGCTACGCTGCGCTTCGCTCAGGATGACAGATTTGTGGGGATGGGAGCAGAAGGAGATCCCTTTGCTGCGTTCAGGCCGCAGATTTTGTGGGAACAGTGCACAAGCGAGTCCTTAAAGCAAAGGCAAGGACAAGTGCAACCGCAGGTCCTTCGGCTACGCTGCGCTTCGCTCAGGATGACAGATTTGTGGGGATGGGAGCAGAAGCTGAGCCTCCGCTTCCGCACCCCAGCGGCATAGACCTGTCGCTGGAGACCCGCTGACAGGATGACAAAAAGTGCGGGGATGCAGGTATTCCGATTTTTGTTGCAGGATATTGCGATTTGCGATATTGTTATCTGCGAATTGATGTATTGCATATTGCAATACTGAAAATTAAGGGTTCCGGATGAGCTGGGACGGAAGGCGCTGGGATGAAGCTGGGGGAGAAAATCCGGTATCTGCGCGAGGTTGAGGGCAGTTTGCGCGGGATGGGCCGGGCGATCAATCAGCAGGAGTTGGTGAGGTTGATTGAGGCGGAGACTGGCGGGAAGTTGAGCCAGAGCTACCTTTCGCAGATTGAGAGCGGGGCCCGGCCGCATATGACGAACACCACGCGGCAGACTCTGGCGAGCTTCTTCAAGGTGCATCCGGGGTACCTGGTGGACGATCCGGAGGGGTATCACCCGGAGCTGCAGAGCGATATGCGGGGGATTCCAGACCTTGAGGCCAAGCTCGATCTGTGGCTGGTGGCGGGGGCGGAGAAGTTCCGGCAGGATGCGGTGCTCAAACATGCGCTGCTGACGCTGGCTCGGCATGAGCAGTCGCGGGATTGCCTGCTGCTGCTGGAGTCGATTTTGGAGACGCCGGGGTTGTTGCCGAGGTTGCTGGAGGTGCTGCGGCCGGCGGCTGTCGAGGCTGCTGTGGAGGTTTCGCAGGAGCGGAATGGGAAACAAAGCAAGACCAAAAGGGTAAGGGCGCGGGAAGCGCCGAAGAGGAGAAAGGTGGTAGAGAAATGATTGCGATTCTTCCGATGGTGGGGGTGACCGCAATGTCGATGACGGGGGCGGGGATGAGTTTTTGGGAAGGATTTTACTTTGCTTGTTTTCTTACCGGACTGCTGTTGAGCGTGCTGTCTCTGCTGGGCGGGATGGGCCACATCAACTGGCATTTTCACTTGCCTCATGGGGCGCACATTCCCCATGCACCGATGCATCACGGCGGAGGTGTAGGTAAGGCAGGAGCCGGAGCGGGCTCGGTTCCATGGTGGAACGCCTTCTCGATCATGATTTTCCTGAGCTGGTTCGGAGCGACGGGCTATCTGCTGACCCGCTACGGAACCTTTGTGGCGAGCGTGGTGTTCTTGCTGTCGGCGTTGTGCGGGCTGATAGGCGGCGCTCTGATCTTCTGGTTTCTTGCCAAAGTGATCATGCCACTTGACAAGCCGCTGACTGCTGAAGAGACGGCTGTGACCGGCGTCGTGGGGCATGTGAGCGCGGCAATCCGTGTGGGCGGCACAGGCGAAGTCTTGTACGAACAGATGGGTGCACGGCGGTCTGTGCCTGCTCGCGCGGACCTTGGGGAGGCGATTGCCAAGGGGGAAGAGGTGTTTGTGATCCGGTATGAGAAGGGTGTGGCTTATGTACGGCGGTGGGAGGATTTACCGGAGGTGACTAGGTAGGTGGTATCCCACCCTTCGCAAAAAGCGCGAAGGATGGGGCACCCCAGATTCGTTATCCCACGGATGTGAATCCCAGGTCTCAGAATCGAGACCTGGGGCACCCGGATTGGTTGTGGGTGAAGCAGATTCCCTTCGGGAATGACAGACAGAAAAGCAAATGCAAGATCAAAAGCAAATGCAAGAGCAAAGACAGAAATGCAAGAGCAAAGACAGAAAAGCAAGAGCAAGACGATTCGTTGTAGTTCGCCAGTAACGCTGTTTAACCCAAATCAGTAAACCTCCCGGTTGAAAGGACCGGGAATGCAATGAACACAATGGAAATTTTGATTATTGGAGCATCGGTGTTGGTGGTGGTGTTTCTACTCGGCACCATTGCCAGGATGTATCGCAAGGCAGGACCGAACGAGGCGTTGATCGTCTACGGCTTCAAGGGGCCGCGAGTAGTCACGGGCAAGGGCACGGTGATCGTGCCGATGTTTGAAAGCTACCGCGAGTTGTCGCTGGAATTAATGAGCTTCGATGTGGCTCCGCAGCAGGACCTTTACACCAACCAGGGTGTTGCGGTGACTGTTGAAGCGGTGGCGCAAATCAAGGTGCGCAGCGATCAGCCGTCGATCCTGACAGCGGCTGAGCAATTCCTGAGCAAGCCCCCGCAGCAGCGGGAGGGGTTGATCCGACTGGTGATGGAGGGCCATCTGCGCGGCATCATTGGCCAGCTCACGGTCGAGCAGATTGTGAAAGAGCCGGAGATGGTGGGTGAGCGGATGCGCAACACCTGCGCCGGCGACATGAGCAAGATGGGGCTGGAGGTGGTGTCTTTCACCATCAAGGAGGTGCGCGACAAGAACGATTACATCTCCAACATGGGGCGGCCGGATATTGCGCGGATCAAGCGCGATGCGGATATTGCCACGGCAACGGCGGACCGCGATACGGCGATTCAGAGGGCTGTGGCGGCGCGGGAGTCGGCTGTGGCTACGGCGCTGGCGGACCAGGAGCGGGTGATTGCGCAAACGGCTTCGCAGGCGCGGCAGGCTGAGGCGCAGCGCGATATGGACATCAAGAAGTCGCAGTATGCCGAGCAGAGCCGCAGGCAGCAGGCTACGGCGGATAAGGCTTACGAGATCCAGACCAACATCATGCAGCAGCAGGTGATCGCGGAGCAGGTGAAGATCGAACAGACGGAGAAGGAAGCGCAGGTGAAGGTGCAGGAGGCTGAGATTCTGCGCCGCGAGAAGGAGCTGATCGCTACTGTCTTGAAGCCGGCGGAGGTTGAGCGTCAGCGGATTGAGACGCTGGCATCGGCGGAGAAGGCTCGCTTGACTACGGAGGCTGAGGGACGCGGTTCTTCGATTCGCGTGCAGGGTGAGGCGGAGGCTTCGATCATCTTCCAGAAGGGCGAGGCTGAGGCCAAGGCGATGAACCTGAAGGCCGAGGCTTACCAGGGATGGAACCAGGCGGCGGTTGTCGACAAGCTGCTGACGAATATGGCCGATGTGGTGCGTGCGATGAGCGAGCCGCTGTCGAAGGTGGACCGGATCACGGTGGTTTCGACGGGCAACGATTCGTCGGCTGGGGTGAACAAGATTACCGGCGACATGACCAAGATAGCGGCGCAGGTGCCGGCGATCTTTGAGGCGCTGAGTGGGATGGACATCAAGAGTTTGATGGCCAATGTGCAGGCGATCCGGCAGAAGCCGGAAAACAAGGACTCCGAATGATGGAGTTGGCGGTATCCCACCCTTGACGCAAAGTACGCGTCAAGGATGGGGCACCCAGATTTGTGGAATCCCAGGTCTCAGACGCGAGACCTGGGGCACCCATTTTTAGGTAAGTAGTAGCTCGGAAAAGGAGAAGGACATGGCATTGCTGGAGAGAGTTAGCACGTTGTTGCGGGCGAATCTCAACGACCTGATCGAGAAGGCCGAGGATCCGGAGCGGCTGTTGAAGCAGCTGGTGCTGGATATGGAAAACCAACTGATGCAGGTGAAGACGCAGGTGGCGATCGCCATTGCCGACCAGCACTTGCTGGAGCGGAAGCGCAAGGAGCATGAGGCTGAGGCTGCGGAGTGGAAGCGCAAGGCGGAGTTAGCGGTTTCGAAGGGCCATGATGATATGGCGCGTGGGGCTCTGGAGCGGGCGCTGAGCGTGGAGCGGCTGACCAAGGGCTTTGCCGAGCAGGCCGAGGACCAGAAGCTGGAGGCGGATACGCTGCGGCAGACGCTGAGGAAGCTGGAGCAGAAACTGAATGAGACGCGAGCGCAATGCGAGATTCTGATGGCCGAGCATCGGCGGACGAAGGTGGTTGGACGGGCGACGCAGGCGCGGCAGGTTGTCGGCGTGACTCAGGACGCGGCGCTGGGACGGATGAAGAGCAAGGTGCGGCTGAATGCGGCTCAGAATGCGGCGGCGGGGGAGATTTTGGCGCCGGAGTCGCTGGAGGATCGCTTCCAGAGTCTCGAAGAGCATGAGCAGGTGGAGTTGCTGCTGGGTGAGATCAAATCGCGTGGGGGGCGGACGGCGCTCCCGGGGCCGGTTCGAGAGTAGGGTGCGAGAGGGCTGGTGGCTTGCGGGGTGCGAGAATCTGCAGGCAATGCAAGATTCTGAGCGTCGCGGGTGCCCGGAGTTGCGTCTAATTCAAAGGAACTGGATGAGGTTTGTGCGCTTTTTGAATGAGTTGGCGGTTTAAGCTGTCGATCTGGATGTTCAGGCCGGGATGTCTTGGAGTCCGGATTGGCCTTGCATTCCGCCTTTGGCGATGCGCATCGGTTACCCTGAAAGGGGCGTCCTGTTTCGGTGGATACGCGTGAAGGCGTTCTGATCGCGTTTGACCCCCGGTACTACCTGGAGATCGATACCCCGAATGACTTTGCGCCTTTGCCCTCCCCTCGCCTGCCTGATCGCAGGGATTGCAATTCTCTCGATTGGCCGGCCTGCTGTTGGCCAGACAGCTCCTTCAGGAGTTGGCTCAGGACAGAGTGCGGCGGTGCAGATGGCGGTTGCCGAGCTGCCGGATGCTCCTGAGCCGCAGCAGCCGGCTTCGAGCACGAGCTCCGCTGCGGGGAGTTCTGCGCCGTCCGCGCAGGATGCTAGCAAGCCAAAGTCGCAGCAGGATACGGCCCAGGACCAGTTAAAGGTGCAGGAGCATCAACGGGTTCTGGGGATTGTTCCGAATTTCAATACCAGCTATGTGTATGGGGCTGCGCCACTGACGCCGAAGCAGAAGTTTCAACTGGCTTTCCGTTCGGAGATCGATCCGGCGGCTTTTGGCGTTGCCGGGTTTGTAGCGCTGCTGGAGCAGGCGGAGGGATCGCATTACGCCTACGGCGGCGGCTGGGGCGGATACGGCAAGCGCTACGGACAGAGCTATGCCGACAGCTTTGACGGCCAGATGCTTGGCAACGCGCTGCTGCCGGTGATTTTGCATCAGGACCCGCGGTATTTCCGGCTGGGACGGGGACCGGTCAAGCGGCGCATTCTGTATGCGCTGGGCACCAATGTGATGGCGCACCATGACGGAACCGGGCGATGGGAGCCAAACTACTCCAATGTGCTGGGGAATTTTGCCGCGGGCGGCATCTCGAACCTGTATCTGCCGGCGAATGAGCGCGGATTTGGCAGCACGATTACCGGCGGCCTGGTGGTGATTGCCGAGGGCGGCGTGGGGTCGATGTTCCAGGAGTTCTGGCCGGATATTGCACGGCGCTTCCTGCATAAGGATCCGACGAACGGGCAGGATGCGATCAATGCGCTGAAGCCGGACCCTACGGCGGGGCGGCCGCTGTTTCATAATCCGCCGAAGACGCCAAAGCCTGAAAATTGAGGCGAAGAGACGTTTCGGAGAAGCAGATTCCCTTCGGGAATGACAGACAGAAAAACAACGGCAACGACAGAAAAGTAAAGGCTGACGGGAAATTCGTCAGCCTTTTGCTTTGCGGATGGCTGCGGTGAGGGCGGGGACGACTTCGAAGAGGTCGCCTACGATGCCATAATCGGCGACCTCGAAGATAGGCGCGTTTTCGTCCTTGTTGATGGCGACGATGCATTGCGAGCCCTTCATGCCGACCAGGTGCTGGATGGCTCCGCTGATGCCGACGGCGAGATAGACTTTGGGGGCGACGGTCTGGCCGGAGCTGCCGACCTGGCGCTCCATGGGAAGCCAGCCGTTATCGCAGATGGGGCGCGAGGCGGCCAGCTCTGCGCCGAGAGCTTTGGCAAGCTCTTCGACAATAGGGAGATTGGCCTGCTCCTTGATACCGCGACCGACGGAGACGAGGATGGCTGCGGAGTTGAGGTCGACGGTCTGGGCTGAGGCGCGGAATGGCTCGCTGGGCTGGACGCGGATTTGGCTGGCTTCGAGCTTGGGCTGGAATGCTTGGATGTCAAAGGTGCCAGCCTGGGGCTCATCGGCGCGGAAGGCTCCGGCCTGGATGGAAAGGAAGCATGGGCCGGTACCGGATGCGTGATACTCGGCATTGAGCTTGCCCTGAAGAAGCTGGCGGATGAAGGTCGGCGCGCCAGATTGGATTTCAATGCCCGTGACGTCGCTGATGAGGACTTGATTGAAGCGGGTGGCGAGGCGCGGGGCGAAGTCACGGACCTGATAGGTGTGGGGGAAGACGACATAGGCCGGTTTGGTTTGATTGATCAATTGGGCAATAGCCGCCGTATATCCGTCGGAGGTATACGCATGCAAGAGAGCGTGATCGATCAAGTGGGAAGCCCGCCATGGCTTGCCATGCAAGGCGGCTAAGATCATGTTGTCTTCAGTGAAGGGGTGGACGAGCGCCACGTCGAGCGGCAGGCTGAGGCCGTTGGCGAGGACGTGTCCCGCGGCGAGGGCTTCCCAGGAGATGCGGCTGATTTCGTTGTTCTTGACTTCGAGAAAGACTAGAACGCTGCTCATAGGACTCGCACCTCGAATTGCAGCTTTTCGACGAGAGCTGCGGCGGCTTCGGCTGGGGTTCCGCCGAGGATTTGGGTGGTGCGCTGCTTGTGGGGGAGTTTGACGGCGTCGAGCAGGACAACTGGGGTCTGATTCTGGACTTTGGCAGCGAGATCGGCTACGGAAACGACCTTGACTTCCTTAGTTTTGGCCTTTTTGATGCCCATGAGGGTGGCGTAGCGGAGCTTGCTGTTGCCGGACTGGATGGTGAGCACGGCTGGAGTGGGGAGTTCGAGATGCTGGAACCAGCCGTCTTCGAGCTCGCGGAGGACTTTAAGGCCGGTTTCGGTCTTTTCGATTTTGAGGATCAGGGTGGCGTGGGGCAGGCCGAGGAGTTCGGCGAGGATGACGCCGGTCTGGCCGAGGCCGAGGTCGTCGGATTGTAGGCCGGTGAGGATGAGGTCGGCTTGCTCGTCCTTGACTGCGGCGGCGAGCAGGCGGGCTACGCCGAGGGCGTCGAATTTGGAGAGCTCGGTTTCGTCGGCGCTTTGGATGTGGATGGCGCGGTCGGCGCCTTTGGCGAGGGCTTCACGGATGGTTTTGCCGGCGCGCTCGGGGCCGGCGCTTAGGACGACGACTTCACCGCCATGGGCTTCCTTGAGCTGAAGGGCTTCTTCGAGGGCGTAGGCGTCGGACTCGTTCATGGCGAACTCGACGTCCTG
>Ga0206802_1265_pt1 | contig 10312 bp, 8 predicted proteins | sample Alteio_BWOrgCont_63_FD_152902 | JGI IMG/M metagenome (GOLD analysis project Ga0206802, IMG submission 152902) | Enriched cells from forest soil in Barre Woods Harvard Forest LTER site, Petersham, Massachusetts, United States -... | ecosystem: Environmental > Terrestrial > Soil > Temperate forest > O... | reverse complement strand
CGGAGACTCTGGCAGTAACCTTTGAGGCTGCAAGGGGCTCGGGAGCGGTCTCCGGCTGCGAAAGTGCGCTTGCCGGAGGGGGAATGGTTGGCAAATCAAGATTGGCGTTGGCCGCGGTGCTGCGGCGGGCGTGACGGCGGAGGGCACTTTCGTAGCTGAGTGGCATGCTCTCCGGCATGGCAGTTCCGCGGCCCGCTTTTAACTCCGTCACCGGAACGAGAGCGCGTGTGGCGGAGCGGACGCCTGAGCCGGAGATCGAGTTTGAGACCGAAGCTGAGCTGGTTCGAGACGTTGAGTTGGCAGCGGGCTGCGAGGCCGGCGCCTCCGGTCTGGAGTGCCTAGTCAGGTGTTCCAGCAGCCCCGCGAAGCTCCCCTCGGCAGAATCTGGTGCGACGGCATTACGACTCATGGGCGGAGGATATCGCGATGGGCAATCAGTTCATGAGTGCAAAATGCACGAGTTACGAAGAGACTTCCCGGAACAGGTATTGTGCGGCTTTTCGATTCAAGGTGGGAATCGAGAGATGCCAGCTTGCAGGACCGCAAGAGGTCTTCCGTTCTCCCCCGTGGGGAGAATCCTGCTACTTCGTGCCGGTTTCGGTCCAGAGGAAGGCGAGTTGGTCGGCGTAGTCGTCGACCAACTGCGCTGCCGCGACACCGGCGCTGTGGCCGCTCTTGAGGCTGTAGTGGAGCAGGATGGGACGGCCGCTGGTGCTTGAGGCCTGCATCAGCGGCGTCATTTTGCGGGCGTTCATCGGGTCGACGCGGGTGTCGCTGTCGCCGGTGAAGAACATGATGGCCGGATAGGCGGTTCCGGGCTTCACGTTTTGATAGGGAGAATATTTGCGGATGTAGGGGAAGTCTTTTTCGTTCTCCGCCGAGCCGTATTCGGAGGTCCAGAGGCGGCCCATCTCGAACTTCTGATAGCGCAGCATGTCCAGAAGCGGATAGCCGCACCAGATGGCTCCGAAGAGGTCGGGACGCTGGGTCATGGCCGCACCCATCAAGAGCCCGCCATTCGATCGGCCGCTGATGGCGAGGTGCGCGGCAGAGGTGTACTTGTCGGCTATCAGGTATTCGGCGGCGGCGTAGAAATCGTCGAAGACATTCTGCTTCTTCTCGAACATGCCCTGCTTGTGCCAGGCTTCGCCGTACTCTCCGCCGCCGCGCAGATTGGGAACGGCGAACCAGCCGCCTTGCGCCATCCATGCGGCCCAGAGCGGATTCCAGTCGGGAGTTTCGCTGAGGTTGAAGCCGCCGTAGCCGGTCATCAGCAGGCGTTCTGAGCCATCGGTTTTGAGGCCTTTTTTGCCGGCGATAAACATGGGGATGCGGGTGCCGTCTTTGGACTTGTAGAAGACCTGCTTGAGCTCGTATTCGCTGGAGTCGAAGGGTGTCTTAGGTTGCGCGAAGACTTCCTGCTTGCCGGTTGTGGTGTCGTAGCGATAGATGGTGGGCGGATGGATGTAGGACTGGAAGCTGTAGAAGCCGTAGCGGTCTTTGACAGTGCCGCTGAGGCCAGATGCAACACCGATGCCGTCGTATGGGACTGAGCCGATGGGCTTGCCTTGCAGCGTATAGATCGCGGTGCTGGATTGAACGTCTTTGAGGCGATGGACGAAGAGCTTATTGCCGACGATATTGGCGCTGTCGATAACGTCGGGGCCTTCGGGAACGATCGTCTCCCAGGCTTCGGGAGCGATGCCGGGCGTGGCTTTGAGGATGCAGCCATTGGGGGCTTTGTAATCCGTGCGGATGTACCACTCGCCGTTGGCGTACATGGGCGAGAAGCGCGATTCGAAGCTCCATACGAGGATGTCGAAGGGTGTGCTGGGCTTGCGCAGGTCGCGGAAAACGACATCTACGCGCTTGGCTGGTACGCCACGGTTGACGGTTACGACCAGATAGTGTCCGTCGTCGGTGACGCGCGCGCCGATCAGGTCCATCTCACCTAATTCTTCGCCGCGGAACTCGCGACCGAAGAGCAGGGTGTCGCTTGAGAGGCGGGTGCCGAATTTGTGGAAGTAGAGCAGCGATCCTTGATGGCTGAAGCGGGAGTAAAAAACTCCGGTGAGGTCAGGCGCGAGATCGACGCTGTTATAGCGGGCCGAGGGTAGCGTTTCTTCTGCGGACTTGCGCGTCTTGACATTGAAGAAGTGAATCTCTTCCTCGTCCGCGCCGCCCTGGCGTACGCCGTAGACAAGCTGGCTGCCGTCTTGCGAGACATCGAGCAGGGAGACTGAGGTGTTGGTGTCGCGGCTCAGCGAGGCAGGGTCGATGAGGCGGATATCTTTGCCCAGGTCGGCATTGGATTTGGTTGATGCGGGTTTGGACGGGGACGTGACGCACATAGATCGACGGCTGATCCTCGGCGGAGAGGCGCTTGAGGAAGAAGTAGCTGTCGCCGCGCTGGATGGGCGTGGACCAGGTGGTGACGTGGATGAGCGCATCGAGATTGTCGGAGAATTCAGGACGAACTCTGGCCTGTTTGAGGTAGCGGTCCGTGTAGGCGATCTGCTTGTCGAGGAAGTCGCGGGTTTCTGTGCTCTTAGCGTCTTCGAGCCAGCGGTAATCGTCGGTGATCTTGGTGCCGAAGTAGTTGTCGACGACGGGAACTTTGTCGACCGCTGGCGGCGTGGGCAGATGGATGCGATCGCCGCCGTGGATGGGTTCTTGCGCGGATTGAGCTGCGATCGAGACTGGGATCAAGGTAAGCATAAGAATCAGAGAAAGAACGGCGAAAAGGGGTCTCATCGTAAGCTCCGCTCCCACCACGATACACTGGCCTGCCGAGGAAACTCGCGGCTTGCAATCGCCATGATCGATGCATTCTTCATGCCTGTAAAATCAAGCCAGTGGCCAAGCTACCGCAAGAGAACTTTCTACCCGGCATCGGACCAGAGGACGGGCCTAAGGGCGGGCTGGAAAAGAGTGCGCCTGAGTCTTTAGCAGTTGTCGCGAATGTGGCGGAAGATTCGGCTCCGGTTCCATCGCGGTTTTCGCGGGTGTTGAGACTGCTGCGCCCATCGCACAGCCACACGGCGTACACGGCGACCATCCTGCTGATGACTACGACTTTCCTGTCGCGCATCATCGGCCTGGTCCGGGTTAAATACATTGCGTGGCTCTTTGGCGCGGGGCCACAGACGGACGCTTACCTCGCCGCCTTTCGCCTGCCCGACCTGATGAATTATTTCCTTGTCGGCGGCGCGGCATCTATCACCTTCGTCACTATCCTCAACCGCTATCGCGAGCGTGGAGAAGAGGCCGAAGGCGAGCGTGTGCTCTCGATTGTTCTCAACGTTGTCGGCCTGGTCATCCTCTGCGCCATCCCGATTGCAATGCTGGTGGCTGCGCCCTACATCCGTTCTACGAACCCCGGCTTCACGCCGCAGCAGGTCGAGCTCTCGGCACGCATAACTCGCATCCTGCTGCCCGGTCAGCTTTTCTTTTTCGCCGGCGGCGTACTGGGCGCTACGCTGCTTGTCCGACGCCAGTTTCTCTATCAGGGCCTCTCGGGCATTGTTTATAACTTCGGCATCATCTTCGGCGGAGTCGTCTTAGCACGCCAGCTCGGGATCCCCGCGCTTGCCGTGGGCGCGACTGCCGGCGCCTTTGTTGGAGCATTCGCTCTCAATGCCTGGGGAGCGCGTCAAGCCGGCGTTAGCTACAGCTTTGAGATCAATCTGCGCCATCCCGGCCTGTCTGAATGGCTGCGCATGACGTTGCCGTTGATGGCCGGCATGACGCTGCCGTTTCTCGACGACTACATTGTGGGCTACTTCGCCTCACACGGGTCGGGAGAAATCACCCGTCTGGCCAACGCCAAGCAGCTCTTTTCCGCGCCAATGGCGGTGCTTGCCCAAGCCGCCGGAGCCGCTTCGCTACCCTTCTTTGCGCGGCTCTGGGCACAGCAGCGGCAATATGATTTTGCGGTGGAGGTGGCCAACTCCGTTTCGCGCGTTATCGCCCTTGGCCTGCTCGCCGCTTCGGGCATGATCGCTCTTTCTGGAGCGATTGTGGAGCTGATCTTCCTCGGCGGCCACTTCAACCAGGCCGATGTCCGCGAAACCGCCGCATTCTTCGCGGTCTACTCGCTTTCGCTCTTTCTCTGGTCGGCCCAGGCCATCTATGCGCGCGCCTTCTACGCGGCGGGCAATACGATCGTTCCCATGATCGCCGGGACTGCCGTTACGGTGGTTTCACTGCCTATCTACGCCTCGTTCTATCACTGGCATGGGGGGATAGGTCTGGCGGCTGCCTCCGATACCGGCATTGCTCTCCAGACGGGTTTGCTCGCCCTGCTGCTGCATCGGCGACGGATGGTCTCGCTGGCCAGCCTGGATTATCGCGAGCTGGGGCGCTGCTTTGCGGCTGGAGTTGTGAGCGGGGCGGCGGTGTGGGCCGCGATCTTTGGAGTGGGCAAATTACTGTCGGGCCATACTCGTTGGATTGACGCTGTCGAGTTGTTGCTCGGATCAGCTTTGTGGTTGATTGTTGCGGGATGGCTACTGGAGCGATTGGGATCGGCGCTGCCGCGCACGGCGCTTAAGCGGTTGGGATTGAGATAGATAGATCGAAACTCTGAGCAAAAAACGCAAAAGCCCCTGGAAGATTCCAGAGGCCCTTACGGCGTCGTTTTCGGGTTCTAGACCTGAACCGTCTTGGCTGGCTCGGCTGCTGGAGCGGCTGCCGGCGCTCCGGGCTTGGCGTCGGGCTTCTTGATGTCGATGCCGCCTTTGAAGAAGGCGCCGTCTTCTATGCTGATGCGGGCCGCGGTGACGTCGCCGGTGAGCGCGCCTTCGCTGCGGATGTCGACGCGATCGGTGGCCGTGATGTTGCCGCGCACCTTGCCCAGGACGACGATTTCGCGGGAGGTGATGTTGGCGGCTACCTGGCCGTTGCGGCCGACGGTGACGCGGTTGCCGGGAAGGTTGATGGTGCCTTCGACCTTGCCGTCAACGAAGAGAGACTCGCTGCCGCTTATCTCGCCTTTGATGACCAGGCCCTTGCCGATGGTGGCCTGGTCGCCGGTGGGAGCGGCCGCGCGCGCCGGCGGCTCATAGGTGGGTGCGGGGGTAGCCGTGGGACGCACCGGCTCCGGTACTGGGGTTGGGGATGGCGATCCGCCTGGTTGACTGGGTTTCCACATAGAATTCGATGACTTCCTTTCCAACTTCGGAATAAGACGGATGAAGCAGGTGCGTGCCCCAAGAAATCGTACTCAAACTTCCATTCCACCGCATCGCACATCTGACTTGGTTCGATTGTAGCCGCACAGGGCCGGGTGGCGATTCATCGGCCCTGCGCTCGTCAAGGGCGTGACTCAAAGCAGGCAACTGTTTCCGCGAATCGTCGGGATTCATGCTGGTTTTCTCGTATCAGAGGGCACAGGGAAGAAGCGATCAAAAATGCTCATGAGGCGTGCAATGATGGAGAACCGGAGTTTTTGTTCCATCTTTCGTCTACAGAGGCGTGCATGCGCAAGATTTTTCCTCTTCTGGTTTTGCTCGCTGCCTTTGCGGCAGACGATAGGGTAGCGTCCACCCAGGCCATCGTGCCGTACGACGTGGTCATCGTCAACGGGCACATCATCGACGGCACCGGTTCGCCGTGGTATTCCGGCCAGATCGGCATTCGCGACGGACGGATTGCTGCGATCGGCAATCTGGAGGCTGCGCCGCGCAAGCAGACGATTGACGCGCAGGGCAAGGTGGTCGCGCCGGGGTTCATCGACATGCTGGGCCAGTCGGAGATGACGATGCTGGTCGATCCGAGATTGCCGTCGAAGATTTACCAGGGCATTACGACGGAGATCACAGGCGAAGGCAATTCGGCTGGGCCGCTCAATGCAGCCATGATGGCCTCGGACCGCGCGGGCTATGAGCATCTGAAAATTACTCCTGACTGGAGCACGCTGGGCCAGTATTTTGGGCGCATTGAGAAGCAGGGCATGGGTATCAATCTGGCCAGCTATGTGGGCGCGACGACTGTGCGGAGGATGGTGCTGGGCGACGCCGATGTGCAGCCGACTCCGGATCAATTGAAGGCGATGCAAGGGCTTGTGGACCAGGCGATGCAAGATGGCGCGGTGGGTGTTTCAACGGCGCTGCAGTATGCGCCTGCGCCCTATGCCAAGACCGACGAGTTGATTGCGCTGGCCAGTGAAGCTGGCAAGTATGGCGGCATCTACGCCACGCACATGCGCAGCGAAGGCGATGCGGTGCTGGAGTCGATTGACGAAGCTATTCGCATTGGCAAGGAGGGTCATCTTCCGGTTGAGATTTGGCATCTGAAGGCGGCGGGCAAAGCCAACTGGGGGCGGATGCCGCAGATTGTGGCTCGCATCGATGCGGCGCGTGCCGCAGGCGTGGACATCAGCGCCAACACCTACGCGTACACGGCGTGGTTTAATACTTTCTCTGCTTTCATTCCGCCGTGGGCTCACGATGGCGGAGATGAAAAGCTGATCGAACGGTTGAAGGACCCGGCGATGCGCGCGCGCATTCGCAAAGACATGCTGGACCCCAAAGGCGACTGGGATAACGAGTGGCAGGAGATTCCTGGACCGGAGGCGATTCAGATTGCCGTGGTTCAGAATCCGGAGCTGGTGCCGCTGCAGGGCAAGCGGCTCTCGGAAGTGGCGGCGATGTGGAAAGAAGACGCCATCGACGCGCTGTGCGACATCCTCATCAAGGACAAGGCCTTCACCGACGTGGCTGTTTTCGGCATGGATGAGCCTGACGTGGTGCTGGCGCTGAAGCAACCGTGGGTCTCGATCGACAACGATTCGCAGGGCGCTTCGCCTGACGGCATCCTGGGTAAGGAGCATCCGCATCCGCGTGCGTATGGCACCTTTCCGCGCATTCTGCGCAAGTATGTGCGCGAAGAGCACGCGCTGACTTTGGAAGACGCGATTCGCAAATTCTCGGCGCTGCCGGCGCAGCGGATGCGCTTTACCGATCGCGGCGTGCTCAAGCAAGGCATGTGGGCGGATGTGGTGATCTTCGATCCGGCGACGATTCGAGACCTGGCTACGTTTGAGCAGCCCAACCAGCTTTCGCAGGGGATGGACTTCGTGCTGGTCAACGGAGTGCCGGTCATTGCCGCAGGAAAGATGACGGGAGCGCTGCCCGGCAAGGTGATTCGCGGGGCTGGTTATTCCGCGCGATGATGCAGTCTTTGATCTCTCCGCCGCAGCAATGCTGTCGTGGATACCAACCCAAGTCTGGGTTCCTAAGGAACGAGACAGGCAATCACCGGTAGCGAAGCCAGGATGAGAAGAACAATCAGTGCGAAGTAGGAAATCGACATCGCAAGGATGTGTTCCCGGAACATATCATGCTTGGCAAAAGCCGCGGGCTGAAGGGGTTTTTGGCATACGTCCTCGATGAGATCCTGCACGAAGGCGACCACTTCGTTGTTTTTTGTGCTCCCGGTTTTGGAGTTGGTGTGCGTTTCCTGCCGGTTGGCGGCTGAGTGTCCATGAGATATATTGACTGCCGTTGCCATCATTCTTCTCCGATCGCCGGGCAGAGCCTGTTAGAGAGCCCAGCCGTTTTCTTACTGCTAATTTAGGCTTGGCTGAGAAGAAGGTATGTGTCCGCCGTCACAGAGGTTGTGTAGGGATCGGGTTGAGCTGACAGTCGACCTAACGTGGCGGGTGGATTGGAATGCCGACCAAGGCAGCGGTTATAAGGATTCCCGCAAGCACTGCCAGAGCTAAGAGCAGTATTGTGAGGCGCTTGCGCTTGGCGGCCTCTTTTCTCGCTTGTTCGCGCACGAATCCGCGCTTGAATTCCTCCCGCAGTGTCTCAATCAACTCGTCAATTGGATCTTTAGGGGGAGTGCATTCGGCTCTATGGTCCGTTTTTCTGGATAAGTGCGAATCAGGCCCTGCGATGGGCATGACGTTGCTCCTCTCCGTGAGCCCGCTTCCGGGCTGGGAGTTTCTAGTGGTGCATGTGTGAAGAGATCATAATTACCGCCGTTGCAACCGCGAGAAAGAGCGCGATGGCAACAAAAAACCAGATCGAGAGCCCAGCGGCATGCCTGCGCACGACGTGGTCGCTCTGGGTGGGATCGACCGGTTCCTTGAAGGTTTGAATGCGATGGACCTCGTGCTTGACTTCACCGGTTACATCCTGGATCAGGTCTCTCGTCCGGTCAGGTACGCTGGCGTTGGACTCGGATACGGGCTTTTGTGCATTCGTGGCCATCTTCTGTCACTCCCTTCGATGGGCCGATGGAGCGAAGGCCCGGTCGATCTATCAACCACTAAGGATAGAGCGTTGGCAGGATTTCGTTTGTCCAATTGGAATCATAGGGGCCGATCTGGATTGAGCCGGTCAAAATCGGCCGCCGCAGTCGGGGAGAGCGCCTCAAGCCCGAAAATGGCCTACTCTTGAAGGATGACCGATCGTGAACTAAGCCGGCAGATCAGCCGTTCGCCGGGGCAAAAGGCAGGGTACAAGCAACTGGTGCGCGAACTGGGGCTGGGCGGCGGAGCGCAGCGCCGTGAGTTGCTGGAGCAGTTGGACCGCATGACCCTGCGCGGCGAGCTGATCAAAGTAGACCGCGAGCATTGGAGAATTCCTTCGGCCGACCCGGCTGGCGAAACTTCGTCCAGGGAGAAACATACCCGCGACAATCTTGCCGCTGGGCGGCTCGATCTGCATCGGGACGGCTTTGGCTTTGTGCGCCTGAACCCGCAGCCGGGTGCACGCGCTGCGGGCGGCGACGACGATATTTTCATCCCTCCCAACGAGATCAATGGCGCGATGCAGGGGGATCAGGTGCTGGTCGAGGTTGGTCCGCCGAAGCGGGATGGCAGGCGCATGGGGCGTATCGCGCGTGTCCTCGAACGCCGCAATCCTACTGTAGTCGGCGTCTTCCACTACGCGCGCAAAGGCCGGCGCGGAGCCTACATCCCCGGCGAGCATCGCGGCAATATGGTTGTCCCCTTCGACTCGCGCATGACGCAGTCGATCTTGATTCCCGAGGGCGCGGAGACGCCTGAAGTGATAGATGGTCCGGCCCATCGCGTGCTCGGTGCGGAGGCACAGGCTGCTGCGGTTCACGACGATCTGGAAGGATTGGTTGTCGACGTCGAGATCACCAGTTGGCCCACGCCTACCAAGCCGGCCTTTGGACGGGTGATCGAAGTGTTGGGCGCGCCGGATGACTTTGGCGTGGATGTTGAGATGATCATCCGCAAGCATCAGTTGCCGCGCATCTTTCCTGAGAATGTGCTGGCCGAGGCGCGCAGCGTGGCGCATTTGGATGCGGCTGAGGTGGAGCGGCGCGTGAATGCCGGGCATGATTTCCGCCATGAGCCGATTGTCACCATCGATGGCGCGACGGCGCGCGATTTCGACGATGCGGTGCTGGTGCGCGAGCATGCGGATGGCGGCTGGGAGCTGCAAGTTCATATCGCCGATGTGGCTGAATATGTTCACCCCGGAACCGACCTTGATTTGGAAGCGCGATTGCGCGGCACCAGCGTTTACTTCCCTGATCGCGCCATTCCCATGCTGCCACAGGAGCTTTCGACGGATATCTGCTCGCTGCGTCCCGCGGAAGACCGCCTCGTCCTGAGCTGCCTGATGCGGCTCACTGAAGATGCTCGCATTGCGAGCTTCGAGATTGTCGAAGGAATCATCCGTTCGGCGGCGCGTATGACGTATACGGAAGTGCACGCTATCCTCGAAGGTGACGGGCCAACGCGCGAGCGTTATGAGGAACTGGTCCCCGGCTTTGAGCGGATGCGGGAGCTTGCCGGGCGGCTCAACAAACGACGGACGGAGCGCGGCAGCATAGATTTCGATCTGCCTGAGCCGATTATCGAGTTCGATGCGGAAGGCCAGATGCAGGGAGTCTCACGCGCGGAACGTACCTGGGCCAACCGGCTGATTGAGGAGTTCATGCTGGCCGCCAACGAGTGCGTGGCTACGTGGCTCGAAGACCTGGGTGTGCCTTCGATCTACCGCATTCACGAGAAGCCCGACCCTCGGCGCGTGGTCGATTTCGAAGACGCTGCGGCGGCCTTCGGGTATTCGCTTGGCCTGGGCGCGCTGCCGGTGAAGAAGTTCCAGCCGCGCGGGGATCGCCGCGAGCAGCAGCGCGGAGGGCGCAATCAGCGCGATGCTCGTTCGTATGAGGTGCCGGAAGACGTGCCGGTGACGCCGCGCATGTATCAAAAGCTCTCTGCGCGCATTGCCGGCAAGCCTGAGGAGCGAATTCTGAGTTATCTCATGCTCCGTTCGCTCAAGCAGGCGCGCTATTCCGAGGTGAACGAAGGACACTTTGCACT
>Ga0206802_1214_pt1 | contig 10343 bp, 11 predicted proteins | sample Alteio_BWOrgCont_63_FD_152902 | JGI IMG/M metagenome (GOLD analysis project Ga0206802, IMG submission 152902) | Enriched cells from forest soil in Barre Woods Harvard Forest LTER site, Petersham, Massachusetts, United States -... | ecosystem: Environmental > Terrestrial > Soil > Temperate forest >... | reverse complement strand
TCGGTCGAAACCGCGTTCCGACCTGCGATCAGGATGCCCGGGGAAGTGTATTTAATATCAGCCGCCTGAGCACACCACGGTCCTTCACCGCCAGTCATCGCGCTGATTCCGTCAATAATCGCCAAGTCAATGGGCCTCGCGGCGCAGTCGTCCACGACAATGCGCGGCACCCGGGAAAAAGGATCGCGCCAAGTGGCGTCAGGTTTTTGGTGAGGCAACTTGAGATTGGGAAATCCGCTCGGGTCGTGCAAAGGTCCGCGGCCCGCGATGGCTTTCTCGCTCCCCGCCTCGTCGCCGTAAAGCGAGTTGGGCGTGATGCCGAACAGGTTCTTCATCGAAAGCGTGACCCCGGCGGTGATGTGCTGCTTGAGTTTGGCCAGCGAAACCATCACGTCGGTATCGTGATAGGAATGGTTCAAGTCAACGGAAGAAAACATGTAGCCGCCGAAGGGCACCTTCAAAGTGGCGTAAGATTTGCCTTCACCCAGGTTGCGGGTGTTTTCGCTCTCGACCTTGCCCAAGGCATTGAGCGCATGGACGTCCCAACCGGCATCGCCCAGTGTGTCTTGCAGGGTTTGCTGGGATTGGGTGGATTCGAGCAGGCGGACGCGCGTGGCGCCAGCGTCGAAAAGCAGGGACACCAACGCCATGACGGTGTCGCTGTGCGTCATGTAGGTTTCTCCCACCGGACGGCCGAGGTAACGTGTGAAATTGCTGCCGGTGAGATTGATTTTGATGGCGACGGTCTTGCCGCGCACCAACTTTTCCACCCCGCCAATCAAATCAAAACATTGGCGCAAGGCGCCTCTGATTTCAGGTCCGTAAGTTTTGCAGGCCACAATTGCCACGGTGGCTTGGGAACGAGCCTGGGGAGAAAGAATGTTTTGCTGGCCAAAAGCGCGGCTCCACGGACCGGCCAAAGGCGCACCCAGCGCAAGCGTCGCGCCCATCCGCATGAAAGCGCGGCGATTGCACGCGAAACGATGATCATTGCCGGAAGCCATGAGCGCATTATGACACAATCCCCTGCGTCGGCAAGTTAATATTTCCTACTCTATTGCTGCGGACGTCTTCGGCGCGAGCCGGGCTGGGTCAACATTTCAGCCTGCGAGCCGGGCATATTTTGGCGCGAGCCGGCCTGATTGGCCGCGCGTCTGGCCGTGGGATTGCCCGTGGGCTTGTAGGCGGATTCAAAGGCTGAAGCCATAAGATGCTGATTGACCTGTATGCTGCTGTAAGTTTCAGTGACCGTGCCTTTGAGTTTCGAGAGCATGGTCAATTGCTGACGCTGCGCGGAAGGGAGTTTTTTAATCTCCGCTTCATCAATGGGCTCGCCGAAAAAGATTTCGATTTGCGTAATGAGGAAGGATTGCTTGTTGACCCAAACCAGCATGCCGACATGGTTTGCATCTCCGGTCAATACGTAGCTGTCCGGGGCGTTGAGGTTGGGATTGTTCGTTTTGGTGAAGTTGGTGGCCTGATCGGCAAAGCTGTTGGTATCGGAGAAAAAGAGTTCCGCGACGCCCGGGCTTAAAATGAAGAATTTTTCCGCAGCCGGGGTCAGGGCTGCTTCGCGCGTCTTGACTTTGGTCGGCTGATACGGGCCGTAGCCGACGAAATTGCCCTTGCCTGAATTCCAAGCCGAGCCAGTAAGCGTTGCGCCTGACCCTTTCTGTTCCCAATCCAGCCGGAAATTGTTCGTCCGTCCCAACTGCAAAGTGCTGGTCGTGGTCATGTTCAAGGACTTTTGGCCAGGGGCAATCGCGGACATATCAATGGCGCTGATGGTCTGCGCTTTGGCCGCGTAATCGGTCAAACCTTTGTAGGTTTCGCCTACCTTGGTGAAGATTTCTTCCGTCGTCAATTCCGGCGGCGGTGGCGGTGGGGCGTTGGTCGCCGCTTCGGCGGCGGCGGTGGCGGCTTTGTCGCTGGAGGAGACTTTTTTCATCAATTCCGGCCAGAAATAAATGGCGGCGGCGATGGCGACGGCGCCCAACGAAAGGCCCACGATAAGCCCGGTCTGGGGCTTTTTTTTCTTCGTCGGTTTCGCGGTGTAAGGAGTGGCGGCGGGGGCGGACGCCTGCGCATGTGGAGTCGCGGCCGCAATACTCAAACGGGGGCCTGACGGCGCGGCCCCAGGCGCGGCGGCGGGAGCATCGGGCGAGGGCGGCACCACCAAAAGCGTCTGACAGGATGGACAATTGATCTGCTGGCCGGAATACTCTGAAGTCGCCTGAATATTCTGCTGGCAATTAGGGCACGAAAATTTGAATTCGCTCATAAGCGGAACATGCTGACGATTTTACATCATCCAAACTGATTCGTCACCAAGAAAATGCTTCAAAATGCTTCATTAATTACTTCCTCTGCTTCCGCGCTAGAGATGGTGTTGTCATCTTTGCGGCAAAAAACTATCAGATGAGTCGTTGCCGGAATATTTCAATCGCCTCTGGCCTTAACTTATTTTGCTTGCCCCAAGCTTCATGGGTGGGCTTCGGTTGGGAGCAATTTGAGGACGAAATTGTAAATCGTTTGGGCGTGAGCCACGGCTTCATCGTATTCGGCTGGCTTCGGTTCGACTGCAAAAGTTGCGTTGGGATAGCGAAATCGTGTGGCATAAGGGGTCAATACATCGGCCGCCTCGGCCAGAGTGCTAAAGCTCGCATGCGAGATCGGTCAGCACTTCGATGTCGTGTGTTCTCTCGTAAGGTTTGCGTCGGTGGACAAGAAACGCTTTGACGGCCTTCTCGGCTGCCTGCTGGCAATGATAAACTGCCACGTCGTAAAAGGGCGGGGTGCCGTCTGCCGCACGCCGGGCAGTTTCCAAATCGCGCCACGCCTTAACCATCCATGCTTTCGCTTCTGCGGCTGCCACGTCAGCCATAGAGCCTCCGCCCGCGACTCAAAATCGTGTTCTCGAGGGAGGTCTTCAGTTCCTTCACGCGATCCACTTCTTGCCGTGTTTCCACCAGCACGTCTTTGGGCATCCGTAATCCGCGCAAACAACGATGAGCGCGCTGTGACCTTCGAATCGGTGTTTCATCGCTGTGCGGCACGACGACTAGAAGGTCCACATCGCTGTCATCGTGCGGATTGCCCCAGGCGTGGGAACCGTAAAGCCAGACTTGGTCCGGTTGAAACTCAGCCACCAACCGTTGCGTGACGGTCCGCAAGAGTGCGTCATCGAGCATTTTCACGGTTTCTTTTTAGCACAGGGCGCTTCGTGATTCAAGCGCGCCTCTCCCGTATCGCCGCCACGATCTCCGCGATAACTTCCGCCTTGGGTTTCACGCCGATGTTGCCTTTGCCGTGGACGCGCACGGACACGGCGCCGGCTTGCAAATCGCGCGGGCCGATGACCAGCATGGTGTGGACCCGCGCCTTTTCCGCTTCTTGAATTTTCCCGTTGATCTTGTTGGACGAAAAATCCCCTTCCGCGCGCACGAAGCTCGCCCGCAGTTCGCTGACGATCGTCTTGCCGTAGGCCACCAGCGGCTCGTCGTCGCCGATGGTCACGACGCGCACTTGCTCGGGCGCGAGCCAGAGGGGGAAGTTGCCCGCATAATGCTCGATGAGAAAACCGATGAACCGCTCGTGCGTCCCCAGCGGCGCGCGATGGATGCACAAGGGCGTCTTCTCCGAATTGTCCTTGTCGCGATATTTCAACCCGAACCGGGCCGGCACGGCGAAATCCACCTGGTTGGTCGCCAGCGTGAATTCGCGCCCGATGACGCTCCAGACCTGCACGTCAATTTTCGGCCCGTAAAAGGCCGCTTCGTTGGGGACTTCGACGTAGGGAATTTTGGAGTCAATGAGCACGCGGCGCACGAGGTCTTCGGTCTTGCGCCACAGGTCTGGTTCGTTGACGAATTTGGCATTGTCGCCGGTCAGGCGCGACGGGTCATGCGTGCTGAAACGCATGATGTATTTCTCGATGCCGAAGATTTTGAAATACTTGAGATACATGGCGTTGACCGCGTTGAACTCGTCGGCGAACTGCTCCTCGGTGCAGTAGATATGGGCGTCGTTCATGTTGAGCGAGCGCACGCGCATGAGGCCGAACAACTCGCCCGACTGCTCGTAGCGATAATTCGTGCCGTATTCCGCCAGGCGCAACGGCAAATCCCGGTAACTGCGCGGCTCCGCCGCAAAGATGCGGTGGTGGTGCGGGCAGTTCATGGCTTTCAGATAGTAGCTGTCCGGCTGGCCACATTTTCTTAATCGTTCCTTCAACAAGTACAATTCATTAATTGCGCTAGCAATATGCTCAGGCGCAGTTCCAGCCCGTACAAGTTCTTCGATTACATTCAACCGCTTGTTTCTAGTGATCGCATCCATTGATAAAAATAATTAAACTTAAAACCGGCCTGAGCGCGTAAACGCTCGCATAAAAGCAGGCTTGATCATGGTATCGAAGTCGGTTCGCCTAATTTCGTGTGCTATAAATGGATATTTCCCCTGGATTTTCGATAACGGAATTCCATAAACGCAGTACTGTTTTAAGACTCCAACTCGCTCCTTAATATAGCCTTCATCATTTAGTCCCAGTTTGTCAATTGAAAGTCTAACGCGATTGCGAACAATTCTTGTCGAAGCCGCATTAGGCCGCACAAGAAATGTGAAGAAATCTAACTCGAACCAACCATTCTGTATTCCCAGTGGATCCATGACGTCAAGTGAGTCGTCTTTACGCTGATTGATCTGTGAACGGCATAGACGGAAGTTGCTCCATTCGTAGGCAAGTTGTGGGCAAATGGATTTCGGCAGAAAATGATCAATGGAGGTATGGTTTGTCAAACGCGAACCGCGCTTTCGAGCAGTCCAAGACGCACAATACGCGCATATTCCTCCATACAATGCGTATAGGTCGTCGTGAAATAATTGCCAAAGTTCTTTCGTTTTCCATTGGGCATTATTTGGAGTTGGGATCAAAGCCAAGAACGCCTTGCCCGGAGTGCGAACTTTTTGCCCAAAATCAAGTGGTTCTGGAAAAGTAGGACATCTTATCATAATTCAATCCCATGTTTGGCGGCAAACAAGACCCAACGTGGCCAAAACTCATCATTCTCAGAAAGGCTCTCAGCAAGCTCTTTCGTCAATGATTCGATCTCAGTTCTTGAAACAATCCTACTCTCTAAAATGGATAGGGCCTTTGAAACTGCCTTCTCTGCAGGCAAAGACCTCGCCTGCTTTAACTGGAATACATCAGAAGTTAGCCAGGATTCGATATTTCCTTGCACAGAAAATGGCATTTCGCGAAAAAGAACCTCGCCGTTGATTTTTGAGTCCAAGTGGAAGAGTTTATCACGGGATTGATCGAAAACCGTCTCGCATGAAGCAAGCACTAGGGGTGAATGAGTTGCAACAATCAATTGCAGCGCGAGTTCGTTGCTCAAATCATCTATGATTCCCAATATAGCCGGAAGAATGGTCCGCTGCCATTTCGGGTGAAGATGTGCCTCAAGTTCATCAATCAACACCACCATCCGTGTTTCTGGAGATGTGCCTGCTACAGCAGCTTGTATTTTGTGTTCATTCCATGCCCAGACAATCAGGTAAGCCATCGTGAGGATTCGGCGAATTCCCGCAGACTCGTTCACAATCGGAATTGTTCCATACCGATGAACCAGTGTAGGAACCTCGCGACGATCATCAGGTATGCGGATGGGTTCCCCTGGAACGAGGTCTCCAATGTCAGGCGGTGAAATTCGTCGGAGAACTTTCTTAAAAACTTCGAACGGATATTTATCCGGTTTGTCCTGCCACTTCGTCCAATCTCTGATTAGCCCCTCAATTTGATCGCCTCCGTCCCACAGTTGTTCTCTTGATAGAACCAGCGCCAATCGCTGAAAACCTTCAGAACCGGTCTTATGAAACGAGGTTGGGTCCCAAATTGCAAAAGAACCATCAACGCGTGCATATATGACGAGTCCGGCAACGGTGGATGTTTTGCGCTCCCTAGGCCAAGTATTTTCTTGCGATTGATATTTTACGGTAACCGGCTTGGAGAAATTCTTGCTCGCGATTTGAAATTTTATGTAAGCGTTCGCTTTTCCGCGCTGGTCGTGCGGAAGTGCGGCGCGCCCGGCCCATTCGTTTGTCAAAGCCCACCACCCTACTTCTAACAAAAAGGTTTTTCCCAGCCCATTATCACCTGTAATAACATTGAGTCGTTCGCTTGGATTGAACTCAGTATGTTTGGCAGGTCCAATATAACCCATTTCCAAATAACTCAATATCCCGCTTCGCTCTGCTGGAGCGTCTGGCGGAGCACTATATTCTTCCTGAATTCTTGACCACGGGATGGGTGTTTCGGAAAAGGCTTGTTCTTCACTTAATTGAGAGGCGATGGAATTATCAAATAATGTCTCAAGCTCGTCGGAAGTAATAAAAAAATCGCTGATGAACCCTTTAACAATATCAGACCGCGTAACGCCCTCTGAAAATGATTGATTGCGATTTAACCAAGCAGCAATATGGAATAGTGGCAATGGTCGGTGGTTGGGGAGCCTCTGGGCCAAGTCGGAAACATACGAACGAGTCCAGCCCCAATCGTGTGAATTTCGTGGATGAATAAATGCCCGTTGAAATGACTGCGTGTTTATCGCTTGAAGTCCCTTCATCGCATAGTCTGGGCGAACCCAATCTTTTTTCCGGTCATTCTGTCTGAATATGCGAAAAAACCATTGGGATGATGGATTTAGCCGATAATATTTTTTTAAAAATAAATCGTTTTCGGAGTCAAGATAAAATGTTTTTCTAGTCCCTATAGGCAAACGTCCAGCTTTGGCAGCCAAAAAAGTGATGCCAAAAAAGGGATTATAGCCTTCCAAACATCGGATAGATTCTCTTATCTGGTCAAAGCTGAAATACTTTTTCATAGCAGTTTTGCCTGCAGCATCTTCATGCTGGTTGAAATGTATTCGCAGAAGTCCGGATTAAGCTCAATTCCAATTGCGCTACGCCCTGATGCGAACGCAACTTTCATCGTTGTCCCGCTGCCGCAAAAAGGATCAAGGACGACTCCGTCCCTCGGACATCCAATTTTCAAACACCGCTCAACCAATTCATCGGGAAATGGGGCCGTATCAATGGTGCCATTGCCGTTTGTTTTGATTCGTGGAGCAATAGTCCAAACATCTTCGTCAAATTTTTGTTCGACAAGTGGAATTCGATCGAAAAAATATTCCCTCTGTTTAACAAACATGAACACGAACTCATAACTGCGTCGTGGCCGATCAAGCACTGCTTCAGGAAGTCCCTTTTCCTTGTGCCAAATGATAGGGCTGCGAAGAATCCATTTGTCTTCACACATCTTTGTGGCAACGCGCCAGGGAATTCCAATGATGGATTTGCGTTGTAAGTTTATGCCTAACCCTCCACTTTTATCCACAGCGCGAAGGCCGAAGCGCCGTTTGGCGCTCTTACGATCTTTTCCTTGAGATTCTCCTCTTCCTGAATAATAAGTGTCTCCTAAGTTCAAAAATAAGACTCCCTTATCGTGAAGAACTCGATAAATCTCACCCATGACTTTAACAATTGCGAGAACGTATTCTTCAACCCTTTCCTCGCAGCCAATTTGGCCGTCAACACCGTAGTTCCTCAGCCAAAAATATGGGGGCGAAGTCATCACGCAATGAACACTCTTTGCTTGGAGCGTTTTCAAGACAGAGGACGAATCACCCTCAAATATGCGCCAAAAAAGACCGCCAGCATTTCCCTCAGCAAAAAGAGCTGTGGTCTTTTTTTTGAATTGATCCGTTTGCATCAAGTGTGCAGATTTTGTAGTTTAGATGTCAAATTGTCAAAAGACAAATTGGCCGCGGATGTCCGTTTGAAGTCGTTAAGCCCCAGAATTAGCTTCTGCAACCGTATTGGCAAATTCGAGTAAAAGTTGTTCAAGTTCGATGATTCTCTCTTCTATTTTCCTTCGTTCGTCGCGGTGTTCATCCATTTCCATCGGCGGAAACATCGAATCCTTGTAAAGAATCGGCAGATGCCCGCTCGTCAAATATAGCTTTTCTTTGGCGATATGCGGCGTCTTGACGCGCACATATCCAGCGGTAAATTCCGTCTCCTTGGCCAGCTTCTCCAATTCCTCCAAGATGGCCCCGCCTTTCGGCAGCCACAGCGGCAGGCCCGGTCCGACGTATTCCGCGTCCATCGCGAACAGCCCCATCTCCTGGCCGATTTTGCGATGGTCGCGGCGCTTGGCCTCTTCCACCATCGCGAAGTAAGCCTCCATTTCCGTCTTGTTTTTGAAGGCGGTGCCGTAGATGCGCTGGAGTTGCGGGTTGCGCTCGTCGCCTTTGTAATACGCGCTGGCCACAGTGGTCAGCTTGAATGCGCCGACGTTGCCCGTGCGCATGACGTGCGGGCCGGCGCACAGATCAATGAAATCGCCGTTCTTGTAATACGAAATCGGCTCGCCTTCGGGGATGTGCTCCACGATATCCAGCTTGAACTTGCTGGGCACGGGCCGTTCGCCCAGTGCGGCCAGGCGGCCTTTTTTGGGCGTCGGCCAGCGCCTGTTCGCGCGAGACGATCACCTTCTCAAACACCTGGTTCTCCTTCACCACCCGTTTCATCTCCTCCTCGATGCGCGGAAAATCCTCCGGCGAGATGCGGTGCGCCAGTTCGACATCGTAATAAAAGCCGTTTTCCACCGGCGGCCCGGCGGCAAATTGGGCGTCCGGCCAGAGCTTGAGCACCGCCGTGGCCAGGACGTGCGCGCACGAATGTCTGATGCGCTCCAGGTCCGTCATTTTCTGCCGTTCTTCCGGCGTTTTGCGTTCATTTTCCATAATTCTTCTTACCGGTAGGGTGAGACTCTTTCGAACCCTGATAAAAGTTTAGGCGCCAAATCCAGTCAGGGCTCGACGGAGTCTCGCCCTACCGTCAACGAGTTTAATGTTTACGAATTTTCACGATTATTCGATAAACAATTCCTTCACCTGCCCATGCCATTCCACGGTCACATTGTCTTTCTCGATTTTGGTCACGCGGATGCCATTGATCTCTTCTCCCACGCCAACGGTGTCTCCGTTGATCAAGGCGCGCGGATTGGTTGCATTGAAGAAAATTCCCTTCAACTTCAAAGCTGCGGGCCAAGGTTGTCCAGCAGGCTTGGCGATGACCGGAGCGGGCGCGGGTGCGGGAACAGGCGCCGGTGCGGGCGCAGGCGTTTCCGCAACCACTGGCGGCGGCGGCGAGGTGACGGCGGGTGGCGGAGCCGTCTCATGCGCGACTGGGGCCGCTGGCACAACGAGCGGCAGCCCGGGTTTGGGCTTCACGGCTGCCACAGGCTGGACTTTCACGGGCGCGGCCTTATGGCTCACACTCCACCATTGCCAGAAAAACCAACCGGCCAATCCGAGCGCCACCACAATGCACACGGACGTCACCACCGGAAAGGTTCGTCCGCGCCGTTCCGCTACCGGCTGCATGGCCGTGTTTGTTTCCACCGAATGCGGGCGGTTTCGGTCCGATTGGCTGGCGCGTTTAAGCGCGTCGTTAATAAGGCTCATATTTCCACCTGGCCTTCCAATTCCCGCCTGGCCCGGCCCACCATGCGAAAGTCTATCTTCTCCCGTTGCGCGACGTAGCCGGCCAGAAGGCATTTGTCGCAGATGGCATTGATCAGGCGCGGGATGCCCTTGCTGTAATTGTAAATGCGCCACAGCGCGGCCGTCGTAAAATAAGGCGCGCCATTGGCCCCGGAAACTTGCAACCGATGCTGCACGTATTGGCCGATTTCGTTGCGTCTGAGCGGGTTCAAATGGTAGCGAATGGTGATGCGCTGGCGCAATTGGCGCAAGCTGTGGTCGTTAAGCCGGTCGCGCAATTCCGGTTGCCCCATCAGGATGATCTGCAACAATTTGCGCTCGTCGGTTTCCAGATTGGAAAGCAGGCGCACCTGTTCGAGCAATTCGCGCGTCAAATCCTGCGCTTCGTCAATAATCAGGACGGTGTCCCTGCCGTGCTCGACCTGTTGCAGGAGGAAGCGGTTGATTTCAGCCACCGTTTCCAGGCGATCCAGACCCTTGACCTGCAAATTCAACTCCATGGCGATGGCTTTCATGAGTTGATCGGCGTCCAGCACCGGATTGAGAATCAGCGCGGTGGAAAAAGAAGCGCCGAGCTGTTCCAACAAGGCACGGCAAAGGGTGGTTTTGCCCGCGCCGACCTCGCCGGTCAACTGGACAAAACCCTTGCGCTCGCGCACGCCATAAAGGAGGTGGTTAAAGGCCTCGCGATGCTTGGCGCTGAAAAACAGGAACCGCGGATTAGGTGTAATATTGAAAGGCGGTTCTTTCAGCCCGTAATATTCCAAGTACACAGCT
>Ga0206802_1264_pt1 | contig 10354 bp, 13 predicted proteins | sample Alteio_BWOrgCont_63_FD_152902 | JGI IMG/M metagenome (GOLD analysis project Ga0206802, IMG submission 152902) | Enriched cells from forest soil in Barre Woods Harvard Forest LTER site, Petersham, Massachusetts, United States -... | ecosystem: Environmental > Terrestrial > Soil > Temperate forest >... | reverse complement strand
ATAATCCCAGATGCTTGCTGCTTTGCTTCGCGAATAATGGAAAACGCTTTGTGTTCTGCCATTTCAAGTTCTTGCTTGCTTCGTTCAGCAGCTTCCAACCCTTCAGCAATTTTTTTCTCACGATCATGCAGCGTTTTGGTAATCGGCGGCCACACGTACTTCATGGTGAACCATACCAGAATGGCAAAAGTGATAAACTGCCCGATGATTGTAGCGTTAATTTCCATTGTTATTCCCCGATATTAAGCACCAACGGATGATCTTGCAGCAGCAAGTGCACTGCTTAAGAAGTTGTTTTCTGCATAGAACAACATCAAACCCATCACGATCGAGATAGCTGCAAATGCGTCAACTAATCCGGCGACGATAAACATACGCACCATTAACATCGGACCTAATTCTGGCTGACGTGCAACACCTTCCAGAAATTTTCCGCCGAGTAAACCGAAGCCAATCGCAGTGCCAAGTGCAGCAAAGCTGATAAGCAAGCCGGCAGCCAGTACGCTATAACCCTGAACCTGGCCAATGATTGATGTGATTTCCATGGAACCTCCTAGCAATAAATAAAATTAAAAAACCTTTTGTGTATATCAATGCGTATCGTGCGCCATGCTGAGGTAAATAATCGTCAGCATCATGAACAGAAACGCCTGCAATGTAATAATTAAAATATGAAAAATAGCCCAGATTGCACCAGGTCCCCATTGAATCCACCAGGGAAGAATGGCAATCAGGATAAAAATTAATTCACCTGCAAACATGTTGCCAAACAGTCGCAAGGCAAGTGAGATTGGTTTCACGCACTCCTCAATGAGACGGAATAAAAAATTGACTGGAAATAACCAGATGCCAAATGGAAAAGTCAGCATTTCCTTGAGCAGCAATTTCTTTTTTGCCTTGATGTTGAAAAAAACAATCAGTGCAAACACAGTCAGCGACATCGCAAATGTTGCATTCGGATCAGCTGTGGGCACGCTTTTAAAATAAGGCACACCAAAGATGGAAAGAACGCTGGGCAAGAAGTCGACCGGCAGTAAATCCATGGCATTCATGGCAAAAATCCAGACAAATATCGTCAAGGCTAATGAAGAAACAAAAGTAGCCTTGTGATGAAAAATTTCCTGAACGGTATTATCGACATAATCAATTAGTATTTCGGCAAAATTCTGCAATCTTCCAGGGACTTCCTGCATGCGAGTGGCGGCAAGGCGAAAGATAATTAGCAGGGATAAACCAATAATGACGGACACCAGCATGGTGTCCAGGTTCAATGTCCAGAAGCCACCATTATTATCGATGGTAAATGTTTTCAGGTTGAGCGTTAGATGCTCAAGATGATGTGATATGTATTTACCAGGATTCATGCCGCTTTCTGTCATCACCCCTCTCCATTCGAACAAAACTTTATCTTTTGACAGCAAATAACCAGTAACAAGCGATCCAGAATGAAACAATCGCTCCCATAAAACCAACGAGCACGGATAATAAACCAACTGGCAAGTGCTTCACAATCATTAAAAATAAAAATGCCGCGAGAGCCAGTTTGACCATCTCGCCTATAAAAAATGCCGCCATGAATTGATTCATTTGTGATGCGCGGGCATAGCGAAATACACGCCAGACAAAAATCAGGTTTGGCAAAACATAAGCCAGACCACCTAACAGGACGGAATAGCCGCACCTTGTTCCACATGCGATGAATGCAGCGAGTGTTAGCACAATGACACCAGCCAGTTGCATGTTTACGATTTGGTAGGCTTTATTTTGTACTATTTCCTGCAGCGTCTTCGTCCGCATAAGCATTTTTATACATCGGCAAATTTTGCGCGAGTATAAAGAAGGAGTACGTTTCGGTCAACAGGCGCCACTGGCTATTTATCAGTTGAGGTATGCCTTATACTCGCTTGCATTTCATGGAAGGAGTGATTGGCAAATGTTAGCGAATGAGCTTGAGCCTACGTTTGAAGCAGATAAAAATTATGCAGCAGGAAATTGCTGTCGCAATGACAAGCAAGCCATTCAATATTTCAGGCAAGCGGTTCAGCTTTATGCCAATCTTTTAAAATTACCAGAGCATCAAAAAACATTACGTTCACTATTTATCAAGCGAGCCAATGCGTATTTTCAGTTAGGTTTGAGAATAAAAAAGACGAGCAAGACTGAAGCTTATCAGCAATTTCGCTACGCGCTTGATGATTTTACGCATGCACAAAAATGGAGTATGGATCGCAAAAGTTATGAAGACTGGGCGACGGTGTGTCTTGAAACGGCGGAATTAGTTCCTTTGCCGACAGCAAAAGCAGATTATTTAATGCTGGCAATCAAATGTTATCGCCGCATTATGGCTTCCATTCAGGATAAAAATTCGCAGGATTATATCGAATATCAGAAAAAAAGAAGTGATTTAAATTTGAAATGTGCAATGGAATATCGAAAACATCCTGAATATTTATTGACTGCACAGGAATGTCTGATGGCAGCAGTGATGGATGATCCGCAAAATCATGTTGCCTGGTATCATTGTGCTATTTCCGATTCCAAAAATTATGAGTACAAGATTAATTGTTTGAAGCAGGCAATTGCGATTAATAAAAATCATGCGGAATATTTTTTGAAACGTGCGGATTATTACTGGTTAGCGGGTGATTATATTCATGCAGTACATGATTATGCAGCTGCACTCAGACGTGATCCAAAGAGCAACGTAAGTAAAGACAGAATTTACACGGCGATTACAAATATTCCTTTTCTTGAAACGCAAAGAAAATTTCTTTATGAATGTTTATCTCCCCGAACAGCTTTAGGCAAACGCATGCATGTGCCAGAAAATTTCGCGACGAAATTTTTTGATCCGAACATGTATGAAAGATTGCAATGTGATTTTAGCAAAGGAACGCTCGGTAAAATTTGCATTCAGCTTGGAAAAATCGATCCCGAAAATTTCGCAGAACGATTTGCAAAAATTAAAATGGAATGTGATGGCCAGGAGTTTGAGTTGAAAGCGGTGGTAAAGAAAATGAGCTAAGTTATTTTTTATTTTGCATATCTATTAGATAAATATTTAAAAGGTGTTAATCGCTCTGGAAAATCGTAAACATCTACTCCCTCAGCATTTTTCAAAAATTTAGTAAGGACACTTGCTGGAAAAACGGCAAACATATCAAAAATTAATTTGTAGGAATATGAAATTATCAGGATATCAATACATTCCCAAAAATTAACCAAACCAATGTTAACGAGAGACACAACAAAAATAGTATATAAAGATTCACCAATGGCAGATGATCCCAGGCTGCGAAGCCAAAAATATTTCCCTTTCACCAGCATTTTCCATTTACTCAAAAAATAAATATTAAAAAAGGAGCCGATAGCAATGGCAAAAGCATTTGCAATGCTTGCTCTCAACAAGAGACTGAGGAGTATGTCATAAGCATGAGCATATTCAGCATATTTTGATAGAGTTGGCAAATTTTTTGATAAAAAGCAAATTCCCGCGAGACATAATAAACATATTGTGCCTGACCAAATTACTTGTCTGCCGCATTGGTAACCATACACTTCGGTTATGATGTCGCCAAGAAAGAATGTCAGAGAAATAATAAAAGTCGCTGAAGAACAAAGCATGGGACCAATTGATATGAATCTGTAATCCAGCAATACAGATGTTAATAAAATAGTAATATACAAGGAAGCAAGCAATGTAAAATATCTGAAATTTTTATTCATTCGCATTACCTTAAAATATTTTTCCAGGATTCATGATGTTCTTTGGGTCAAAGATTTTCTTTATAGCACGCATATAACTTATTTCATTTTTTTCTTTTGTATAATGCAAAAAACTTTTCTTCAACAAACCCACTCCATGTTCTGCTGAAATTGTTCCTTCATAAGCATGAATTAAGCGGTAAACTTCATGACTTTTGAGATTACAATATGAAACAAAATCTTCTTTCAGCCATTTTGCAGGCTTTAGTATATTCAAATGCAAATTTCCATCGCCAACATGACCAAACCAGATTATTTCCATATCTGGATAAATCTCATGTAATAAACGATTGGCATCATTCATAAAGGCCGCGATATTAGACGGCAGAACAGCAATATCATATTTATAAGGTGAATATTCAGAAATAGACATGGATATTTCTTCACGGAACCGCCATAGTTTTTTTGCCTGGGAAATATTGCTGCTAAAAATAGCATCATTAATAATCTTTTCTCGTAAATATTTTTCCAGGATTTCCAGGCATATTTTATCCTGTGCGTCATTAGACTCATATTCAATCAGAATATAAAATGAGCTTGCTATTGAAAATGGATGTTCAAGTTTTGTTTTTCGCAAAATATGTTGCATCGCGAGTTCAGAAAAGAATTCAAATGCGATGATTTGCGACATTGACTTAAAACTATTAAAAATTTTAGTAATATGATCTTTGCTTGAAACTCCTAATAATAATACTTTTGTTTCATGGGGAATGGTTGTTAGCTGTACGGTAGCTTCGGTTATTATTCCGAGAGTTCCTTCTGATCCGATAAACAAATGACGCAAGTCATAACCGGAATTGTTTTTTGCTAAACCGGTATTTAAATTTAATAATTCACCATTGCCTGTTATCACTTTTAATCCTGCAATCCAGTTTCGGGTTGAACCATAACGAATAACTTTAATACCGCCAGCATTTGTCGCAATGTTTCCACCAATTTGCGAACTGGACGAGGATGAAAAATCGACTGGATAATGTAAATTATTATTTAAGGCAAAATCCTGAATGGTTTTAGTTATAACGCCTGGCTCACATTTTACTTGTCTGTCTATCGAATTAAAGGAAAGGATACGGTTAAACTTTTCTAATGAAACGACGATTTCTTTCGATGCTGACACTGCTCCGCCACTGTAACCTGTTCTTCCGCCGGATGGAACTATTCCTGTATTTGTTGCATTAGCTAACTGCACAATATTAATAACTTCCTGCTCGTTTTTTGGAAAAACGATAACCATGGGATCTGGTTTGAAATTTTTTGTCAAATCTTTTCCGTAAATTGATCTCGATTCTTCATCAGCTAATACATTTTTTTCACCGAGTATTTTTATGAGTTCAGAAATGATGGCGAATGATTTCATGTGTTTTCTTATTTGATTATTTTTAAATAAGATGTTGATTTTTTTTCTTGTGCTATCGGATTATGTAATTTTAATCCCGCTAACATGCCGATGTAAAAAGATTCAGATGCATCGAATTCGATGATTAATTCTTCTGATAAAGCGATATCACGCGGATCCATTATTGTTTCTTTCGATGTCATTTTATTGAAAAATGAGATATCGCCTTTTCTATTTTGAAAATGAATCGAGTAACTCCCATACCTGCTGATAGGATATGAATCAGAGTTTACTGTAAATTTTTTATGCTTTTTTAGATGGTCAGGTAGTTTTTTCAAAAACTTTGAATACTCTATGCCAACATAACAAGCTTGAATTGGGTGAAGACCAAGTAAAATATACCTATCGAAAACAATGTCCGTTATTTTGCTTCGAAAGGTAGATTGTGTATTGATACATTGTAACAAGAATATTTCATCATCAAATGTATCAACTATTTTATAAAAAATATAATCGGCTTTATCAGCGGCTTGTTTTTGTTTTGGTCGAGTTAAGGTGAATAATAATTCCTTCAGGCGTTCCATGTAAAATTCCATTGGGTTGTTGCAAAAACGAGGTGCTAATTAATCATATCTTTGCTTATGCTTCAATGATTTTATTTTTCTTTTTTGCAGTGCAAGTATGTTAATACAATAGTTCCAATAATTTGATGTTGTTTCGTATCATAAAAAATTGTTTCAGATCCAGCAATAACAGGCTGGAGTTGCCATTTGGGTATATCGATAATTATTTCTCGTAAAGATACATTTTCACTTTCTTTCATTTTGACGAGAACAATATCGCCATCATGTGGCACTTCGTCAGGATCAACAATAAACAATGTGCCTAAAGGGAACCGAGGTTGCATGGATGGACGGCTTTCGAGACAAAAAGCATGATTATTTAAAATTGTTTGTTCAGCAAGAATAACAGGATGCCATTTTTTCCATGATTTTAAATCGAGATCATCCATCCTTTTGAGGGAGGTAATAATATCCCAATCCAGGATGGGAATAAATTGAGGGATGGTCTTGCGCATTGTTGATGTTGGTTTAAATTTATTTTCCTCAATTAGACTGTCTACAGAAACATGAAAATAATCTGCCATCATTTTTAGGGTGGAAATTCTGGGATCAGTAGTTTCGCCTGATACAAGTCGTCTTACAGTCATGACGGGAATATTTAATGATTGTGCAATCTCATTTTCAGAAACTTGATGCTCTTTCAATAGAGCGCGCAAATTTTCAGCTATTTGATGAATGTTATCTTTTACATCCAGGCTCACAATCTTGTTCATGTTTGCTTTATTATCCCCAAAACTATTAGTGATAAAAAATCAGATTTTACTTTCAAAATTGATACAATATCAATGGTTTTCCATAAATTGTTTATCTATTTTTACAACTAATTTTAAAATTTAACTCCAAACTCCTTGATTGAATAACAAACTTGTTATAATTTACCACAACAATGATTTTCATGAGGCAGCCCATGATGATCATATGTAGAAAATTAAATATCAGGGAGAAAAAATGGAATTATGTCAGCAATCGAATTATTTAGTGATTTACTGGAATTGGACACTTCCATGCTTGCACCAAAAGAAATGGTTATATTGGAAGCAGATTTATGCACATTAATTTGTGATGAATTAAAAGAAGTATATCGACGGCGGTACCGTAATTATTTTCGTTTATTCAATTTTAACAAGGAAAAGGAAAATCATATGATTGAAACACATTTCATCCGTTTTATTATTAATGACATTTTGTCTACACACGAATATGACTCCAAAGGGATTGCGTATTATACAGATAGCTCAGAAGATGTTGTCGAAGAATTAGCAACTGGCTGCAATACTAATCCATCTATTTCGCTTTTTCATAAAATAATTGTTTTGCACCGCTCAGTCAGACGCGGCCTTTATGATTACATAAGAGATAAAATTAAAGCTCGATATCTAGTTTCTTAAATATCTGTATTATGACAAGAAAAAATAACTTCGGTAAATTGGCCGATTTTATCCGATTTGCCTAGTGCTAAAATAAAAGTATCTTTTATTGGGGAATATGTCGCAAATAATTGATTAACTAGATTCTCATACTTCGCATTTTTTGTATTAATCAATGTCATGTGTGGATCATAATTTAATTTGGCAGGCTGTTTGATTATCTCAGTAATAATCACGTGCATTTTCATTAAGACATCAATGTTATTTGGTAATAATGATGTCCAAAATATTTTTTGATCGAATGTAATGCAATTAAATTTTTGAAAAGTCAATTCTACTGATTTTTGGGTTAATTTATTGCAAGCCTCTTCCCAAATTGTTCCTATATCCAATTCATTCGCCTCAAATTGATATATTGTTACATGAGGTAGAGAATGTTCGCCCAATATATATTCATCAGTTATTGCTGATAGATAATGCGCACACTTGATAATTGAATTTTTTTCTTTAGCAGGAATTAATGCAAAATTATAAAGGTTTTTCATTTCTGTAATGCCTGATCCAGATCCGCTTTTAAATCATCCAGCCCTTCAATACCAACGGATAACCGAATGAAATTATCTTTTATCCCCAGCGATTCGCGTTGTGCTTTTGGCAAACTGGCATGGGTCATGATGGCGGGATGTTCAATCAGGCTTTCAACACCACCTAAACTTTCTGCAAGTGAAAATACCTGACAATGTTTAAGCATTTGCATTGTTGCCTGTAAATCACCTTTAATTTCCGCAGAAATCATGCCGCCAAAATATTTCATCTGCTTTTTTGCGAGCTCATGTTGTGGATGTGTGGCTAATCCTGGATAAATGACTTTCTGTATTTTTGGATGTGACGATAACCATTCCGCTAATGCCAAAGCATTTTCACAATGACGCTCCATGCGTACTACCAATGTTTTTAAACCACGCATCGCCAGAAAACTATCAAAGGGTCCTGCAATCGCTCCAACAGAATTTTGTAAAAATTGAATTTGTTCTGCGAGCGCTGGATTATCACCAATTACAACGATGCCGCCAATCATGTCGGAATGACCATTCAGATATTTCGTCGCAGAATGCACGACAATATCAAATCCATGTTCAATGGGACGCTGAATAACTGGTGTTGCAAATGTATTATCAACAACGGAAATTAAATGATGTTTTTTCGCAATCGCCGCGATTGTTGGCAAATCCATCAGTTTCAACATGGGATTCGTTGGTGTTTCTACCCAGATCAAACGTGTTTCCGGCAAAATATTTTTTTCGATATTGGCAGGATCGGTCATATCAACAAATGTCGCTTTTATTCCTGCAGATCGGCTGCGCACTTTATCGAATAAACGAAATGTTCCACCATAAACATCATCACACACGATAACATGGTCACCTGGTTTTAATATTTCCAGTGTGGTTGCAATCGCAGCCATTCCCGATGCAAACGCATAACCATATTGTCCTGATTCTAGATTCGCAACGCATTGTTCGTAGGCAAATCGTGTGGGATTTTTGGTGCGTGAATATTCATAACCTTTATGTTTGCCAGGACTTTCCTGCACAAAAGTGGATGTAGCATAAATCGGTGTCATGATAGCGCCAGTCGATGGATCAGGTGTTTGTCCTGCATGAATGGCGCGTGTCGCGAGATCTTGTTTAGGCATATTTTATAATCCGGGAGAAATAACTTCTTTGGCAGCTTTTTGCAGCAACTTGGAACGATCTATCCCAAGTTGCTTTGCACGTGAATCAATTGCTTCCAGTAATGATTTGGGTAAAGAAATATTAATGCGAATAGCTTTATCCTCCTGTCTTGCCTTAACTCCAAAGATATCAGGATGGATTAATGTAGCCAGATCACCTTTATCCAGACTTTTAAGTATTTTCGACATGTGAGATGGTCTTGGGAGTTTGTCGCCATCAGCTAGCATGCCATACAAATGCAATGATAAGCATTCTTCTGCATTTCTTATGGCATCTTCATAATCATCGCCAGAACTTATTGCGCCAGGTAAATCAGGAAAATAAACACTGTAACCATCTTTTACAGGCTCAAGCACAGCTGGATAGGATTTTACTTTAAGCATTTTTCGAACTCCTGGGAGGTTAATCCCGCTTGTTTTAAAATGGATTTAATCGTTTTTATACCCAATGATTTTTTAGGATGTGGCACTGTTACCCTTCCTTTTTTAAAGGCATGTTTAAATTGCCAATGCGAACCTTCTGTTGAGATATGTTCCCAATTATCATTTCGTAATGCGCGAATAATATCACGCGAAGTGAGGTTCCAGTTCATAGGCACACTATACACACTTTTATTGTGTAATCAAATTTTTTGAAAAATGATTTTCCTGCATCCATTTATCATCAACAAATTTCGACAGGTAATTACGAATGCTATCAGGTAAAACTACAAGACAGCGCTGGCCTTTTTTCAGGCGTTTTGCAGCTTGTAATGCTGCCCAGACGGCTGATCCTGATGAACCACCAACCAGTAATCCTTCTTCACGAATGAGACGTCTTGCCATCAGAAATGAATTTTCATCATTCACCTTGATGTATTCATCGACGAGTGAATTATCCAGCACATCAGGAATAAAATCATAACCAATTCCTTCGACCAGATATGGATACACTTCTGTACCTCCACCTAATATCGAACCATAAGGATCCACACCAATAATTTGTATTCCAGGAATTTCCTGCTTCAAACGTTTTGCAACACCAGTGATTGTTCCGCCAGTGCCAACACTCATCACTACCATCGCAAGATCTTTGCCAAAATCCTGCAGCATTTCTTCTGCGGTAAATTTGTAATGCGCATCTGGATTACCATGATTGGTGTATTGATTGAGAATATGTGAATTCGGAATTTCCTTTTGCAATTTTTTTGCCAGTGAAATGTGACTGTCCGGATCATTCCACGCTGCTTTTGTCGGTGTACGATAAATTTTCGCACCTAATGCTTCGAGTACAACTTCTTTTTCACGACTCATTTTTTCCGGCATGGTGATAATGATTTTATATCCTTTCACCGCAGCTGCGAGTGCAAATCCAATTCCTGCATTACCAGAAGTTGCTTCAATTAATGTATCTCCTGGTTTGATGCGTCCTTCTTTTTCTGCTTGCGCCACCATCTCTGCTGCAATTCTATCTTTCACAGAACCGCCAGGATTTAAAAATTCACATTTGCCGTAAATTTCACAAGGTAAATCTGCACCAATTCGATTA
>Ga0206802_1263_pt1 | contig 10403 bp, 13 predicted proteins | sample Alteio_BWOrgCont_63_FD_152902 | JGI IMG/M metagenome (GOLD analysis project Ga0206802, IMG submission 152902) | Enriched cells from forest soil in Barre Woods Harvard Forest LTER site, Petersham, Massachusetts, United States -... | ecosystem: Environmental > Terrestrial > Soil > Temperate forest >... | reverse complement strand
TGCGTTTCCAGTCCCTTGCGTCAGTGCCAAGCAGGCCAAGGGAATGTATGTTCTGCTGGGCATTCCACCGCGTCCAACTTCAGCGTTTTTATTTCCGCTATTAAGGCTTCGGCGCTGGTATCGGCGTTCCTCACTGCGATTACTATTGCATGATCTTCGCAGTCTTCCATATCGCATGGGATGGACACTTGAAATCTACGAAGCGGGGCGTCTTCGTGGAAAGGTTGAAGTTCGTAGATGGGCGGAAGGCTGTGCAGTTGGTGGACCTTATACACACGAGTACATTCTCTACATGCAACAAATAGAGGACAAGTACCCGTTTCTATCGACTTTCGATAGGATTCTACTGACTGAGGCGTGGAAGGCTGGATCGGTGTCAGGTGTCCAGAGGGACACGCGGCATGATCGAGTTGAGAGTATTTCATAGTCGTTTCTCCGCGATTGTCTGCGCTTTCATGCGACAATCGAGCTACAGTTGTTTTGTTAAACAAGATTGGAGGACGTAGACGAAAGCCTGCGTCTCCATAGACGACCAACCCCGATGTATTGGAGTTGGTTGCAGTGCGAGAGGGTCTCTTTCCCGTCCAAAGAAGAGAGGCCCGCTCATCCCAGAGTGTATCAAGAGTTACGAATTCATAAATTGTAAAAATGTCTTTGACTTATGTTGAGTTAGTTGACAACCTCTAGGATTTGGATCAACCCTCGGTTTCTTGTTTAACTTTTTCCTCATCTTTTGATTTTATTGTTTTAGATTCCGCAAGACGCCGCTTTAGTTCCTCTGGCGACACCTTGATTACCTTCTTCATCAGGTCATCAAATTTCTGTTGCTCTTCACTCATGCAAAAATGATACGCCTAGGGTTGGCTACTGCGGTCGCTGGGAAAGTGAGAGTTTGGCCATCGCCCGTTGATGCTCATAGGCCAGTTGGCTTTCCTTGAGGTATTCGTTTGGCCCGTAGGCGAGAGAACGCGGGTCTTTTCGTGCGATGTAGCCAGTCCATATTCCAATCGCGACAAGCCAAACAACGAAAAAGATCAGCATCCATGTTTTTGCCTCTTTGGGAAGGTCGCTATACAAAACCGCCCCGACCACTCCAGCGAGAGAAATAGTGAGAAAAGCGTTAAACACAAGGGGACTCCTAATCGCATTTAGCGTTTTGCTGGTGGGTTCTGGTGTTTGCATAGAGGACTGGAATCATATCACTCACCCCGCGCCGTCAGTTGCTTGTACGTCAGCCGCTTCCCAGTCGTGCCGTCTAGGAGCATAGAGAACCGCTTTTCTTCGGTGTAGTGTAGCGCCTTGCGGGTGTTGAAGCGGTGAACCTGCTCGGCAACGTAGGACTGAAGATGCCAAGGTGAGACTTGGATGTACGTTCCTTTGATGGAGCGTTTCAAGAGCGACCAGAAATTTTCTAGGCCGTTGGTATGGATTCGCCCAGAGACGTACTTAGTCAGATGGTCAACGTAGTAGTGGTTGTATCCATGCAAGCCGCGATAGGAGTGGAGATCGTCTGTGTAGACCGTTGACCCAGGAGCGATGTTTTTATGAATTTCCGCCTGTAGGCTTACACGTTTGTGATTCTTGACTACCATTGCCCGAACCTGCCCACCACGTTGCAGGATGCCCATTACTGGGGTTTTATCGTGGATACTCGGTTTCTTGGTGAGTTGCGCTATTTTTCGAGCGTGCTTGAACTTCGTTCGTCCGCCGACATAGGTTTCGTCGCATTCAACTTCATCGAATAGCATTTCGCTAGGAGATTCATCCTTTGCGGCCTCACGTAGACGGTGGAGCATAAACCATGCTGATTTTTGGGTAATCCCAATGGTTCTAGCAACCTCATGGCTGGAAATCCCATTGCGGCAATTGCCCAGCATCCAAGCAACGATGAGCCACTTGCCCAGAGGCAACGCGGAATCCTCAAAGATCGTGCCGACTTTGACGGAAAATTGGCGTTTCGGGTGCCGCGCTTTGCACTGAAACAGAGAGCGCGTAGGCATCCACGTAACCTCATCGGACCCGCAGGATGGGCAGGTAATAGCGCCGTCCGGCCAGCGTAGCCGAACCATGTAGGCAATGGCGTTCTGAGGCTCTGAGAAGTGGAGCATGGCGTCTTGGAGCGAATTGAGTTCCATATAATTGCCTTTCAGTTCAATTTGGAGATGCTTTGTGCTGTTTTTCCCTGTTTTATCTCGGAATAGTGAGCCTCACCCCATTTGGCTCCCATATCCCATCCAATCCGAAACACTTCCCAGTCAAATTCCGTGGCCGTGGGATGATCGTTCTCAAAACGTTGCATGTCCCTCATGCAATCATGTGTCCGAGTATTCGGCATCCAATTGCCACTGGGAGTCTCTACGAATTGGGGTCCAACAGGACACGACCAAAGGAATGGGAGTTTATCTAGTCTGCGTCCCATGCGAGATAGGGAAGTCTGCATGTCTGATAGACATCCTCGTAATAGCGAAACAGGGGTTGCCTCTCCAAGTAGGTAATGAGATCGTAAATAGTCTTTATGTGATGGGAACATCTTGCGGATTAGGACATAGGAGCACCGGCTCATTAGCTGGTAAATCTTCGCCAGTCTTTTCTCCGATGGAAACCTTTCGTTCTGCTGGGTGGCATCCATAGACGCCGCTTTCCATGGACTCTCGCCACATCACCCAATCGACTGAGTGATGTATATCGTTGCCGGATTTTCAGACCTGGGATCCGGCCGATCTCCGACCGCACCGAATCGAGAATCGAGGTCTCCCACGTGTCAGAATCGAGACATGGGGCACCCGGCCGGCTCGTCCTCCTGCGCAGAGTATCAATCAGCGTAGGGTTCAGAGATAAGGGAACAGAAATCAAGAATCGGAAAAATTCATAGTTGACATTGATCGATAATTCACTACCATATGGTTGTGGATAAATTGGGTACAACATTTGCGGCTTTGTCTGATCCAACCCGGCGGGCGATGATCGAGCGGCTCTCCCACGGGCCTGCCTCTGTGCATGGATTGACGGAACCCTTTGCACTCTCGCAGCAGATGATTTCAAAACATATTGCAACCCTGGTGCGGGCGCGAATTGTAATCAAGACGAAGCGTGGGCGAGAGAGTATGTGCAGGCTTAGGCCCGAGGCGATCAAGACAGTCAGCGACTGGGCGATCAGCTATCGCCGATTCTGGGAAGAGAGCTTCGACAAGCTGGAAGTGGTTGTCAGTCAAATGAAGAAAGCAAATGAAAAAGAGGAGGTCAGAGATGACAGAAAACAAGATTAGCGAAATTGAGCGGATGGTTGTGACAAGAATTTTCGATGCCCCACGCGAGTTGGTTTGGAAGGCGTGGACAGACCCGAAATACATCATGCAGTGGTGGGGGCCGAAGGGCTTTACGTCGCCCGCTTGCCAGATGGACTTTCGCGTTGGAGGAAAGCTTCTCTGCTGCATGAGAGCGCCGGATGGGCAGGAGGGCTGGAATGCGGTTGAATACCACGAGATTGTTCCCTACGAGAAGATCGTTTCGTCCATGTACTTTTCCGACTCGAAGGGAAACAAGATTGACCCTGCGGAATTAGGACTTGAAAATGAGGCCATAGACGGTGCGTACGACGTGACCATCTTTGAGGATCTCGGGAACGGCCAGACGAGACTTACTCACACTGGAAATGAACCCATGGAGAGCGCCAAGAACAGCGGGCAACTCGAGGGCTGGATCGAGATACTCGATAAGCTTGCCGCAGTTCTTACGGACCTGGCACAGGCAAAATAAGAAACTGAAGCTTTGATTCGCGAAACTCAATCGTGGAGGAAGAAATGAAAAGAACACCGTTTCTCGCTATCGTCCTGCTGGCATTCGCATTTGCCGCCTATGCCCAGGACACGATGAAGAAAGATGCAGCCAAACCTGCCGATCCGGAATCGAAAGTCGTGCTCGATTCCTGGAATGAGATTGGCCGCAAGCTGACGGCGCTGGCCGAAGATTTTCCCGAGGACAAATACGACTTCAAGCCGACACCCGCGCAGCGGAGCTTCGCCGAGCAGTTGCTGCACGCGGCAGGCTCATGCTACTACTTCACGAATACTGTGATGGGGCAGAAGCCTCCCGCGGCAGAAGATCCGAAGCGAGAGCAATACAAGTCCAAGGCCGACATCGTTGCGTTCGTCAAGAAAGCCTTCGCCGATGGCGCAAGCGCCATCCAGGCGAAAGGCGAAAAAGGCATGACGACGGAGGTCGTTTATTTCCCTCAGCAGAAATCTCGCGTTCTCGATATAGCCTACGGCATCATCGAACATAGCGGTGAACACTACGGCCAGCTCGTTGTGTACTACCGCCTCGCAGGTCTTGTGCCGCCGGAGTCGCGGCCCCAGAAGTGAAGCTCAAGAGACCAGGTACCCCGTCCTTTTCGCGCGCCGTCTGCGCGAATGGGCGGGGATTTTGGTTTTGAGACCTTCGTATTCATTGCGCCGCGCGGCATATGGATATCTCTGCTTTCGTTCCGCTGCAAGTTAGGCGCGCAATGAAAGAGCGGGCAGCGCCGAATTCGATGCATCGCATGATGAACGAATGCTGACGGATCTGCAATGGCGGGGCCGGACTGCGAACGGCTGAAGTACATCTACTGCTGGGAATGGCAGTTCATTTACTCAAGTCGAAATCAATGTTGAATGCTTGTCTGTTCAATTCCATATTGTATTGCTGCTTTAAGTACGTCGATTTTTATATCTGTTAGTGTTTTGAATTTAATGCAATATCCCGTGACGCTTGCTTTGCCGAGTTCCTGCCCAAACGTCTGGGCTAAGTACTTCTTGTCACTTACTCCCATAATGTAGACGGAAATGCCTGTTGTATTCGCACTTATACCGATTTGATAGAATTCCTTGGTTTTTCCATTGGCATATTGAATGGTTTGAGATCCATATCCAATGTTTGGGTTGGAAACGGTTTTTCCTTTCTCGTCTTTTCCATCTAAGAACCACAATTTACATGCTGGCATCAACGCCAAAATGATGTGATGCAACTGTTGCATTTCGCTACGTTTTGGTTCCGGTTGAGTGGCAATATACTCCTTAATTTGTTTCTGCAAGTTCATCTAAGTCTCCTTGGCTGAGCGGTACTAATCCAGTGCCCCGGAACCACCGGATCGGGGTCGGCTTGCTAGGCTGCGTAAATCGATCAGAATGATACCGGATTCTGTTTACTCGTTGCTAGCGCTCTGAAATTTCGGCTCACAACTTCGGGTCAATGCGCTTATTCAACCGATCGGAGGGGGTGCGTTTGCCACTTGGACATATACCGGCTAACCGGCAATTACCAGTTTGACGATATTCCTGTACGCCTTGATCCAGCGGTCTTCGCGCCCGGAACGCACTGGGTCCTGGGGCGGGACTTGCAGTTTTTGGGCGAACGCTCGGCTTTTTAGCATGGAGGAAGGTTGATTGGGCAAGAAGGGCGTTAAGCTACTTTTTGGGAAAAACCCGGCAACTGAAATAAAAATTTGGATTGCTGTCGATTTTCCGTCTCCCCGGCGACTATAGGGCAAAAGAACGATGCGCGACGGCTCCTGCCTGAACGGGAAACAAGTCACAGGAAACGAGTCATCGGAAACAAGTCACTCAACCATCGCTCAACCCAAAGGAGATTCAGTAATGCGATTCATGGTCATCGTCAAAGCAACCCCAGAGTCGGAAAAAGAAGGTGCCCTCCCCGATCCACAGCTCTTTGCCGAGATGGGCAAATTCAACGAAGAGCTCATCAAGGCTGGTGTCGTGCTCGCCATGGACGGCCGCCATCCCAGTTCCAAAGGCGCACGCGTCAAATTTTCCGGCAACAACCGCACCGTCGTCGACGGCCCCTTCACCGAGGCCAAGGAGCTTATCGCCGGCTTCTGGATCTGGCAGGTCAAGTCCCTCGAAGAGGCTATCGAGTGGGTCAAGCGTTGCCCCAACCCCCACAACGTCGACTCCGAAGTCGAAATCCGCCAGGTCTTTGAGATGGAAGACTTCGCACCCATCCTGTCTGAAGAGGAGATCCAGTACAAAGTAGCGAAGCGAGCTGAGCTGCCCAACCAGACCGTCAACAAATAGCCGCACTTGCTCTGACGCTGACCAAACAGGAACCAGAACGGCAATTCCTGCAGGAGCGAATTCGGCAGTTGCAATAAAAATTTTGGCGGTTATTGTCGAAATTCGCTCTCCCTAACGACTATGTGGCAGCAGGACGATGCGTTACAGTTCTGCGAGTCACAGGAGGCCAGGAGGAGAACTCATGTCACAGCATCTGGTTGCTCTCGACCACCCCAACAACCACGCCCCGTCCATCGAAACCGAAGCGAAGGCAAAGGCGAGCGGACAGCGGCGGCGAAAGGATAACTCTCGATGAGGAGGCCCATGAAGACCATGGAAAGAACGATCTGGATCATGGCCCCACTGCTGGCCATCGGCGTCGGTTTCATTGCGCCGGACGCCAAGGCACAGCCGGACCCATATTCCAAGATGGCGCCAGTCGACCAATACCTGATGGAAGAAAATGCCGAGATCCAGCTGGCGCGGAGTGCCGCTCCCGATTCCATATCCCGCGATGCGACCATTCTGGTTCTGAGACGGCAGGGCTACGAGACTGCTATCGAAGGCAACAACGGCTTTGTCTGCATGGTGGGACGAGGCTGGTCGGGAATGTTTGACTGGCCGGAATTCTGGAGTCCCAAGGTGAAGGCCGCGGATTGTATGAACCGGCAGGCGGCGCGTTCGATATTGCCGATCGTTGAACTGCGCGCCAAGATGGTGATGGCCGGCCGTTCGAAGGCGGAGATCGTGTCGGCAGTCAAAGCGGCGTTCGAGAAGAAACAACTGCCGGGCCTTGAGAGCGGCGCGATGGACTACATGATGTCCAAATCGTCTTATCTGACCGACCAGGGCGGCCATAACGTACCTCACGTGATGTTCTACTCTCGCGTCGAGAATGCGAAAGATTCAGGCTCAGGTGCGGCCGCCTCGCCCGTCATGTCGAGTCCGTATTGGTTCATCTCGCAGAAAGAACAATCGCAAATGAAGGGACTGCCGCCGATTCTTGTGTTCCTGGTCATGGTCGCGGATTGGTCTGATGGAACGCCTGCAGGGCAGCATCATAACTGAGGCAAGCCCGGCTGAGCCCGAACACTCAGGACTGGCCTATCCTTTCACAAGTCCTGGAAAAACACACCACCGCAACCAAGGAGAAAAAATCATGCCACAGTATTTGGTTTGTAACTATATGCCCGACGACTTCGACCCGTCCACCGTAACCGAAGCGATGATCGAAGAGATCCACGCCCTCAACCGCGAAATGGATGCTGCCGGCGTCACCAAGTTTGCCTGCGGGATTTACCCGCCGGCCATGGCCAAGACCGTGCGCAAGCAGCCTGACGGCAAGGTGCTCGTCACCGACGGGCCATACACCGAGACCAAGGAGCACATGGGCGGTTTTTGGATACTGGAAGCCGTCGATATGGACGAGGCGCTCGCGTGGGCGCGCAAGGGCGCCATCTCCCCCGATGCGGTGGGCGAGGTGCGCGAGCTTCTTTTCTTCCCGGCTCCAGAACAATAACCAGCGAAAGCAAGGTTACAACCAGGCAACTGCGGCCTCCGAACTCCCGCCCTGGTGACAAGAGGAACGAGCCGGTGCAACGATCTGTTACCGGTTCGTTCAGCCCGCTATGAGGAGAGGAACAATGAAATACATCTGTTTTGGCTACTACGACAAAGGCAAATTCGATGGCATGACTGAGAGCGAGCGAAACGCCATGTTCGATACATGCTTTGAATATGACGACCACCTTCGCGCCAGCGGGCACTGGGCCGGTGGAGAAGCGCTTCAGGGGCGGGAGACCGCCCTGACCCTGTACTCGAAGAACGGCAAGGTGGCAACAACCGACGGACCCTATGCCGAAACCAAAGAACAACTCGGCGGCATTCTCGTCCTTGAGGCGAGGGACATGAATCATGCCGTACAGCTCATCGGCCAGCATCCGGCGCTGACGTATGGCAACATTTGGGAGATTCGGCCAGCCGGGGACATGAACGAAATCATGAAGGCAAGCAAGCAACGGCGTCAGCAGAACACCGCACGATAAAGCCAGAGCAACAGGAAGCCTTCTAAGGAGAGAAGTACCCATGCCAAAGGTTCGAGTAGCAGGATTTGGTCTTTCATTGGACGGTTTTAGCGCAGGGATCGTGCAAAGTCTCGACGATCCGCTGGGCAAGCGCGGCCCGGAGCTCTTTCAATGGTTCTTCCGCACCAAAACATTCTGCTCCATGCACGGGCAGGAAGGTGGAGTCGTCGACACCGACGATGAGTTCGCATTCAAAGCCATGGACAATTTCGGCGCATTCATCCTTGGCCGCAACATGTTCGGCCCCATCCGCGGCCCTTGGCCAGGCGACTCGTGGAAGGGATGGTGGGGCGCCAATCCCCCATACCATGCGCCGACCTTCGTTCTCACCCACTACGAGCGTGAGCCGCTCGTGATGGAAGGCGGCACCACCTTCTACTTCGTGACCGGCGGAATCGAAGAGGCCCTGAGGCTGGCAAAACAAGCAGCAGGCGACAAGGACGTCAAGATCGGAGGCGGCGTTTCCACCGTGCGGCAGTATCTGCAGGCAGGACTCATCGATTCCCTCCAACTTGCGCTTTCGCCCGTTGTCCTCGGTCAAGGCGAAGCGCTGCTTGCAGGCATCGACCTGCGCGCCCTGGGATTTTCCGTGACCGGGCACACAGCCACAGAGCACACAACGCATGTCGTGCTCGAGAAACAAGATTGACACTCAACCCGCCATGTTGATATCAACCTAAAATATCGGCCTCGCCGCATCCCGGAAAATTCCTTAGAATTGCCCCTCAAGGAAATCTCCGAAAATCCGGCGCGTAGCACCCGAAGCCGCTGCCTGAATCGCCCCGATGGAGGATCCAATGTCATTCTTGCGTGACCTGAAAATTGCCATCCGCTCTCTCTCCCGCACCCCCGCTCTCTGGATCACCGTCGCCCTCACCCTGGCCCTCGGCATCGGAGCCAACGCGGCCATCTTCAGCGTCGTGCGCGCCGTCCTCCTGCGCCCGCTCGCCAATCAAGATGAAGCCCGCTTGCTCTACATCCGCCAGAGCGCCCCCGGCCTCGGAGCCGACAATACCACCTTCTCCGTCCCCGAAATTAAGGACATCGGCAGCAAGCTCAAGTCCATCAGCGAGCTCGGCACCTTTTCCGAAATGGACTTCACCGTCGTCGGCCTCGGCACGCCCCGCGAGCTCCACGCCGGCGTCGTCGACGGCAACTACTTCCAGGTCATGGGCCTCCGCCCTGTCCTCGGACGCCTCCTCACTCCCGCCGACGATGGCCCCAACGCCACTGGCGCAGCCGTCCTCACTTATCGCTTCTGGACCAGTTCCTTCCACTCCGATCCCACCGTCCTGGGCAAAACCGTCCGTTTTGAGGGCTCCGGCAACGCCCGCAATGCGATCATTGTCGGCGTCCTTGAGCCCTCCGTCCCCTATCCCGTCGAGACCGAAGTCATCGCCAACCTCGTCACCAGCCCGCATCATCTCTCCGCCACCATGGTCACCGGCCGCGAACATCGCATGACCGAGGTCTTCGGCCGCCTCGCTCCCAACACCACTCTCGACGCCGCCCGCGCCGAGCTCCGCGCCACCTACGCCGCCATGCTCTCCACCCATCCCGAGGTCTACAAGCCTCAGGATCACTACCAGATCGCCGTCACCCGCATCCACGACCAGATCAACTCCCGCGCCAACACTATCCTCTGGGTGCTCTTCGCCGCCTCCGCGCTGCTCTTCGTCATCGCCTGCTCCAACGTCGCCAATCTCGTCCTCGCCCGCTCGGTTCGCCGCGAGTCCGAGCTAGCCGTCCGCTCCGCCCTAGGCGCAAGCACCGCCACCCTCCGCCGTTCCCTGCTCGCCGAGAGCCTCGTCCTCTGCATCAGCGGAGTCGTCGCCGCGCTCCTCCTCGCCGCACCCATGGTCGCCGTCCTCGGCCACTACGCCGCGCGTTACTCCCCACGCGCCGAGGGCCTAACCCTCGACTTCACCCTCGTCTGGTTCGGAATCGCCCTCGCTCTCATCGCCGCCGTCTGCCTGGCCTTCGTGCCCCGCCTGCCCTCAGCCGACGCCTCGCGCAGCTTCAGCCTCAATGCCAGCGGCAGCCGCTCCACCTCCGGCAGCAGCCGCCGCCTGCGCATCTTCGCCATCACTCAGATCACCGCCTCCTTCCTGCTCCTCGCAGGCGCAGCAGCCCTCATGCGCACCCTCTTCGTCCTCGAACAAACCCAGCCGCCCTTCGCCACCGCCAATGTCCTCGCCGTCAATCTCCCCATCATGTCCTACGGTCGAACTCCGCAGCAGGTCAGCCAGTTCTATCGCGATGTCGCCCG
>Ga0206802_1142_pt1 | contig 10494 bp, 4 predicted proteins | sample Alteio_BWOrgCont_63_FD_152902 | JGI IMG/M metagenome (GOLD analysis project Ga0206802, IMG submission 152902) | Enriched cells from forest soil in Barre Woods Harvard Forest LTER site, Petersham, Massachusetts, United States -... | ecosystem: Environmental > Terrestrial > Soil > Temperate forest > O... | reverse complement strand
AACAAGGTTGGTTAAGCCATGGATCCCGCGGACAAGCCGCGGGACGACGTCACTTCAGTTAAGAGCCTCGGGACGACGTCACTTCAGCAACTCCTGGGGTCGCATCTCGCTTTCACCCTATCACCAGCGACATAGGGTGAATTCGAGATGCGACCCCATCACTCGCCACCCTAACCTCTTCATTCTTATCACAAGTAATTTGCCAAAAATCGACTATCCTTGATATATAGGCAAGTTTTTGCACATATACACACAAAAGCAACACGAGGAAACATGATAAGCATTAAAAAGGGATCGTTTGCAGGCCTAATGCTTTCGACACTAATAACAACAGCTGCACTGGCTAACCCCACCGGGGGTGTAGTGACAGGCGGCGAAGCTAGCATCCAGCAAACGCCCAATACAACGACCATCAACCAGACTAGCCAGCGAGCGATCATCAACTGGCAAAGTTTTAATATTGGCTCACAGGAAACCACGCACTTCCAGCAGCCAGTGGATGGCATTGCCTTGAACCGCATTAGTCCCGTACAAGGTGTCTCGCAAATCTTCGGAACCCTGACTGCGACGGGAAAAATCATCCTCATCAACCCAGCCGGTATTTATTTCGCACCTGGTGCCTATGTCAATGTTGGCGGACTGATCGCAACCACCACCGGCATCAGCGATGATAAAAAATTCATGAGCGGCCAATATTCCTTTGATCAACCCACACCGTATGCCAATGCCTCCATCATCAATCGCGGCACCATTATTGCAGCCAATCATGGTTTAGTCGCACTCGTCGGTCCCAATGTCACTAACTCAGGTGTGATCCGCGCCAATCTTGGCGAAGTCGCACTCGCATCCGGCGATACATTCACCGTCGATTTTTCTGGCGATAACATGATTAATTTTGCTGTCGGTCAATCTGCACATTCCGGCAGCGTGACTAACACCGGCTCGCTGATTGCCAATGGCGGTATCGTACAAATCACAGCACAACAGGCTCAAAGCGTGCTCGATAATATTATTAATCTTCAGGGCGTCATCGAAGCCAAATCGGTTTATAAACATCGGGGCGAAGTGATTATCTCCGGTGCTCCTGATGCGGGTGTGGTGAATGTGGCAGCTAATATTGATGTCTCGGGATTGGCATCCGGTCAAATCGGCGGAACAGTGAATATCACCGGACATAATATTCTGCTGGGTAGCAACACGGTGATAAACGCCAGCGGGGACGCTGGTGGCGGTGTGATAAACATCGGTGGTAATAAACAGGGAAAAGGCGTTTTGCCTAACGCCAATGCTGTGGTGATGCAACCAAACGCAAGCCTGCATGCGGATGCAATCACCACGGGCAATGGCGGACAAATCGTACTTTGGTCGAATGATTACACGAACGTGAGCGGCAACATTAGCGCTCAGGGTGGTAGCCAAAGTGGCAATGGTGGTTATATCGAAACCTCCAGCGGTAACGTGCTGGATATTGCCAACCTCAATGTGAATGCGCTCGCCCCACATGGCACAACCGGTGAATGGTTGCTCGATCCTTATGATGTGACGATTTCCACTGCCGCGACTTCCGGTGGTTCATTTAATGGCGGTAGTCCTACCAATACATTTACGCCAACGGCAACTGCCAATATTTTAAATACGGATATCAATAACAACCTTGCAACCGCCAATGTCACGATAACGACAACCGGTGCGGGTACGGATGCAGGTAATATCACCGTCAACGCACCGATTACCTGGAGTTCCACGCATGTCCTTACCCTGCAGGCTACTAACGATATCATTCTCAATGCTGCTATCAGCGGCGTGAATGGCGGTCTTGACTTATCTGCAGTGAATGCTTCGCAAAGTATTACGACATCTGCAGCAGGAACGGTGAATGTTGCCAATTTCAATTTGCTGCAAGGCCAATGGTTCCAGGCATTCAACACCTTGCCAGCGTTTAATGTCAGCAATAATTTCCAGATTGATAGCGGTGTCATGCCAAATACGGTTGCGCAATTTATCCGTTCAGCGAGTGCCACGGGTAATGGTACCTCCGCTAATCCCTATGTGATTGTCGATGTCTACGGTCTGCAAGGTATCGGTTCCAATGCCACAACAGTGGGTCAGTTTTTTAATCTGGGAAGCAATATTGATGCTACGACGACCACCCACTGGAATAGTGGCGCAGGCTTCCTGCCCATTGGCGATAACCTCAGCGACAAATTCAATGGCACTTTGAATGGACAGGGATTTGCTATCAGCAATCTTTTCATTAACCAGCCGGCTTCCACCAGCTTCACTGGCTTGATCGATAATATGCTAGGTACAGGAACCGTCATGAACCTTTCCTTGCTGAATGTTGATATCACCGGCAACGCCGATGTGGGCGCCATTACCGGTTTAAACCAGGGTGGTACGATCAGCTCAACGATGGCTAACGGTATCGTGATCACTGGCACAGTCACTGGTATGAGTAATTTTGTCGGCGGTGTTGCCGGCAATAATAGCGGCATCATTTCAGGCACAGCGATTGGCGATATCTCAATCGGCGTATCGGTTAACTCCAGTGTCGCCAATTCATTTTTGGGCGATGTGACAGGATTAAATAATGCCACTTTGACTAATGTGACTGCGACAGGAACGGTGACGGCACCGAATGGTACTTCAGTGGGCGGTTTGGCTGGAGGTATGCAGGCGGGCACGATTACCAATTCGACGGCCAGTGGCAATGTCACGGGTTTCAACAATGTGGGTGGTCTGATTGGCAGTATGCTGGGTGGCACGCTTAATTCAACGGCTTTAGCCGGTATTACTGCATCAGGCAATGTAACCGCAACCGGCATGAATATAGGCGGACTCATTGGCGATAACGCTGCAACCCTTGCGCCAACAGCGCAAGGTGATATCACCGCAACCGGTACAGTCACTGCTACAGGTGCCAATCAAACATCATTGGCTGGCTTAATCGGCTTGAATAGCGGCAGCATTTCCAATTTCACTAACACCATCGTGATTACGAGTGCTTACGATAGTGTGGGCGGTATCGTTGGCGACAATACCGGCATGATTACCAATTCCTATAACAGTGCCACCATCACAGGCAAGGCAGATGTGGGTGGTATTGCAGGTAGCATGACCGCGGGAACCATCAGCGATTCCTATAATTCAGCCGCAATTGTGGGTGCAGATAGCGTGGGGGGTGTAGTCGGTAATATTGGCGGCGGTTCGCTCAACAAGGTTTATAACACCGGTACTGTCTTAAATGACGGAGCGACTGCCTCTCCTTCTGCTTTTGGTGGTATCGCCGGCACACTGAGTGGTAGCACTTCGCTGACGAATGCTTATAACACTGGATTAGTTCTTGCCACACAAGGTGGTCAGGCTGGCACAGCGGTCGGCGGTATCATTGGATCTGCTTCGCTTAACACCGCTACATTAGGATTTTTATATAACACGGGCTTCGTGCAAGGTTCATCTGGCACGGGTGGCTTGATTGGTTCTGTTGTCTCCGGCACACCGACATTCTCTGGCACGTCTTATTTCAATACGGATACTAGCGGTCAATCCCTGGCAGCCAGCAATTTCAGTGATGCCAATCTCATTGGTGCAACAACCGCTCAAATGCAAACCCAGGCCACTTTTAGCGGCTGGGATTTTGCAACGACCTGGAATATTATCGCGGGAACTTCCTATCCTTATCTTCGCGACTTTTACACGACACCTACGATTCTCACCAGTCTTTCATCTGCCAGTGGCGCAACACCAATTGTTTTTTATGACAATGGCGTCTTTCATGATAGCGGTTATACAGGCGCTGATGGCTCGGCTTATTTTCTGGAAGGCGCTAATCTAATTTCTGGCGTAAACAATTCCATCGCAAATGGTGATTCACTGTATCTCTTTTTCAATCAGACGAGTCCGATTGTTTCCAATGCGATTGCCATTGCCAATGGACAAATGGGATTTGGCAATGCCTTGACGCTGGCCAGTAATACCTTGACCCTGGGCCTGTTAACGAACAGCGGAACGCTGGATAACAGCACTCTCGCAGCAGCAGTAAATGGCGAACCGCATGCACTCTTTAGTGTCTCCGGCAACAATCTTACGCTGGATAGCGGTGTGAATTTTTCCGTGACAACGCCAACAACTTATAACGTTATCGGTGGTGTGACCACATCGGGCGGAGGCACAGTCGATCTTGCAGGTTCTGTGAATGGTGGTGGTAATGCATTTGATGTCAATGTTTCAGGCAGTAGTACGATTAGCGGTGTGATCAGCAATGTCAGCAGTCTTATCAAGGATGGTGCGGGAGTTTTGACACTGGCTGGCGCAAATACTTATAACGGTTCAACCATTATCAATAGCGGTTCAGTGGTGGTCACCAATGCCAGTGGTCTGGGCAGCACAGCGGGTGCGACGATATTAAATCCTGGTACGTTACTGACGATTGGTGGCGTCAACATTGGTAATGAAAATATTACGCTGAATAATGCAGAGCTCAATGGAAATGGTGCAGCGACTACGACCGGCGCGATTACTCTCGCGAGTGGTACATCGGATGTGATTAATGCCAATAGCGGCAGTTTGACTTTGGGTGGCACCATTGATGGTGCAGCGAACCTGACCTTGCAAGGCGCAGGCAGCATGGTGCTTTCCGGCAATATTGGTAGTGGTACACCGCTTTCCAGTTTAATTAGCAATATCATCTTAACTCTCGGCGGTAATTCAGCTATCAGCAGTAATAGCATTGTGATTAACAATGGCGTGACGGGCGGCAATAATCTGGCATTAACTGGCGCATCGATTTCCATGCTGGGTGGATTGTCCGTCAATAATCTTTCCATTACCGGATCAGGTGCGGATAATTCGCTATTGCTGGATAGTGGCACCACACAAGTATTTAATGTGACAGGCACCAATACGGGCAATATTACCAATGCTGGCATTGCAGGAACTGGCAGTTTCAGCAATCTACAAAACATTACAGGCAGCAGCACAGCGAATAATGTATTTATGTTTGCAAATAATGCGGCGATCACGGGTTTGATTAACGGTGGTGGTACGACTACGACTAATACACTGGATTACAGTGCCTATACCACGCCGATAACAATTACGCTGGCTGCAAATAAATTTAATGGCACGGTCGTGAATGGCACTACGACGATTACCAACTACAATAATTTTAATAATCTGATTGGTAACGGCGCACAAAGCCTGCTGATATTAACCACACAGCAATTAAGTCAGGCGAAGCAAACTGGTTCATTATCCGGTTTCATTGGTGATCCTGTTGACTGGAGTAATATTTCTGTGAATTTCCCTGTGATTATTCCCACGCCCACACCGACTCCATCATCTGAACCTACACCCACGGGTCTGAGTGGTGCAGATATTTCACCTATCATTCAGCAAGGACAAATTAATTCTGATAACACGGGTGGCTCAAGTGATGATTATCTGCTGACATCCAGTGTGCAGGATAATATCGATAGCCTCGAATCCGCTGCAGCGAATATGTTTGATACAACACTGAGTAATGTGAAGATCAATCCATATTGCTATCAAAATGGAAGTTGATGGTTGTGAGTTCGCAGGAGTAATGGAAGAATTCCTTCCCCTTCAGGGGGAAGGTGTCGACAGGCGGATGGGGGAATATAAAATTATGTATGAGAAGGTGTGGATGGGAATGTGCACTGCAGCATGTATGAGAAGGTGTGCACTGCAACAGGTGTGGGATGGAAGGTGTGTATGCAACAGGTGTGTCACCCCGGAAAATACGCCGCTGCTGTCCTGGTTTAGTTAGCTGCTGTTGTTCGGCGTATTTGTCCGGGGCCCGGTCTTTTGCGGTAATGAAAGGGTCTGCTATCAGTATGCAAGCCTGCTATCAGTGAAGGGTTCCCAAAAAATGCTTTGGTTCATGCCCAGCGGGGTTGATGGTTTTCAGGGACGGACATCCTGTCCTCGGCTCTCCTTGCCTCCTGGCCGCGACGCCCTTCAAACCATCAACCCCGCTGGGCATGAGCCAAAGCGTTTTTTGCCGGAACCTGAAAGACCAGTTGGAAACTTCACAAAAGACGCTGGGGTCGCATCTCGACATAGCTCATATGAGCTATGTCGAGATGCGACCCCAGCGTTTCTTTCGACATACGTCATTAGCTCTTGTGTTTTGTAATTATATTTATTAGGATTCGTAGCCTGCTTTTCCATTTATTTCTTTTCTCCAAACTTCCGCCATAAACATTGTTGTTCAAACCTCTTTTCTTGAATAACTCATCCCCTTTTTTATCACTACTTTTTTGTAATTACGAAATTGTAGTTACAAAAATCTCACTATTTGCTATAATTAACAGGATTAATCAATGCAATTTGAATGGCATATTAAGAAAAATCATCTTAATAAAAAGAAACATGGGCTAAGTTTTGAAATGGCGTCCTTTGTGTTCGAGGATCCATTTTTGTTTAGTGTTCCTGATTACAGGCACAGGCATAACGAGGAACGTTGGATAAGTTTAGGTTTAATACAGGAAAGTTTAATTTACGTGGCGCATACAATGAAAGAGGACGAAGAAAATGGCGAAGAAATCATCCGCATCATCTCGGCAAGGCAGGCTACACCGAGTGAAACAAGGCGATATTATGCTAACCGAAAAAATGATGAAAGAATTTAAAGCACTCAAGAAACGCAAGATAGATTTATCTGATGAAGATGCGCCTGAAATAACGAATTGGGAAACAGGAGTAGTTGGTAAATTTTATCGGCCTGTAAAAAAGCAAATTACAGTCAGAATTGATGCTGATGTTCTGGAATGGTTCAGGTTAACTGCCAAGAAGTATCAAACCTTGATTAATATAGCTTGTAGGGAATATATGGCACACCATCAGAAAAGCCATAAAAAAGTAAAACAGAAGCATCTTTAGAGATGCTTACTTCCCATATCGTAAATTGTTATACTCCACATCGAGTAAATCCTTGCTGTCAGTGAACTCATTCTGGATATTCTTGTCCAGCTTGTTGAGAGCATCATCATAATTAGTTTTAGCGGTAATAATGTAATCAGTATGATGCTTGAAAATCCCGAGACCGAGTTTATAGGATGCACGTAATTTTCCTGCTGATTCGGTATAAAGTTCCATGGAGTCATATAATTTTTTATAGGTATTAATTCTCGCTTTCACTTCATCAATCGCGAGAGTTTGCGCGTGTTGAGCTTTCAGAGTGCTATTAAGCGCATGCAGTAATCTGGCGAAATTACTTTTTTTGCAGTCTTTATCCTTCAGATAAGCATCGATGAATTCAGTCACCTTGTGCATCGAGCCTTGCTGCAAGAGATCTAAAACACTAGACATGGTATCACGGCGATCATAATAATCCTTTGCAGAATAAATATTAAATTTGGAACCAATGCGTGATGTTTTACGTGCTCTTTCTTTCAGATAAAGATTGATATTGCTGAGAGAAATAAAAAGTTTTTGTATGTTGGTTTTTTCGCTCAGCTCACAGATTTTTTTACTGTTATTTTCAGCATTGTTAACCAGCATTTTCTGCTCATTCGTATAAAGTGAAAGATTATGCTCGTATTCATCAACATTTATTGGTCTGGAAACTTTTTTCTCGTTCATGATTTGTTGAGGGATAGTATTTGTCTTGTCGATGATTTGGCAAAATCCTGGAGTTGCTCCACGCTTCTGTAATGCTTTAGCCACACGATAAAGCGAATAAGGACCAGTTTGATAATCCTTGCACTGATTATTGAGGCTGATGATTTTGCCATTGTTTATGACTAATTCACCTGCACCCGCAACAGCTTTACCTCTCACGAGCGATGCGTGAGTAATTTCCTTGAGAGATAGCTTGTTGGTAATATCATTTTCCAGGAATTTTTCTTCTTCTGCCTTGTGAATAAACAAATTACCCTGAGTGTCCATCACATAAATATATTTACCATCTTTTACGATTCCATCATTGCCGTAAGCTAATTGTCCGTATACGGAACCGGTGCTTACAGTGACAAGATGTTGCAGTGATTCATCGAAGGTAAAATATTTGATATACGCCGGAGTCTGATGTTTTAAATTTTCATTAAACTCAAGGTGAACAGTAAAATCTTCGCTTTTATCCTGTGCCCAGTCATTATGAATTTGTGCGGACAATTCATTTGAATTCCAGCTACGATGTTGTGGATCAAGTTTGACACGTTTTGCGTGAGGCAATAATTTGAGCCCAGTATTGTTATTAAATGCGCTGAAATCAGCATTGACATCAAATTCCATATTCACTTGCGGCAATGATTTTTTATCTGAGCTATCTGGGAATGAAGCAATTTCTTTTTCTTTTGGAAAGCTGTACGCGAGAATGTTTTGCGCTGCCCACACACGAAAATTTTTGGCTCTATTGTGGAATTTATTTTTAACCTGTTTGAGGGTGGTTTTAAGCGTACTACTAATCATGCTGATACTGACGATTTTATTATTATTGAAGACAACTGTTGCATCAGCAACAGCTTTCTTTCTCATAATCGATTCACGCGTAACTTCCCTGAGATATAGATTATTACCGGCGTTTTTTTGGTTGTTTTGATAGATAAACAAGTTATCTTCAAGATCCATGACATATGTACATTTACCATTGTTTGCGATTATTTTTTCTTGTGTCGGATCGACAAGTTTTTCGAGCGATTCACAGAAAGAAAAATACTTGGTAAAAGTTGTGTTCTGATCATTTAAATCCATATCGATCTCGTTTGCATTGCGTGGATCAAGACTGATACTTTTTTCCATGGATAATCTGATATTGGCGCTATCCAGTTTTTCTCTCGAAATTGAATGTTTATTTGCGGATAAACCAATGTCGTCCCTGCGCAAGCTGAATGCGGGAACAATTTGTTCTGCCCATGCGCAGAAATTTTTGGAAGTGTTGAGCAGGTTTTTTACCTGTTTGAGTGTCGTTTTGAGAGTGGTGATCGATGCATGTTTTTTTCGTTTTTCTTCCAGAAGTGTTTGATATTTTTTCTGGTTCCAGATTCTGTTCCATAACAAGGACAAGGTGGAAATTTTTTTATTATTTTCAGTCACCAGTAATTGGTGTGAATGAATTTGCAGATTAAGAAAAAGCTGGTGATTATTTTTAAAGAAATTATAGATATCGATGATAGATTCAGTTTGAGCCGGATTTTTTTTGCGAACAAATTCGAGGGTATTGTCATTGCCTGGCGAATGCTTACGCAAATTATTCACAAGAATATTCTGCGCAGCATTGTAGTCATTAATAGCATCAGTTGAACCGGAATTGAGATTGGGCGCGGTTAATTTGGGAACAAAAAAATCCCACTGGTTTCTCGCAACCATGTCACGGTATTTTTTATATAACTGATGACGATTGTTCATAAGTACCTTCTTCTTTCCGGGTTAAGAGCATGAGATCTGTCACCCTGAAGCAGGTGTCTGTCATCTCCTTACACTAAATAACGCTATTTCTTTTGTTTGCTACCACATGCTGCACACCAGGTTTCTCGTAGCAAATCACCAGATTTTTAAGTTCCACTTTCAGCAATTGTTCCAGGCTGAAAAATTGCTTGCTTGTTTCTGCATGCAGCTGACTGAATTCGTATTGATAGTTCTTTTGTGCAGAACGAATACTTTCCTCACGCTCAGGATTTTCTGATTGGGCGTAGGCTAGAGTCAACGCTCTCATGCTTTCGTACATCCCAAGATATTCTTTAAGTCTCTCTTTCACATATGGAGAAAAAGTCACCTGATCATTTTCGGAGTTTCTCGGACAATTTGAATAAGCTGTTTGAAGCTTAATCAACAGTTGTGAAAATTCATCACTAAAGCCCTCCGCGAACAGGCGCGCGCCCGTTATCCTGAAAATTTCATTTTTTATCTCTTCACAAGTTTTTTCCTTTGTAATGATTTGATCAGCCTGACGTTCTTCTTCAGTGAAAGGAACTTTTTTCATAAAAATGATCAAACTCAATAATTTGTGAAACTCAGTTCTGCGGAAGTAATAACCCTGACCATTATACTTATTGAAAAAAACAGTCGTGAAAATAGAGGTTTTTCTGGCACGTTCTTTCAGATATAAATTAATATTAGTCAAGCTCTGCAAAAATATTTTTTCCTGTTCAGAATAATGATCACAATTTTGCTCTTGCGTAAGTTTTTTAAAGTTTTCAGGAAATCGTTTTTGTAGCCAACTGCAAAATCCAATGGACTCATCCAGTGCAATTGCCATTTGCGAAGAAACATTCTTGATTTCTTCATCATTGCTATTAAGCTTTTTTACAGAGGCTTTTTGCAGAAGAATTTGCTGGGCTTCCATCAAGGACTTCAATCGAAAATTGTAAAAATTATAAATGAGAGTCAGTGTTTGCAAGACATCTACAGCAGAATTATTCTGATCAGTTTTTGCAACGGACACATCATTATTATTGGAGCGATTTAAAAATTGTAGAAAATCTACATCTGCAGTTACCTGCTTATTGCGTTTTAGGGTGGTGATAAGTTCCT
>Ga0206802_1262_pt1 | contig 10596 bp, 4 predicted proteins | sample Alteio_BWOrgCont_63_FD_152902 | JGI IMG/M metagenome (GOLD analysis project Ga0206802, IMG submission 152902) | Enriched cells from forest soil in Barre Woods Harvard Forest LTER site, Petersham, Massachusetts, United States -... | ecosystem: Environmental > Terrestrial > Soil > Temperate forest > O... | reverse complement strand
CACCTTTATCGAGAAACAAATACATCAATGTCATGTTAAGTTCCAGTCAATCATTAATTATCCAGCGTCTTAGTTCAACTATCACTAAATTATCAAGTGCCTCAAACTCGGGTGATAAAAAACAAGATGTATCTATATCTTCAAAATCCATGCCCGACAGTAAACATAAACGCCATGGTTCTAGCGAACCTATCTTGAGTCCAGATGAAACTAAGAATAAAAAACAAAAAACTACGCAGCATCAACATATGTCGCTCGCATCTATCATGGAACCTAATAGTGAGTTTAAAAGTGAGATGAGCATTTTAAAACAGCCTTCGGATGCCGAAAAATTACATAACAAAATTTTTCCCTATGATAATTTCTCTCTCGCGCCTCCTGTTAGGCAAATGCAAATTGGATGTATGCCTATTTCAGGGTCTGGTTATTATGGAGCTCCATCACTCAAACAATATCCCGGCATTAAATTGATGCCAGGATGTTATTTTATATTGCCATCACCACCATTTGGATTTGATCTTGTCTTACCTAACCCAAGTGAGATGGCCACAATACCCATTAGCGCTCTCTTGGTGCGATCGGGATATTGTCCTGAAGGATATAAACAGGCGCCTTCGCCACAACCTCTCTGGTATTCCTTTCCACTGTTGCAAGCTCCACAGCATCCAGCTCACGTATTTGGACCACTACCAATGCATTTTTTTCCGCTACAAACATTTCAGCAAATACCAACTCAATTCACTTTTACTGGAGCTTTATCAGCTGTGCCATTTTTTCCACATAGTGGTGTTGGCACAATACAGCACTCATCTCTAGCACCAGCTAATGGATTAACTTCTACGATAAAAAAATCTTAGGCATCAGGGTCCCTATATGACCCTGTAGGATTCATCGTTTATTTAGAAATAATCCCAATTGTATCCAACCATTTTTCCACTAGCTTAGGCCATTCCGTTATAGGAGATTTAGTGCGTCTCAATCCAAATCCATGACCACCCTGCGCATACAAATGCATTTCCGCCGGAACACCAGCAGTTTTGAGGCCAATATAATATAGAAGAGAATAATTAACAGTGTCTACTGGATCATCTTCTGCTTGTAACAAAAATGTAGGTGGTGTTTCTTTTGTAAAATGGATATTTGGATTTAAAACAAATGATTTGTCTTCCATACGCATGTGCCCAGGATAAAGTGCAATCGCAAAATCAGGGCGACAACTTTCTTTGTCTGCAGCATCGATAAGAGAATAGGCGCGCGTTTTAAAATGCGTGCTAATATCAGCAACCATATAACCTCCCGCTGAAAATCCAATGACGCCAATTTTATTTGGATTGATATGCCATGCCGCAGCATTTAATCGAACTAACCCGAGTGCTCTCTGTGCATCCTCTAGTGCAGTAGGTGCTTTAGGCTGAACGTGACATTTGCAATCATCATTCCAATTCGGTCCTGAATTAGGTACACGATACTTTAATAATATGCCGGTTATTCCTTGAGATGCTAGCCACTGACAAATTTCTGTGCCTTCTAAATCAATTGCTAAACCATGAAAGCCACCACCTGGAAATACAATAACAGCAACGCCGGTGTTTTTTGTTTTTGGCAGATAAATTGTTATTGTGGGTTGCGATACATCCCATACTGCATACCATAGTTTTCCAGCAACAGTTTCGGCACTTTTAGTAATATATTCTGGTTTGATAGTGGGTAATGGATCGGGCATTTTTCCTTGCGGCCATATTGGGATTCGTTGGTATTCTGGTGAGGGTTGCCAAATGTCTGCCTGTGCGTTGATACTAGGGAAGACTAATGAAAAACAAAAAATGAATAGCCAAAGTTTTATCATGATTAATGACCCAAAAAGATAATTGCGAACGTTAATATAAATAAAATGGGATGAAGTATCAACTTGTAACTACTTATTTTAGATGGAGGTTATAAGTTGATGGCATACCATTCCCCACAAGTCTAGCGTTCTTGGCACCAGACCCTGTTGCCTCACAACAAGTGGGAGGTGACAGGGCCTACGGACGTGGTGAGTATTTATGGCAATAGTTTGCAACGTCAGTAACGTTGCCCATTAATTCGCAGTAGCCTTCATAAACAAGATTAATCAATTTTTTCGGAAGCTGTGCAATATCACTCCCCAGATTTTCTGTTTTAATTTTTTCACTATTTTCAGCATAACTTCCTGCTTGGTAATCATGGGTGCGTCGAAAAATAACATCATGGATAAATGCTTTTGCATTTGATAAAGGAGATTGATCTCCTTTCACGGTAGTATAATAAGCATGCATCATGGTGTTTTCATCAGTTTGTGTGAAAGTAGCATAAAGATCAACTGTGGTTTTGATTCCATGCAGAATATAATTACCTGCGGGCATAAGGACTTGACCATTTGTAAGTTGTTTAAAGCCTTCGCTTCTCAGAAATTCATTATGATGTTTATCTAAACTCATTTCATCAACATAATTAAAAGGTAGATAATTTTCTGCTGCTGCGACTAATTCTTGAAGTTCTGTAGGTAAAGGTTTGTCTTTATTTTTTTCTTGATTGGCGATAATTTTTTGATAATTTATTATTTTTTTATAACCATTATCAGCGATGAGCCGTAATTTTACGCTATCATTATCTTGTAAGCAGGCATCTATTTTATCAGTGGTGCAAATACTTTGGTGAAAAAACTCATTGCGAAGCATATTAATTAACGCATTATCAGAATAATGTGGACACAGCTCAAGCCATATTTGATTTGTATTTGTCATATACTGAGCGCCTTGAACAACAGCAGTGGGTCGGACCACAATATAAAAATCTTTACTTACATCCGCTTTTTTTAAAATTTCTTTAGATGCAACGTAAGGTAAAACGCGTTGATAAAGTCTTTTTTGAAATTCTTGATATTGTTCAAGATATTTTTTTTGAGAAAATTTTGTTTTTTTATAATCAGAATGTTCATATACAATTCTTATAGTGATGGCATCAGGTAATTTTTTTGAGCATGTTCCTGACTCAGATGGTTTGCCGGATTCACAAATAGAAGTTTTTGTTTTAGGTGGTGTGACTGAAAGTGATGATTGGATGCTTTTATGTGAAGAGGGGAAAGGTTTTTTGGCTACATCTTTTTTTGATTTGGTTGATGGTTCTTTAGGTTTAGGGAATGTCGCTTCTGCTGCAGCCATAGATCCTGATAGTTGTATTTGTGCTAAAAGACAAATCATTAAGGGTATCGCCCATCGTGGAATTGCTAATGATTCGATTTGAGGGGGTTCGTAGATTATTGTCCTCGCGATTACTTGAGGTTTATTTTTTACTTCTGGTGGATTAAAAATTTTTCCGGATTTATCTTCTATAATTACATTATGTATTCCAATTTTTTTACGCCAGTTATGTATGTTATTGCGATGATGCATGATGCTTTTTCCAGAATTGACGTTGCATTAAGGGTAGATTAGAAAGCCATTCGCTGAATTAATATCTTTGTTTCATGGTTATCAAGCAATGACGAAACTCTCTCCTAGGCCTTCAGAAATTTTCCTGATTGTGTATATTGCAGATGGAATTTTTAGATGGTTAGAGTATAACAACAAGTTTGTTTTTTCAAGGAACTATATGTCTACCATTGGCTTTTATTTAGTTCAGATATTTTCGTTACTCATGCATACAAACCGACAACCACACACTTGACTCCGTACTTTCATTTCGCTTACGATATTGCTTACAGAAATTGTGTCAAATCAACACTTTCCACTTCGAGCTATCATAAAACACGCTATTACTGGCGTTAATAATTTTTGAGCGACTACACAACCAATGCAGTGTACTGGCGATAATTAAATAAAGCGTGTGGGTACTCGTCCTCTAGCCTGATAAGTATTATGAAGCTGCAAGCAACCATAAAGAAGCAAGGGTAATGCAAAAGCACTGGCGATAGTACAAGCCGTGATAAAAGTAGATGCGCTAACACCAATAGGAATAAGGGCACTTACTGCAGAAGTGCTGCTGATAGCATGTCCTGCTGCTGCACCTCCTGCTGCAAAGAACGTACAAGCTGCGACTGATGTTTTTGAGGGCAGTTTGTCTTGATGTTTCTTCGCTAAAGAATAAAGTTTCCAGCAACTATAAGCAAGCAGGGGCAATGCAACAGCACTTCCTAAAGTGCAAGCCATGATAAAAGTAGATGCACTGATGCCAGTAGGGATCAGGGCAGTTGCGGCAGAAGTGGAACTGACAAGATAACCTGCTGTAGCACTGCTTGCTACAAATAGCGTACATGATGCGACTGATTTTTTTGAGGGCAATTTGTTTGGATGCTTTTTCGCTAAAGAATAAAGTTTCCAGCAGCCGTAAGCAAGCAGAGGCAATGCAATAGCACTTCCTATAGTGCAAGCCATGACAAAAGTAGATGCGCTGATGCCAGCTGGAATGAGAGCAGTTGCAGCAGAAGTGGAACTACCCAAATAGCCTGCTGTAGCACCACCAGCTGCAAATATTGTGCCTGCTGCAATGGTTTTTCTTGATGGGCGTCGTAGATCGCTGTTTGCAAAAGAATAAAGCCGCCAGCAGCCATAGGCAAGAAGTGGCAACATTACTGCGCCGGTGACAGAGCAGCATGCGGCAAACAAAGAAGAGCTGACTCCTGCAGGAATCAATGCGCTTACTGCAGCAATTTTGCTGCTAAAATACCCCGCTACTCCACCTACTGTTGCCAACGTACTGCCTGCTAGCATTTTTTTCCTTAACGAAGGTGGGAATAAGTAATCCAAATATTCTAGCAAGTCGTATAGTAGTGACTCCATCTTAGTAGTAAAGTTTTGCAAGGCACTTGTTTTCTCCTCCAAAGGTGGTTTCTCTTCTTCTTTTATTTCATTCGCAGTCAATTGGGTGGGTAAGAAAATGGTTTTTCTCGCAATTGCCACCAACCCCTTAAGGAATAAAGATAAACCGACTAAACTTACAAGAGCAGCCTCAATCAAAGACTTCCACGCCCATAACATCAAAACAGGTGTAGTGACTACTGACATTGCAACAGCGGCTAATATGAGTGCACCTAAAGTAGCGGAGCCTATTGCGAGGAACCAGCTAAAAGTACTGTAATCTTTCCACTTAAATGCGGGAATGTTTATTGTAACTGATCCATGCTTTAATTCTTCTTGCTCTTTAGGTGTTAGTTTATGTTCAGCTGCCACTAAAGTATCACCACAATAAAAACGCATTATCATTTTAGTCGGTTGCATGGAAGGGAAAGTGAAGGTAGCAGAAGCGGGTACTTTACCATTGAAAACAATATCATTTATTTTTTCTTTCTGCAGTGTTTTAATTGAAATTTCTTCACTCATTTCTTCTTTTTCATCTTTTTGCTTGGACTCTGCTTCCATGATCATTTCCAATCGAGCAGGTGTGCTAGATTGTCCTGCTGTTAGCGCATATGCTCTATTAAATGCCTTGCTAAAAGCTGCTTCTGGATCGTCGTTTGTTTCAATAAAAATTGCCTCATCTCTTTTTTTGCAACTTTTTTGAAATAAGCGATTTAAAAGTAAACGAGCATCTCCTCCAGGAGCTAAGCAAACACCAATAGGGATAATACGTGGAACTTCAGGAAACAAATTTAATAAAGTATCGGCATTACAATCTTTTGATTCATTCTCCCCATCTGTTAAAAAGAGAAGAGAGGATTCTTTTGTTACGTCTAATGTCTTGGCAGTTTCGAATGCACTTTTAAAATTAGTTCCTCCCGCTTGCGTTTGCATATGAGTAATACTAATTTGTGCGTTGACTATATTCTCTTTGGTGGCAGTTTGCTGTGGAACTAATATCTCCGCTTTATCATCAAAAGCAATTATGGCAAATCTATCCTTCTCTGTTAGCTTATTTAGGTATATCACCATGTCATCTTGTACTTTTTTCCATCGATGGCCAGCCATGCTACCACTGCGATCAAGAACAAATATAATATCTTGGGGAGGGAAGGGGTTTTGTGGTTTAGGGAATGCGGTTAATGATGGTGTGACGTTCCAACCGCCGCCGTCTTTTTTTTCACTAATCGTGACGCTGAGTTTTATTGGGTGATCAGTAATTCTTCCACTTCCAGACATATGCACGTCCTTTTAATAATGGGTCATCATGTTGGGTTAAGTATTTAGAAAGTTATTTTTGCCAACTCTAACATACCCCATCACATACCCTCAAATAATTTTGGATTCAAATAAAATGAATCAGCTATTAGATAGATAACCCTATATTTTAATTGGAAAATATCGGAGTTATCGGAGCATGTTGGGAGGGGTGTCAGACATCATCGTTCCCTTGAAAGTACATCACCCGTGTTATGGACGCGCCTTTTTCGCTTCTTGTGCCTCTTTCTCTACAATACGTGCCGATTTATGAGTAGTAAGCTTACCCAGGTTTTCAAGACTTCTAACAAACAGCGAGTGTCGATGTAACAGATGACCGACACCTACCGCAGTAGCCCCACTCGCAAATAACTTCATTCCAGTTTCGATGCCTTTATTACTGATGGGTTCACTAGCACCTGCCGTTTTAATAAATAATGCGATACATAGACCAATCGCGATTAACCCCGCCAGCATCATCAAACCGCCAATAAGTCTAGAGCAAGAATTTCCGTGCTTTAATTTAAGCTCATCGATAGTTTTTCCTTTTATCTTTCCAGCATTCGCTTCTTTCAAGCTTTTTAACACGCGTTTTTCATGTTCAACATCACTATGATTTAAAAGTTTGACCATTTCTTCGCAAGCACCATCATAGATATTGTTATAGGCATCTTTTAAAGGTACTGAATGTTTTAATTCATCACGAAATGCTTTTAACTTTTTTAATTCAGTATAAAGTTCCGCTCGAAGTGCAACTTCACTTACGTCAAATTTTTCTTCGGATTTTTTTGCATTACCTTTTTCCTCAGGAGCGTTTAATTTATGAGTGTTGCTTTTAGCTTCAGAAGCTTTTTCCTCGCCTTCTACCTCAGGAATATTTATTTTTTCAACTTTTGTAAACTGTAACTCTAGATAGCGTAGAGTTACAGTTTGTAATCGAGAATGTGCTAATGCATCCTGATCTCTATTCAATTCAAATAAAAATTTTACGCAATCAACTTGCTTTGCTAGATCACCATTGATAGTTGAACTATGGATACGGAAAACTCGAAAATGACGATTCATGGTATCACGATAATACTTATTTCCTCTATCATCCAAAGGAACAAACAGTGCTGCTCTCAAAAATTGAAGTTTAAAATACGTTAATGATGTGATATCAATACTCGTTTTTTTATTCAGATCATCATATGTTATTACGTACTGATCATCCTTTGTTATTCTCAATATGTTCGTCCCAAAATAGTTCGGGAAAAAATGAGCAAAACAGTACAAATACTCACGCAACTTCAAGCATAGCGAAACCTGATCTGATGGAGTTGAAGTAATCTGAGTAAATGCCATTTTTGTAATAGCTGTGGGTAATTCTCCCCTAGAGTCAATCGATATTGGATCAGAGCCAAGCTTCTGAGAATATGTCCACAGCTGGCAAGCACCGATAAAAAGGATATGACAATCCTGAAGTGCGTTGGTATAAAGCGCCTCATGTATTTTACATAAACCATACATGTCAAAAACAAATTCTTCTAATCCACCGCCATAATTATAATACTCACCATGATGAACCAAAGCGCTTCGTTTTATCTCAGCAATTCTAGGCGCCATTATTTTAAGCTCAGTTAAATAACCAGCTTGAAACTCAGCTGGCAATTTACTATAGAAATTAACTAAACGTATAAAATAGATAACTGCATAGTGAGTATTTTTATCCTTATGATTTAGGCATTTTCTTAAGCTCGCGTTATCGAGCAAATTATCTAGCTTAAGTTCATTTCTCAGTTTCTGAAAATTTGAAATTTCTTGACTACAAGCATAGGGTGTGTGATTAATGCTTTTTAATTTAGCTAACAGCTGTTCTTCCTTCGCGGGACTATCATCGTGGTTAACATGTACAGTAATATCAATATAAGTCTGTTGCTTAGCATGCAATTCATCACTATCGGGAACAACTCTTAAGGGATATGCTTGGTCATATGATCGTGCTAATTCAGAAAAAATTTCATTTCTACGATCAATTTCCTTGAAAACTTCTACTGCTTTCTTAGTCTCTAATGCATAAATATATGCATAAACATTATATTTTGTAACTTGATCCTCTTGATACTGTTGCGCTTTAGTCTTTATCGAATCATCTTCTAATGCTCCAACTCTTTGGGACAGCAAATCTAATTTTTCAAATACAACTTTTGCATGCTCAAGTGTCTTGCTTTTCTCACTCTCATTATCTTCTTTTTTGTTATACCATTCAGCACAAAATTCTTTTACTAAGTTTATCACATCTTGATTTTTAAATTCTTGCACTCTTAAAAAATGAAGCTGAAAATAATTTGCTAATTCGCCATCTTTAAAAGTTCCACTTCTCATTTCAACCAACATATCAAACTTAATTGATTGCTTATTTGTTCCAAAAGAATCCGGGAAAATATGACGAAAAAAGTGCGTGATCGTACGCAACCTACCCACAAAATAATTTGAATTCTCGGGTTTAATCCAAACTAATGCCTTCCCTACAATAGTAGCAGGCAAATCCTCATTTGACTTAGATTCCAAAGAACGAACCAACAATCGACAAGCGACAAGAAAAAGCTCATTACGATCATCATATTGTGCGTTTTTATCATCTAACGAAAGCCGATTTGGTTGTGATTGATTGGAGCGATAAAGCGCTTTATAGATATTAACTAGCGATTCAAATGGCCTATATATAACATGATTAAAATTTCTCATGTCAGAAATTTTGCCATCCAGGAGTTTCGTTTTTTGTTCTGCCAATTTAACAGAAATTATTGTAAGTTGTTTTAGATATTCAACTCGAACATTAGCTGGATTAGATGGTAATTCATTATAGCAGTTGATTAAATGTATAAAATTGATAACCACTTCGCGAACCGAAAAGTCACTGTAGTGTTTATCAAAATTATCGAATATTCCGTCTAGAATATTATCGTCAAGTAAATCACCCAGCTTAATTTCAGGTAATAGAAGGCCAGACAGGCTAGCCCGCTGTTCTTTAAATTTTTGAACCAGCTCTCTATCAACCCGTTCTTTTGCAGCTCTTTCAGCGCGCTCTTCTGCTATTTGTTCGCTAACTCGATTCATCTGCATTATTCACCCCACATCAATTTCAGACATACGCACCAAATTTTGATAGAATATTTAGAGGTCTATACTTTAATCGTTGATCATTTTGAAGTCAATGAAATGTTTGGAAATGACGGTGTTAGGCACCATCATTTTCTCCTTCAGGTTATGGCCAATATTGGTCCTTTTTGAGAGTGTGTGGGTAGGTTTAGGGCGACCCCGTTTCTAAAGTTTAGGAATTAATTCACTTGGTGGCGCTAGAAATAGATGTTGTGTTGGACCAGCAACACTATGTGAAAACAATGTTGACGGTGTTAATAAAGTTCCAGCAAAAGTAAATTGAGCTGGCATTTGCTGATGCTGAAATGTTTGTAACGGAAAAGAGCGCATCGGTGGTGGTCCAAATACTTGGGCTGGATGCTGCGGAGCTTGAGGTAGTGGTAACGGATACCAGAGAGGTTGTGGTGATGGTGGTGCCGGCTTATATCCTTTAGGACAATACTTTGACCGCACCCAGAGCATCCCGGTCTGCTCTTTTGAAGTAGGTAAGACAAGATCAAATCCATGTGGTGGTAATGGCAATATAAAATAACACCCTTTAATCAGATCAATCCCTGGGTATTCTTTGAGTGATGGAGCTCCATAGTAACCAGATTCTAGAGTAGGTAGGCATCCAATTTGCATTTGCTTAACTGGGGGCGCATTACAGAAAAGATCATAGGGGAAAATTCCGTCTCGTAATCTTGCGTCATCCGAAGGTTGCGTTAAAGCATTTCTAAATCGACCTTTAAATTTACTTTCAAGTTCCTCGATAGGTGCGGGCGGTAACACATGTTGATGCTGTGCAGTTTTACGTGTTTTATTCTTAGTTTTACCTGGATCCAAAATGGGTTTTTGAGAACCACGGGGTTTATCCATATTTTTGGACATAATCTCGGGAGACATAAATACATCTTTTTCTTCACCATTTGAGTTTGAAGCATCTGCTAATTGAGTGCCAATTGAATTAAGATGTTGGGTAATGAATGATTGGCTGGAGCTTCTTCGTATAATATTGATGTATCTATTTTGTGAGGAAGATGCAGATAAAGACTTTAGAATTTTGCTATCTAAAATAATACTACCGGGTAATGCATAAGTATTAATCTTCTTCTCTGTAATCGCATCTGACCATTCAGGTAAATATGCGCGGTATTTTTTGCCATCAATAACTTTTCTTTCACTCTTAAAAAGCAGTTTGCACAGAGCAAGCGCGTTTTTTATCGTTTCTTTTGGATATTGATTAGGGTTATTAATGTAACTATTTATAAGTGTAAAGGCACCTTTTACCGTAAGAGGAGAAATTGCTTGTCCTTTTCTCCCTTTTTCATCCTTGGGCTCGAAATGAATAGGTTTAAGGTGT
>Ga0206802_1261_pt1 | contig 10597 bp, 4 predicted proteins | sample Alteio_BWOrgCont_63_FD_152902 | JGI IMG/M metagenome (GOLD analysis project Ga0206802, IMG submission 152902) | Enriched cells from forest soil in Barre Woods Harvard Forest LTER site, Petersham, Massachusetts, United States -... | ecosystem: Environmental > Terrestrial > Soil > Temperate forest > O... | reverse complement strand
GCGGTGTCTTGCCGCAGAAGTGGACCACTGGCGGCCCTAAGTGCATGGAGATTCCGGAGTGGCAGGTTCACGAATACAACCCCGATCTATACATCCTTCGTCAGTCCGGATGCACCGATGCGGAGATGCCATTCCTCTTTCTCTTCTTCGGCAAGGATCGTGGACTGCTCTGGGACACGGGCTCGCGCAACGGCAACCTCGCGCCCGCATTTCAGCATGTCGTGCATAACTGGCTTGAACGCAACCACCGCGCCAGCATCCCTGTAATCGTGACCCACTCGCACTCGCATGACGACCATACATGGGGTGACTCGGCAATTCAGGCGCTTAAAGACCCTGCGATTCCAATTACCTTCGTGCCCGCTAAAGTGGCAGACACTCAAGCCTTCTTTCATATCACGTCATGGCCTGATGGTTTAGGCGAGGTCGATCTCGGCGGCCGCGTGCTCAACATCGTGCCAATCCCTGGCCATGATGTTGTGAGCATTGCATTGTACGATCGACGCACCGGAATTCTTCTAACAGGGGACAGCCTCTATCCAGGCCGCCTCTACATTCGAGACTTTCCCACATTCAAGGCCAGCACCGAACGGCTCATTACTTTTATCGAGGGCAAGCCAGTTGCGCACATTCTCGGCAATCATATCGAGCAGTCCCGCACACCGTTTCTCGATTTTCCCATCGGTTCGATCTATCATCCAGACGAACATCCCCTCGATCTGACCTTTGGAACCTTGCTCGAACTCGAAGACGGGCTTAAGTCCATGAATGGATCTCCGCGTCGGCTAGCCATGCGCGATTTTACGATCTGGCCTCTTTCGCCTAACGACCATGGACTCGGCGATAAGATGGAACAAATCTATAAGCAAACACAGGAAAAGCAGCAGCGCGATAAATGGGACCAGCCAAAATAGAAGCTCGCGTAGCAAATGCGGGGCCCTCCGAATAGCCCTCAAGAATTCTTGTACGCGGTTGCAAACTCGGAACTCATTAAGATCTATCTGAAAAGCGTCGTGCAGCCAGCCTGCGCCCGCGCGGATTTGTAGGTCCAAACCGGGCCATATAAAGCGATCTTGTCGCGGGGATTGCAATTCTTTATCTCTATGGACTTCACACCGAGGCTGTGTAACGCTCGAAATAGGTTCTTCCATCCAATCCCCATAAGCTGTTTAATCGCAGAAAATATCAGGAAAATTGCAACGCTCAACACTTCTCAACAACAGTCCACTGTGAGGACCGGCCAGAGGTGTATCTGAAGATCGTCAGCCAGAGGCTCAGGATTTCCGACGAGGAGCGATTTATCAAGTTACAGACGAATGGTGCGAGCAAAAACGCAACTATAAACGCGCCTGTTTTTCTAACCATTTCTTGGAGGATGTACATGCAGACTCGCCTTATCAGATTTCTAACTGTTCTAATCGTTGCGCTATCGATGATTGAGTGTTCCCCGTCACTCTTCGCGCAAACCAACACGACCTCCTTATCGGGAACAGTGACAGACGTAACCGGTGCGGTGATTTCGGGCGCTGATGTCAGTATCTCGAATGCAGCGTCTGGGAGCCGGCAGAACACGCAGACAACGAATAAGGGAGAGTTTTCCTTTGAGCAGATTCAGCCAGGGACGTATGAAGTCAAGGTGATAGCGCAAGGTTTTTCTGAGCAGAATGAAAAGGTGGAACTGCTCGTTTCGACGCCCGTTACTCTGGTCTTCAAGCTGACAGTCGGTACAACCGAACAGACCGTAACCGTCGAGACGAACCTGGCCGAGGTGAATACGACAGATGCTACGCTAGGCAAAGCCTTCAACAGCGCACAGGTTGAGAATCTGCCCTATCTTGCGAATAACGTTACGTATCTTCTCTCATTGCAGCCTGGAGTTCTGGCCTTGGACAGCGGCGCGCAGACCGGCGGGTTGAATCAAGATACTCGGACCGGCATTGTCAATGGAGCACGCCAGGACCAGACCAACATCACTCTGGACGGAGTGGACAATAACGACCAAATTTTTGGTTATGCTTTCAACGGGGCTTTGCGTTCCACGCGTGACTCGGTGGAAGAGTTCCGTGTCACAACGACCAATGCCAACGCGGATGCCGGACGGTCCTCAGGAGCACAGGTTTCGCTGGTTACCAAGAGTGGCACCAATACGATTCATGGTAGCGCCTACGAATATTACCGCGACCCCGGCACCACTTCCAACAACTGGTTCAACAAGCAGGCGGAGTTGAACTCCGGAGAACCCAACATCGCGGCTAAGGTTCTCGAACACACCTATGGCGCGTCGTTGGGGTTGCCTCTCAAGAAAGACAAGCTTTTCTTCTTCGGCGCGTATGAGGGATTCAGGCAAGCCAGCGATATTCTGGTAAGCCAGACCGTGCCGTCAGTCTTTGTCGCGGGAGGGAGTAACATTGGTCTGATCACCGGCGATGTAACATACCAGGCTTGTCCCACATCCGCGACTTGTCAGAACGGAACCACCTATAAGACGTTGACACCGGCAGAAATCGCACAGATGGATGGCCGTGCTTCCGATCCGGCCTGCGCCACCACGACCTGCTACGCTCCCATGACAAATGCAGCGGCAGTTGCCTATTTCAACTCCTTTCCCTTGGCGAACTCAAACGCGACGGGAGACGGAGTTAATACCGGAACTTATAACTTCACTTCACCCGCGCCCCTCCATCAATTCACGAACATAGCCCGCATCGATTACAACATCAACCAGCGGCAGACTTTCTTCATCCGCGGCAATCTTCAAGATGACAATCAATCGACCGCGCTCCAGTTCGTCCTGCCGGCCCCCTCTGTAACCTACGGAAACAGCAAAGGCATCGCGGCAGGTCATATCTGGTCCATCAACGACCACATGACCAATAACGCGCGCTATGGCCTGATCCGCATCGGTAATGCCTCTCGGGGAACGGCAGATTTCACCAAGCCCTACGTCGCTTTTGGCGCCTTCACCACACTGAGCGCAGAAACCACTTCGACCATCTACGAAGTTACAACCAACAACTTCACCGATGACTTTACCTACGTCAAAGGGCGTCATACCATCCAGGCTGGCATTAACTATTCCTTCCTTTCCAATAGCCAATATTTCGATGCGCCCCTGCTGTCTTACGCGAACGTGAGCCCCAATCTTCTGGCTACCGCCGCAATCGCCAACCAGGGAGGAAGCTTGGATCCTGGAGCTTTTAGCTGCCCCGATTGCCAAACGGTCTCATCTTCTTTTTCAAACTTCTACAACCAGGCCATTATCTCCAATGTGGGAGCAATTGAAACCTCACAGTCCGGTACCGAGTTCAAGGTGCAGAACAACCAGCTCGTTCCTCAGGGAGCCGGTGTAGTTCCGCCCCACACCTTTCATAACTTCGAGCAGGAGTATTACGTGCAAGACCAGTGGAAAGCCACTCCGCTGCTCACATTGACGTTCGGGGTGCGCTATGTCCATCTTGGCGTGCCATACGAGAAAGATGGCCAACAGATCGCACCTACGATTCCGCTGAATACCTTCCTCGCCAACCGAGAAAACGCCGCAGCCGCCGGTACAGCATACGATACCGACGTTTCTTTCCGCGCCTCCGGTTCGCCCAACGGTCAGCCCAACTTCTGGACTCCACAAAACCTCAACTTCGCGCCGCGCTTCGCCTTCGCTTTTTCCACTCCTGACAACAAGAGCTCCATACGCGGCGGCTTCGCTCTGGCTTACGACCACTTTGGCGCGGGTGTGATCGACTCCTACCAGTCCAATCCTCAGTCGCTGCTCTCGTTATCGCAGACCAACCTCGAGACCTTCACCGATATCAACTCCAATCCCCGCTTTACTGGCTTTAACAGCGTACCTGCTGTACCGGGAGCCTCCACCTCGCTCCAACTTCCGTTTACGCCTGCCGAGAGTCCCTTCACCTTCGATTACAGCATCAACGACAAGCAGAAGACTCCCTATGCGGAGACCTTCAACCTGTCGTTACAGCATGAGTTCCCACACAATCTGGCCGTTACCGCGTCCTACGTCGGGCGCCTCGGACGCCACCTCATCCAAAATCTGGATGTCGCCATGCCGACCAATCTATTCGACCCCAGTAGCGGCCAAAGTTACTTCCAGGCTGCCACTGCATACGACAAGATGGTCGACAGCGGCGTGGATCCGTCCACTGTTCCCGACTCCGGCTACTTCCATAACGTTTTTCCAAACTTCAGTTTTAATGGATATTCAGGCGCCCAGGCCTACTACGCTTACTTCGCCAACAACCGCGGCAACGAAACCAACGCACTCTTCGCCGCCGACACCGACCCCACAGCCTCCCCGGCTGGGCAGAGCTTCCGTTTCTTCTTTCCTCAGACATCTTCGATCTACACTCAATCGACCACCGGATCGAGCAACTATCATGCCTTGCAGGTATCTCTCCGCCAAGCCATGAAATACGGTCTGGAGTATGACATCAATTACACCTACTCCAAGTCGATGGACGAAGGCTCCGACCCGGAGCGGAATGGGACCACCGGAAGTCCGGTCATCAACGTCTTCTCGCCGAATCAGTGGTATGCCCCATCCGACTTCGATGTCCGCCACAACATCACGGCCAATTACACCGCGCCGCTCCCCTTCGGCACTGGCGCGCCGTTCCGGACCGGGAGCCATCTTCTCGATCTGGTCGTTGGTGGATTCCAGTTGAACGGCCTCGTCCACTACAGCACTGGATTTCCCTTCAGCGCCGTAGCCGCAGGTAACTGGGGAACCAACTTCGCCTTTAATAGCAACATGGTAGCAACCGCCAAGATCCCAACCGGCGGACATCACTATAACGCTCCCGACCAGGTCGAAACGGCACTCAACGGAATCACTGCCGCGGCCGCTCATGCCAACCTGCGATTCGCGTACGTTGGAGATGCCGGACAACGCAACAACTATCGCGCAGACGGTTACTTTTCCCTCGACGACGGCTTGGCCAGGACCTTCCGCACTTTCCGTGAGCAGCAGATTCGCCTCTCCGTTGAGGTTTTCAATGTGTTGAACACCAACCGGTTCAATTCAGCGCCTTCCGGAGGCTCATCCAATCCCTTGCAAACGGACGGCACAAGCGCCAACTTCGGCACTTATATCGGCGGTGGTAGCGCCTTGCTGCTGCAGCCGCGCCAGATGCAGTTCTCGGCGAAGTATGTCTTCTAGCCCGTCCCTCATGCAGCTGCAGTTCATAGAATGCAGAAGTGGGACCATTACAAAACGGAGCAGTTCAGCAGGTGCCGGTCATCGCGATGCGTTGACCGGCATTTTTGCGCCTGTTGAGATTGGATTTACGCCAAAGTGGTCAGGCGAAGTGCAAATGTGAGCACTAACCGCTTGACGATGATCCCCAATTCCTGTCACAATTCCCGCGAAAGTTTGTAGAGACAATCGCCTTCGATGGAGGCGGTTTGTATTACCAATGAGGTCTCCGCGCTCCGGGATTGCAGACATTCTGCAGCCTTCCGCGCGGAGGAACAAACATGGCAAAGGCCACTTTCGCATTCAAGAGTCCACGACGTCGACATCAACTTTGTACCGCTCTGGCGTTGGTTTTGCTTTCCGGGGCGCAGATACCTCTACTGCCGGCACAGGGTGATACAGCGGCGCAAGCACCTCTTCTTCAGCACGTCTCCACCGGCACTGGTTTAACTCCGGCTCATTCCGAGTCAACGCTGACTCCCGAGCAGCTTGGCGATCTCCAGATGGTGCGCAAGCAATACCAGGCGGCGATTGCGGCCTTCGAGCAGGTATCGCCCAAAACCGCCTCCGTGTGGAACAAGATCGGCATCGCCAACCAGCAGATGTTCATCACCGAAGAGGCGAAAAAGAGCTATCGGATCGCATTGAGTCTCGATTCCAAAAATCCCGAAGTCATGAACAATCTTGGCTCCGTCTACTACTCTCTCAAGGAATACGGCCAAGCCGAGCATCTGTACCGGAAAGCGCTGAAAATCGATCCGAAATCAGCCCTCATCTACAAGAACCTCGGAACCAACCTGCTGGCTGAAAATAAATTCAAAAAAGGGTGGGAGTGTTACCAGACCGCGCTGTCCATAGATCCAGAGATCTTTGAACGAGTCAATCAACTTAGAATCGGAGAGCCGACGCCTGTCCAAAAGCGGGGTGCGATGAATTACTATCTCGCAAAGAGCTATGCCCGCGTCGGGCAGCCGGATCTTGCGGTCGGATATCTGCGAATGGCCATCGACGAAGGCTTTACGGATCGGAAGAAGGTACTGTCCGACAAAGAATTCGCCAGCCTCCGAGGCTTCTCATCTTTTGAACAGCTCCTCGCAGAGCAGCGAGTGCAATAAGGCTTATCCGATTGTGAATCGAACTACAAGTTGAAACCCAGCTTGTTACAGCTGGAACTATATCGTGTTCCTGCCCAATCTAACTCAAATCTAAGTTAGAAATTTATGCAGTTACCCGCCTTCGCTCGCCGTCGCGGGCTCGGATAACCCGTAGAGCTAAGCCGCTCGCCCGATGCCGACATTGCTGAATCTCCGCAATCACCGCCAGCGCAATCTCGGCGGAAGTGCTTCCACCCAGGTCCAGGCCCATGGGAGCATGAAGCCGTTCCATCCACGTCTCCATCTGGGCATCGACGTGCGACTCGGGCAGGTCATATTCTCCTGCTAGCGACAACAAGATTTCGTCTGTGCGGCGGCGCGGCCCGAGCACGCCGATGTAAGCCAGTTCCTCGGCTAGTAGCGCCGCAAGAATGCGGGTGTCCTGCTCAAGACTATGGGTCATCACAACTGAGGCGTCGGTCGGCCGCAATCCAAGTTCAGGAAACTCTCCCGCAGCTAGAACCTGTACATTGTGCGCCTCCGGAAACCTCGCGCGGGTCGCCAGATTGGAGCGCCCATCGGCCACCGCGACATACCACCCCAGTTGCCGCGCCTGGCGCACCAGCGGAACCGCATCATCCCCTGCGCCAAAGACGAACAATCCCGGCCGGGCAGCATTCCACTCCACGCGAACTGTCGCAGTTCGGTCCTCTTTTATGCGAACTGCGCGAGTCAGAGACTGTTGCTCCTCGAATCCCTCGCACGCCACATCCGCCAGAGCCGGGGCAATTGCCGCGTCCAAATTGTCGCCGGACTCCGAAGGCCAGAATGCTCGATATCCAATCCATTCTCCATCCAGCACCGTAGCAATTGCTAGCGGAACGCGATCAACAAAGCTCCCAGCCAACCGTCGCATCACCAGCTCCGCAGTTTCACTTCGCTCCAGCAGTAGATGGACAACTCCTCCGCAACCCATGCCATAAGGAACCTCGCCGTCTTCGGCGATTGTGGAGTAGCGCCGCACTACCGGCCCGTTTTCCGTGCGCCAAAAGGCCTTGCGCGCCACTTCGCCTTCCAGGCACCCTCCGCTGATCGTTCCCGCGCGCCGCCCGTCCGCCGCAATCAGCATCCGCGCCCCAGGCTTGCGGTATCCCGAGCCATCGACCGCGACCACCGTGGCCAGCACATACTCCGTCCCGGCTTCGCGAAGCTCCTGCCACAGCGGCAATATATGGTCGAGATCGGTCATAAAGTTGGGAGCCTAAACGTCACGAATCTCCGATTGCAGCAGGTCTTCAATGCGCACCGGTAGCTCGCGCACCCGTACGCCGGTTGCGTGGTAGACCGCCGCGGTAATCGCGGGAGCCACGCCAGCCAGGCCAATCTCGCCAATGCCGCGCGCCCCGTATTCATTCATCGCCAGGTCGGGATGATCGAGAAAAGTCACATCGATATGCGGCGAATCGGCGCATGTCGCCATCAGGTAATCGGCCATGCTGCCGTTGATCGGCTGGCCAGTGCGCTCATCGTAAATCGTCTGCTCCAGCAGCCCCATCCCCACGCCCATCACCACCGCGCCCATGATCTGGTTGGTTGCCGCCTTGCGATTGATGATCTTGCCGCCATCGATCACCGAAACCACACGGCTCACCCGCAGCCGCGCGATCTCTGGCTCCCACTCCACCTCAATAAACTGGCAGCCATACGAGTGCAGCGAAAGATCCTTAGCTTTGGGATCTTCAAAGGTCGGAGTCGTCCTGCCCTCGCCCATAATCCCGCTCAGCCGCGCCAGCCGCACCACTTCTTCAAACGGAATTCCAGATTTGTAAGGCTGAGTCGCTCCATGCACCCATCCCGAAGTAAGCTCCAGCTTCGCCGGGTCCAGGTTCAGATGCGGCGAACCTGCCGTCGCCGTCGCCAGTTGCAGCAGCGTGCGCTTCGCATTCGTAGCCGCAGCCGAAAGCGCGGGCAGGGAAGTCGCCGTAGCCCAAGACCCGCCCGACATCGAACCCTCAGGCAAACTTGTATCGCCCATGAAAACGTCGATCCGGTCCATCGGCACGCCAGTTTTCTCGTGCATCACCTGGGCAAAAATTGTATACGTGCCAGTCCCAACATCCTGCGTCGCCGACCTCACGCAAACCCGCCCGTTGGCGCAGAACTCGACAGTCGCCGAGGCCCCAAAACGATACGCGCCCCAACTCGCCGCAGCCATGCCCCAACCCAGAATCTTGCCGTCGCGCCGCATCGAGCCAATTGCAGGCGTCCGTTTGTCCCAACCAAACTTGGCCTTGCCCGTCTCCAAACACTCCTTTAAGTGCCGCGAAGAAAACTGCTGACCCGTTCCCTCATCCTTCACCGGCTCATTGCGCAGCCGCAGCTCCACGGGGTCCATCTTCAGTGCAATGGCTAGCTCGTCCATCGCCGACTCCATCGCAAACAACCCCGGCACCGCGCCCGGTCCGCGCATGGGCGAAGGCGTCCCATGATTCCGCTGCACCAGCGCGGAAGTGATCTCCAGGTTCGGAACACTGTAAAGATAAGGTGTAGCCTCGCCGCATCCCTCGTCGATATCGTCGATAAACGAAGTGTGATTGAGATAATCCTGGCGCAATGCGACGAGTTTTCCGTCAGAAGTCGCGCCAATCTTCAACTGCTGCTCGCACCGTGGCCTGTGGCCCACATTCGAAAACATCATCCGCCGCGAAAGACTTAGCTTCACCGGCCTCTGCAAGCGCCGCGCCGCCACAGCCGCCATCGCCGAATGTGGCCACGGAAAAAGCTTGCCGCCAAATCCTGACCCCAGAAATTTTGTAATCACCTGCACGTTTTCACGCGGCACGCCCAGAATCTGCGCCATAGCCAGCCGATGATTCCAAACTCCCTGCGATGTTTCGTACAGCGTGACTTTGTCGCCCTCCCACACCGCCACCGTCGCATGCATTTCGATAGGATTATGCGTCTCAATCGGCGTGATGTAATTCGCATCGACCTTGACCGGCGCGGAGGCGAAGGCCTTATCCACATCGCCGCGCTTCGAAACCGATTTCCGCTTGCCTGCATAGTCGTCCAAACTGCGCCGCAGCGAGTGAGGCGTCGTTTCGTACTCCACGCGCACCGCTTTGGCCGCCGCAGTCGCCTGCTCCAGCGTTTCCGCCACCACCACAGCCACATACTGGCCCCAGTAGTAAATCTTCTCGTCTTCAAACGGAGGCCGCGCCTCGCTTGCCGTCGCACTGAAGTCGTTCGGCACCACGCGATAAAGCCTGTCCGTCGCGGCAAGGTTGCCGCGATGCAGTACCAGCAGCACTCCCGGCATCTTCTCTGCAGTCGAAGCATCGAGTCTCTTGATGCTTCCGCTGGCAATCGTGCTCTGCACAGGAACAGCATGGGCAAGCCGCTCAAAGTGAAAATCCGCGGCATACTCCGCCGCGCCTGTCGTCTTCAGCGGCCCATCGATGCGCGGAACCGAAGCGCCGATAATCGCAGCACCCGATACTACCCTACCCATCTCGTCGACCGCATCAAAGGTATTCGCCATCGGTCTATCTCCTTGCGCCTAACAGCTCTAAGCAGTCGCCATCTTCAACGCCCGCGTTACACAACGCTTCGCAAGCTCCACTTTAAAAGCATTCTCCGTACGCGGCTTAGCGCCCTTCAGCGCCGCCTCCGCGGCAGCCTGAAAATTCGCAGCATTGGCCAGTCGCCCCACCAGCGCAGCCTCAGCCGCATGAGCACGCCACGGCCGTGTCCCCACTCCGCCCATCGCCACGCGCACCGAGCGAATATGCCCGTTCTCCACGCGCGCCACCACCGCAGCCGAAGCCAGCGCAAATTCATACGAAGCCCGGTCCCGCAGCTTCAGGTAAACCTGCCCGGTTCCAATCGCGGGCGGCAACTCCACATGCGTAATCAGTTCACCCGGTTCCAGCGCATTTTCGATATTGGGAGTCACGCCCGGCAGCCTGTAGAATTCCCCAATCGCAATCGTGCGCTCGCCCTTCATTCCCTGCACATAAATCACCGCTTCCAGCGCCGTCATCGCCACGCACATATCCGAGGGATGCGTCGCAATGCAGTGCTCGCTTGTCCCAAGAATCGCCATCGTCCGGTGATGGCCCTCCATCGCCGCGCAGCCTGCACCCGGATCGCGCTTGTTGCAAGCGCCCGAGGTCACATCGCGAAAATAAGCGCAGCGCGTTCGCTGCAGCAGATTCCCGCCCGTAGTCGCCATATTGCGCAACTGCGGTGAAGCTCCCGAAAGCAGCGCCTGCGAAAGCACTGGATAGCTCTT
>Ga0206802_1063_pt1 | contig 10657 bp, 3 predicted proteins | sample Alteio_BWOrgCont_63_FD_152902 | JGI IMG/M metagenome (GOLD analysis project Ga0206802, IMG submission 152902) | Enriched cells from forest soil in Barre Woods Harvard Forest LTER site, Petersham, Massachusetts, United States -... | ecosystem: Environmental > Terrestrial > Soil > Temperate forest > O... | reverse complement strand
CCAACAAGTTATAGTTCAACAGCTTTACCGGCAGGGTTGACATTGAATACAAGCACGGGAGTTATCAGTGGCACACCAACATCGATCGGTACAACCTCAGTAACGGTTACAGCAACAAATGCAGGTGGTAATGGATCGAATACAATTTCTATAACAATTAATCTTCCAGCTCCTGTTGTAACGGGAGGTGCAACAACTAATACAGTAAATACGGCATTTAGTTATTCTATTGTAGCAAGCAATACCCCGACAAGTTATAGCTCGACAACTTTACCCGCAGGTTTAACATTGAATACTACAACAGGTGTTATTAGTGGCACTCCAACAGTCGTAGGTTCTACATCTGTAACAGTTACTGCAACAAACGTAAGTGGTAGCGGATCTGGAACAATAACAATTAATGTAACTAATGCACTGCCACCAGCTCCGGTAGTAACAGGTGGAACAACTTCAGGTACAGTGGGATCAGCATTTAGTTATACTGTTACTGCAAATAATTCACCAACAAGTTATAGCTCGACAATTTTACCCGCAGGTTTAACATTGAATACTACAACGGGTGTGATCACTGGAACGCCAACAGCAGTAGGCTCTACATCTGTAACAATTACTGCCACCAATGCAGGCGGTAATGGATCGAATACAATAACAATTACTATTTCAGCTGCCTTGCCACCGGCTCCGGTAGTAACTTCTGGCTCACATGTAGGAACAGTAAATACTGTATTCAGTTATACAATAGTAGCAAGTAATACACCAACAAGCTATAGCTCGACAGCTTTACCAGCTGGATTAACATTAAATACGTCAACAGGTGTGATCAGTGGAACACCAACAGCTGTTGGTTCAACGTCTGTAACAGTGACAGCGGCGAATGCAGGTGGTACAGGAACAGGTATAGTTACTATAACAATTAATCCACCACCACCGGTAGTAACTGCAGGTTCATCAACAGGAACAATAAATATAGCGTTCAATTATTCAATTGTTGCAACTAATACGCCAACAAGTTATAGCTCAACAACGTTGCCATCAGGGTTAACATTAAATACTTCAACAGGTGTTATAAGTGGCGTACCAACTGCTATAGGTTCTACATCAGTAACCATTACCGCAACAAACGCGGGCGGTAATGGATCAAATACGATAACAATAACAATTAATCCTTCAGCACCGGTAGTAAGTGCGGGTTCATCATCGGGTACAGTTGGAACATCATTTAGTTATTCGGTAATAGCAACTAATTCACCAATAAGTTACAGTTCAACAATATTGCCTGCAGGTTTAACATTGAACACCACAACAGGCGTTATCAGTGGCACTCCAACAGCCGTAGGTTCGACATCAGTAACAGTTACAGCAAGTAATGCAGGCGGCAATGGATCGAATACAATAACAATTACTATTTCAGCAGCTTTACCACCGGCACCGGTAGTAAGTACAGGTTCACCATCAGGCACAGTTGGAACATCATTTAGTTATTCAGTAATAGCAACTAATTCACCAACAAGTTACAGTTCAACAACATTGCCAGCAGGTTTAACATTGAACACCACAACAGGTGTTATCAGTGGCACTCCAACAGCCATAGGTTCAACATCAGTAACAGTTACAGCAAGCAATGCAGGCGGCAATGGATCGAATACAATAACAATTACTGTTTCAGCAGCCTTACCACCCGCACCGGTAGTAAGTGGGGGTTCACCATCAGGCACAGTTGGAACATCATTTAGCTATTCAGTAATAGCAACTAATTCACCAACAAGTTATAGTTCAACAGCATTGCCGGCAGGTTTAACATTGAACACCACAACAGGCGTTATCAGCGGCACTCCAACAGCCGTAGGTTCAACATCAGTAACAGTTACAGCAAGCAATGCTGGCGGCAATGGATCGAATACAATAACAATTACTGTTTCAGCAGCTTTACCACCGGCACCTGTAGTAACTGCTGCAACTAAGTCGGGAACAGTTGGAACATCATTTAGTTATTCAGTAATAGCAACTAATTCACCAACAAGTTACAGTTCAACAACATTGCCTGCAGGTTTAACATTGAACACCACAACAGGTGTTATCAGTGGAACACCGACAGCCGTTGGTTCAACATCAGTAACAGTTACAGCAAGCAATGCAGGCGGCAATGGATCGAATACAATAACAATTACTGTTTCAGCAGCTTTACCACCGGCACCTGTAGTAACTGCTGCAACTAAGTCGGGAACAGTTGGAACATCATTTAGTTATTCAGTAATAGCAACTAATTCACCAACAAGTTACAGTTCAACAACATTGCCTGCAGGTTTAACATTGAACACCACAACAGGTGTTATCAGTGGAACACCGACAGCCGTAGGCTCAACATCAGTAACAGTTACAGCAAGCAATGCTGGCGGCAATGGCTCGAATACAATAACAATTACTGTTTCAGCAGCTTTACCACCGGCACCTGTAGTAAGTGCGGGTTCACCATCAGGCACAGTTGGAACATCATTTAGCTATTCAGTAATAGCCACTAATTCACCAACAAGTTATAGTTCAACAGCATTGCCTGCAGGTTTAACATTGAACACCACAACAGGTGTTATCAGTGGAACTCCAACAGCCGTAGGTACAACATCAGTAACAGTTACAGCAAGTAATGCAGGCGGCAATGGATCGAATACAATAACAATCACTATCAATCCTGCAGTAGTAATTCCTGTTCCATTAATAACAAGTAATGGGTCTGTGAGCGGTATTATTGGAACAGCATTTGAATATGCGATCACGGCAACTAATACTCCAACAAGTTATAGCTCAACAGCATTGCCTGCAGGGTTAATTCTTAATACTACTACAGGTAAAATAACAGGAATACCTACAGCTGCAGGTATATTTAAAATATTTATTTCAGCAACTAATGCAGGAGGAACAAGCAGTCTTAATGTAGTGACAATAACAATTACGATTCCTTTAGCACCGGTAATCACTAGTGATACAGTAGAAACAATAGAGAGTGGAGGATCATTTACTTATGATATTACAGCAGATAATAGTCCAACAAGTTATGGTGCATTACATCTACCTCAAGGCTTAACTATAGATCCTGTGCTAGGAAAAATTAGTGGTACGCCAACAGTTTCAGGAGTATTTAATATAACACTTGAGGCTATAAATGCAGTAGGAACGGGAACTAAAACATTAGTGCTTACAATTACCGATGGTAATAGCAAAGAGCCAATATCAACACCTTGGGTTACTCCTAATCCAATAGCACCGGGACAAACAATGACAGTCGCATTGCCTGGGTGGTCTGAGGAACAAGCGAATGTTGAAATAATAAACTTCCTGGGTAAAGTAATGCAGCAAATGAATGGTGTGGTAGTCGGATATTCTTCAGTTACACGCACAACATCAGTATCCATTAATATCGTTGATCTAATAGCAGGAGATTATATCATAATAGTAAGAGGTGAAAAAGATAAGGCAGTTACTAAATTTATGGTAAAATAATTTAGACACAAGAATTGTTTTTTTATATGAAAGGACCGGTACTTAATCTTAATTAGGTACCGGTCCTTTCATATAAACGATTTTGTAATTAGAGGTCATTAATAAATCCCCATTTATCACGCAGTCTGCCAAGTTGGTCGGGTTGTAATTTAGGTCCGTCATAGTGTCCCGCATTATTTTTTTGACGATAAGCTTCATATAAAGTAACAGCACATGCAACTGATATATTTAATGATTTAATGATACCTACTTGTGGAATAATAAAATTTCCATCCGCCATATCTATGATCTCATCGCTTACACCGCTATGTTCATTTCCAAAAACGAGTGCAATAGATTCTGTTAGATCCAGGTCATGTAAACTAATAGCATCAGTGCTTAAATGAGTGGTATAAATTTTCTTGTAATTCTTTCTTAAAGCGGCAAAGCATTCATTTGCATCTGTAAATTGATGAATGGTTAACCATTTTACAGCACTGGAAGAGCTTTTCTCGCCCCATTTTTTGTGGGGAGGTATTTTATGATTTAATATATAAATGTCCTGTATACCAATGGCATCGCAGGTGCGCATTACTGCAGATATATTATGTGGGTCAAATACATTTTCTAATACGACTGTAATGTCAGGCTGGCGCTTATTTAGCACAGCAGTTAGTCGGGAGTAACGTTCAGGAGTCATGATGTAAAATTAATCAACAAACTGAGTTAATTCAACAGATAATAAATTTTAATATTATAACGTTATTCTATTGGTAAAAGCTGCCATTCTTTTTTAATAAGAATCTTGTTAATAGAATACTATATAATGGCATTTTTGATGGTAATAGAGCAAAACATGTAAGTATTAAGCTTAATTTCACACTTACTATACCATTACGGTAGGTGAATCCGTAAACTTGATTGATTATAATAATCTTTATAAACTTCATACTTAATAGTTGGAAAATAGTTACATAGGCCGAAGTATAGTTGCGCTGGTAATTTTATTATCTCCTATTATTTCGTTTGCTCAATTCGTAGAATACTCAAACGAATTTTTAAATATTGGTGCGGGAGCGAGAGGCCTGGCGATGGGTAGTGCGCAAGTAGCTACTGTAAAAGATGGTACTGCGGGTTATTGGAATCCTGCAGGATTAGTAGGCGTGAAGGATAATGTTACCGTAGATCTAATGCATGCGGAATATTTTTCGGGGATAGGCAAATATGATTTTGGAGCTATCGCAATACCCATTCAGGATAATAAAAGAACATTAGGATTGTCTGTTTTAAGATTTGCCGTGGATGACATTCCTAATACATTATTTTTAGTGCAACCCGATGGAAGTATTAATTACAATAATATTCAAAGCTTTTCATCTGCAGACTATGCTGTACTATTATCCTTTGCACAAAATGTAAAAGAATCAAAAGATATGAATTGTAGCTTTGGTATTAATGCAAAAATAATTTATCGAAAGGTGGGCTCGTTTGCAACCGCCTATGGTTTTGGTATTGATGCTGGCGTGCAGGCACATGGAGAACGTTGGCATTTTGGCGCTGTGGCAAAAGATCTAACAAGTACATTTAACGCCTGGACCTTTCATTTTACTGACGCAGAAAAACAGGTTCTTTATTTGACTAATAATGACATACCGGTAAAATCAACAGAGGTAACGGCGCCAAGTGTAGTGATAGGAGGCGGATATGATATTAAAATAAGTAAGTCAATAAATATATCGCCCGAAGCGAGCTTTAATGTAACGTTTGATGGTAAACGCAATACGGTAATTAACGGTAATACAATTAGTATGGATCCGCATATAGGTGTAGAGGTATCTGTAAAAAATATATTTTTTATTCGTGGCGGAGTAACAAATTTTCAACAAGGCCTGGCGGATGGAGATACACTTAATCAAAAAAGAGTATGGATATATCAGCCAAGTCTTGGTGTGGGGTTTACTATTCAACACATAACACTCGATTATGCCTTTACGAATTTGGCTAATCAGTCAAGTCCTTTATATACAAATGTTTTTTCTCTTCGTTTGGTATTTTCCAAAAAGAAAGAAGAAATACATAGTAAGCCTATTCTGTAGAAGAGAGGTGAAAATTATAATTGCAGAAGCATGAGAAAGATATTGTTCGCTTTTTATTTGTTCACGCTATCATTGGTTGCGCATGCGCAATTAAATAATAGCTGGATAGATTATAGCAAAACTTATTATAAGTTCAAAGTAGGGCAAACCGGGTTGTATCGTATCAATGAATCCGTATTGTCGGCAGCGGGATTAAGTGCCGTACCTGCTGAGCAATTTCAACTATGGAGAAATGGACAATCTATAAGAATATATACGTCCGTTGCTACGGGGTTATTAGGAGGCGCCGATTATATAGAATTTTGGGGAGAAATGAATGATGGTAAGCCAGACAAAACATTATACAGGGATACGACATACCAGCTGACTGATCGTTATAGTCTGAGTACAGATTCGGCTACTTTTTTTCTAACGGTAAATCCTTCCGGAGGAAATCTTGATTATATTACCGTTGCTAATAACACAAGTACAAATACACTTTCGCCTGAACCTTATTTTATGCAGAAGGTTGAAAATCCATTCAGGGATCAGCAAAGTGGAGGTTATGAGGTGGATCTGGGTGGAGATGATATTTATTCTTCAGAATACGATAAAGGGGAAGGTTGGGTGAGTGCTACTATTAACGGTTGCTGTTATAATAAACAATTTTCACCATTGAATTCCTATACGAGTGGCCCTGCTAGCAATGTGTCGTTTAATATTACTACAACAGGCATTGATTCTTCGACTAAAGAATTTACCGTAAAATTATTTAATACAACTATTATCGACACAGTTTTTAATGGCTTTACGATCATTAATAAAACAGTCAATAATATAGCGTTATCAACTTTGGAAAGTTCAGATAATGCATCTATTTTCATAGGAGCGACAAATCCCGTAGTGCTTGGAACTTTTTCATTTACTTACCCGTCTACATTTAATTTTAATAATCAATCCAATTTTTATTTTGAATTGCCTGCTTCATCCATTGGAAATTATCTTGTAATAAATAATTTCAATAACAATGCCGTTGCTCCGGTTTTATACGATAAAAGCACGGGCAACAGATATATAGGAGATATTAGCACCTCAGGACAAGTAAAATTTGAATTACCTGCTTCAATGAATCCTGTAAGAAAATTTTTATTGGTAAGCGAAGCCTTGAATAACATTACCAATATCGGTTCACTTACATCCAGAACATTTATAGATTATAGTAATGCTTCAAACCAGGGTAACTACATTATTATAAGTAACCCTGTATTATATAATGACGGAACGGGCATTAATAATGTAGATAATTACCGTCAATACAGGGCCTCTTTTGCAGGAGGCAACTATAATGTAAAAGTTGTTTCTATTGATGAAATAACGGATCAGTTCGCATTTGGTATAAAAAATCATCCTGTAGCGGTTCGTGATTTTATTCGGTATGCACATTATAATTTTACTATCAAACCCCAATATATTTTTATTATTGTACAGGGGTTGAATGCAGTTTATCCACCTCTATATCAAACAGCTCCTCTGGTTAATCAGCTCGATCTTGTGCCAACATTTGGCAACCCTGCATCTGATGTTTTACTAGCCTGCGATCCGGGACAAAATGTACCGTTGGTGCCCATTGGCCGTATGTCAGTTGTTAACGGAACAGAAATAGGATATTATCTCCAAAAAATGGAGGACTATGAAAGCGCGCAAGCTTCAACAAACCAAACTGCAAGTGCTAAAGGGTGGATGAAAAATTTTATTCATCTTTCCGGAGGAAATACCGCCAGTGATAACAGTGTTTTTGTATCGTATCTGAATGGGTATAAAAGTATTGCTCAGGATACTTTGTATGGGGCTAATGTTCAAACTTTTGTAAAAAATACTACCAGCACTATTCAGCCGGTTGATCCAGCTGTTGGACAATTAATTAATAATGGGGTCGGATTTATCGGATATCTTGGGCATGCTTCTGGAACACAGCTAGCGTATAATCTTGGCACACCTCAATCATATCAAAATCAGGGAAAATATTATTTCTTTAATGTTAGTGGATGTGTTGCCGGAGATAATTACGAGTATGATATGTATCGATTGTCAGGCCCCACTACACTTTCAGAACAATTTGCTTTGGCTAATCAATCTGGAGCTATCGGATTTTTAGGGAGTACCTACTTGGGGGTTTCAAACTATCTTGATAATTACAATAAGGCTTTTTATACAGAGCTCTGTCGTAGTATGTATGGTAATACTGTAGGAAATCAATTGCAGAAAGTATGTCAAACGATTGTTCAAAGTAATCCCGTTATTACAGACTATTCTCAAAATTCATTTTTAGACCGCTGTAATTTAGAAGAAGTTAATTTAGAAGGAGATCCTGCATTAAAACTATATTCTTTTGCATTACCAGATTACGATATAGAAGACCAAATGGTTAAAATAAGTCCGAGTATTTTATCCGCATCAAATACTAGTTTTACAGTGAATGTAAAATGGTTGAATTTAGGCAAGGCTGTTGATGATTCAATGAAGGTGCTTATTCAACGCAAGTTGCCAAACGGCACATTGCAGACATTGTATAGTCAAGAAATTCTGGCTACTAAATATAGTGATTCGGTAACCTTAACTGTTCCTATCAATCCACTAACTGATGTAGGTACAAATCAATTGATGGTAACATTAGATGCGAATAATCAAATAGCAGAACTAAGCAAAACTAATAATACGCTTCCTACTCCTATCAATTTTTCAATATTTTCGACCGAATTATCACCTGTATATCCCTATAATTATTCAATACTAAATCAGCAAAACATAACGTACTCGGCTTCTACAGCGAATCCTTTAGGAGGTTTAAATAAATACCTGATGGAAATTGATACCACTGCGTTATTTGATTCGCCATTTAAAAAGCAATATAGTTCGACCGGGATATCAGGGGTTATTCAGTTTACACCAACTGATATTACATTTACGGATAGCACAGTATATTACTGGAGAACTGCAATTGTACCTACAAGTGGTAGTACACCTGAAATATGGAACTCATATTCTTTTGTTTATTTACCAACCGGCGGCACAGGATTTAATCAATCGCATTATTATCAACATCTGCAAAGTACTTATTCAAATATCAATTTAAATCCGAATAGGGTGTTTGCATTTGCCACCAAAAATAGCCACTTAACAATAAATACCGGCATAGCTCCATATACAGAGTATCAGAATATCAATGTTACATTAGATGGTAACCTATTAGATTACTATGGATGTGTAGCTAATACTTTGCAATTTTATGTGTACGATAGTGCTACACTTCAACCTTTACAAAATTATAATATAGGGGCCAATGGTCACTACATGAGTGAGCCCATATGTACACCTCCTACAAGAAACTTCTTTGAATTTACTTATTCAGATGAACCAAGCAGAATAAATGCTATAAATTTTCTTGATAGTATACCTAGCGGAGATTATGTGTCTATTACCAATTTTGGAAATTCGGTTATGCCTGCTTCGTTTATATCTGCCTGGCAAGCAGACCAAGCTACATTGGGGGCTGGTAATGATCTTTACCATAAACTAAAAGCATTGGGCTTTACACAGATAGATAGTTTTACGCAGAATATTCCTTTTTTATTCTTCTATCAAAAAAATGAAAGTAATTACACCCCAATTCAAATAGTAGGTTCTAGTGCCGCAAGCAGGATAGATACAACTATATCATTACTTTCAAGCCTTGATTCGGGAACCATACAATCTCCGTTGTTCGGTCCTGCAAAAAACTGGACGAGCTTACATTGGAGAGGTAAAAGCATTGATCCTACTTTAACTGATCGGGCACAAATTCAGGTATATGGCGTTACTGCTACCGGAGCTCAAACCTTATTAGCGACAGTTTCACCTGCGACAGATACATCACTTTCTTTTATTAGTGCAGCAACCTATCCATACCTGCAATTAAAGATGCTTAATTCTGATGACCTATACGCAACGCCAAACCAATTACAATATTGGAGAATAAATGCAGATTATGTTCCCGAGGGGGCGATAGCGCCAAATATTTTATATACTATGCAGGATACTGTTGCCTTTGGACAGAAGATCCCTGTGGCGGTTGCTTTTAAGAATGTTAGCCACGTAGCGTTCGATAGTGTGCAGGTATCTTTTGTAATAACAGATGCCAATAATGTTGCTCATATTATCCCGATACCTAAAGGGAAGGCGCTGGTATCGGGCGATACATTATCAATACGAGATACGATCAATACACAATTGTATCCCGGCAATAATACATTGTATATTATGTTCAATCCTAATAATGATCAGCCGGAACAATACTTATATAACAACTTTTTGTACGCTAATTTTTTCGTGAGCGTTGATAATACCAATCCCTTGTTGGATGTAACTTTTGATGGAGTGCATATTCTAAATAAAGATATTGTTTCAGCAAAGCCTAATATTTTAATTAAACTAACTGATAACAGCAAGTTTCTTGCTATTACAGATACAAGTTCTATTACAGTACAGGTTGCTTATCCACCTGATGCCAATGGATTAGTAGTAATACATAATTATAATTTTGGTGATTCTATGCGGTTTATTCCGGCAAATTTATCAACGGGAAGTAATGTGGCCAGTATTGAATTTACGCCATATTTCCCCGTAGATGGAACGTATCAATTAATCGTTACGGGTAAAGATGCTTCAGGTAATTCAGCAGGAAGCCTTTCATACAAGGTGAGCTTTAATGTGATCAACAAGGAAATGATATCGAACTTATTGAATTATCCTAATCCGTTCACTACATCTACTGCATTTGTATTTACACTTACCGGTACACAAATACCGCAAAACATGCGGATACAAATATTAACCATAACGGGTAAAGTAGTAAAAGAAATTACTCAAAATGAATTAGGCCCCATCCATATAGGAACAAATATTACAGAGTATAAATGGGATGGAACCGATAGATACGGACAAAAATTAGCAAATGGCGTTTATTTGTATAGGGTATTAACCAACTTAAATGGCAAATCATTAGACAAATATACAGGTACAAATTCTAATGGAAGTACTATAACCAGTGGAATTGGTACAACTGATCAATA
>Ga0206802_1260_pt1 | contig 10686 bp, 10 predicted proteins | sample Alteio_BWOrgCont_63_FD_152902 | JGI IMG/M metagenome (GOLD analysis project Ga0206802, IMG submission 152902) | Enriched cells from forest soil in Barre Woods Harvard Forest LTER site, Petersham, Massachusetts, United States -... | ecosystem: Environmental > Terrestrial > Soil > Temperate forest >... | reverse complement strand
GTGATAACCAGCCGCCGAGAAACATCAGCGAAATGAGCGCAGAAATCAGCACCATATTGGCGTATTCAGCAAAAAAGAATAAGGCAAACGTAACACCGGAATATTCCACATGGAATCCTGCAACAATTTCCGATTCACTTTCTGCCATGTCAAATGGCAAACGATTGGTTTCCGCCACGCCTGAAACCCAGTAAATAATGAACAAGGGAAATAATGGCAACCAGTACCAATGCCAGAAACCGCCTGATTGTGCGATCACAATCTGCTGAAAATTTAATGATCCTGCTGCCATCATCACACCAATTCAGGCAAATCCCATGCAGATTTCATAGGAAATGGATTGTGCTGCAGCGCGCAATGCACCAAACATTGCATATTTGGAATTGGATGCCCAACCGGCAATCATGATGCCATACACACCTAATGACGAAACGGCAAAGGTATAGAGCACACCTGCATTCACATTCGCCAACACCACTCCCTGATCAAACGGAATCACTGCCCAACCCACTAACGCGACACCAAAACTCAGCATGGGTGCCATGACAAACAGGAAAGCATTCGATGGTTTGGGAACAATAATTTCCTTGGTCAGTAATTTGATGGTATCTGCAAATGGTTGCCAGAATCCCCATGGACCAACACGATTAGGGCCAATGCGTACATGCATATAACCAATGACTTTACGTTCCAGAAAAGTGAGATAAAGCACAATGACCACAAGACTGATGACGATTGCGAGAATCTTGAGGATGATCATTGCGATTAAAAATAAACTTTCCAGCATGTGCCTAGACCTTTTCTATCTCAACTTCACCAAATAAATCGCCAAGATTACTGCTTGCAGCTATTCCTGCAGCAATCCAGACAGCATCTTTTGCAATCCGTTCATCGATTGCGGTGATAAATGTCGCTGTTGCCTGAGCTTGTTTGACACGCACTTCATCCCCTTGCTGCAAATGATATTTGCTGGCGGTCTCAGGGTGAATGCGCATGGCGCTGACATCACCTTCAATGACGGTCTGCGCTTCCTGCAAGGGTTGTGCGCGCCGCGTGAGACTGTCGATGGCGTAGAGGGGTGTTTCACCAATGCGCGAGAGGTTGGCAGTCGTCATTGCGAGCGAAGCGAAGCAATCCAGACCTGCTGACTGGATTGCTTCGGCCTTCGGCCTCGCAATGACGGCCTCAGCCTGCATTTTCACTTCATCACGCACTTGCTCTGAGCTTTCATAATCAAACCCATCCAGCTGCAAAAAATTCCCCAGCACGCGTAATATTTTCCATCCCGGGCGTGAAGCACCGAATGGTTTTGCCACACCTTTGAAGGATTGCCACATGCCTTGTGTATTAACATAAGTACCCGAGGTTTCAGTAAAGGCTGCCATTGGCAGAATGACATGCGCATGCGCATCCAGCACTGGGTTACGAAATAGGGATAAGGCCACCACACATTGCGCTTGCTTGACTGCTTCTGTTGCAAGCTGAGCATTGTCACAATCAAATTCTGGTTCCACATTTAATAAAACATACGCACGACGTGGTTTATGCAACACATTGCCAGCATCACCACCCGTAATTTTACTGGCAAGCCATGCACCTGCTGCATTTGCACCTTTGGTTAACACACCAGCACTTGCGTTATATTGCGCAGCAATTTGCTGTACCAATGAGTAAATTTGTGTCGCTTCTGGATTCTGTAATGCCTGTGCACCGAGAATAATATGAATTTTTTTGCGGTTTTTTAATTGCTGTGCAAATTCATTTGAGTCGGATGCATTCAATAAATCATTTAATGTTTTTATGACCTGATGTGGTGCAATGATTAATTTCCCAGCCAATTTAAAATTAAAATCATAATCCACTGAATTAATTGCCAGCACACTTGCACCATTTAATGCAGCTTTGCGTACACGTAATGCGGCTAACGGTTGTTCTTTTTGCAGATTGGAACCAATTAATAAAATCGCATCGCAGGTTTCAAGATCAGCAAGTGAGATACCCAACCCTGGAAATGCTGGCTTATTTTCCTGATCACTCCGCTCTGAGCTGCCAAGTGCGCGCAGGATTTTTTGTAATAAATAAAATTCTTCGAGTGTGGAAGAAGCTGATGCAAGAGTACCAATCTCGTCTGCACCATGCTCAGCAATAACGGATTGCAAAGCACTCGCTGCTACCGTAAATGCCTGATGCCAATCAACCGTACGCCACTCACCATCAACTTTAATCATCGGTTCTTCAAGACGATCGGGATGATATAAACCGGTATAGGAAAAACGATCGCGATCGGAAATCCAGGTTTGGTTAACGGCCATATTTTCACGTGCCACCACACGCATGACGGTGCCATAACGTGTATGCACATTGAGATTGGAACCAAGACAATCATGCGGACTGATGGAGGGTGCCTGATCCAGTTCCCACGCACGTGCGGTAAAACGATAGGGTTTGGAAGTGAGCGCACCAACCGGACAAAGATCAATGATATTGCCTGAGACTTCTGATTTCATGGATTGCTCAACGAAGGTGGTAACTTCCTCACCTTCACCACGATAAGTCATGCCAAGTTCGCGCATGCCAGCAATTTCATCGCCAAAGCGAATGCAGCGTGTGCATTGAATACAGCGTGTCATCTCTGTCGCAATTAATGGCCCGAGATTTTCATCTTCAACCGAACGCTTGCATTCGTTATAACGCGAATGCGTCGCACCATATCCCATGGATAAATCCTGCAATTCACATTCACCACCCTGATCGCAGATCGGGCAATCGAGGGGATGATTGATCAGCAGAAATTCCATGACTGCACGTTGTGCCAATAATGTTTTTTGCGATCGGGTAAATACTTTCATGCCAGGTGCAACGGGTGTGGCGCACGCTGGTAATGCTTTCGGTGCTTTTTCCACTTCAACCAGACACATGCGGCAATTGGCTGGGATCGATAAATGTTTGTGATAACAAAAACGCGGAATATAAATACCCGCCTCATCTGCAACCTGAATCACGGTTTGATTCGGTTTGGCAGTGAGTGTGCGTCCATCAATTTCAATCTGGATATCAGTATTATCATTAGCCATGATTAACTTCTCGTTTCCGGCATACATTTGCCATGTTCAACATGGTAAACAAATTCATCGTAGAAATGCTTGAGACAACCGCCAACTGGCCAGGCAGCTGCTTCACCAAACGCACAAATGGTACGTCCTTCAATATTTTTTGCTGCATTACGCAATGTTTCGATATCAGCACGTGTGCCACGACCGTTTTCAATATCGGTTGTCAATCGATATAACCAGCCAGTTCCTTCACGACAAGGTGTGCATTGGCCACAGGATTCATGCATATAAAATTGCGAAATGCGTTGCAATAAATTCACAATGCAAACGGTTTCATCCAGCACAATCACTGCACCTGAACCTAAACCTGAACCGGCTTTTTGTATGGAATCAAAATCCATGGTCAGCGACATCATGACATCAGCAGGTAAAATCGGCATGGATGAACCACCAGGAATGACAGCTTTCAGACGATGTCCATTGCGCACACCACCTGCCATTTCCAGTAATTCTGCAAATGGAATGCCTAATGGCACTTCAAAATTGCCTGGTTTATTCACGTGTCCTGTAACTGAAAATATTTTGCAGCCACCATTATTCGGTTTGCCCAAATTCAAAAACCATTCCGCACCATTTTGCATAATCACCGGAATCGAGGCGTAAGTTTCAGTATTATTGATCGTAGTAGGCTTGCCATATAAACCACGACCTGCTGGAAAAGGCGGTTTATTACGCGGTAATCCACGCTTGCCTTCCAGTGATTCCATCAATGCAGTTTCTTCTCCGCAAATGTAGGCACCCGCTCCGAGATGCGAAAACAAATCAAAATCAAAACCAGAACCGAAAATATTTTCACCCAGAAATCCAGCATCACGTGCTTCTTTCAAGGCAGTTTCAAAACGCTGGAAGCATTCCCAATATTCACCACGTATGTAGTTATAACCAACCGTTGCACCCATTGCATAAGCACCAATCGCCATGCCTTCAATCACTTGATGTGGGTTGAAACGTAAAATATCGCGGTCCTTGCATGTGCCTGGTTCACCTTCATCGGAGTTACAAAGAATATATTTCTGACCCGGCAGATCACGCTTGATAAAACTCCATTTCAAACCAGTAGAAAAGCCCGCACCGCCACGTCCACGCAGTGCAGATACCTTGACAAATTCCACAACTTTTTCCGGCGGAATCTTTTCGCTGAGGATTTTTTTCCATTGCTGATAACCACCAACGCTTTCATACGTCGAAAGCGCCCAGGGCTTTTCCAGATTCAATGTGCGAAAGCAAACTTCATTCGGCATTCATGAGTCTCTTTTTCAAAATCTCATCCATCTTTTCTTTCGTCAAATTTTCATAATACTCATGTCCAATCTGACAAACCGGTGGTGCAATACATGCACCGAGACATTCCACTTCACGCAAGGTAAATTTTCCATCCGGCGTGGTTTCATTCATTTCAATTCCCAGACGTTGTTTCAAATGCGTCACGATTTCACTGGAACCATTCAGCGAACAGGAAATATTCGTGCAGACATCAATGACATGTTCGCCGACGGGATTTAAGTGATAAAGCGAATAAAAAGTCGCGACTTCATACACAGCAATTTTCGACATGCCAAGATAATCTGCAACCGCATCCATCAATTCCACTGAAAGATAACCCTGGTTCGCCGCCTGCACCACACGCAAGGCTTCAAACACCCCCGAGCGTTTATGTTCTGGCGGATATCGCAATATCCATTTATCAATATGTTCACAAATGGCTGGAGAAAGCAGGCTTTTAGTCATTAGCGATCAATCTCCCCGAAGACAATATCCAGACTGGAAAGTGTGGAAACCACATCCGCAATCATGTAGCCACGAATTAATTCATTTAAACCAGCCAGATGAGGAAATCCTGCTGCACGCACTTTCATGCGATACGGTTTATTCGCACCATCTGAAACCAGATACACACCAAACTCACCTTTGGGATGTTCAATAGCAGCATAAGCTTCGCCTTCCGGCACAATATAACCTTCCGTCATATTTTTAAAATGATGGATTAATGCTTCCATACTGATTTTCATTTCTTCACGCGATGGCGGTGCAACTTTATAGTCATCAATGATCACAGGACCTGGATTTGCACGCAGCCAATCCACACACTGACGAATAATACGATTCGATTGGCGCATTTCATGCACGCGTACCAGATATCGATCATAACAATCACCTGTCTTGCCAACCGGAATATCAAAATCCAGTTTGTCATAGACTTCATACGGCTGTTTCTTGCGTAAATCCCATGCAATACCTGAACCACGTAGCATCGGGCCTGTAAATCCCAGTGCAATCGCACGCTCTGGTGAAATGATGCCGATATCGACCGTACGCTGTTTCCAGATACGATTGTTCGTGAGTAATTCTTCATATTCATCGATGCGCTGGGGAAAGTAATTGGTGAAATTCTCAATAAAATCGAGCAATGAACCTTGTCTATCTTCATTTAATTCCGCGACATCTTTTGCGTTCTGCCATTTGTTTTGCTTGAATTGCGGCATTTTATCCGGCAAATCACGATACACACCACCTGGCCGATAATAGGTTGCATGCATGCGCGCACCTGAAACGGCTTCATAACAATCGAGCAAGGCTTCACGTTCACGGAAGCAATACAGAAACACTGCCATGCCGCCATTATCCAGACTATGTGCAGCCAGCCATAGCAAATGATTGAGAATGCGGGTGATTTCATCAAACATGACGCGAATATATTGCGCACGCACTGGCGGTGTAATGCCCAGCAATTTTTCTATCGCAAGCACATACCCATGTTCGTTACACATCATGGAAACGTAATCGAGTCTATCCATATAGCCAATGGTGTGATTAAACGGTTTGCTCTCTGCCAATTTTTCCGTGGCACGATGTAATAAACCAACATGCGGATCCGCACGCACAATGGTTTCACCATCTACTTCGAGGATCAGACGCAATACACCATGCGCCGCTGGATGCTGTGGGCCAAAGTTAAAAACATAATTACGGATTTCCGGGATATTCTCGTTATTTTCCATTCGTAGCATCTCCCGGTTCTATGAGATAACGATTATCGTGACGTATCACTTTGGGTTCGAGTACACGTGGTTCAATGCTGACGGGTTCATAGACAACGCATTTTAAGGTGGCATCATAGCGAGCTTCGACTTTGCCAATCAGGGGAAAATCCTTTCTGAATGGATGACCAGAGAAACCATAATCCGTTAGTAAACGACGTAAATCGGGATGACCACGAAATACAATACCGAAAAGATCAAACGCTTCACGTTCATACCAATTCGCTGCTGGCCAGATTTCCATGACAGAATCGACAATTAATTCCTTGCCATCAGGAATATTTACGCGTAAACGCACACGCTGGTTATTCTCAAGAGATAACAAATGGTAAACGACAGCAAAGCGATTAGGTTTGGCAGGATTATCACGTTCCAGTTTCGATAACACACCACGACCAAAACCAGTTTCAGTCGTGGATGTGGTTTGCCAATCATCGAGACCATAATGCAAATAATCAATGCCACATATATCAATCAGACATTTGAAATCCAGTTGCGGAATATCACGCAAGGCTTTGCAAACTGTCAGTATATTTTCAGGCTGAATTTCCAGTGTTAATTCATCAAGGGCAATACGCGAAGCAACAATGCCGGAAGGAATATGTGACTGGATTTCAGCAAGCAATTGATTGACTTCCATCCACGCCTCCTAACGCTCAATCTTTTTATTACGACGAATTTTATTTTGTAATTGAATGACGCCATAGACTAATGATTCTGCTGTTGGCGGACAACCAGGTACGTAAACATCAACTGGAACAATGCGATCACAACCACGCACGACGGAATAGGAATAATGATAATAACCACCACCGTTGGCACAGGATCCCATGGAAATCACCCATTTTGGATCGGCCATTTGCTCATACACTTTACGAAATGCAGGTGCCATTTTGTTGCATAAAGTTCCCGCGACAATCATCAAATCGGATTGACGTGGACTGGGACGGAAAATCACACCGAAACGATCGAGATCATAACGCGATGCAGCTGCATGCATCATTTCAACAGCACAACAGGCAAGACCAAAACTCATCGGCCAGAGTGAACCTGCACGTGCCCAGTTAAAAACATTTTCAACACTTGTGAGATAAAAACCCGGCTTGACCAGATCGCTCATTCCCATTCCAGCGCTCCTTTTTTCCATTCATATAGAAAACCAATGGTGAGCAAGCCAAGAAAAATTCCCATGTCGATAATGCCTTCCCAGCCAAGCGTGCGAAACACGACTGTCCATGGCACGAGGAATGCAGTTTCAAGATCGAAAAGAATAAAAAGAAGGGCAACAAGATAGTAACGGACATCAAAAGGAGCACGCGCATCATTAAACGGTTCAAATCCACATTCGTATGCAGATAATTTTTCAGGATTGGGGCGTCTGGGTCCAAGCAAATAGCCAATGACAGGACCGACAATACCAACGAGTACGCCAATAATCATGAAAATGAATACCGGTAAATAATTTTGCAGCAACCTACTCTCTCCTTATGCTTATGCGTCAAAGCGGAAGATTATACCTGATTTTTTTTCTGCTGACGGTTTCGGGAAGCGGTTGTTGTTGGGGTGGTGTGGATTGCTTCGGCTGAAAAGCGCCTCGCAATGACAGAGCATCAGGAAGTGTTTATCTATATTCGCAATGGCTCGTCGGCCTCCGGCCTCCTGCGCTTTATTTGCAAATATAGATAAACACTTCCTGATGCTCTGTCATTGCGAGGCGCTTTTCAGCCGAAGCAATCCACACCACCCCAACAACAACCGCTTCCGAAACCACTTCCATTTATTACCGACGGACGGACTCGAACCGTCACAGCTTGCGCCACTACCACCTCAAGGTAGCGTGTCTACCAATTCCACCACGTCGGCAAATTTTACTTTCTAACTGGTATATCGTTTGTTTTATCCTGAGGAACAGTCGTTCCTGAAACAGGCAAATTAATGACTCTTTCCTGTCGTGATGCAGACATGGTCATGTGATTCAAAACAATGCTGGTCGTAAAAAATATAGCGATACAGCCTAGCGTTACTCTGAACAAAAATGAACCCGACCCACGGCTGCCAAAAAGAGTTGCTGATGCGCCGCTGCCAAATGCAGCTCCCATGGTCGCACCTTTACCTTGTTGCACCAATACGAGTGCAATGATAAATACACCAATAAAAACATGTATCAGTAATAAGAGTTGATACAACATGTTTACCTCAATTAACTATTCTGCAATGAATGAGTTTTCTCGCTTGCCGCTTTGCATATCGCGAGAAAACTGTTTGCATCCAGGGATGCTCCGCCGATTAAACCACCATCAATATCCGGTTTTGCCAATAATTGAGCGGCATTTTCCGGCTTCATACTGCCGCCGTACAGTATACAAATAGTTTTCGCCAGTTCAACATTATTTTGCGCAATCAATTCACGAATATAGGCATGCACTTCTTCTGCCTGATCAGGCGTTGCGGTCAAACCTGTGCCAATTGCCCAGACTGGTTCGTAAGCAATAACTGCCTGTTCGAAAGCGTTTATACCAGCAAATTGTATGACGGAACGAATTTGTTCGCTGACGATTTGCTCAGTTTTACCTTGTTCGCGCTGCTGCTGTGTTTCACCCACACATAATATTGGTTGCAATCCAGCATCGACCGCAGCCTTGAATTTTGCTGCAATCAGGGATAAATCTTCATGAAATAAAGCACGACGTTCCGAATGGCCAATCAATACATACTGACATCCGAGGTCTTTTAACATCTGACCTGAGACTTCACCAGTAAATGCACCTTGTGTGCCGGGATATAAATTCTGTGCGCCGAGTTTAATGGCCGTATTTTTGATTAATTGATGAACTTCTGCGAGATGAACAAAGGTTGGCAAGAGAGCGATATTAATATCAGAGTAATCTCCTGCTTGCCTGCAAATATCCTGCGTCAGGGATTTTGCCTGGCTGATGGAGCCATGCATTTTCCAGTTGCCTGCAATAAATGGTTTACGCACAAAAACCGCCCGGTGATAAAAACAAGGCGGTGATTTTATAGAGAATGGTTATTGGAGTCTAGCGTTGTTCTCAACTCTTCAATCCCGGACCACGGCCTTCCATCTGCTGTTTTATATCATCGAATGCAGATTTTCTGCCGCTCTGATTCCATTTTTTCATGGCGGATTGTTCCTGTTGCATACTGCCATTGTTCTTGAGAATGTCTTCAAACTTTCCATCCGTCAGTTTTTTGGTCATATCTTCTTTTTTCTTGTTTGCATTCGGAAGAGCCTTCACTGCTGCATCTACTTCCCTTTCCAGTTTGCTCAGTCGATCACGCTGCTTTTCCAGCGTCTCCAGCAATTCAGTTTTATTTACAACAGCTGGATCTGAATTTACTTTTTTATTAATCTCAGCAAACCTCATGGCAATCTTTTCAGCTTCTGAATAACCAGCCACTTTATCATTCATCCTGACAGGCAGCGGACGAGTATCACCTTCGCCTCTCAATTTCTGGCGTACCAATTTGCCATAAGCTTCTTCTGTATTTGGCCAGCTTGGAATCGTCAATATGGCATCAGCTTTTACCAGGCGATCTGGTCTTTGCATCACTTCGATTTCAGCTTGCTGCACACCAGCCAGACGATTATGTACCGTTTGCAATTCTTCCAGACCAGTCTTCAGTTCATTGAATAATGTTTCTGCTTTCTCAACTTTCGCATCAGCCTCAGCCTTTTCTTTGGCAGCCCGGAGCCCATCTAATTCTGCTTGCAAAGCGGGTTTTTCTGCATCCGGTGCTCCAGCAAGTCGAGCAGTAAGCTCATCGATTTTCGTATTACGATCGGTTTCAGCAGCCGTTTGTTTCGTATTCAGCTCAGTTATTTTTGCTTCCGCTTTGCGTTCCAGGCCAGCGAGATGACGTACATCTGCTGGGAGCCATGAATGTTTTTGTTCCGCTGCTGCTGCATAAACTTTCGATTCAGCAAGACGCGCATTGGCAAGATCGATCGCTTCCATTACCAGTTTTTTTCTTTCCAGCAATCTAATGGAATGATTACTATCTCCTGTAATACCACGAAGGAAATAATCAGCTTCAGGTGATAATTCCACACCCAGTCCTTTCTTGATACACATTGACGTCCACATTAATAAATTATCAATGGCAACTTCAGGTGCCTTCGGATCTCCTGGCACTTGTAAAACAATGGTACTTGCTCTCGTTTTCATCGCGATAAAATCGATAGCAGCTTCCCAGCCTGCTGGTGTCATGGGATGAGGTTTGACACCTTTGGCACTAAATTCGATCTGATATTCCTGACGGGATTTCTCGGTACCAAGTAAAACAGCATACTTGCCATATTCCGCCATTTTCTTTTGCACAGGATCTTTGGCATAAAGAATGCCGCCCTGCATATTTTTCAATTCATCTTCAGGATCCGGTTCTTCGACACCGGTTAACCATTCAAAACTGATGACGCGATGCTGTCTAAGCAAGTTTTCTTCATAACGCCTGTTAAAAGCTCTATCGGCACGCAAATACTCTTGCACCTGTCGTTGACGGATGGCTTCCTGGTC
>Ga0206802_1227_pt1 | contig 10851 bp, 6 predicted proteins | sample Alteio_BWOrgCont_63_FD_152902 | JGI IMG/M metagenome (GOLD analysis project Ga0206802, IMG submission 152902) | Enriched cells from forest soil in Barre Woods Harvard Forest LTER site, Petersham, Massachusetts, United States -... | ecosystem: Environmental > Terrestrial > Soil > Temperate forest > O... | reverse complement strand
GGTGTGGGCCATGGCGATGATGTGCTCAACGACGGTGTAATCGGCCTCGGAGCTGGCGACGCCGTCGACGAAGAGGCGGTCGATTTTGAGGGTGTCGAGGGTGAGCTGGCGCAGGCGGCCGAGGGATGAATAGCCGGTGCCGAAGTCGTCGATGGAGATGCGGATGCCGTATTCGCGGAGGACGCGGAGATGGCGCTCGGCGAGGGCGAAGTCGTTGACCAGGGCGGTTTCGGTGACCTCGAGCTCGATGCACTGGGGCGGCGTGTAGTGCTGGCGCAGGGTGAGGATGACGGTCTGGGCGTAGTCTTCGCGGGCTAGTTCGAGGCTGGAGACGTTGACGGCGATGCGGCCGGGAAGCAGGCCGCGGCTGTGCCAGTCGGTGGCTTGCTTGCAGGCCTCGTGAAGGACGAAACTGCCTAACTGGACGATGAGGCCGGTTTGCTCGGCGAGCGGGATGAAGTGGCCGGGAGAGATGTTGCCGCGCACTGGATCGTGCCAGCGCAGGAGCGCTTCAAGACCGGCGATGGAACCGTTGGCGTGGAAGATGGGCTGGTAATGGAGCTTGAACTCGCGCTTCTCGATGGCGCGGTGCAAGTCTTCCTCGGCCTGTTCGCGCTCGCTGCTGTGATCGAGCATTTCGGAGGAGTGGACGAGGACGTCGTTGCGGCCGGCGCGTTTGACGGCGTACATGGCCCGGTCGCTCTTCAAGAGTAGCTCGGCTTCGTCCTGTCCGTCCTGCGGGTAGCGGCTGATGCCGATGCTGGCGCCGAGGGTGATTTGCGTGCCATCGAGATCGAAGGGCTGAAGAAGGCCGCGGAGGATGGCGCGCGCGACCTCTTCGGCGCGGTGCGGCTGAGCGCCAATCAGAGGAACGAGGACGATGAATTCATCGCCTCCGGCGCGGGCCAGGAAGGCGTCGGGGGAGAGCCTGGATTTGATTCTTTCCGCGACCCGAACCAGCAACGTATCTCCCCAGATGTGGCCCAGACGGTCGTTGATGTCCTTGAAGCGGTCGAGATCGATGTAGAGGCAGCAGAAGCCTTCGCTCATCGTGCCGGGAGTTGCGAAATCCCGGATGGATTCGTTGATTTTCTCGCTGAGGAAGCTGCGATTGGGCAGGCCGGTGAGGGCGTCGAAGAAAGCGTGGCGGAGGAGCTCTTCGCGCTCGATGTGCCTGGCGCTCAGATTGCGCAGGCCGCCGAGCCGGTCGCGGCAGCCGAGGAGGAGAAAGATGTCGCAGAAGACGACCCAGCCGGTGTGTTCGAGCCAGCGCCAGGGCTGGACGGTGTAAGTGCCGAAGATGGAGAAAGGCAGAAACATGCCGCGCAGGAAATGATCGATGGCGATGGTGACGGAAGCGACGAGGAGGACTTGCCAATCGAGATAGAAGGCGAGAAAGGCGAGCGAGCCGAAGATGTGGAAGTGGGTTTCGATGCGTCCGCCGGTGAGATGGATGAGCAGGGAGGACATGAGCATCTGCATGACGGCGATGGTGAGGCGGGTTGCGCGCCGGCCGGGCGCGACGCGGGCCAGGTAAACCGGGACCAGGGTGAGGAGCCCGCCATAGAAGATGGCCATGGTGACGTGTGGATGGAGATAGCTGACGTCTCCAGCCCAGGTGAACGGACTGACCCAGAGGGCGATGACGATGGCCGCGGCCCACTGCACGAGCATAAGCCGGATAAAGTACCGGTCGATGCGGGTGTGGATGAGAGAGAGCTGATGCTGAATGTCTTCATTCTGGGCGGCGGCGAAGGACTCGGAGGGGGCGGGGTTGCCGATGCGGCCGGACAGACTGGACGAGCTGGACAAATTGGACAAATTGGACGAGCTGGGCAAGTTGGACAAATTGGACGAGCTGGGCAAGCTGGAAAGGCTGGACCGGGGATGGCCGGGTGCGCATTCGCGTGAGGTGGGCAGGCAATCCGGTAATTCCGGCAATTCAGGCAAATGCGTGGCGGAGGCCAGGGATGCTGGATTCATTTGTGCGCTCATCCGGCGTGTCCGGTCAAGAAGATGGGGCATCCGAAGACGGAGGCGGCTCTGATTTGGGTTCTGCCGGTGGTGAGGGCGTTGCGAAGAGCGTCGGCTCCCAAGCTGGGGCCGGCCTGCGAGCGCATGGGGGTGATTCCGCCTTGGAAGAGGAGCTGGCCGTCAGCGGCGTAGAGGACGATTTCACCGGAGGTGGCGGCTCCGAAGCGGCGGGCTAGACGGCCGTTTGGGTCGGGGACGATTTGGGCCGGGGTCTGGAGGAATTTGGCTGGTTCGAAGGTTACGTAAGACGTCTCCGGATTTACGGCTTGGGAGCGGTAGACGACGAGGGCGATCTGGATGGTAGTACGGGTGGAGGAGAGAATCTGGCCCAGCTGCTGGAGGGTGGCTTGAGTACAGCTGCATTGGGGATGGACGAAGACGAGCAAGAGAGGCGCGTGACTGCTGAGGGAGGGTGAGGAGATTTCGCGCGGCCAGTGGGCGGGCGCGGCGAGTTGCGCTCCTGGAGTCGAGGAGAACGTAAAGAGCTGATACCAACCGAGGGCGACGGCCAGGGCGGTCGCCGATGTGAGGAGCCACCGGGTCAACATTGCTGGGTCTCAGGCAAGGTTATCGGCAGGATGGCGGGATAGCTTTACCGAATGGGAGGCAGTCGCTGCCCGAAACATGGGCGGAGTCTCGGCATCGAAGAGCGAGGACGGCGGCGTTTTCCCGGTTAGGGATTGTTTTGGGTGTGTTGCTGGACCAAATCGACTATGGCCTGGCGGAGTTGCTCGGTGAGGGCTTCGGATTCGCGGGGGGAGTGTCCGGCGGTGGGGATGGGGGCGCCGAAGATGAGCTTGATGGGGGTGCGATCGGGAGCTGGGTAGAAATGGGTGGTGTGGATGGGGAGCAGGTCGTAGACGCCTACCAGGGCGATGGGGACGAGTGGGACCTGGGCACGGATGGCTAGAAAAGCCGCTCCGTTGAGGAAGGTGCGGACTTCGCCGGTGGGGGTGCGGGCACCTTCTGGAAAGACGAAGACGCTGAGGCCCTGGCGGAGGGTGCGGACGCCGGCGGCGAAGCTGGACAGGGTGGAGCGGGGGTTGGCGGTGTCGATGGGGATTTGGCCGGAGCGGTCGAGGTACCAGCCGATGAAGGGGAGGGTCCAGAGCTCTTTTTTGGCCAGGATGCGGAACTGGAAGGGCAGGCTGGCGAAGACGACCGGAGTATCCATGTAGGAAGTGTGGTTGGCGGCGAAGACGGCGGTGTGGGCGGGGATGTTTTCAAGGCCCAGAACCTGAAGTTTGGAGCCGGAAAAGAAGACACAGGTGCGGGCCCAGCGGCGGGCGATGCGGTGCTGGAGGCGGCCGTGCTTGTCAAAGAGCGAGGCTAAGAGCGCCAGGCAGCCAAAGATGGCCGTGCCCAGGATGAATGGCGGAGCCAACAGGAGGTTGCTGTGCAGGCGAATGGAAAGCGGGAGCGGGTTGGGCCTCACCGGACGCGTTCCTCTTGCGCCTTTGGCTGGTTCAGGAGGATATGGCGGGCTTCGCCGACGAGGTACACGCTGCCGCTGACGACGATGGTGGCTGGATTGAGCTGAAGCGCGATCTGGATGGCCTCCTCCACGGTCGCGGAGGGTGTGGAGGGGACTCCGGTGGCCTCGGCGGCGGCCAGGAGGTCGGCTACTTCGGTGGCGCGCGGGGAGTGGATGGGGGCGAGAACGACGTGGTCGAAGATGGGGAAGAGGATCTGGGTCATCTCGCGGAGAGGTTTGTCGCGGAGGCAGGCGAAAATTAAGACCTGGCTGGGGCTTGATGTGGGATCCCAGGTCTCAGAAGCGAGACCTGGGGCACCCGCGCCCGCATTTTCAGAATTGAGGGCGGAGCGGAGGGCCCAGGCGCCGGCGGGGTTGTGGGCTACGTCGAGAATGAATTCTGGCTGGTGCGGCGAAGAGCATACCTCAGGGGCTAAAGCCCCGCTAACTTCAGCAGCCGTAATGCCGGGGCTAAAGCCCCGGCCTACCAAGGCCGAAAGTGCCGTCCCGGCAGGGATGAGGCGTTCCAGGCGACCGGGCCAGCGGGTGTTTCGGATGCCGCGCTCGATGGCGGCTGGGGTGATGGGGAAGCTGCGGCTTTGGGCGAGTTCGACGGCGGCGGCTACGGCCAGGGCGATGTTGCGATGCTGGTGCGCGCCTTTGAGGGGGGAATCGACGAGGATTTCTGCGCCCAGGACCTGGATGGGGTAGGGTTCGGTGGAGCTTACGCCGATTTGGGGTGTGTATTGGGCGGCGTTGATGCCGCGGACGTTGAGCTCGGTAGCTACTTCGCCGAGGGATTGATTGGCTTCAGGATGCTGGGGGAGGGTGACCAGGGCGCCGTTGGGGCGAAGGATGCCGGCTTTTTCGCGGGCGATGAGGGCGATGGTTTCGCCTAGCCACTCCTGGTGATCGAGCGAGATGTCGGTGATGACGGACAGGACCGGGGTGACGATGTTGGTGGCGTCGAGACGGCCGCCCATACCGACTTCGAGGACGGCGAGGTCGACTTTGGACTCCTGGAAGTAGACAAAGGCCAGGGCGGTGAGGAGTTCGAAGTAGCTGGGAAGATGCTCCAGCGCGTGATCGAGAACGGCCTGCTCGGCGGCGGCATGGACGTGAAAATAGAGGCGGGCGAAGTCGTCGTCGGGGATGTCCCAGGTCTCAAAATCGAGACCTGGGGCACCCGGACGTGGTTGCAAAAGGCGGATGCGCTCGTTGACGCGGTCAAGGTGGGGCGAGGTGTAGAGGCCTACCTGGAGGCCGGATTCGCGGGCGATGGAGGCTAATGTGGAGGAGGTGGAGCCCTTGCCGTTGGTGCCAGCGACGAGGACGGAAGGAAAACTGAGCTGCGGATTGCCGAGGGCGGCGCAGAGGATGCCGATTTCTTTGAGGGAGAATTTGCGGCGGGTCGAGCTGGAAGTCGAGCTGGAAGTCGAGCCGGGAGTTGATACGGGCGTGGAGAAAAGCTCGGGGATTAGAGCGCTCAGATTTTCGATGGCGGCGGCGTAGGACATTGAGATTTCATTGTAAGGGAACGAAGGACAGGGAATAAGGACCAGGGATTAGGGACCCGGGAGCAAAGAGAAAGGGCGCGGCTCTTGCGAGCGGCGCCCTTTGGTTTGGAGTTGAGGAGGGTTAGAAGTAGAACTTGCCGGCGAGCTGGATGGAGCGCCCAGGGGACGGGTCGCCGTTTCCTTCTGCGGATTCGGTTACTCCGGAGATGTTGCCGAAGTTGGGGCTGAGCAGATTTCCAGCCGGCTGGGCAAAGTTGGCGTGGTTGAAGGCGTTGAAGGCCTCCAGACGCAACTGGATGTAGCGCCCGGCGTCGGCGGAGAAGTGGATGTTCTTGGTGATGCTCAGGTTGGTGTAGTTGAAGCCGGGCCCGCGGAAGAAGTTACGGGTGGTGTTGCCGAAGGTGCCAAGCGCCTCAGGCGAGAACGGGGTTGAGTCGAAGTACTGGAGCGTCCCAGTGCCGGTCGGGTGAGACCTCGGGGCATACCTGGCGATGTTGAAGCTGGAGGTCTGGGGAACGTCGGGGCATCCGAAGAAGGACTCGTCGCACCAAACCGAGTTCTCTGTTCCGTTGCTGATTCCAACAGGGAAGCCGGTCTGGAAGGCGCTGACGCCGCTGATTCCCCATCCGCCGAGAGCTTCACGGGCAATGACGTTGCTCTTGAGGAAGCCAGCCACGGGAACGGTATAGACATACGAAGCTGCCAGGCGTTGACGGGCGTCAAAGTCCGACGAACCGTAGTTGAGGTATTCGTAGCCAGGGACGTAGTTCCTGACGCGGCCCTGCGAGCCGCCGCCGGTGACGCTTTCATAGCCGGAGCCATCATCGAGCGCGTGAGAGTAGGTGTAGGCGACGGTGAATTGCAGCCCGTGCGAAGGAGCCTTGATCACGCTGGCCTGGAAGGAGTTGTAGTTGGACGTTCCCTCGGAGGACTGATCGCCGATGGATTCATACCACGGAATCGCATTGCCCGCCGGCCCGTCACCGGCGGTGCCGGGAACGGTGACAGGGTCAGCCGTGTATTGGGGATAGAAGAGATGTACATATCCCGGATAGGAAGAGCAAATGGGATTGGAGAGGCAACCTGAATGGCCTGCCGGGGTGATGGGATCGCCTTCAAACCAGGATGCCAGACGGTGAGAGACGGACGCGACATAGCCTACCTGAGCGATGATATTGCCGCCCAGCGCGCGTTGAATGTTGATGTTGAAGTTGTAGGTGTAGGGAACGCTGTAGCCCTTGCTGAATGCCGACAGGCCCAGTTCGTTGTAGATGCTCCAGTTGACGGTCGATCCGGCTGCCGGCGTGTTGAAGGGGAAGGGGTTGGTCTCGGAGCCATTGCCTGCGACATCGACATAGGGATTGGCGAAACCAGGGCTGCCACCGAAATCGGCTGCTCCGTGCGAGATGTAGAAGACCGGGGGATCGGTGAGGTTCTGGAGGGACTGCTCTTCCTGGTCGCGGTTGTAATAGAGACCGAAGCCAGCGCGAAGGGAGAAATCATGCGCGCCGGGACGGCCGAAGAGGAAGGAGGGGCCGGAGGAGGGCGACCAAGCAAGGCCGATTCTGGGAGCGAAGTGATCGAAGTGGGTCGGAACTCCGCCTGCCTCGTTGCAGCCAGGATCACCCTTGTAGGACAGTCCAGGAGGCCCACCAGGAAAGACGGTCGAAGTCGTGTCGCTGATCTGGAAGCAAACGATGCCCAGGCCGTCGAATTGCTTGTCCTGATTGGGCTGTTCCGCATCCCATGAAATGCCGTAGTTGAAGGTTAGGTCGGGAGTTACCTTCCAGTTGTCTTGCGCGTAACCGTAGAGCTCATACGCGACTGCGTCGATGAAGCCATCATTGGCCTGCTCAAAGCCGTCGGGAATACCGAGAGTGAAGTCGAGGAGCGGATCGCCGGAGCTGTAGAGTCCCTGGCCATTGTTGTAGTAGTAGCCATTGTTCAGGTAGCCGAAGGGATTGTGAACGCGGAACTGTTCGAAGGATGCACCGAACTTGAGGGAGTGATTGCCCCTGATCCAGGTGAAGTTGTCGGCGTAGTTGAGGTTGGTGTCGGTACGGGGTTGCGGGCCTTCATAGCTGTTACCCAGGCTGAAGTAGCTGCCGACGGACATATAAGGAACGCCTGACTGGGAGAGCTGTGGATTGATCGAGAAACCAAGCGAGCTAGGCGACGTGGCCGTGGATGGAATGACCGAGGGGTAGTTGTTGCGATAGTAGCCGCCGCGGAGCTCATTGAGCTTGTTGGCGCTGAAGGTGTGAGTGTAGGAGGCGCTGAAGATCTTGTAGTGATCGGCTGCGATCTGCCCGAATCCGGGGAAGCTGCCGCCACCAAAGGAAAGGGTGTTGAAGACTGGCGTGGACTGGAAGACAGTTGAGGCCCAGATGTTGTCTTTGGAGCTGGGGGTGTAGTCGACGCGCAGAATTCCCTGATCGGATGCTTCTGTATTCAGGGCATTGAAGATGTAGCTGGAGGTTCCGCTGTTGGCGGGGGGAACGTAGGTGCTGATCAGCTTGGAGGCCAGGGAGTCCCAATTTGCGGTTGGAACGTTGACAGTCGCAGCTCCGGCGCCGCCATTGTCAAAGCAAACGGCCCACAAGGTGCCCTTGGGGCAACCCGCAAGAGCAAACGGCATGGGGTTCGCCGTCAAGCTGTCAGAGACAGTTTTCTTGGTTCCGTCAGGGAGCTTAATCGTGTTGCTGGCGCTGTTTGGGTTACCAGTCGCGTAGTTCGTGTCCGCAGAGAATGCGCCGCTGAATTGAGCGGAAGTCAGGGTTGGCTGGTTTTCGGTTTCAGCTGTACGGTTGCGCAACCCTTGATAGGCGGCGAAGAAGAAGAGCTTGTTCTTGAAGACTGGCCCGCCGAGCGTGCCGCCGTAGAGATTCTGGTGGAAAACGGGGCGGAGCTGGGAGAAGTAGTTGCCGTTATTCAAGAAAGTGTCGCGATAGAACTCGAAACCGCTGCCATGAAACTGATTGGTGCCATTCTTGAGGATCTGGTTGAGCGTGGCGCCGGAGTTGCGAGCAAACTCGGGGTTCATGGTGCTGGTGACGATGTTTTGTTCCTGAAGGGCGTCGGGATTGACCTGAATTCCTTCGTTCTGGAGGGGACCGTCATTGATGTCCGTCCCGTTGAGCATGAAGGAGTTCTGAGGGGTCTGATTGCCATTGCTGGAGTAGCTGCCGAAGCGATCGGAGGATTCGACGACGCCCGGTTGGAGCTTCTGCAGGCCCGAGGGATCACGGCCTTCCAGCGGAATTCCTTCGAGCTGGTCGGCGGTGGCGACCTGCTCAAGCTGGGTGTTGCTGGTCTCAACCTGAAGGGCGGTGGCATCGACCGTCACGCTCTGCTGGTTGCTGCCGATCTTGAGCTTGGCGTCGGCGTCCCAGTTGGCGTTGACGATGAGGGTAATGCCTTTGGACTCATAGGTCTGGAAGCCGGTGGCCTCGATGGTGACGGAGTACGGACCACCGGGCTGGAGGGCGGTGAAGATGTAGTAGCCGCTGTGGTCCGTGGTGGCGACTACGGCGATGCCGGTTGCCGTGTTCAGCGCGGTTACTTTCGCACCCGGAATGACCGCGTCGCTGGCGTCGGTCACCGTTCCGTGGATGGACGATACGGTCGTCTGGGCGTAGGCGGCTCGTGTGCCTACATTGGGGACAATGGATACTGTTGCCGCAAGTGCCAAAGCAAGAAGGCTTAGGACTGAGGCTCGGGACTTTTTCAACTGAAACATTACTTCTTCCTCCCAAGGAACGGTTTGACTTGAATCGGGGTGCCGGGCGGGCTGGCTGCCCTGGTCTAGCGAATTCAGCTCTTTTAATTTGCTGAAAAGTCGCGACTCGATGAGTGGCGATGCAGTTTAATCGTCCTGTCAAGAAGCATTTCTAGGGCCATTTGCCGGTAGCCGCTTTAAACTGCTTGGTTTCATACCATTAGGGATTTATTGCGGGATTTGTGTGGGTGACGATGCTATGGTTTTTTGTATGTTAGTGGAGTTTCTATGAGTTTTGGTGGAATTAGGGTGATTTTCCTAGTTGGATGAGGGAACCTGTGCGTTCAAGGCGGGAACTTTAGGATCTCCCTGGCCCGGGTAGCTTAGAGTGTTGAGGGAATGGGAGATGGAGGAACAGGATGAGGGCTGGGTTTGAGGTGGTAAATCGGCGGCGATTTCTTTCGGGTCTTGGAGTATTGGCTGGACCTTGGGTGGTTGGGACGGGATTTGCAGTGGCGGAGAGCCAACCGGCTGGTGCGGGGATGGGGGCTGTCTCAGGGGCTGGGCCGCTGAAGATTGAGGCGGTGGAGGTTTTGGAGCTACATGGGCGGTATTCAGCGGAGGCTGGGGTGGATCGGCAGGCTCAGGTGAATCCTGAAGATATTTACGACGATCTGCGGCCGCCGGTGTATGTGGACAAGCCTGGTGGGATGGTTGAGGTGAAAACAGAGGCGATCTATATACGGATACGCACGGCGGGTGGATTGGATGGGCTGTACGGGCCGGTGGAGCGGGATGCGGCGCGGGTGGTTTACGACGATCTGCGGCCATTTTTGATTGGCAAGGATGCGCTGGCGGGCGAGGCGCTGTGGGACCAGATGTACCGGTCGAATAGGCATTCGCGGGACGGGTTTTTCATGATGGGGATCAGCGCGGTGGACAACACGCTTTGGGATATTCGCGGAAAGGCGCTGGGGGTGCCGGTGTGGCGGCTGCTGGGCGGGCCGACGCGGGAGAAAGTGGAGTTTTATGCGAGCGCGCTGGGGTCTTCGCTGCAACTGGATGCGGTGCGGAAGCGGTGCCTGGAGCTGCGGGATGAGGGGTTTCGATATCAGAAGTGGTTTATGGGGTATGGGCCGGGGTCGGGCGAGGAAGGGATGCGGAAAAATGTCGAGTTAGTCAAAACGCTGCGGGAGACGCTGGGCGAGGATTACGAGCTGATGTTCGATATGTACTCGGGGTGGGACCAGGGATATGCGCTGGAGTGGGCCAAGCGCGTGGAGCAGTATCGTCCTAAGTGGATGGAAGAAGTAACACATCCCGAAAAGATCGAGAGTTTTGCGGAGATACATCGGATGACGAACGTGCCGGTGGCTGCCGGGGAGCATTTTTATGGGCGCTGGGAGGTGGAGCGGTATTTGCAGGCGCAGGCGCTGAGCGTGGTGCAGGCGGATCCGGAGTGGTGCGGGGGAGTTAGCGAGTTATTGAAGATTGGGACGGTGGCTTCGCTGCACGATGTGCCGGTGCTTCCGCATGGGCACAGCTTGAGGGCGGCGGCGCATACGATCTTTGCCCAGAGCCCGATGACGTTTCCGCTGGGGGAGTATCTGGTGTTGAAGATGAAGCACTATCACCATTTTGAGACCAACCCGCCGGTGGTGGAGCGGGCGCATATGACGCTGCCTTTGGGGGCGGGGTTTGATGTGGTGCTGGATGAGGGGAAGGTTGAGGGGCAGAGGGTGTGGGCGGTGAGTTAGCTGCTTTTGACTTGGTGCGAAGAGCAACCGCAGGTCCTTCGGCTCCCGTTGGTCGCTCAGGATGACGGCAGTTTTTGGGGATGCGAGCAAGAAACAAGCATGGTCCTGCGTTGGCCGCTCAGGAGGACGGCTTCTGTTTCATGGCTGCGGGGTGATGGCTGTTGTTTCGCTTGGTGCGAAGAGCAACCGCAGGTCCTTCGGCTCCCGTTGGTCGCTCAGGATGACGGCAGTTTTGGGGATGCGAGCAAGAAACAAGCATGGTCCTGCGTTGGTCGCTCAGGAGGACGGCTTCTGTTTCATGGCTGCGGGGTGATGGCTGTTGTTTCGCTTGGTGCGAAGAGCAACCGCAGG
>Ga0206802_1224_pt2 | contig 10860 bp, 9 predicted proteins | sample Alteio_BWOrgCont_63_FD_152902 | JGI IMG/M metagenome (GOLD analysis project Ga0206802, IMG submission 152902) | Enriched cells from forest soil in Barre Woods Harvard Forest LTER site, Petersham, Massachusetts, United States -... | ecosystem: Environmental > Terrestrial > Soil > Temperate forest > O... | reverse complement strand
AATGCTGAAAGAGAAAGTTTAATTCCTTTTGGTGGTAAGTCTTTCAGAGAAGATGCAACCATATATAGCAAATCAAGTTTAGAAAGGCCCGGAATTAAATGGGGCATGAGCATCGATTTGAATACCTGTACTGGTTGTAGCGCTTGCGTTGTAGCTTGTACTGCTGAAAATAATGTTAGCGTTGTAGGTAAAATGCAGGTTCAAAGAGCGCATGAAATGCATTGGTTGCGTATTGATCGCTACTTTACGGGAGATATAGAAAATCCGGATGTTGTGTTCCAACCAATGTTATGTCAACACTGTGATAATGCTCCTTGCGAAAACGTTTGTCCGGTTGCAGCTACTAACCATAGCAGTGAAGGATTGAATCAAATGGCTTATAACCGTTGCATTGGTACAAGATATTGCGCTAACAACTGTCCGTTTAAAGTTCGTCGCTTTAACTGGTTAGATTTTACTGGTGCTGATAGTTTCCCTGATAATCAAAAACCATTATATGGTGTAGATCTTAATGCGGTAACAGAACAAATGAATGACGATCTTACAAGAATGGTATTAAACCCGGATGTAACAGTTCGTTCAAGAGGCGTGATGGAAAAATGTTCTTTCTGCGTACAACGTTTACAAGACAGCAAGTTAGCTGCGAAAAAAGCAGAAGACCCTTCTTTGGTAAGAAATGTGAAAGTTGCTTGTGCACAAGCTTGTCCGACTAACAGTATCGTTTTTGGTAACGTAAATGATCCTGAAAGTAACGTAGCTAAGATCAGAAAAGAAGAGCATCGTAATTTCTATGTATTAGAACAATTGCACGTATTGCCGAATGTTAACTATATGGTTAAGTTCAAGAATACTGATAGACTTGTTACGAATGATAAAGCTGAGGCTTAGTTGATAGTAGCACATAGATGAAATGTGCGACGCCACTGAAGTTGAACAATGAACAAATGTTTGGTACAAAATAAATAAACAACAAAAGCTAATAGCGCGTTGCTAAAAGCTGAAAGCTGAAAATATATGTCATTATTAAAGTACGAATCACAACTAAGGGAACCATTGGTAGATGGTGTTAAAGATTACCATCAGGTAACGGAAGACATTATACGCCCCATTGAAATGAAGCCAAGCCGTTTATGGTATATTGGTTTTTATACCAGTGTAATTTTATTATGCCTTGGTGGTTATAGTGTTTATCGTGAGGTTACTTACGGTATTGGTCAGTGGAACCTTAATAAAACAATTGGTTGGGGTTGGGATATTACCAACTTCGTTTGGTGGGTAGGTATCGGGCATGCCGGAACATTGATCTCTGCGATTCTTTTATTGTTCCGTCAAGGTTGGAGAACGGGAGTTAACCGTGCTGCTGAAGCGATGACAATTTTTGCGGTAATGTGTGCGGGTCAGTTTCCTATCTGGCACATGGGTCGTGTATGGATGGCTTTCTTTGTAATGCCTTACCCTAACACTCGTGGTCCGCTGTGGGTTAACTTTAACTCTCCGCTACTTTGGGATGTTTTTGCGATATCAACTTATTTCACTGTATCTCTTTTATTCTGGTATACAGGTCTATTGCCTGATTTGGCTACAGTAAGAGACAGAGCTAAAACAAAATTCCGTAAAATGTTTTATGGTGTTGCATCATTCGGCTGGAGCGGTAGCACTAAACATTGGCAACGTCATGAAAGTTTATCACTGGTATTGGCAGGTTTAAGTACACCACTTGTACTTTCTGTACATACTATTGTATCTTTTGACTTTGCTACTTCAGTAATTCCAGGTTGGCATACAACTATCTTCCCTCCGTATTTCGTTGCGGGTGCGATATTCAGTGGATTTGCCATGGTGCAATCACTGATGATCATCTTAAGAAAAGTATTTGTGTTAGACGATTATATCACATTGGGCCATATCGAAGCAATGAATAAAGTAATTGTATTGACTGGTTCTATCGTAGGTGTGGCCTATATCACAGAGTTATTCATTGCATGGTACGGACAAAATCCTTACGAATGGTATGCGTTCAGTCAAAACCGCGTAAACTTGTTTAGTCCTTATGGATGGAGCTATTACTTGATGATGTTCTGTAACGTGGTATCTCCACAGTTATTCTGGAGCAAAAAATTAAGAAGAAATATTCCGTTTACATTCTTTATGAGTATTGTAGTGAATGTAGGTATGTGGTACGAGCGTTTTGTAATTATCGTTACTTCTACTTACAGAGATTATTTACCATCATCTTGGAGTACTTATTATAGTCCTTCTATTTATGAAATAGGTTTTTATGTAGGTACGTTTGGATTGTTCTTTACATGTTTCTTCCTGTTCTCTAAATATTTCCCTGTAATTGCCGTGGCTGAAATTAAGAGCATATTGAAAACTTCGGGTGAGAACTACAAGGTAAAAATGACAGAGACCGAAAAACAAGATTCAGAGAAATTTTATATTGAAGAAGTAGAACACGCACACTAGGAATTAATAATTGATAATTAATAATTGATATTAATATGGCTTTCAAAAAATTTGTGGTAGGTAGTTTTGATGATGAAAATGTATTGTTTCCTGCGGTGAAGAATGTTCGCCGTGCGGGTTACAAGATTCATGACGTCTACACTCCATTTCCTATACATGGTTTAGACCATGCAATGGGTTTAAGAGAAACTAGTATTCATACTGCAGGTTTCATTTACGGTATAACAGGTACTACAACTGCATTGAGCTGTATTAGCTGGATATTGGTTAGAGACTGGCCTTTGAATTTTGGTGGCAAACCACACTTTTCATTGCCGGCATGGATACCTATTACATTTGAATTAACGGTATTATTTGCAGCAGTGGGTATGGTACTTACTTTTTGTTACCTCTGCCAGCTGGCACCATTCCTAAAAAAACATGTGTTTCATCCAAGATCTACCGATGATCTTTTTACAATGGTTATTGAATGTACAGATAAAACAAACGAAAGTGAAGTGCAAGCTTTTTTACAAAATGCAGGTGCAAAAGAAATAAATGTACAAAATGCAGAAACGGGATGGTGGATCGGTACATACGATAAAGAGCAAAAATTGTACAGCGACGAAAAAGGATATTAATAAAAGAAGGACCAATTAGAACAAACTGATTTTATAGAATTTATAAGACTGCAATGAAAAAAAATACAATCATAACCGTTTTAGTACTGACAATTACAGCAGTAGCTTCTGTAATGACAGGCTGTAGCATTGACAGCAAACGTGAACCAGGCAAAGTGTACATGCCCGATATGGCTTACAGCCGTGCCGTAGAAACTTATGCTGAATTAGATTCTACTGTTTTTACAGATGATAGTGCTAAAATCGGATCAGAAATATTTTATGATCGCATGCCTGTTGCTGGTACTATCAGAAGAGGAGACTTAATGCCTTATCCTTACGCTAATGATTCTATTGGTTACGTATTGAGCGCGCAGGTTAAAAACCCAATGCCGGCTTTAACTACGGCAGACAGTGCAGAAGCATCAAGATTATTTAATATTAACTGTGCGATTTGTCATGGTGCGGATGGAAAAGCTGATGGTCCTTTATCTTCTAAGATTGGCGGAATTGCTAATTTCACGCAACAGAAATATATTGACATGGCAGATGGAACAATGTTTCATAGCATCAATTACGGAAAAAATAATATGGGAAGTTATGCTTCTCAGTTAAGCAGACAACAACGTTGGATGATCATTCATTATATAAGAACATTGCAGCCAAAACCTGCAGCGGATAGTACAAGTACAGCAAAAAAAATAAAAGCGTTCACTCAAAATAAAGTTTAGATGAATCATTCTTTCGAATTACCGAGCAGTTATAAAAAATGGACTATAGGCCTTATCGTAGTGGGTATTATAGCTTTATTATATGGTTTAATTGCGTTTCATCCATTTACGCCTTCTGTAAATGGTGATCATACTGATAGTACACGTTTTTGGGCTGTTTTAGTACAGAACAGTGTGTTTTGGTTATTAATAGTGAATGCAAGTATGTTCTTTATCTGCTTTACTACTTTAGCAATGGGTGGGTGGCAGGTAGCTTTTCGCCGTGTGCCGGAAGCTATTTCAAGTGTAGTTCCTGTTTTAGGATTAATTTGTTTTGTTGTTTTGATAGGAATTGTTTTAGGTGGTCGTGGTGATATTTATCCATGGGCAGATAAAACAATTGTAGCAAGCGATTCAATAATAAAAGGTAAAAGCGGATTTTTAAATCCTACTTTCTTTACTTTATTTTCTGCAGGTACAATTTTAGCTTGGTGGTTGTTAGGTAGAAAAATGCGCTCGCTAAGTTTAGATAGCGATAAAGAAGGTCACATGGATTATGAAACAGCAAAAAGCTGGATGAGTAAAAATATTACCATTGCTGCTGTTTATACTGTAATATTTGGTTTAACAGTTGGTTCCACTATTCCATGGTTGTGGTTAATGAGTATTGACGTTCATTGGTACAGTACTATGTTTAGCTGGTACACTTTCGCAAGTTCTTTTGTATCCGGTTTATCATTGATAGCGATTTTCGTTGTGTATTTAAAAAACCAAGGGCAGTTGGAATATGTTACTGATGAGCATTTACATGATCTAGGTAAATTTATGTTTGCATTTTCTATCTTCTGGGCATACTTGTGGTTTGATCAATACATGCTTATCTGGTATGCGAATATTCCTGAAGAAACTACCTATTTTAAAATAAGAGTTGAAGGTCCATTCCGTGGTATATTCTTCATCAACTTTATCATCAACTTTATTTGTCCTTTATTGATATTAATGAAAAAAGCAACTAAGCGTAACTGGACCTTAATGACGTTTATGGCTGCTCTTATCATATTTGGACATTGGTTGGATTTCTGGCAAATGGTTATGCCTGGTACATTGAAAGACCATGCAGAATTAATGCCTTTTGAATTTGGTATCGGGGCATTATTCGTTGGTATTATAATGTGGAGAGTTGGTGTTTACTTATCAAGCAATCCATTGACAGCAAAAAATCATCCTTTCTTAAAAGAAAGTATGATTCACCATACGTAGTATTAATGATGGTTGTACATAGTTGAAATAATGTTCGGCTAAAAAATATTTTAATAATAGAATAATAATTACAGAAAATAATATTGCATCATGACAGATTTTTTGTTGATAGCTATACTGGTAATGATTTTCATAGTCATCTTTCAGATTGCGAAAGCTAGTGAATACGTAAGCGTACTAAAGGGCGAGGATAAAGCACGCAAACAAAATAATAAGATCAATGCTTTCTTACTGATCATGTTTTTAGTGTTTGGTTTGATTGGCGTGTGGTGGTGCAATGACATGTTCTACGGCAAAACATTGTTCCCACAAGGTGCAGCTTCAGAGATGGGGCAAAAAATTGATCTGATGTTGTACATCACAATTGGTGTAACAGGTGTTGTATTCGTTATTACACAAGTGTTATTGTTTTGGTTCGCATTCAAATACCAGGAAAGAGATGACCGTAAAGCTTTCTACTTTCCGCATAATACTAAATTAGAATTGCTTTGGACAACAGTACCAGCGATCTTCTTAACTGTATTGGTTGTATTCGGTTTGAAATACTGGTTTAAAATGACAAGTGATGCTCCTAAAGATGCTATTGTTGTTGAAGTTACTGGTCACCAATTTGGATGGGAATTCCGCTATCCGGGCGCTGACGGCATCTTAGGTAAAAAAGATTACAGATTAACTAAAGGTGCTAACAGCTTAGGCGTTGATTTTAGCGATCCTGCAAGTTTAGATGACATACATGTTTCAGGAACAATGCATATACCTGTTGGTAAACCGGTAAAATTCGTTATTAATTCTCAGGACGTTATACATGATGTTGGGTTATCTCATTTTAGAATGAAAATGGATGCTGTTCCGGGTATTCCAACAACGTTATGGTTTACACCATTATACACTACAGAACAAATGAAAGTGCGTTCAGGAGATCCAAATTTTGTGTATGAAATAAGTTGTGATCAAATGTGTGGTAAAGGACATTTTTCTATGCGCGGTGTTATCATTGTTGACAACGAAGCCGATTATGAAAAATGGTTAAGCTCACAGAAGTCAGAATATGCTACGATCTTTCCTGCTGCAGGAAGCGATAGCACAAAGACAACTGCTGACAGCACAAAAGTAGTAGCAAGTATTGCAAAATAAATTATTATTAGTCTCGATAAATAGTACAAGATTATGAGTAGCGAAACAACCTTACACGGAGCAGATGTTCATGCAGCACACGATGCACATGACGAACATCATCACCACGAAACGTTTATTACCAAATACGTTTTCAGTCAGGATCACAAAATGATATCTAAGCAGTTTTTAATAACAGGTATTATTTGGGCAATAATTGGAGGCTTGTTTTCTGTATTGTTTCGTCTACAATTGGGTTATCCTGATTCACATTTCCAAATATTAGAAGACCTATTGGGCCATTGGGCCAAAGGTGGTAAAATACAACCTGAATTTTATTATGCATTGGTAACGATGCATGGTACTATCCTTGTATTCTTTGTATTGACTGCAGGACTGAGCGGTACATTCGCTAACTTCTTAATTCCTTTACAAATCGGAGCAAGAGACATGGCATCTCCGATGTTGAATATGATGAGCTACTGGTTTTTCTTTTTAGCGTCTGTTATCATGTTCTCTTCATTGTTTGTACAAACTGGTCCTGCCGCAGGTGGTTGGACGATCTATCCTCCGTTAAGTGCTTTGGGAGATGCTTCACAAGGTTCTAAAATTGGTATGGATCTTTGGTTGGTTAGTATGGCTATGTTTATTGTGAGTTCTTTATTGGGTGGATTAAACTATATCTCTACAATTCTTAACCTACGTACAAAGGGTATGAGCATGACAAGAATGCCGCTAACAATGTGGGCTATTTTCTTCACTGCTGTATTAGGTGTATTATCTTTCCCTGTATTATTGTCAGGGGCTATCTTATTATTATTTGATAGAAACTTAGGTACAAGTTTCTTCTTAAGCGATATCGTTATCAATGGTAAAATTTTACCAAATGAAGGCGGTAGCCCGATCTTGTTTCAACATTTATTTTGGTTCTTGGGGCATCCTGAAGTATATATCATTCTACTTCCGGCAATGGGTATGGCTTCTGAAATTCTTTCTGTTAATAGTCGTAAACCGATTTTCGGTTATATGGCGATGGTTGGATCTTTATTCGCTATTGCGATATTGGCTTTCTTGGTATGGGCGCATCACATGTTCGTTACAGGGTTGAATCCTTTCCTGGGAGCATTCTTTGTATTACTTACTTTATTGATCGCGGTTCCTTCTGCTATTAAAGTATTTAATTGGTTAACTACTTTATGGCGCGCTAATATTCGCTTCACACCCGCTATGTTGTTTTCTATCGGGTTCGTTAGTTTATTTATCAGCGGTGGTTTAACAGGTATTTTCTTAGGCAACTCTGCATTAGATATTCACTTACATGATACATATTTTGTAGTTGCGCATTTCCATATTGTAATGGGTGTGGCATCTTTCTTCGGAATGTTTGCAGGTATCTACCACTGGTATCCTAAGATGTACGGCCGCTATCTGAATAATACATTGGCATATATCCATTTTTGGGTTACTATCGTTGGCGCATATTTAATTTTTTGGCCAATGCACTATGAAGGTTTAGCAGGTATGCCTCGCCGTTATTATGATTATACTGGCTGGGAATCATTTAAAATGTTTGCCGGTTTAAATCAGTTCATCAGCTTCGTAGCAATGGTAGTATTCGTAACACAATTATTATTTGTTTTCAACTTTTTCTATAGCATTTTCAAAGGAAGAAAAGTAAAAGATACAAATCCTTGGGGTGCTAATACTTTAGAATGGACAACACCAATTAATCCGGGACATGGTAACTGGCCTGGAGAAATTCCTGAGGTTTTCCGTGGTGCATATGACTATGCTAAAGACGGAAGAGAATTTATTCCGCAGACAGAACCGATTGGTGCGAATGAGAGTCATCACTAGAATATTGTTATTGTAAATAATTTGTGTGAGAGGTATTGAGGAGATAAATAATTAAGATTTTTGAAAGGATGCAGCAAGACACAAATACCATAGCTAATTCAAATTCGTTTGCATTAGCAAGCAAAGTGAAAGATTATTTTCAATTAATCAAGTTCACTTTAAGCTTTATGGTGGTATTTAGTACTGTTGTAAGTTTTTTGATCGCACCGAATGAAGATTATTTTGTACGGTCAAAAATAATATCAGTTCTTTTACTTTTTGTTGGAGGAATGCTGGTTACAGGATCAGCTAATGCGATTAATCAGGTAATTGAAAAAGATACCGATGCAATGATGTTGCGCACAGCTAAGCGTCCTATTGCAAGTGGCAGAATGAGTACACAAGAAGGTACTATTTTCGCGATCGTTACAGGGATTTTAGGTGTCTTTGTCTTGTGGTATTGGTTCAATTATCAAAGTGCTTTAATAGGATTGTTCAGCTTGTTTTTATATGGCTTTATTTATACGCCACTTAAAAAAGTTAATTCTGTTGCAGTATTGGTTGGTGCATTTCCCGGAGCTTTTCCTTGTTTGATTGGATGGGTTGCTGCTTTTGGTGATCATCCTGTTTCATGGTTAGGCGGATGGATCTTATTTGGTATTCAGTTTCTATGGCAGTTTCCTCATTTTTGGGCAATTGCCTGGTTGGCGCATAAAGATTATACAACAGCAGGATTTAAATTATTACCGGGCGATCAAGGCCCTACAAAATTTACAGCGCTGCAATGTATCATCTACAGTTCTTTAATGATTCCGGTTGGGTTACTACCTTACTTTACAGGTATGGCGGGTATGACGAGTATGTGGATTTTGATAGCTTGTAATTTATGGATGGTATATAAAAGTATCATCTTGTTTATAAAGATGGATGTGAAGAGTGCGAGGATGGTAATGTTCAGTTCTTATTTTTATTTGATGATCGTATTGCTGGCTTTATTTGCAAATAGAATTGTATAGAATTAATACGATCAAAATCAATTTAATCAACGGTTACAATAAATAGTTGAATGGGTACAGTGGCAATGGAACAAAGAAAAAGAATACATCCGCATAAGTTTACCCTTTGGGTAGGTATTGCAAGTATTATAATGATGTTTGCAGGCTTAACGAGTGCATACATTGTTAAACGAAATCAGGCTAACTGGTTTTCATTTGAATTACCGGTTGTATTTTGGTATTCAACTGCAGTGATTATTATAAGTAGTATTACTTTATGGATGGCTCAAAAAGCTTTTCAACAAAGAGAAATGTCAAAGTACAGAGGTTTAGTAGTTGTCACTTTAATATTAGGAGTTCTTTTTATAGCATTGCAGTTTTTAGGTTTCAATGAGTTATGGCAGAAAGGCTTGACATTACAAAGAAATGTGTCACTTTCTTTTATGTACATCATTGTTGGGTTACATGGATTGCATGTAATTGGTGGTATAATTGCTTTACTAGTATTGTTTGCAAAGGCATTTAATACCAAAGTAAAGAGTTATGATATAGTGCCTGTAGAAGTAGTAAGCACCTACTGGCATTTTGTTGATTTTTTATGGATATATCTTTTGATTTTTTTAATAATGATTCGATAGTAGTTGTAAGTAAATAAGTGAAAACTTAAAAACATTACGGCTCAAAACTTAAAACTTATATGTCTACAGCAACAGTACAACAAGGAACAAAATGGTGGAGTGGTGGTAGAAGTCCATTCAATGCAACCTATGGTAAAGTAATGATGTGGTACTTTTTAATGAGTGATGCATTTACTTTTGGTGCATTTCTTATCAGCTATGGTACCCTTAGGTTTAGTCAAAATTTTTGGGTTGACCCTAACAAGGTGTTTAACTCATTCCCATTTGCAGAAGGACACAATTTGCCTTTGGCATTTGTAAGTTTGATGACATTTATTTTGATTTTTAGTTCTGTTACGATGGTATTGGCTGTGCATGAAGGGCACAACATGAATCGTAAAGGCGTTGAGCGTTATATGATATTAACCATTATCGGTGGTGCGGCTTTCTTAAGCTGTCAGGCATGGGAATGGCATCACTTATTAACAGGAGAACATCCTGTTTTAGTTAACGGTGTGATTGAACATTGGAATACAACTGTATCTCATAACCCTTTTGGACCAGAAGTAATGTTTAATGGCCAATTGGTGCATACGCCAGGGCCAATTGCTTTTGGTAGCTACTTCTTTGAAATTACCGGTTTCCATGGTTTCCACGTATTTAGTGGTGTTATCATCAATATCATAATGTATATCAAAACTAAATTGGGGCATTTTGATCAGAGAGGTCATTACGAAATGATTGAAAAAGCAGGATTGTACTGGCATTTTGTAGACTTAGTATGGGTATTTGTATTCCTTTGCTTTTATCTTGTTTAACACAACAACATCTTTAAAAAAATTAGTATTTAAAAATTAGCATTTATATGAGCGAACATACTCCAATATCACCCGAAATTACTTTTGTTCCGGAACACGCTTCGGATACAAAAAAAATATGGAAAGTATTTATTCTATTATCTGTTCTTACAATCATAGAATTATCTATCGGGTTAACAATTTACAATATTAAACTAGGAGGAGAAGGAGCTCAGCCTACGCTTGTATTAGCTTTTAAAGGAATGGTTTGTATTTTAACATTGGCAAAAGCGTATTATATTGTTTCAGTGTTTATGCATTTAGGCGATGAGGTTAGAAATTTGATCATGACGATAGTTGTGCCGCTTTGTTTATTTGTTTGGTTCATTACCGCTTTCTTAGTTGATGGTAATAGCTGGAAGGAGTTACGCAACAGATACAATAGGCCCGCTGATGCACCTACAGAG